>NNBV01000236.1_pt1 | contig 28506 bp, 29 predicted proteins | sample 1173771 | NCBI WGS metagenome assembly NNBV01 (sample SAMN07173938, study PRJNA388173) | plant metagenome | isolation source: symbiotic tissue sample KVS11 | place: Norway: Troms, Kvaloya island | reverse complement strand
CCCCATACCCCATACCCAGTGAGCAATGCCCAAGAAAATTAATTAATTGTTATAAGAGAATGAATATAGTTCTCATTAGAGATACCTTAACAAATATGAGGAAGCTTATGTAACCAGATAATTTCTTAAATTGGCTTCTAGTCAGCCTAGAGAAAAAGGGCGACGTTGCATGAACTGGAACATCCAGGAAATTTAATGTTGCCATATAGCCAAAACATTCTCATAAATGTTACAATTATTAATAAGGAACCAATAAAAAATGTTTAAAAAGCGACCTTTTATCTAACTGTAGATACTTGTGAAAAGTAGGAAATAACTGTAGTTTTAGCAGTTAAGAAGCGTAAATTTGATTATTATGAGCAGCCGAGTTTATCGGGCGCGTAAGTTGCAAACCATACATGGGTTCCCAGTCTGACTGGGTAGCACCCTAACAAAGCATCTATCCCTTAATGACCCTACCGCCAAACCCATCATTACCAAAGAGTAGCGCCATGAAGACCGCTCAGACAGCCACAGACCTCGTGCGGACTTACCTGCGTGAGATTGGCCGTGTGCCACTCTTAACCCACGAGGAAGAGATTTTCTATGGTAAACAGGTGCAACGTTCCTGCGCTTTGCATGAATCAAGGGAATGTCTTGTCACCCAGTTAGGTCGTCAACCGACTCTAGAAGAGTGGGCCAAGGCGACAAAACTAGAACCAGCAGAGTTGAACGAAGCGATCGCTGATGGTGAAATTGCCAAGCGCAAGATGGTAGAAGCCAATCTGCGGCTGGTAGTGTCCGTTGCTAAAAAGTACATCAAGCGCAACGTCGATTTACTGGACTTGATCCAAGAAGGTAGTATTGGTATGCAACGAGGCGTAGAAAAGTTTGACCCCACCAAAGGGTACAGATTTTCTACCTATGCCTATTGGTGGATTCGGCAAGCGATCACTCGTGCTATAGCCGAAAAAGCTCGCACCATCCGGCTGCCTATCCATATCACCGAAAAATTAAATAAGATAAAAAAGGCACAACGCCAACTATCTCAAAAGTTGGGACGCGCTCCCACAGCTGGCGAGCTAGCTGAAGAATTAGAATTGACCCCCAAACAAGTACGAGAGTATCTAGAAAAGGCGCGTTTACCCCTTTCCTTAGATTTGCGGTTGGGTGATAATTACGACACCGAACTCGGAGAAATGCTGGAAGATCCAGGAGCTTCTCCCGAAGAATTTGTCATGCAATCTTCCCTGTCTTATGACTTAGATCGCCTGATGGGTGATCTCACGCCACAACAGAGGGAAGTGATCACACTGCGCTTTGGGTTAACTGATGGGCAAGCGCTGACTCTAGCGAGAATCGGTGAAATATTGAATATCAGCCGAGAACGAGTGCGGCAAATTGAGCGGGAAGCTTTAACTAAACTTCGCAAGTCTAAAGCCAACATGGATGAATATTTGGCAAGTTAGTCATTAGTCATTAGTCCTTTGTTATTAGTTATTTACAAAGGACGAATGACCAATGACTAATGACCAATGGGTGAGAAAATACGCTGACTTTTGTACGGTTACACCTACTTCCACTATTAAGATAGGCTGTTACATTAGTTGACAGGAAGACAAAATAACTAAGTCAAATCCAAAACAGGCATTTAATATTCAAATCACAAGCACCGCAGCCAAGAATAGTGGTAGTTAAGGAGCTAAAAAATGAGTAACCCATCCAATCGTGTCTCAGAATTTTTTAATAGCGAATCAGAAACTAATGATTTACTATGGCAGTACGTTAAATCCTTGAGTCCAGAGACAGTTACCCAGCTATCCAAACCCACATCTGCCGAAGTCTTTCAGGTTATGGAACGGAATATTACAGGACTATTGGGTAATCTCCCTTCAGAACACTTTGGTGTTACTGTAACTACAAACCGGGAAAATCTGGGTCGGCTTCTGGCTTCTGCGATGATTAGTGGTTATTTCTTGCGTAACGCTGAACAGAGAATGAATTTTGAAATTGCTCTACAAGGATCTGAAACCAACAACAGCGAAGTTGACTAGAAATATCTTAGAAATATAAAATTCGGGAAATTCAATATTGTTGGGTTGATAGCTAGTCAAAGTTGCGGCGATACGAATTTTGAAAAGAAGCCTCTACAAAATCTTCGCTGCTAATTCTCAATCATGTATCAGCTAGATTTTTTTTAAAATATCCAAAATAGTGACTAATTAAGGTTCACATTTAAACGCATAGACCTTTCACCTCCGCTCAGAGTAGGAGCGCAGAGTAACTCGGAGTTTTTGATTTCGGTTTTCTGTCACCTCCTATAATTTGGTGATTAGTTCAATTAGAGGCGTATTTCTAAATGACTAATGCACATTTGTGGATAAACTAACAAAGGTAGACACCTTTGCAATAAATCTAAACTCGGCAGAGTTGTAAATAGTCTGCCGAGTTTTGTTATTAGTCAAGATTCAATAATTATTCCTCTACTCCCCATTTCCCATTTAACCATGAGTGAAACTAGTTCTTTCCCACCCCATAAAATCATTGGTGTTGCAGTAATCTGGAATGATCAAAAGCAAATTTTAATCGATCGCCGTCGTCCAGAAGGAGCGATGGGTGGTTTGTGGGAATTTCCTGGTGGTAAAATTGAGCCTGGTGAAACTATTCAAGAGTGTATTCAACGGGAAATTTCTGAAGAACTGGGAATAGTAATTGAAGTGGGAGAGCATCTGATTACTATTGATCACAGCTATATAAACTTGCGCGTTACCCTGACAGTACATCACTGCCGCCATATTACAGGTGTTCCCCAACCTTTGGAATCTGATGAAATTCGCTGGGTAGCTTTGGATGAACTGGAGCAGTTTACTTTTCCTAAAGCAAATACTCAAATTATTGCTGCCTTAAAAGGGACTAAGGGCTAGGAAAGAAAGAAGCAGAGGGAGCATATCTCTACGAGAGGCTGCGCCCTAAGCGTAGCTATGCCGCAGGCTTTACGACTGCGCTCAGTAACCAGAGGAGCAGAGGAAAATAATTAATAACCAATGACAAATGACAAATGACCAATCCCGTAACAATCTATTAATTGCATCAGGTTGAGTCCCGCAATTTTCTACAATAGGCGCAGGGACTTTGATTTAAGATATCAGCAAAATAAATGCCTAAAACTGTTGCCGATGTGATGAGCCGCGATCCTATTGTCGTTCGGGAGGAAACTCCACTGAAGGAAGCTATCCAAATTCTCGCAGAACGCCACATCAGTGGACTACCTGTTGTGGATGATGCTGGGAAGTTGGTGGGCATTATCTCGGAAACTGATTTGATGTGGCAAGAAACTGGTGTTACTCCACCTGCGTACATTATGTTTCTTGATAGTGTTATCTATTTAAAAAATCCTGCTACTTATGAACGTGACTTGCATAAGGCTTTAGGGCAAACCGTTGGGGAGGTGATGAGTAAAAACCCGATCGCTATTTCCCCTGATAAAACTTTAAGAGAAGCCGCTACAATTATGCACGATCGCAGTGTTCACCGCTTGCCAGTACTTGAGGGCGCGGGTCAAGTAATTGGTATCCTCACTCGTGGTGATATTATTCGGGCAATGGCTGCTAGTCAAGATTAGTCAAAAATAGAGATGCGATTAATCGCGTCTGTACAAAAGTCAAAAGTAGAGACGCGATTAATCGCGTCTGTCTTTTTTATACATTTGAAAATCAAGGATAACTAAATGAGTATTACTCCGGAGTCTGTTAAGCAATTGCTCAGTTCTGAGGATTTAGGCGATCGCTTACGTGCAGTAAATCAAATTCGCCAACTGGAACCTGCCATTGGCTTTGAATTAATTCAAAGTGCTATTGGCGATCGTAATTCCCGTGTCCGTTACTCAGCCGTGAGTCAAATGGATACACTCGGAACGCAGGATTTACAGTTATCCTTAGATATCTTACGCGATCGCTTGCTTCATGACTCCGAAGTAGATGTACAAGCAGCAGCAGCAGACTGTTTGGGCGCTTTGAAGTTACGTGAAGCTTTTGAAGATTTGCAGCAGCTTTATCATACAACCGGTGAATGGCTAATCCAATTCAGTATTATTGCTACATTAGGAGAGTTAGGCGATCCACGAGCCTTTGAACTACTCAAAGAGGCACTCTCATCAGAAAACGAATTAGTCCAAACTGCTGCTATTAGTTCTTTGGGTGACTTGGGAGATGTACAAGCAGTTTCCCTATTGGCTCCCTATGCAACCAATCCAGATTGGCAAATTCGTTACAGACTTGTACAAGCCTTGGCTCGTTTGGGTAATGCAGAAGCCAAATCTATATTAGAAACTCTGGCTCATGATGAAGTAGAAGCGATCGCAACTGAAGCCAAAAATTCTTTGCAATCAGCTTAAGTATATCTCCGCTTAAGAAAATTCACATTTTATATAGATTTGTCTGACAGCATAAAAAATTCGACCTAGTTGGTAAATTTTGCATTCCAACCAGATCGAATAGATAAATTAGAGTTACTTTTAGCAAATAAAAGTAACTTTTTTATATTTCGGATGGCTCTATTGAACGAAACTTTTGCGGCGGCGAGACATAGCCATTACTCCACCGACTGCACCCAAGCCTAATAAAGCCGCTGGTTCAGGAACAGAAGTAGTGAATGTACCACCAGAAAAACTTAAATTACTAATTGAACCACCACCAGTGAGTATTGAATTTACGCTAGCAACACTCTTATTGTTGACTTGGAAAGTTAAGTTCCCTCCTCCATTAGATATTTCCCCAGTTGCACTGGTAAAGAATCCAAAAAGTGCAACATCTATACCAACATTAAGACCGCTTTCATTTAGCTTGTAGCTAGAAGATGTCAAAGTAAAAGTATTCAATCCATCTGTTATTGAACTAGTATTCTCTCCAGGGGAAATGAAACCAGGATAAGTAAGAGAGCCAAAGTCAATAAATGGATTATCTGCAACTTTTGATGAAAATGAGATGATGTTACCTATGTTGCCTGAGTTAAACGCTGAAAAGTTTCCTGTTGCAGAACCAATTCCAATTGGAGTGATTGGCTGAGGAGTAAAAGTTAGCGCATCTTTAGAAAATGTGATTTGGCTACTAGCGAAGGGAGATGCAGTAAAACCACTGGTAAACTGAATCTCACCACTAAGTGCAGCAGCTTGTGCAGAACCAGCAGAGGTAAACAACCCAACAGTAGCGAAGGGAAGTGCAGCAGTAATAGCTAAAGTTACATTTAGTAATGTAGATTTAAAACCAATCATTATTGTTTGAGGCTCCTAGTAATAACCTTAATCAGAGCAATTGCTTTACTTTTTATCTCAGTAATTTATAGAAGAAAATACTGTCAGTGAAAGCGAAACTTGCGTGATGTTTTTCTTATCTCCATGAAATCACATAGACTTAGAGCCTGCAATATTTACTGAGTGGTCTTCATTACATCTTCAACGGATTACTATCCTTCATGAAATCTTAATTCATTACATATCTGAGCTTAGTATATCTTTCATTTAATAAGGTTCCAATTGTTGGCAATAGCTCTAACTTGAAGAAAACTAATTTACGTACAATTAATTTAAACGTGCTTTTTATTACTTCATTTTGCTCAACCATTTTTTAGATAAATAGAGTATGCAGTCTATCTATTCTCTTCAGTTACTAATCTTTAGTAAAATAGTTCCTCTCGTAGAATAAATGAGAGGAACTCAACTGCTAGCTATTACCTTGTTATCAAAGGTTTCAAAACTTTCAAATGCTAAGAGCCAAATACCTGTGGCCAAGTTGTCACAACAAAAACTACAACTGCGGCGATCGCTAACAACCCTTGAATCAAGTTTCCAACCAAAGACCCGACTACAATTCCTATACCTGCTTTAACCGCCAACCCGAATTCACGCCGATAAAGATACTCACCAATAATTGCTCCCAAAAGTGGGCCTAGTAAAATCCCTAACAGTGGGCCCCCAAAAGGCAACGTTGGCAATAGTCCGAAAAATCCCACCACTAAACCGACAATTGCGCCAATTTGCCCCCACTTGCTAGCTCCAGCTTGTTTTGCTCCCACATAGCTAGCTAAAAAATCCACTCCAACACTGAGCAGTAAAACGATAATTGTCACAATTAGGGGAATCTTGATAGCTGCAAAGGAACTACTAACGATTCCCCAGATGATAATTGCAATTAAAATTAAGCTACTACCGGGAATGGCTGGAACTACAGCACCGATAATACCCACAACCATTACGGCAATTAATAGCCAATAAATAATTTGCATAGATAAATTTCTCAATTTCCAAGTAGGCACGCACAGATGTGCGCCCCTAGTTTATATTCTATCTGGGCAAGATGGTGAAAAATGCCTAGACTTTAACGTGAATCAAATATGTTTTCCTAGTTCAATCTGCTAAAATCTCTCTCTAGATCGCTCTTGGCTCGTCTTGGTAATTGTAATTCAGTTGTTAGACAGATACAATTTACTACTCAAACTCCTAGCCACAAGCGTGGTAAAAGCACAAGCCGTTCGTACTGAGTAACTGAACTTCCTAAACACTCCAAGATAAAGCTCAAAACCCATGACGAGAAAAATTTTAACTGGACTGAGTTCAGAAGCCTACGAACACCCTTTTGATCGCAAAGCTTTGGCTTCTCTGCAAAATATGCCCGGTGCCTCTTTGCTACTCAAAAAAATTAACGAATACGGCATCGATCGCCTACTCAGACTCCAAAGCCTTGGTAGTGAAATCAGAATTTCACCCCGTAATTTTCCCCAATTACATCAAGCATTTGTAGAAACCTGCCAAATTCTTGATGTTACTCCACTTCCTGAACTGTATCTGTTTCGAGGCACAGGTCACATTGAAACCTACATTATTGGGGTGGAAAAACCCCTGGTGGGTATCAATTTAGATGGAATGGAGTGGCTTGGCCCGGATGAGTTGCTTTACGTTTTCGGACACGAAATTGCTCGTATCAAGAGTCAGCACATGATTTATCACCAAATGGCAATTGTGATGCCAACTTTGAAAAATTTGTTGAGCAGTACCACTCTGGGGGTTGGTGGTTTAGTAGCTAGTGGTATGGAATTGGGTTTGTATAATTGGCGGATGATGGCTAGGTTCACAGCCGATCGAGCTGCAATGCTTGCTTGTCAGGATATTGACGTAGCAACTACTACACTGATGAAACTCGCCGGTTTACCAGATGAGTATTTGACTACTGCTGTAATTGAAGATTTCCTTGTTCAAGCTCGTGAGTTTGCATCCAATAACTTTGATAGCGTGGATAAAGTCACTAAAATATTAAGCTATACAGAGTCTAGCCTTTCTTGGGTAGTTATGAGGGCTGGTGAATTATTAAAATGGGTTGATTCTGGAGCTTATGATAATTTAATTCAACAGCCAAATTTAAACACACCGGAAGAACCAGAAGCAAAAGAAGAAAAGACACCAGAAGAAAAGGAAGGGTGGAATTTTTTGACTTCTTGGTGACTTAATAATTCGTAATTCGTAATTCGTAATTTGTAATTCGTAATTAACTATAGATACGAGTAAGTCAATTGGAGCTAATAATTACAAATTACGAGTTATTGTGACAGATGACAAACCTAAAATCTAGGTTACGTTGCGTGGTTGGATAAATTCGAGCTAAGAGTAACAGCTAACTTATCAGCAATTCCAGCAATCCAGTTTTCATCTTGTTTGGTGTAACTGCGAGGAGCATTTGCCCCTAAAATTAACGCACCTTGATTGCCAATAGGTTGACAAATTACACCTTGAGTATTCTCTGGTAAATAATCAAATTCAATTCTACCTGGATATATTTTTAGAGCTACTAGATAAATTGGCTTTTGTTTTTCGAGTACCTGTTTTAAGATTACTCCTGGTACAACCTCAGATTTAGTACCCAGAATTCCGCGACGTAACAAAACTTTACCTTGATAAAAAACCACAAGCGATCGCGTTACTGTATTAGTCAACAATAAGTGAGATGCCCAGGCTAGCTCTGTTTTCACGGTTTCTGGTAAATCTGCTGCTAGTACAAAACCAACTTCACCAATTAGTTCTACAATATCAGGCGATCGCGGCTGAACTTGCTGCCAAATTAAGCCCGTCAAAATTAACACCGCACTCAAAATCACACCGACCACATCACCACGTGATTGAGACTGGGTTAGTTCCGGTGTTAATAAACGGTTAATCAGCAAAAGCACAGCGCCTAGCCCACCCACGACAATGGGTAGACGCCGCAAAACTCGATTAGAATCACTCATTAGTCATTAGTCATTAGTCATTGGGCATTGGACAAATAATTAAAGTTCTTCTCCCCCTGCCTCATCTCCTTACTCCTCCCCTGGTTCAATAATTCGCTGAAAAAGATAACCAGTACCCCGCGCAGTGAGAATCAATTCTGGGTTGCTAGGATCATCTTCTAACTTTGCCCGTAAACGTGATATATGCACATCTACCACGCGGGTATCTACATGGCGTTCTGGTGTGTAACCCCAAACTTCCTGCAAAATTTCCGAACGAGAAAAAGCTTCTCCAGAGCGACTGACTAACAACTCTAACAAGCTGAACTCCATACCCGTCAATCGAATCCGCTCATCGCCTTTATAGACTTGTCGCTTATTCGTATCGATTTTAATATTAGCGACATGAATTACCCCAGAACTGGGAATGCCAGAAGCTCCATTTTTATCTACCCGCCGCAGCACCGAGCGAATTCGGGCTTCTAGCTCCTTGGGGGAAAATGGTTTAACTACATAGTCGTCAGCACCCAATTCTAATCCGGTGATGCGATCGGCTACATCACCTAAGGCTGTTAGCATAATAATGGGGACATCTGATTCTTTTCGTAATTCTTGACATACACCATAGCCGTCTAGCTTTGGCATCATTACATCTAAAACTACCAGGTCAGGCTCAGTTTTGCGAAAAATTTCCAAAGCTTCTTCCCCGTCGCCAGCCGTCACTACATCGTAGCCAATCATGGAAAGGCGCGTTTCCAAAATCCGGCGAATGCTGGCTTCGTCGTCTACCACCAAGATTTTTTCTTTATGGCTTTCCAAGTTTCTCAACGCTCCTTCACTAAAAATTTACATGATTAATTTTTAATACCATAATATTAAGATATCATTCCATGAATTGATTTGGAAAAAGCTCTAAATACTACTATTATTAGTTTTTAGTTTTTTTCAAGAATTAAGTAAATATTAAGATTATTTAATAAGATTTAAGAATGGCAAAGCCAAAAACCTTTTACGTTTGTAACGATTGTGGGGCAGAATCATCTCAGTGGTTTGGTAAGTGTCCAGCTTGCGGCACGTACAATTCTCTAGAAGAGCAGATTACTATCCAGTCCTCAGTAGATGTACCCAGCCGGGGAGGAGTAAGTAGTTGGCAATCAGCTCAAACTAATGGCAAATCTCACGCTAAACCGGCTAAAGCGCGAGCCTCTTTAACATTTGACCAAATTACCGATCGCCAAATCGCCCGTTGGGAGTCTGGTTATGGAGAATTGGATCGGGTACTTGGAGGTGGGGTTGTCCCAGGCTCGATGGTGCTAATTGGTGGCGATCCGGGTATTGGTAAATCGACTCTGTTACTGCAAGTATCAAATCAATTAGCACAAAAATATCGCATCCTTTACGTAACTGGAGAAGAATCGGGGCAGCAAGTAAAATTACGAGCTTCTCGTTTGGGAGTATCAAAAACCCTAAGTGTGGTTAATGAGGAGAAAGTAGCAGTAGTAGTAGATCCTACACTTCCCATAGACCCTGACAGTATAGGTGCAGATTTATATGTACTGCCAGAAACAGATTTAGAAGAAATTTTACGAGAAATAGACTCTCTAAAGCCAAACGTGGCAGTGATTGATAGTATTCAAACGGTGTTTTTTCCGGCGCTGACTTCTGCACCAGGTTCGGTGGCTCAAGTGCGAGAATGTACCGCAGCCTTAATGAAGGTAGCGAAGCACGAAGATGTCACCATGCTGATTGTGGGACACGTCACCAAAGAAGGAGCGATCGCCGGGCCGAAAGTCTTAGAACATTTAGTAGATACAGTATTGTATTTTGAAGGCGATCGCTTTGCTTCTCATCGATTGTTACGGACTGTAAAAAACCGCTTCGGCGCAACTCACGAAATCGGCATCTTTGAAATGGTGGCAGATGGATTACGAGAAGTCTCCAACCCCTCAGAGTTATTTTTAGGCAATCGTGACGATCCTGCTCCTGGTACTGCCATTGTCGTTGCTTGCGAAGGGACTCGCCCCATCGTTGTAGAGTTGCAGGCCCTTGTCAGTCCCACTAGTTACCCTTCCCCTCGTCGGGCTGCCACTGGTATAGATTACAACCGTTTGGTACAAATTCTCGCCGTCTTAGAAAAACGGGTGGGAATTCCCATGTCCAAGTTAGATTCCTACGTTGCTTCTGCGGGTGGGTTGAATGTGGAAGAACCGGCAGTAGATTTAGGAATAGCGATCGCGATCGTTGCTAGTTTCCGCGATCGCATTGTCGATCCAGGTACAGTATTAATTGGTGAAGTTGGGTTAGGCGGACAAGTGCGATCGGTTTCCCAAATGGAACTGCGGTTGAAAGAAGCTGCTAAGTTGGGATTTAAACGAGCGATCGTCCCAAAAGGGACAAAATTTCCCGATCTTAATATTGAGATATTACAAGTATCTAAAGTAATAGATGCAATTATCGCTGCCATACCCCATCAAGAATTGACAGCCGACGATTTAGAACCTGATGAAGAAGAGTAACTACAGGGTACTGGGTACTGGGAAATTGTTCCAAAATTTGGGGAGGGTCAAAGTAAATTCCATAATTTTGAGAAGTGAAAATCCAGTAACCAGTCCCTTTTACACACAAAAGGACAACCCACCATGACAGCCCTCACCCAAGGCTACCAAATCACCTGGGAAAAACTACCCGATGATTACAAACTCCCGGATGATCCAGGGGATAACCTCAATCAACCAGCCTTAGCTGCTGCACTCACGGAAAGCCTACAATTAGCCGGAAAAGTTTCAGTTAACGCCCTAACTCCAACCAATTACGGTATTTGCGCCACTTTGAATGGCAGAATGGTCATCAAAGCTCCTGATTGGGCATACATACCTAACATTCGTGTTGAACGCGAAGAGGTAAAACGTAGTTACACTCCTCAATTACAAGGAGAAATGCCAGTAATTGTGATGGAATTTGTTTCCGATACACAGCAGACAGAGTATTCTATCAAAGCGACATATCCCCCAGGAAAATGGTTTTTCTACGAGCGCATTTTAAAAGTACCAAACTACATCATCTTTGAACCAGATAGCGGCAGTTTAGAGATGTATCGCTTACAAACCACAGAACAGTATATTTTGCAAGAGCCTGATGAAAATCAACGCTACTGGATCGCAGAAATGAATCTTTACCTTGGGGTGTGGCAAGGTACTCGTGAAAACCGCACAGGAAAGTGGTTGCGGTGGTGGGATGAGCAACAAAACCTTTTGCCTTGGGGTTCTGAGTTAGCCCAACAGGAACGCCAACGCGCTGAACGACTAGCAGCACAATTGCGGGCGGCGGGCATTGAGCCAGAAGTGTGATGAAATGTTTTAGGAAAAATTGAAAGCCACTGAATCCCTGACTTGTCAAACAAGCCGAGGATCTTATTTCTCACAAATCCTTGGGAAGATAATGAACGCATCTCTAAAGACGAAGGATGGGAATATTACCAATCATTAAAGCAAAAGAATGTGGAAAGTTGAATATAAAAAATTATTAAAAGAATTAGCATATTTACCACAAGATATGAAAGCTCGGATTGAACCAATCATCTTTCAAAAACTAGAATCAGAAAATCCCTTTGATTTAGGCTATTTGCAAAAAATGAAAAACTACGACGATAAATATAAAACTCGCGTAGGTGATTACAGAATAGGTATTAGTGTTGACAAAGAAACACAAACATTAATTTGTCAAAGAGTCGCACATCGTAAAGATATTTATAGAACTTTTACTTGATACAATATCTTTGTAGAAACACATATCGATAAATTACCCCTCTTCTGTCACTCTCCGAAAACATTTGCCTTTTCTAAAATCTAGAGCTTTTGTATAGCAAGCGATTGCGCGATTATTTTCTAATAACAAATACAAGACCAACTTTTTTCTAATAGTATAGCTTGTATTGCTTGCCTCATGAGGCTTCTAGCGATCGCCCTCGCGGAGAGTGACAGAAGAGGGCTATTTAGCTTTGGGCGGTAGAAGGTACATAGGTAATCCGAAACAACCAACTATTTCAGTTTATTATTTGGTGGATGGTGAGTATCAAGTTAACCTGTTTCGGGGAAGCGATGCCTGCGGCGGTAAACAACGCATCATATCGCCTACATTTCCAGAATTAAAATTGACTGCTGAACAAATTCTTCAAGCTGGGCGTTCAGAAAATCAATTATGACCGCAGTGCAGACACTCCCATCGGGCCGCGAGTTACACCTAGCTGATTTTGCAGCTTCAACTCACGCCAGAGTTGGGAACCTGTAATTTCACCTTGCAATAATTGACTATAACAATGTATTGTTTTACTCACTTGCTCTGGCGTTTCATTAACAAATTCGATACGAAAGTGACGTAATCCCAATTCTATGAGACGCTGTACGTACTCGGCTCCGGTTTGAGCAGTGCCGTTAAATACAGTATTCCTACAGCCTACATCCGCCTTAAGGACGTGTTCACTGCCGACGCGATCGCGCAATTTCACTTCCTGCTTTTCACAAGGTCGTCCACAGTTAGTGTAGTCTGTACCCGTCGAGAGAAAGGCACAAAATACACAATGTTCCATGTGGAACATCGGTATATGTTGATGGATTGTCACCTCAAACCACTGGGGTGGACAACTGGTAAGTAGGTCTTGTAGTTGGATAATATTCAGGTCGTATGATGCCGTCAGCCGTTCTAAACCAAAGTGTTGCTGAAAGTAGTCTGCTGTTAAAGGATTAGCAACATTGAGCGAAAAGTCTGCAATACAACTGTCTGCTGCAAAGAATTGCAATTGATCATAGTTCCGTATCAGATAGCCATCAGCTTCACAGGCACGTACCTGCTGCAAAATCCAATTTTCCCCCGGTTTAGTAATTCGGGGTGGTGCAACCCAGATTGTGGGAATTGGGGATTGTTGCCTGTGTTTATGTACTAGCTGCACCGCTTCTCGGTAGGCACGGGGGTCTTCAAATTCACAATACAGTGTTTCAATTCCAGCTTTGAGGGCGGCTTGGAGTTGCTTGAGATTGCGTACTAGGACAATGAGTGAGGGAGATGAAGGGGATAGGGGAGATGAGGAGGGAAGTAGGTCTTGGAAAGAGACATCAGAACGTAATTGCCAGCGTTTCGGTTGACTTCGCAATTCTTCCAACTGCACCACGATTTCCCGCCGCATCCGGTTTAACTCACTTACGGGTAGCATAATAGCACCATTGAGGTGGTTGGTTAGCTGTCCCAAACAGAAAGGGGTGTTACCCAAACGACCAAATTGTTCTTGTAAACGGTCTGTATCTAGGGGTTTGGTGTGCGCTTCAACCAGAGAAATTGCAGACTCCACTTGTACAATATTACCGAGTTGATCACGAGCGATCGCAATCAACGCCTGACCAACTTCTCCATAAACCTCCAAGTCAATCGGACGCTGAAATTGTGGGTTTTCACCGGCAAAACTTTGACGCAGTTGCTTATCTAATTCTGGATCATTGGTTTTCCAAATGCGATCGCCTATATGCACTCGACGCAGATTCAAGTCATTTCGACCAAAGGACAGCATGGTTTCATTACCTTTGGATACCACAGCATAAACCCGGCCACCTTCTTCCTTCGCCTCTGGATGACCACAGTCAAACACAATTCCATCCCCTGGTTTTACAGGCGCTTCCAATTTGACTGTTACCTGTTCGTTGTGAATGCGGCTGACTTCACCTAAATAAACCCCACGTTTTTTACCAAACCGGGCGTGAACTAGTTCCTGATTATTAATCCCACCAAACCAACCCGTGTAGAGTCCGCGAGAAAATGCCATCTCTAGGTTGTAGTGTTCTTGATCTGTTTGACCTCTCCCCCAACCCCTCTCCGAAACGGAGAGGGGAGTTTTTATTCCCCCTTCCCTACGAGGGAAGGGGGTTAGGGGGTTAGGTCTTTCCAATTCCTCCATCACCCGATCCAAAGCTTGCCGATAAACACGGGTGACATTGGCAACATACTCTGGAGCTTTCAAACGACCTTCAATCTTGAGACAAGTTACTCCTGATTTCACCAAATCTGGCAAAACATCCAACCCTGCTAGGTCTTGAGGACTGAGTAAATATTTGCGTTCTTTTAAATTTACAACTTCCCCATCAGCAATTAAATCGTAAGGCATCCGGCAAGCTTGGGCACATTCACCTCGGTTTGCAGAACGTCCGCCTAAAGCCTCGCTAGTCAAACACTGACCGGAATACGCTACGCACAAAGCACCGTGAACAAAGACTTCCAAGGGCAGTGAAGTTTCCTGTTGGGCAATCTGCTGCTGAATTTTATTGATTTCCTGAAGAGAACATTCACGCGCTAGCACCACTAATTGACAGCCGAGTGACTTGGCAAATTCCACCCCAGCCGCACTGGTGATGGTCATTTGCGTGGAAGCATGGATGGGAAAATCAGGGGAAAGGTGGCGGATGAGACGGCATATACCAATATCTTGGACAATCACCGCATCTACACCTGCGGCAATAATTGTGCGGAGATATTGCTGTGCTTCTGCTAGTTCTTTGGGAAATATTAGTGTGTTGACAGTGACATAACCCTTTACGCCGCGCTGATGCAAAAATGTCATCAATTGAGGTAAGTCCGCCTCAGTAAAATTTTCTGCCCGCATTCTGGCGTTGAAGCGATCCAAACCAAAGTAAATCGCATCTGCCCCATTTTCCACAGCAGCTTTAGCACAGTCCCAATTACCTGCTGGTGCGAGTAGTTCAGGACGTTGAAGAGAAGAAGGGGAAGAGAGGCGATCGCTTTTCATCAGATTTGGGGTTAAGTAGCACCATAGTGATTTTATCTAAGTTTGTCGGGGAGGGTGCGATCGCATCCTCCACTAAATAAAAGCGATACACCAAGATTATTCTTGGGAATACTTAGATTAAGTCTATGTTGACAAACAAATATGGTTAATCCTTTCACTCAGAAACCCGAACCATATCCATTTAAGGGAGGAGATGCCTCGGAATACGAGGTATTTATAGGTAAAGCAGGTACTTGGTGTACCCGCCATCATTCGACTGGAGAGACAATCCAATCTGTTCAACCAGCTAATTTTGATATGTTTAACATTGCTAACCTGGGACTAAATATACTAAATCTTGGTGTAGGCATTTACAATGCTGCTCAACTTTACAAGGTCAAAAAGAAATTAGACCGGAATCATGAACAGATTCAACTATGTTTTAATAGCATACAAAATGCCCTTACTGTTCAACACCGCACTCTTGAGTTATTAGTTTGCAATCAGTGTAACTTAGCACAACAAATGAATATTCTGCGTGAGGAAATGCGTACAGGTTTTCAAAATGTTGTAGCAGAAGTGAAAGATTTAGAAGCTCGTAGGTGTAGAGAAGAGTTTGAAACTCGAACCTTCAAATTACTCAAGGCTTATGAGCGGTTCACTTATATACTACCTGAATCACTGGAAGCAGATCAGCTTATTGAAAGAGCCGAAGATTTAGAAGCTTGGTTGAGAACTCAACTGAATCGTATTGATGCAGGAAAGCCTGAAAGATTACCATTATTCGTGGCTCTCTCCTTTAGTGTCAGAGCCAAAGCTGATGCGTTTGAAGCTAAAGGAGGAGATTACACAAGTTTTGCTGCTAAAGATATTGGTTTACTAATAAATCAACTTCGTGATGAAGCTTGTGTATTTTGTGAGGGACGCAGTTTATATACACTAGGGGTAGAAATGCCAGAAATACTCTACCAATATGCTTTATTGAATCGTAGTCTTTGTAAAGGACTTCATTTACAGACACAAGCAGACTCTGAAGTGATTTTTTCAGCAGAGGAATTGAATTGGGATGATGGAATGCAAGAATTAAGACAATTATTTGAACGTAAGGTTGAGCATATTGAATATATAGGTGGAAATCTAAGTATAGATTTACATACAATGGCAGACTATGATTGGTACATAAATTTTGCAAATAAAGATAGCATGACATTTAATGTTCATTCTTGTCCTTCCATTAAACTTTCTGATATTCTCCGAAAAATTGGTTATCCAGAACCTCAAACAAGTTATATCAGAACAAGTTCACTTCAAACCTGTAAAGCCTTTGCTCTGCCAGAAAAAATGAAGAATATTTCCCAGCTTATACAAAATGAGTTTGAGTTAGAAAGTTTTCCTAAACTTTATGGTTTAAATAATTTAGATATACAAAAATAATGAGCGATCGCTTAAGTGTTTAAACCACTTAGGCGATCGCACCTTACCCCAATCCCTCAACATCAGCACTTTCCCCTTCCGACTCAACAGGCTCAAACTTCACCTTGTTGTATAAATCTTGTAGAGAAATCTCAAAGGGTACGGTTACAAGTGCGATCGCTTCATCTTCTTCATCATATTCACGAAGCGTCCATTGCTTTTTCCCAATTTTGGAAAATTGCTCTACATGAATCCGAGTTTGGTCAATTAATAGATATTCTTGAAACGTAGAAATAGTTCGGTAAGCCTGAAATTTATCTTCGCGTTCGCATAGCGTCTCCGCAGGAGAATCGTAGTTTTTAGTAGATTTAGACAAAACCTCAACAATAACTTGGGGATTTGTAATAATATCTGTACGGTTGTTGAAAAATTCTGGTTCACCCGCTATTACTGTCACATCTGGATACGTGTAGATACGCTTTTGGTGTATCCACAGACGCATATCGCTATTAAACACTTCGTATTCTTGTTGTCTGAACGCGAAGTTTAACACAGCATAGAAATTACCAGCGATACGATTATGATTTACTGATCCACCCGCCATAGGAATTATTTGCCCGTCAATGTATTCACTTTTGTATTCAGCAGCTTCTTCTAACTCTAAATATTCCTCTGGGGTATAGTATCGCTGTTTTGTTATTTGCATAATTTTATCGGGTAGCAATGTTTAACGATACGGAGCGTCTAGTGACCCATATTTACTGAACAGTTTAACGTGGTTAGATAGAGATGTTATGTGCTTTGTACAAAGTGAGCGTAGGCACAGCCAAACCTAGGCATCGCTATCTAAATTCAGAACAATAGCTCACATACTATTGATAACCGGCTGCTTGTAACAGAAACAACTTGGCATAACGTCCTCCTACCTCTAACAACTCTTCGTGAGTTCCTTGTTCTATAACTTCGCCGTTTTCTATAACTAGGATTTTGTCAGCCATCCTTACCGTTGAGAAGCGATGGGAAATCAAAAGTACCATCTGATTTTGAGTAATAGCGCGAAAATGATTGAAAATCTCAAACTCAGCTTGGGCATCTATTGCTGATGTTGGTTCATCTAACACCAAGATATCTGCTTGCGATCGCATAAAAGCACGAGACAAAGCAATTTTCTGCCACTGTCCCCCAGAAAGTTCCTGTCCTCCCTTAAACCAACGACCAAGTTGAGTCTGGAAGCTTTGGGGTAATTGGTCGATAAAAGATTGGGACATACCTTTTTCAGCAGCAGTTCGCCAACGAATTTTGTTTTCGAGATGTTCTACATCTCCGACGCCAATATTTTCACCCACGGTAAATTGATAGCGGACAAAGTTCTGAAAAATTACACCAATCCGACGCCGCAATACATCAACATCCCATTCTTGCAAGTCCAAGCCATCTAAGAAGATTCTTCCAGAGTCCGGGGTGTAGAGTCTGGTAAGTAGTTTGATTAAGGTCGTCTTACCAGAACCGTTTTCACCGACAATTGCCAGTTTTTCTCTGGGTTTCAGATGCAGCGAAATATTTGTCAACGCTGGCTTGGAACTTCCTGGATAAGTAAATGATACGTTCTCGAAACGAATACCATCTTGGGGATTTAAACCAATGGTTGCCTTACCCCAAGATGTTGGTACTTCCTCTTCGAGGAAATCGTAGAGATTTGATAGATATAGGTTGTCCTCATACATCCCTCCAATAGAAGTGAGGGCATTGGAAAAAGTAGATTGTCCTTGGCGAAACACAGTGAGATACATGGTCATATCTCCCAAGGAAATCTTGCCTCGCACTGTTTCTAAAACAATCCAAGCATAAGCTAGGTAAAAAGCCCCAGTACTGACTAAACCCAGTAGATATCCCCAAAATCCTCGCCGCAGAGTCAAATCGCGGTCTTCGCCATAGAGTTGATCAAACAAGTTGCGGTAACGTCCTAGCAACATCTCTCCCAGTTGGTAGAGTTTGACTTCTGTGACAAAATCTTCTCTTGCTATCAGATTTTCTAAGTAGTGCTGTTGGCGGGTTTCTGCTGCACGCCAACTAAATAAACGAAAGCCTTCTCCAGCAAACTTTGTTTCGGCAATAAATACAGGCATCGCTGCCAAAATCAGTACCACCACCGCCCAAACTGAAAAATTTATTAGCAAAATCCCGTAGGTGATTAGGGAAAGGGCATTTTGTACCAACCCAAAGGTGCGACTTACTAAAGAAAGGGGACGAACTGATGCTTCTCGTCGGGCATTGGTCAATTTGTCATAGAATTCTGAGTCTTCAAACTGCCTAAGATCGAGTGTCAGCGCCTTTTCTAAGATGAGTACATTCACACGTTGACCCATTAGCGCTCGTAATAAAGACTGACAAATGGAGATTCCCCGTTGACTGCCTGCTAGTAAAATTACAGCGATCGCTTCTAATCCTACATACAATAGAGAAGGATAAATATTGACAAAACCATTGCTTTGTGAATTAACTTGAGAGGCAAATACCACTGCATCCACAATTAACTTACTGATGTAAGATATCGCCGCCGGTAAAAGACCAGCAACTATTGTTAAACTCGCCAGAAGAATAGTCAGCGATCGGCTAGTAGTCCATACCAAGCTTACAGCCCGTCCACTGTAGCGGAAAACGGTCAGTGATTGGCGTAGGATATTTCTTTTTTTTTAATTTTCATCTTTTTTTGTGAGATACCCCAGCTTCGGCGGATCTTACTGGCTCTTTTAATCTTTATATAATTTTAACAACAAAGAACTCAGGACGAGTGTGCGACTGAGTGGTGACTCCCATGCTGAGGTTACACGGATATTCTGACTCCTGACTTCTGCTTACATTCTCATCCCCACAATCTCCGACTTACTTTCCCACTTAATTTTTGGTGAGTATCTTCCAACAAAGCTGGAATATCTAACTTTTCGGGGCATCGAGGCAAACAGTCACCGCATTCTGTACAACGGTTGGCTTTCATTCCAGGGAACCAGTGACCGGCGTTTTCAAACATTCCATAACGATATTCGCCATAGTCTTTCATGTCGTATGCCACAGTGAGATTACGTAACCGCAATACCTCTGGAATATTGATATTTTCTGGGCAAGGCAAACAAGCAAAACACTGGCTACACTTATCAGTTTCTAAAACAACTTTTTGGTGATTTTCTAATTGCTGGAAAGCAGAAATTTCTGCTGATGTTAACTCTCCATCATGGTCAGCGATTCGCAGAGATTCCATTAATTCATCTGGGTTTGCTGGCCCTATACTTAAAGTAGAAATACGGTTGTCGGCAAGTAAAAATCGATAATTTAATTCTAGGGGTGAATACGGGTAACACAGGTCTTTTAAGGTTTGAGGCGGCGTGTAAAGGCGTCCTCCCTTATCAGCAGGGGAAATAATGAAAATGCCCATATCCTTTTGGGCAGCTAGTTGAATCGCTGGTGCGTGCCGTTGAAAAAAATAGTAATAATGCAGATTGACAAATTCAAATAAATCTGTATTAATTGCTGCCTCAATTAGCTCTAATGAACCGTGGCTGGAAAAACCAACGTGTCGGATTCGTCCATCAGCAACAGCTTCTTCTACAGCTTGCATACAGCCATTTTTGGCTTGCACCCACTCTAAATGTTGCCAAGTGTTCAAACCATGAACGCCTAAGCAATCTAAATAATCTAGCTGTAATCGTTCTAGGGATTCGTCGATGCACCGACGCATGGTGTCAGCATCTGCTGTGGCTGAGATTTTGGTAGTGACATAAAGCCTCGTTCGGGGTACTGACAACCCAGCTTTTAGTGCCCTACCAAGATACTCTTCACTTTTGCCGTAACCTCTGGCGGTTTCTAGATGATTAATTCCTAGCGCTAAGGCTTGTTCGATGGTCTGGTGAGCATTTTCAAAAGAAGCCAAGTAGCGCATTGTTCCCAGGGAAAAAACCGAGAGTTGCAGATTGGTTTTTCCAAAGCGTCGGTATTGCATCTTTAACAAAGTTAGGAGTCATTCAATTTTAGATTTTAGATTTTAGATTTTTCCTTCAATCTAAAATCTAAAATTTCAAATCTAAAATTACCTAGCTGTCACCATTACCAAAGCGCTTAATCAAATCTTCAGGACGGAGATTGGAAATAAATTCACGAAAGGCTTGCTGTTCGGCTTCATCTGCATCGCGGTCAACAGGGATAGAAGCATCGGCAATCACTTCTTCCATTACCCAGATGGGGGTATTTGTACGGAGAGCAATGGCGATCGCATCGCTAGGACGTGCGTCAATTTCTTTTTTGATCTCGCCTTGCTGGACAATTAAAGCCGCATAAAATGTATCCTTTTGCAGGGAATGAATGATCACCTTTTCTAGAGTCATGTTCCAAGTCTCTAGAAGATTCACAATCAGGTCGTGGGTTAAGGGTCTGGGAGGCTTCTGATTCTCCAGTGCGCCCATAATTGCCCTAGCCTGTTCCTGACCAATGTAAATTGGCAAAGCCCGCCGATCTGAAGAATCTTTCAAAAGGACGATCGGGCTGCGGGTTATGGCATCTAATGCTATGCCAGCGACTTTCATTTCAATCATTGCCTAAGCCTCTACAATGCTTTGAGAGCCTTGGATGCTGTGTAACAAATAGTACCCCTTTTTAGGCGATTTGGCGACAGTAATAAACATAAGCATTCGTTCTCTATAATTGCTTCTATTAAACTCCGAACTTGTGGTGAAAACCAGAGTAAGTCAAATTGGTCTTCTTAGACAATAACCTTCTTACCCAAGTATGCCTTGTGAAGGATGCTAATGTGTTAATATCCCTATACGAAAAAAAGTCAGAAAATATACTTGGATCTTCGAGATTTCTGTGACAATTACCAATTGATTTCAGCCACATTTAGGCAATAAATAGAGTTAGTTTGACAAAAAAGCCGTGTTTACAGGATTAATCCAGGCATTAGGAACGATGGAACCCTTAGGGGGCGATTCTTGGCAAATTACTTGTGTAAGCGAGTCGGGTGAAGTAATTATGCAAGATTTGGCTTATGGTGACAGTGTTGCTGTAGATGGTGTTTGCCTGACAGTGGAAAAAGTTTTAAAAGACGGGTTTATTGCCACTGCTTCACCAGAAACGCTACGCCGCACCACTCTGGGAGGTGAGCAAACGCAACAGAGATATGTCAATTTAGAAGCGTCACTAAAGGTGGGCAGTAAAGTTGGCGGTCATTTTGTGATGGGTCATGTAGACGGCATCGGTCGATTGCTAGTGGCAGAACAAACGGCTAGCTCTTGGGAAATGACCTTTATTGCATCCGAGGCGATCGCCCGGTACATTGTCCCTAAAGGTAGCATTGCCGTCAATGGCATCAGCCTCACAGTAGCCGCTTACGAGCCAGAACTCTCCCAATTCAAGGTGGCGGTAATTCCTCTCACTTATGCCGAGACAAATCTTCGCTATTTGGTTTCTGGCAGTTTGGTGAATCTAGAGGGGGATATTCTTGGCAAATACGTGGAAAAATTCCTTTATTCTGGCAATCCACATACCAGAACCACTGATGACAATAGTATGGATGGCATTACACCCGCATTCTTAGCAGAACACGGGTATCTCTAAATTTTAGATTTTGGATTTTGGATTTTGGATTTTGGATTAATTTAAAATCCAAAATCCAAAATTTTCAATCTAGCTACCTGGTTCCTGGCTTACCTGCGCGGTTTGTAAGCCTCGCACTAACTGACTGAGGGCGGACTGTAATTGCACACCTGGGTCAGTAGCAACCCAACCGTTAGGTGACAGATGGCGAACTTCAAAGTGCAGGTGAGGGCCTGTAGAGTTCCCAGTACTGCCAACTAGCCCAATGACAGTTCCAGGTTGTACCCACTGACCGGGTTGAACAAGGATTTCTGACATGTGACCGTAGAGAGTTTGTTCAGCAGATTTGTGACTCAGGATAACGGTTAGACCATAACCACCTACCCAGTTGGCAGTTTCTACTTGACCAGCAGCAGCAGCTAAAACTGGTGTTCCCGTAGGCGCACCCAAATCTGTACCAGCATGGAAGCGTTGATTACCTGTAATTGGATGAACTCGCCAACCAAATACAGAAGTAATGGAAGCGGGAATAGACAGGGGATACATCATTCCCGTACCACTATAGGCGACTCTCCCCGTGTAGGGGATTTGCGGTAATACAGATGCTAGTGAGAAGTCATAAGTTACGTTGCTGGGGCGGGGTGCAATGTTGCCATCTGCCATTGGTGGCGGTAAAGTCCCGCCACTCGGTGCGATGGGAGTTGCACTCACTGTTGTGGGGCTAAACTCGCCGGGACTCGGTATAAACCGATTCGGGCGAAATCCGCTCTTGCTGACACCGCTAGAACCACTTTGAGCAGCACGCCATCTGCTGGTGTTGCCAGTAGTTGCAATCTGCCGCACGGGTGGAACTACTGGTAATTGTGCGTTTTGACTTCTTCTGAGCCAATTAGGTGCTGCTTTCCCATTAGCATCAGCTACACTCCTTTGAGGTACTTTGGCGCAAACGCCGCCTAATACACTTTGCCCTGAAGGCAAGGTGGCTCGACAACCACTGGAGCGTTCTGTGAGAATTACGGAATTTGGTGCTTGATAAGTACCTGTAGCACCATTGTCATAACTATTAGGATCAATATAGGCGTTATTATAATCCTTGGTTTTCCCCGCCGTCGCACTGACAGGGCTATTCGAGTTATTTGATGGTTGAGCAACTTCTGGGAGTTTTTCAGGTAAAGAGCGGGCAGGGGTATTGGGTTTTTCCGGTCTCACTCTTGCAGGAGTAACCTGGGAGGCTTCTACCTTGGGTTTTGACTGTCTGATAATCACAACAGGTTCAGCAGCTTCGATTTTTGGTGTAGATTGCCTAACTGGCTCTTTTGATTGAGCAACTTCTGGCTTGGCTAATCTCTTTCTGAGTCTGGCTCGCCGTTGGGAAAATTCCGGTTGCGCTTGCGCTGCTTCCGGCGCAACAGCCTGTTTTTTAACTGGATTTGTAACTGCTGTTGGCTGGGAAGTTTCAATAGTGGGAACGATGTTGTCTATTTGTGTTTCCGTTTGGGCAAACACAAAGCCGCCGCTAAGGAGGCTGACGCTACTCAGCCAACAGAGGCTTTGGGCTGGTAGGGTTGAGGCAAAACGTTTTTTTGTGAGACCTTTCTGCCATAAATGCAAACGATGAGGGGCAGAATTTTTGCGCTGCGTCATTTGTTCTCTCAGTTGTGTGTAATTAGCCTAAAGAGATGATGCTAGTGGTTTGTCTTGCCCAAAGAGCGAAATTTTGAACAAACCTCAAATTTAAACGGAAGATTTATGGTACCCCAAACTGATTGTACCGGGTTCAATATAAATTTCCGGTGTAATTAGTTCCTTTGTATTGTATGTTTCTAAATCAACTCGTAAATTTCCTTGAGGAGTCACTCCAACTACTGTACCTGAAAGATTATTGACATACACTCGATCGCCCATATTTGTAAGCAAGTCTAGATAGCGAGACAAGAGTATGTTTACTCCTTCTTGGAAAAGGCACTCCATACCGGATTCTATTCCCAGCAAGACTTTAGAGGTTAGCATTTCCAGACTAGAAATTGGTCTGAAATCTTGAGAAGCTTGCCACGATTCCAGATTAATTCCAGTTTCTGGTACTGGGTTTGTCCAGTTAATGCCAACACCAATTACTGCTTGGGTGATTTGTCCTTTGTTTACTTTGGTTTCTGTCAAAATGCCGCCTAGTTTGCGACTATTTAAAACTAAATCGTTGGGCCATTTTATCCCAATATCTATACCGCATTGGCGCAATTGAGACGCAATTCCCCAAGCGGTAGCGAAAGTTAGCTGATAACTTTCAGTAGCCTCTATTTTGTGGTCAAAAGAAATCGCCACGGAAATATATAATCCCCCAGCAGGAGAAATCCACTGGCGTCCCCATTGTCCCCGCCCAGCAGATTGCTGAGTTGCGATTACTACTGTTCCTGAAATTGCCCCTTGGTTGAGTAAGTTCCAGAGGGTTTGGTTGGTTGAGGAGACGCTTTCAAAAAAGTGGAGGGAAAATGGTAAATATGTATGCTCACGCCCTGCTTGCAAGGCTTTTTCCAAGTTTTGCAGATTAAATCCCACAGCAGTTAACCCAAATTCCGTTGTTCAAGTTAGCATTGATTGGCTGATAAGTGATTTCTGTTTAGGTTTGGTTGAAGATGCACACTTGGCACTGGCGCAATTGGGAAGGACTGCCTTATCTAACTTGTAGTATTCTGGAAGGTTGGCATCACGGCTTCTTTACCCAGCAGTTTTGGCCGCGATCGCCACAAGTTATCACAGAAGTATTGCAACCAGAGGCATCAGTCTATCGCTTAAAGCAGGTTCATGGCAATACTGTTCTCACCCCCCAAGAAGTTGAGAGCTTCTTAAGCTCTGCTGAGGAGGATTTAGCATCGGCGGATGGTTTAATGAGTGAGCAGCCTCTACAAGCCGTTTGGGTAGCTAGTGCAGATTGTACACCCGTGCTGATTGGGGATGTGAAAACTGGACGAGTGGCAGCATTACACGCAGGCTGGCGGGGAACTGCCAAAAAGATTGTCCCCCTAGCGATCGCTCGATTACAATCTCAAGGCAGCAAACTGGATGATTTGAGGATTGCGATGGGCCCGGCGATCGCTGGTGAGGTTTACCAAGTCTCAATTGAAGTGGCTGCCGAAATAGGGGCTAGTATCATACCACATGACGACGAAGAAAAAATAGTAACGGCATTGCATGAATTACCAAATTCACCTTTACTAGAAGATCCAGATCCAGGAAAGGTAAGGCTAGATGTGCGGCGAGTGAATAGCTTACAACTGGAAAATATGGGAATTAGTGCAGAACAAATTGCGATCGCACCTTATTGTACTTTCCAAACTCCACAGCATTTCTTTTCTTACCGCCGAGAGAATGAGAAAAAAGTACAGTGGTCAGGGATTGTTAGCGGCAAAACGAGTCACTAGTTTCTCGAAAACAGCACGACACCGCGTAGCAAGAGCATCACGTTGTTCCTGACGCTGGTGTACTTCTTCAGAGACTAAGGTTGATGCTGGTAAAATGCGGGTGCGTCTTGGCTGGGATATCTGTGTCATATCGTTCCCTGTTCATATCTAGACAAAAACTTAACTTAAGGCTTCACTCAACAGTTCGCAGTGCAGTAAAGCGCCATCCACCAAAGATTGGATTTTCTCTGATGATAAAGGATCGCCATTGGCGTAATGCTCCATCCAAGTCAAACCAATCAAATTGGGGTCATCAGGTAAACTCGCTAAATCCCACCCAGGCATTTCCAAATCTTCCATGAGACGATTTACTTTGGGGTCATAACTGAGAGCAAAGCAGCGACAACCTTCAGCAGCAGCCATAATTAAGCTGTGCAAACGCATTCCAATCGCCATTTCAACGCCGCGAAACACACCTTTTAAAAGTTGCGGATCTTCCAAACACAAAATCTGGCTGACATCTTTAAGATGTGGTTGAATGGCTTCGGCAATACTTAAATCTTCACTTTTTTGAAACGGCAGTAATAAAATGAAAGCCTGTGTAGCTTTTTGAAAGTCAACTAAAGCGCGAGTTAAGTTTGCTAAACGTTTTTCTGTAAGTTGGGGATGCGATCGCAACGTTACCGCAACTCTCGGCGCAGGTAAATCCCAAAGTCCTGGTACTGGTTGAGATTCCAACGCCCAAACCGGGTCAGGAGCTATAATACAAGGAATTTGCCAATCAGATAATAAAGCCGCACTGGCGCGATCGCGGACACTAACTTTGGTACAATTACCAAAAGTTTTCCGTGCCAACCAACGAGTTTGCGGACGCACTAGCGGGCCAATACCCTGCGCCCAAGCAACTGTTTTCAAACCCATTTTTTGCGCCAATGCCATCAGTCCCCCATAATAAAATGGGCTGATAGTGCTGGTGACATCTTGAATGAGACTCCCGCCGCCCCAAATTAAGGCATCACAAGAGCGTAAAGCTTGTATTACAGCTAAGGGAGCCATGCGATCGCAAGTTTCTACATTGTAGCGATCGCGCGTTTCCTCTGGATTACCAGAAAGCACCACAGGCGTTACGTGAGATGGTAACATTTGCAAAAGCGTTGCCAACAAAGCTTCGTCACCACCATTACCTTTACCGTAATACCCAGACAATAATGCCCGCATCTTGACCATTTTGGATTTTAGATTTTAGATTATCAGCTTTTTTAAATAAATATCTGTTGCTATTACTGTATGCACGTCCTATCGATTCCCACCTGGATTATTCATATTTCTAGCGTTATTGAGTGGATTGTCGCCATTTGGTTAATCTGGACTTACGGCGAACTCACCGGTAATCGCAATTGGTGGGGATTGTCCCTTGCCATGTTACCAGCTTTAATCAGTGCCATGTGTGCTTGTACCTGGCATTATTTCGACAACGCCGAATCTCTAGAATGGCTGGTAACGCTTCAAGCTACCATGACCTTAGTTGGTAATTTTACGCTTTGGGTCGCAGCGTTTTTGATTTGGCGTTCCACCAAGTCTGCTAACACTGTTGAACCAAAACCTATCAAATCAGAGCAATGATTTCTAAAGAAACCCTGTTTGCACTTTCACTGTTTCCCTATTTGGGTTTCTTGTGGTTTCTCAGCCGCAGTCCGCAAATGCCGCGTTTAGCGCTATATGGATTTTATGGCACTCTTGTCTTTGTTGCCATCACCATCCCAGCCGGAATTTACGCCCAATTGCATTATGGCGAGTCTTTGGCCAATGTAGATTGGTTGCACGGCGGTGCAGAAGTATTTTTGACCCTTTCTAATATTTTGCTTGTGCTGGGTTTTGGGCAAGCTGTAAGGCAATTAAAAATGAAAAATTAAAGATAATAAACCCAGCTATAGCTAGCGTTTTGATTGCAATGAGGAAAAGGTAAATGGACGTAATTCCAGCAATTGATTTACTAGATGGTCACTGTGTGCGACTGTATCAGGGAGACTACGATCGCTCGCAAGTTTTTAGCGAAAATCCGGCTGATGTTGCCAAACAGTGGGTAGATCAAGGTGCTACTAGATTGCATATAGTTGATTTAGATGGCGCCAAAGCAGGTAAAGTAGTAAACTTGGAGGCAATTGAAGCGATCGCTCATGCGGTGTCAGTGCCCATTGAAATTGGTGGAGGATTGCGCGATCGCACCAGCGTGCAACAAGTATTTAACCTGGGCATCCAGTGGGCAATTCTCGGCACCATCGCCGTAGAACAACCCCAGCTAGTGCAAGAACTCTGCCAAGAATTTCCCGAACAGATTATCATCGGTATTGATGCCCGGAATGGCAGAGTTGCAACTCGCGGTTGGTTAGAAACTTCAGAAGTCTTAGCAACCCAACTGGCTGTACAAATGCAAGAATTGGGTGCAGCCGCCATAATTTACACAGATATTCACCGAGATGGTACACTTACAGGCCCCAATTTAGAAGCTTTGCGAGAACTTGCAGCAGCAATTTCCATCCCGATAATTGCCTCTGGTGGGGTAAGTTCTGTCACCGATTTGTTGAGTTTATTGGCGTTAGAACCTCAAGGCGTGACTGGTGTAATTGTCGGACGTGCCTTGTATACTGGGGATATTTTACTCAAAGAAGCATTGCGAGCGATCGGGCCTGGACGGATTCAGGATATTCCACCCAATTTAGGTTTTTCTACCTTTGCTTGACATTTTCTGTCTTTAGTAGAACACTCCACACACTGACTCGGAATACCGAGTTCAGTGGTGGCTTTCTTAAGCAGTCCGGCTATTTGTTTAAACCCAACGTGAAAAATCTGAATTTTGTTGGGTTTCACCACTTCAACTCAACAAGAGCATCTGTCGCTTTATTTTCGGAAATTGGTATAAGTTCAGGAATCAAATCGGATTCCTATATATAAGACAATACAGTTCAGATAAGACCAAAACATTTGTAGAGACGGCGATTTATCGCGTCTCGAAAACCCAAAATTTTTACCAGTAGTCCTTAACTGAACCGTATTGATATATAAGATTTATAAGATTTGTATTTATCCTGTTAAAGCTAAATTTAACTACAAAAGTAG
>NNBV01002607.1_pt1 | contig 28610 bp, 24 predicted proteins | sample 1173771 | NCBI WGS metagenome assembly NNBV01 (sample SAMN07173938, study PRJNA388173) | plant metagenome | isolation source: symbiotic tissue sample KVS11 | place: Norway: Troms, Kvaloya island | reverse complement strand
GAACAAATAAAGAAAATGGGCGAGCTCGGCTTCATGGGCATGATGGTAGATCCGAAGTATAACGGCGGAGGTATGGATACCATCTCGTATGTGCTTGCCATGGAAGAAATTTCAAAAGTAGATGCGTCTGCATCGGTATGTATGTCAGTAAATAATTCGCTGGTATGCTGGGGTCTTGAGAAATTTGGAAGTGACGAACAAAAAGAAAAATATTTAAAGCCGCTGGCTGCCCACGGCATAGGCGCATTTTGTTTATCAGAACCAGAAGCAGGATCGGATGCAACGAGCCAGCACACTACTGCCGAAGATAAAGGAGATTATTATTTGCTTAACGGCACCAAGAACTGGATCACCAACGGAAGTACTGCAAACACATACCTCGTTATCGCGCAAACACATCCTGAAAAGAAACACAAGGGGATCAATGCCTTGATTGTAGAAAAAGGAATGGAAGGTTTTGTAGTGGGCAAGAAGGAAGACAAAATGGGCATACGCGGATCGGATACACATTCGCTTATGTTTACCGATGTGAAAGTGCCCAAGACTAACCGCATAGGTGATGAGGGATTTGGATTTACTTTCGCCATGAGCACCTTGAATGGCGGACGTATTGGTATAGCTTCACAGGCATTGGGAATTGCAGCAGGAGCGTACGAGCTGGCGCTAAAATATTCGAAAGAAAGAAAAGCATTCAACAAGCCGTTGTCCGACCACCAGGCTATACAATTCAAACTGGCTGACATGGCCACCCAGATTGACGCTGCACGACTATTGATCTGGCAGGCGGCTTACCTGAAAGATCAGAAAAAAGATTTTGTAAAGGCAGCCGCCATGGCGAAACTGTTTGCATCACAGGTAGCCCAGGATGTAACCACCGAGGCAGTGCAGATACATGGCGGCTATGGCTATGTAAAAGAATATCACGTAGAGCGCATGATGCGCGATGCCAAGATCACACAGATTTATGAAGGCACTACAGAGATTCAGAAGATGGTGATATCGCGTGAACTGTTGAGGTAAGTTGACAGTGGACAAAGGCAATTGACAAAGTATGTCTGAATTTTGTCAATTGATCGTTTGTCAACTTTCAATCAACTACTAATACCTGTCTCTTATTTCCAACAATATCTTTTCCATTCGTGCGCGCACTTCTTTTGTTGGCACTACAAAGTTGTTGCTCATGAAACTGAAGATAAGCGTCTTTCCTTTTTTGGTAACGAGGTAGCCACTGAGGCAGTGATTGTTGCTGAGGCTTCCTGTCTTACCAAAAATATACGGCTTCTCCGCTTTGTATAAATTCTTAATGGTTCCGCTCTGTCCGCCTACGGCAAGTAGTTTGAATAATTGTTCTTGCGGAACAAGCGTATAAATTTTATCCCAGAGTTTTACGATGGAGCGTGGCGTGAACAAATTATATCGCGATAAGCCGGAGCCATCTACCCAGATGGGTTCATCCGGAAGGTCGAATAAGAAATTCTTCTTCGCATACCTGATGGCAATTTCAGAATCCAATGTATCACTCAATACTCCCGCACAAGCGAGCAGTAATTGTTCAGCAATGAAATTATCGCTCTCCTGCATCATCACTTTATACAGGCTATCAACAGGAGTGCTGTATAGTATAGAAGCATCTGCCGGCAGAGGGAAATTTATTTCTTCCACTGCCTTGCTAAGGGTGTCGGCCAGCAATTCAATGAACACATCATTGCCTGATTGAAACGGAATGTTAAACTTCTTCTCTTTCTTCTGCTCACCTTTATAAACCGTTAGCTGATTGGAATCTTCATCACGAATGATTGCCATGACTGGCTTTATCACTGGCGAGTTAACAACCTGATTGGAAAAATAGACAGGTGAAAAAGTAAGCTTGTCATCCAATGTACTTTGCGCAGCCATCAGGTTTCCATAGATTGGAAAAGGAGATCGTTCAGCAGAATAATAATCATTGTAATCATCCCAAGCCCAACCAGGACCGAAAGCAGTAGTATTAAAATTTGATCCTGAGAAAAAGAGTTTCTTCGTAGAGTCGCTCAGGAAGTCAACTACTTTATTGGTATGATTTACTTCCGGATAGAGAAAAGAAGCATCGCCTGCTCCCCAGAATATCAACGAATCACTTCTTACCTGGTAACGCAGGGCAGGAACAGAATCCTTTAAAACCTGGAGTGACGTGTAAAAAGTAAAAATCTTGGTGTTGGAGGCAGGTGTAAAATAGCTTCCCGACTGATGCTCGTAAATGGTCTTTTTAGAAACCGGATCGTAAAGAATAAAGCCAGTATGATCTTTGAGTTCTTTTTCAGTCAACGCAATTTCCTTCTTAAGAAAAGAAACCGGAGAACATGATACGAAGAAAGAAAAAGACCAAACTACAACGCAGCACCTCAGGAAATTATTTCGCATTGAGATAGCGCTCTGTTAATATTTTGCGATGATGGGTTTCATGCCCGGCAATTACAAAACCCAATGTGACTACCGACATTTCATTACCGTTGGCGGTACCCCGGTGTATGAGCATCTCTTCGGTAAAGCCTTCAAACAAATCAATGGTAGACAAGCGCACATGCCTCATCTCATCGGCAATTTGCTTCAGGCTACGGTTATGTGCATTGGATATGGGTGCGTAATTATTTTCTTCCCATCCGGGCAAAGGCGTTTTATCATTTCGCGCAAAGCGTAAGGCACGATAGGCGAAGATGCGCTCGGCATCAATCATGTGACATAGCACTTCGCGTATGCTCCATTTGTTTTCGGCATAGCGATGATCCTGTTCTTCTTCTTTGATGGTATACACCAGCTCCAGCATGCGGTGGCCCGATACCCGTAAAGCCTGAAGATGATCGCTCTCTTCCACTTGCTTCACATAGTTTTTCAAAAAGTGGGGGACGTTTTCAAGGTTGATCAGCATATCATTGATGTTTAGTTTTTAGACTCTACAAGTGATGTGTTGTTTTCTACTAACTCTGTTCGCACCATTACCTTGCGCAGATAACTTTCAATAGGCAGCACCAGCAATGCAATAGTTACCTGTATAAAGAACTCGATTACCGGAGTACTCTTGAAAGAAATCTGTGAGGCCACCACGGTTTGAATAAACTGTATAAGCATAATCACCGTAAGCAGCGAAAGCAGGCTGCTAATGTAACGATACTTGGAATTATATGTGCTAAGCCGCAGCGATATGAATACCAATGCTCCGAAGAAAATTAACTCGGCGGCATAAAACCACGAACGCTTCCAGTAAGGGGGCTCTACTTCCATCAGTATGGGTTTAATAGAGGAGACCTTATCCATAATGTCACGGGTTTGCACTTCTACTTTATACTTGCCGGTAGGCAGATAAGAAAAGTTTACAATGTTATTGGAAGTAGACCAGGCCGACCAGTTTTTATTGAGGCCGCGCACCATGTATCGGTATTCCACTGCGCCCATACCCAGATAGTCGGGCTGTATAAATTCGAACGTAACTGTACTTTCCAGCTGACTTACCTTAACGGATTGAGAGGGAGTAATACGGCTTTGCTGTCCACGAATTTCTCTCAGGAATAACGGATAGCTTGCCTGCTCCGCAGCAGTGTTGCTGGAGAATTTATAAAGTTCGTTCGCTGCAGTGATTACCCAAAGGCCCTGATCTTTTCCTACCGGAGCAAGAAAGCGAATGTTGTGAAAGAGTCCGAGCCATTCCAGTTTCAAAGCAGACTGCATACGCGGATCTACCGTGCGCCAGTGGTGACCATCATTAAACCAGAAGTATCCCGCCGAAGCAAAGTATTTTTTAGGGCCAGCTATGGAATCGTATTTTTCAAATTGATTGGTCTTTACGTTGAATCGCTTGATGGTACCGCTTGCTGCTACATACACATCGCTCCCATAGGCAAGTCCGGTAGTTTCATCCACAGCCGGATTAGGGAAAGGAATAGATTCTATACCTGAGATTTCATTATCAATGGTTTCTACTTTATAAACATTGGTGCGTGAGCAAAGCCAGATGTTATGCTGGCGGTCTTCAAAAATATAGCTGACATAATCCTGTAGTGTATCCAGCAAATGCGTTTCGTTCCATCCTCCTGCTTTAGGCGAAAACGTTTTGATCTCTTCGTTCAATGTGCTTGCCAGCAATTGATCCAGCGTAGCTGATACAAAGATGGAGCGCACTGGTTCGTGCGTAATGGATTTCGATTTAAGACCCACTACTTCAGCAACACCACTAATACCGGCTGCAAGTAATTTTCCGTTGGCATCAATCAACTGGCTTACTTTACCATCAATGCCATCCACTTTTCTAAAAGCATAGCGAATGGTTTTTAAAACAGGCTTGGCCGGCTTCGCAGGTCTGGAAACTTTAGCTGTTGATGTTGATTTCTTAGCAGAAGCTTTCTTGCCCTTGCTTGTTGTTTCTTTGGCTACAGGTTCTGGTTCTTTCTCTTTTTGCTTTTTATTTCTCCGCAGAAAAGAGAACATCCCTTTTTTGTTTTTGGATTGTTCCTGTACACTTCCTTTTTTACTTCTGGGCACAACCGAAGTACCTGTCATTTCTTCGTACACCTCTTCGCGCACCAAGCCAAAGAGCCCAATCGTAGTGCCTACATAAATCTGATCTTTATAATTGAGTGCACATAACAAGTTACCAGCAAGCCCCGGGTAGTGACTATAAGAACGGAAAGGCAGATAAGGTGCCACACGTGTGAACCCATAATCGTGAGCAATCCACACACCTTGATTACGATCACTGAATAGCGAATACACTTCGTTATCAGGAAGTCCTGCATAGTAATTGGTAATTTCTTCGGTAGCACCTGTAAGCGGATTGATAAAAATAACCCCGCCTCTCAATGTTCCCAGGGCAATAAGTTTTTCACTTACCCATGTGCCTGTTACCAGGATATTGTTTTCTATAAATGCTTTGTCTCTGATGAACAATTCTTTCGCCTGGCCACCATCAAAAAGAAATAGTGTTCCAGTCTCTGTGCCTATCAGCGTCTTCTCCTTGCCGGGAAATGAAGAGCAAAACATGACCGCCTGACCTGCAGGAAGATTAAAATCAGAAGGAACTAATTTACCAGCACTTATTTTAAGAAGGCCCTTTAGTTCGGTATGCACATAATAGTTTCCGGCTACTTCAAAGAGTCCGGTGAATGGACCTTGCGCAGCATCTGTTTTGATAACTTCTGTCTTGCCCTTAGCATTAGAGTAGATATAGAGGTATTGTTCACTTAAAAAATAGACCTGGTCTTTGTCAGCAAGACTCGAAAAAATTTGTGCTTTGCCAGCAAGCCCATCCGAAAGTGATTGATAGTTTCGTGTATTATCTGTTCCCCACACCAGTTTGCCGAAGCCACCATAGCCTCCGGCAAAAACATTTTCACCTTGTGTAGCTACAGCGTAAACCGGCCCGGGTGTAGTGATCAAACTCCAGTTTCGCCCATCAAATTCAAGAACTCCACTTCGGTTGGCAAAGTAGACCACCCCTTTTTGATCCTGAGCCATGCCAAAAGTGACATAATCGATGCGTTCATCGGAAGGAGTAAAATGGCTAAGGAAGAAGTTTCCCTGTTGTGCGAAAAGAAGTGTAGATAAAGCGAAAAAAGCAGAGACGAAGAGAGATCTGATATTCATAGGTTAAGGGAGGACCAAATTTAAGAAATTCAGTCTTTTTAGCGTCAGGTATAAAAACAAAAAGGGTGAGAATGTTGCTTCTCACCCATTCTTTTTACGGTCGTTGGCTTTACTTCACTACAAAAATAAAGTCGCTTCCTGGTGCGTTGTCTCCAAACTCACCCATACGGGGAGTGTTTTTTAGCTTTTCTACATAACTGTAAATTTCCTGTAGCGTGAGTATCCCATCTTTTCCACCCTGAGAAGCTAAGGCTTCAAGGAAACTTTTAGCAAAAGGAGAATGCTTTCCCGCTATACCATCAGACACATACGTCTTTCCTCCTGAGGTTAAATATTTCCTGGTTTTGTAAGTGAGTTTTCGTGTTAGAAATTCTGCCTGTGATTGTTCCCTGTACACTTCTTCCTCCTGTCCACGTGTGCCTGCGAGTGTTTCGTCAAATGTTCCTCCGAAGCAAACATCCATAGCAAGGAAAATATGTTCGCAGGGTATGTTGTTGATAATAGAGCGAAGACGGTTATGCGACAAGTACGTTGTTTTTCCTTCATCGTTAAGCATGGATTCCTTTGTTACCACAAAGCCTTCACCAAAAGTCTGATCGTAGGTTCCATGTCCGGCAAAGAATACAAACAGTTGATCAAGTGGTTTGTATTGTTTCTCTCCATATTCTCTTATCTTTTTCAGTATCTCTGATTGAGAGGCGTTCTCAACAATTTCAATTTTAAACTTATACGTCTTCTTTAGCTCTTCTGCTATCGAACGCGAATCGAAAACAGGATTGACCAGATCACTCCAGTTGTCATACTTATCAGTAGCAAACACAAGACCGTAATCGGTTCGCTCTAATTTGGAAGCATCAGCCAGCGAGGTAGCGCCCACTACTACTTTTCTCCAACTATTTGTTTTAACCCCTTCTTTATTTTCAGCAATTATTTCAATGATGTTATCACCTTCCATCAGCGTGATGTTTCTTTCAATCAATGTACGAAGACTGTCTCCTTCAGTAGGTTTTACGGTTAGCGATCCGCGGCTGGCAACCTCCAGTGTTTGTTTGATGTTAATGGTAATTCCTTTAAGGGCTGACGAGCTGATTACTTCCAGCTTAATTTTAAACTTCACATCCTGGATATAGCTCGTTTCCGGGATAGGAATACTCCAGTTAATAACGGGAACCGTAGTTGTGACTAACTTAGTTGGATTGCTAAAGTCTACTTCAAATTCACTGGAGCGTGTACTTACGTTCTGAGCATTGATCCATAATGAACAACCCAGGACCATTGCAATTATTAATTTCATTTTTATTTTCATGTCAGATAGGTTCTATCGGCTGATAATAATTTTTCCACTGCGTACTTCTTTCTTGTGATTGGCGCCAACCACTAATCGATATGTATATAATCCGGAGGTAAGTTCATCACTTACGGTCCACGGAATTTCATAAAAGCCAGAGGCCAGCTCTTCGTTAACTAATGTCTCTATTTTCTTTCCCATCAGGTTAAACACCTCCAGTCGCACCTGGTAGTTATTAGCTGATGCAGGTAAGGTAAGTGGAATAGTTACATTGCGTGATGCAGGATTAGGACTGGCTGCACCAAGCATAAGCCGATCTGGCTTAATCTCCTCCTTTAGATTATCACCGAAGTAAACTCTGAACTGGGAAGATGTTTTCGTATCAAAAGAATAGGCCGACTCCTCTCTCATGTTGATTGGTTTCTGAAGGCTGATATCAAAGAGGAATAAGTCCTTGCTGCTCTCACCAAACTTAGTGTTATCCCATTTGAGTTCGGCATTTCCTTCATTGCTGAAAGCCATGGTAAATGTCCAGGTATATTTGTTCTGAGTAGGTACAACGTCTTTTGAGAATCGCTTGGCAAAAAATTCCGGATGATCAAAATTGATTTCAGCATAATCAAGAAAGCGCGGAGGATTGATATCATCAAAATCATCGAAGCTTACACTGGCATTTTTATTCATTCCTATTCCTGAATAAGAATACTCTACCCCATTTTGCAGAATGGACATAGGATTCATCCACGAATCAAGATGTAATTCCGTGTTGGTTGCTGCGGTGCGTCCTCCAGTGGTAGTTTGTCCTGCAAAAGGAATAGAGACAGTGATGTCATTCTCAACAAATACAAAACCTCCTTCGAAAGGTTGAAGGTCAGCACTGGTTGAACTGTATGTTCCCGAAGTGAATTTTGTTAACGAAGCAGCTTTCCCCGTCAAAACGTTGAGCGTTGCTACATCATTCCATGAGATGGGAGTATTGTAGGGATTACCTATTTGATTCCAGCCTTTTTTCAAAACCATTTGATACAGGTTCTTCCTATTGCTTGCGAACACGTTAGCTTCGGGCATTAAAATAGATACCGGATTTCTGATATTGATAAAGTATCCTTTACCTCTGGCAAAGGAAGAAAAATCGACAGGAAACTCTCCCCACGCTTTATCATCTTTATAGGTAAGCATACGCCAGTCGGATTTATTAATGGCATTCAGACCATTAAGTTCGTCCAGGACAGTGCTTATACCATTGTTAGTTCCAAGATCAAAAGGTATAGTAAATATTTTCCAACTGGTTGAAGTGCCACCAAAACCTATCCGGTCAGACAGCAGTACATTATCTGCCGCTTTAAAATTCAGATAAGCATAGAGCGTTTCTGTGGATACAGCGGGTACACGCGCGGTATTATTAGCAGGATCTTTTGCGGTGATGTAATACTCCATTCCGTTTCCATCAATGAGTGCCTGATCAACAGGCAGGCTCCATTTGCCGGCACCTGCATCAAAAGTCCCCGGGTGCTCAACAAATGCGCCTCCACCGATAGGTCTGTACCAGATACTTGCCGAAGACACGGTATTATTATCCTGAATTGTGGCGGGCAATTGAGTACTTACAAACTTGGAATCCAGTTTTACAGAAGCCGGATCGAAGGTGATAACAGGAGCAATGTTATCCAGTGAAGTAAAAGTCCACGTTAAGGCAGCCGCATTGTTGCCATAGATATCCTGAAAAGCTCCTGCCTCTGCGTTGACCGTATATACGGTGAAGAAAGAAAGTGAAGCAGGAGGTGTAAAAGAAATCGTTTTACCATTAACCACTCCATCTGTCGCATTAAGTGTAAAAGCAGTAGATGTTCCGGTTAAGACAGTTATTTTTTTGCCTGCAACACCAACAGGAGTTTCATCAAAATTTATTTCAAGTTTTGCGTTTACCGGTGCCCCTGTAGAGTTATTGCCAGGTGCAAATGTTATTGGCACCGGACCAGTTGTATCTTCTGTTATCTCTATGATTTTATTAACAGCAACGTTGCTCATCGTTTGAACTACTCCTGAAGGCCACGTTATGGTGATTTGACTGGCAACGGTTGCAGTTCCTAAACCGAAATGCTGTATCAAACTATTCTGGCTTCCATAGCCTGTACGGCCCGAAACCTCGCGTATCTGGCTGCGCGAAGGTGAGGCAGTGGTTACTTTAATTCTCGTTCCTATAGCAGCCTTATTTGAAGTTGTTCCTATAAGTTTTATTTCGATCCAGTTTTTCGATGCAGATGCCACGTTGGTATTGCGATAAAGTAGATTGGGCAGAATGACTACATCAGCACTGGTGGAGTTTTTAGATGGATAAATATCAAGGAATCCATCCTTGTCAAAATCGGCCATCGATACTCCTGTTTCAGATATATTGGGATGGTTGATCATTTCGCTACCACTGTACTTAGTAAATGTTCCGGAACCGTCATTTAAGAATATGGAATTAGCCGCTGTATTAGTCACTATCAAATCAAGATCTCCATCATTATCAATATCACCAAAAGCGCTTCCAAAGGTAGCCGTACCTGTTTCTTCAACTACACTTGATGTGATGCGTGTAAAGGTACCATTACCGTTATTGCGATAAAGGCGATCGGTGCCATTGGCAATGGCAGTTGGGTTACTCACTGTGGTGTACGAAGAACCAAGATATAAATCGAGGTCTCCATCATTATCAATATCACCCCAGCTACTTGTGCGGGATGTTCGAATGACATCTGAATCAAAGATCAAGCCTGTAGCGGGAGCAAATACTCCGTTTGTGTTTTTGTAGAGCTTATTAAACTGGGCAACGGTAGTGGTAGTGACAAAGCAATCTAGGTCTCCGTCATTGTCATAGTCAGCAAAAGAAAGCTCCCTGGATTCATTAGTATCAGTGACAAAACTTCCTGTCTTTATTTCGGTGAGCGAGGTACCGGCTGAATTCTTAAGTAAAAGATTTCTGAGAGGGTTAGCTGAGGCATCACTTTGTGAAACATAAATATCGGCAAACCCATCTTTGTCATAATCGGCTATGGATGATGCACGAAAGGCTACATTGTAGCCAAGTGTAGGATCTACTATCGTTTTGGTGAAATTCCAGCTGCCTTGATTGATCAGCAATAAATCCCCGTAAGAAGACTCTGTGCTTCGGGTAATGTACATATCCAGTTTGCCGTCATTATTAAAATCGAAAATGTTAATGCCTCTGCTTATGGACGTATTTTCATTAGCCAAAGCAGAAATGGTTTTTCTGGTAAAATCTTTTCCATTTCCAAGGTTCTCATAAAATACAGGAGGCACAGCCAGCAAGGATGCATTTTGAAACGAGGGGGAAGCAATATCTTCATCTCCATCATTATCTAAATCACCCCATGATACTCCTTGTTGTGATTCAAAATTTAATTGTATGTCATTCTCGACCGGACGAAACAGTGTGGATCCAATGTTAATTAACTGAACAGCTGAAGCAGCGGAAATACCGCTGGCGTTTTTTGCTTTAATCTGATAATAGTAATTCCCAGCCGTGAGATTTTTATCGATATAAGTTACAGTAGGATAGCTCACGGTTGCCACTAATGTAAACGGACCTGTTGGAGAAGAAGAGCGTTCAATCAGGTATTGCGTTTCGAAACCCACAACGCTCCAATTGAGAAAAGCTTCCGTTCCCGAATAAGCAAAAATATTTAATGTAGGGACAGCAGGTATCGGGTCTGTCGTGTTAAGCACATAGGTAGTGGTGGCTCTGAAATCATCATAATAATCGAGCGTAGATCTCCACTTCACCGTTAATATTTTGGTTGTTGGGTTCCATGTTCCATTTGCGCTTTCCATATTGGATGTACCCTGATCCGGACTGTAGGTAAAGAACGTTTCACCACAGCTCTCTTTAATGTTGAGAGAAGGAACACTCATTGCCGGGTAAATACTGGTTGGCACCATATTAAATGCGTAATCAGATAAGGTGTACTGATTGGGCGAATTTGCGATCGCAAAAATCTTAACGGCATTGGAAGTGAATGGACCAGATCCATTTGCTGTATATCCGGCATCAGCCACAGCAGCTGCTGTCCAGCTTCTGTTATCCGGAATGGAAGACACACACTGATCGGGTGTGGTAATGCTTACTTCATTACTATAAAAAGTACCAGCACCGTTAATGGCACCAACACGGAAAAAATAGGTTTTGTTTTTAGTCAACCCGCCAAGATTAACCCATCCCTTCCCTTGTATATTCCCATTGGCAATGTCAATATTAGAGCCATAGTTGATGTATTTTTTATAGGCTGTATTATTGTCCTCAGAGTATTCGATGACATAATCTGTTTCATTATTTGCATTGTCTGTCCAGAGGATGTTTGCAGCATCGTATGTTTTCCCAATAACAGTTAATGCGGTAGGGGCAGCTGCCGGAATAATTGAATTAACGCTTTTATGTGTGGCTGAATAAGAAGTGGCAAGGTATGCGTATTGAAAACTTGTTCCAGCTACTGATGAAACAAGCATGTCATTTACTCTTGCGGAAGCATCCAACAATGGATGGCTGCTCCATGTTGTCCCTCCATCATAGGTATAGTTAAATGCTGAGCTATTATTCCCCTGAGTAAAAATCACAGCATCACTATACACCCATAATGCTGACGCGGCATTTGCTGCAGGAATTGTTTTAGTAGTGAACGTATTTCCTCCATCTGCAGACCTGGCAATTGAAGTGGTTGTATTCAATGAATAGATGGTGCTATTCGAAACCCGGAAGTCTCTGACTCCATTGGGAACCGCTGTTAGCTGAGAGGCAGCATTGGAAGTGTTAACTTTCCACAATTGATTAACGTTACCTCCTGAAGAGTTGTAGAGTAGTAAATAGATATTATTGCTGGCATCTATTTGAATTTTAGTAACAGAATAAACAGATGGTAAACCGGTAATCGGGATTGTGGCCCAGGTGGCTCCCTGGTCTGTTGATTTCTTAATGGCGGTGCCGTTAAAATAGAAAAGATTTGTTCCATCTGAGGTCTCCAGGTTAGTCATAAACTCAACTGCGTTTTTCACTGCCCAGGTATTGCCATTATCTATGGATCGTAATACGCCATTGCCGAAAGCGAGGATAGAGTTGTCAGCCAGTTTTGCAAATCCATCGATATAGCGATTGAGATTAGTGCCGGTAATATTCAGATCCCAGCTTACCCCATTATCAATGGATTGATAAAATCCTAACCCGCTATAGGATTGAAAGAGTCTTCCGTTGGGAGCTTCAAAAATATCGTTGGGGTAAAATGCTTTTATTCCACTTTGCGCAGTGTTCCATGAAGTGCCGCTATCTGTTGTTTTAAATAACCCTAGCTCACCTAGTCCGATGTAAAATTCAGTGGCTGATTTTACGCTCAGACAGTTTACAGAAAAATTGGAGTAAGGAATATTTAATCCGGTAGCACTCCAGCTTACACCTGCATTTGTGCTTGAATAAAATTTGCTCGAGTTGCTATTGAAAAGATAAAGCGTACCTCCACTGGCATCCAGCAATCCTCCAAAAGATGCTTCGGGCATACTGCCTTTGACTAAAGACCAGGCACTACCGGATAGTTTATAAGGGCCAAGATTTGTGAGCGCATAAATCACATCGTTTGCAATAGCAACTCTATAGTTATGAAAAGAGTTAATTGAAGGGAAACCGGTGAAGGACTGATCTGCATCTGTCCAATTGGTACCGTTATCAACAGATCGGAAAATTCCCTGACCGTATGCAGAAACAAAAATTTGATTAAGCGAATTAATACCAATGTCAACAATGCTCCCCAGTGGATTCAATGACGTTTGAGCAAAGGTCGCTCCACTATCGGTTGACCTTAACAATTGCTGGTTTACAGCAACAAAGATATTTCCGTTTGGAGCTCTTTTTATTTTAGTAGCGCCAAAGAATGTATTTGTATTGACCACTGAGAAAGTCACCCCATCATCAGTAGATTTAAATAATGTATTATAGTTAACAGCATATATAGTATTTGTCCCATCGTATTCCAGATCTTGATAATAATTGTTGTTAAGTAATTCGTTACTGGCTTTTACCCAGCTTGTTCCGGAATTGGTAGACCTGAATATGCCGTTGGAAGTAGCACTTAGCATTGTGCCTGAGGGCAATGTGAGAATGTCATTAACTCTTCCTCCAAAAATTCCATTTAATGCAGTCCAGTCCTGTGCGTAGGAAAACGATATGATAAAAAGTAATAATCCTATTTGTAAAAGTCTCTTCATAACAATGCTGTAATAGTTAAAAAATAAAGGTAGGGGGTTCATTTAACCAAATCCGGCACTGCGATCTCATCCGGTATATTTTCAGAGCCTCCATCTTTTTTACTACTAAAGAGAAAAACCAGGCCCCCAACAACGGCTGCAGCAGGAACCAGCTYTACGACAAGGGGAACTTTAGGTACCACCCGGAAATAGTCCGAGTAAATGATCTCATCTGTTCTTTTTGAATCTGTAATTTTCAGACGATAGTCTTTGCCTGGTTTTACTTTAGAACTGATGGACATAGAATAAGAACCATTGTTGGGATGGTTCAGCTCACCACTTACCCGCTGAGAGCCCTTGTATAATTCAATATGAATAGGATTGGTGTTGCCGGGGCGCCAGGCAACATCATAACTTTTTCCTCTCTTATAACTTTTTTGGGTGTCGAAGTTTTTCAACTTCACGAATGGCACAAATACTCTACCTCTTAGTTCAAGTGAAATCTTTCCTTTATAAGTACCATACTCCTGAAAGAGATTCCATTCTACTTTCCTGTTAATACCGGGCTTTACATCCGGGCCGATATCTCCTTTCACTTTTACTAATGGTGCAGAAAACTTGTCCTTGGAAGCATACAGGTTGATCTGATATTCATTATTAGGATTGCTGTCATCAAGATCATAGTGAACAATGACCTTTTCACCAGCAAGCTCTATTTTTTTAATGGTAATGGTTTGAGCTTTCAGCAGAGAAATAGAAAGAAAGCACAGCGTGAGCAGTAATAGTCTTCTCATAGTCAGTAGGTTAACCGTACAATATAGAGAAAGAAAACAAAGAAATGTTCTTTAATGAAAAAATTCTTACATCAATAGCACACAATGGGAATCGTTGAGTTAAGAGATACGGCTCCAGTTCACCACCGTTTTGCGAGCAGATTCTATCTGTTTTTTAATATTTTGGTGAGCAGAATTACTTAACTCAGGATCAGTTTCAAGGATTTCACGTGCTTCAAGGCGTGCTTGCTCTAAAATTGGTCCATCTTTGCCAAGATCGGCAATGAGCAAATCCAACGCCCCACTTTGTTGTGTGCCCATCAGATCGCCTGGGCCCCGGAGCTTTAAATCCGTTTCGGCAATCTCAAAACCGTTGTTGGTGCGCACCATGGTTTCAATGCGCAGCCTCGAGTCAGCGCCCAATTTATAGTCGGTCATCAAAATGCAGTAAGATTGATCGGCACCCCGGCCTACTCTGCCCCGGAGCTGGTGAAGTTGTGAAAGCCCGAACCGCTCTGAGTTTTCAATCACCATCACCGAAGCATTGGGTACATCAACCCCAACCTCGATAACCGTGGTGGCCACCATGATTTTGGTTTCAGCTTTGGCAAAACGTTTCATCTCAAAATCCTTTGCATCGGGTTTCATTTTTCCGTGCAGGATACTGATGGCGATGTCAGGAAATGCGCGCGAAATACTTTCGTATCCGTCCATCAGGTGTTTGAGATCAAGTTTCTCAGACTCATCGATCAATGGATAGACAACATACACCTGCCTGCCCAGGTTGATCTGCTCCTTGAGAAATCCATTTACCTGCAGGCGATGAGAATCAAAGCGATGAATCGTTTTAATTGGTTTTCTTCCTTTAGGGAGCTCATCAATGGAAGAAATTTCCAGGTCGCCATATAAAGTCATGGCCAGTGTGCGCGGTATAGGTGTTGCCGTCATCACCAGCACGTGCGGATAGATGTCCGCATTCTTTTGCCATAGCTTCGATCGCTGGGCTACACCAAAACGATGTTGCTCATCAATAATGGAGAGCCCTAGTTTATGAAACTTCACTCCTTCTTCCAGCAGTGCATGAGTACCGATTAATATTTTCAGTGATCCATTCTCTAATGCTTCGTGGATAGGCTTGCGATCTTTCTTCTTCACCGATCCGGTAAGCAAAGCAATAGGGAAATTCATCTTGTCGGCATACTTTTTCAGATTAGCATAGTGTTGCTGAGCAAGAATTTCTGTTGGTGCCATCAGAGCCGCCTGTGTTCCTCCACCTATTGCGACAAGCATACATATAAAGCCCACAATCGTTTTACCACTACCCACATCGCCTTGCAGTAGTCTGTTCATTTGCCTTCCGCTTTTCATGTCGGCATAGATTTCTTTGATCACTCTCTTTTGTGCATCGGTCAATGCAAAAGGAAGATGATTGTTATAGAAATCCGTAAGCAGTGTTACATCGGTAAATGAAATTCCTTTAAACTTTTCCTGTCGTACCAGTTTAAGTTTAAGCAGGCGCAGCTGAATGTAAAACAGCTCTTCAAATTTAAGTCGGTTTTGTGCAGCCGCGAGCAACTCATGGCTTTGTGGAAAGTGAATATGAAGCAATGCTTCTTTCTTTGAAGTCAACCTTTGTTTCTCAAGCAATGCAACAGGCAGTGTTTCACGAATGTGAGGTTGCGCCATCTGCAAAATATCTTTAATCAGCTTACCCAGGAATTTGCTATCCACATGACGGGCGCGAAGTTTTTCCGTAATGGAATAAACAGGCTGAAGAAAAGCTGTAGTTTGATTTTTATCAGTGACCGGTTCAATCTCCGGATGTGCAATGGAATATTTGCTGCCATAGCGATTGGGTTTACCAAACACCACATAATCAATTCCCGGTTTAATCTTTTCCAGTGTCCAGTTGATACCCTGAAACCAAACCAGTTCAATTGTTCCTTGTCCATCCGTAAAGTGGCCAACCAGTCGTTTTTTAAATCCTTCACCAATCAATTCCATTTTGGTGATGCGCCCTTTGATCTGCACAAAAGGCATCTCTTCATTGACTTCGCCGATGGTATAGAAACGAGTGCGGTCTTCGTATCGGAAAGGATACCGCTGAATAAGATCTCCGTAAGTAAAAATATTCAACTCCTTTTGAATAAGCGCTGCCCGCTGTGGCCCAACGCCCTTTAAGAATTCAATAGAAGTGTCGAAGAAACTGGCCAAGGCTGATTTGAAAATGAGTCAATTGTAAAATTCTATTCCCTTCTGAACAATGGATTGTTAAAGATTAGTTTGCTGCTATGGTGGATGGTAAGAATGTCTATTCTGGTTTCTGAAAAAACCTTGTAAATAATTCGATAATTTCCCTCGACAAGTTCTCTTATTTCAGATGCTGATAATTCAGGCACAACCTTGCCATACAAAGGAAATTTTTCCAAGATCTCGGCTTTAGCAAAAAAACGTTCTGTTTGAATCTGAGCGTAGTGATAAGAATCTTTGGAGATAAAATCAGCGATATTGGCAATGTCCTCCAATGCAAAATCTGTCCAATTTACTTCAACAACCATTTCTGAAGTTTTTCTCTTGCCTGTGCGGTAGAGTTTACTTGTCCTCTGTTAGACTGGTCTAAACCAACCTCTACTTTTTGTAAAAAAATAATGCGCTCAAACAATTCTTCCACGGAAAAATGCTCTGGCAAATCTTTGATGGATTCAAGTACTTTTTCCTTGGTTAGCATAAACCAAATTTACCTCTTAATAAATTACTATAAAAGATATCAACTAATTATTCCTCCACTCCAGCGTATTGATCAGCTGCTTCATGTCTTTCTTTACATAATCAATAGCGGGCTTCAGCGAGTCGTTGGCTACAGCAGTATTAAAGTAAAGTGCCCCACGTAAAAAATTCTTCGATGAGTCAGTGATGGTGAATTGAAACTGGCTGGGAACTTCTCCTTCAATCTCTGCAATGATCACCGTCTTTCCGTTGGATGTTTTTGTAATCGTCTCATCGATCGCATTTGCTTTCACCTGATGCTTGGCCGTGAGCACATACGCATCATTCAGAAACTCTTTCAGAAGCTGTTCGCTGTTATAAATTCGCTTGTAAGTGATATGAATATTGGCTTTAATTTCCGGATAATAGATTTCAACAAAATATCTTTCGCGTATGCTCGAAGTATCTTTTAAGAGCCTGGCATATTTCGAATACTGAAACTGGTACGGAAGTGTATCCGGTAGATTTTGATAAGCCGCTTCGGGCAGAACTAACCGATTATATCCTTTTGGCTTGGGTTGATAATCGTGCGAACAGGAGGCGAAGAAAATGCAATTGACAATTAACAATTGACAAAGAATGAATCCTTTGTCAATTGCTCGTTTGCCAACTTTCAATTTAGTAGAGGTCATTAATTAAAAAGGAAGATCATCCGTTGCATTATCAGCCGTTCCTTTATAATCGTCCGAAGGCGAAGGTGCATTGCTATACTGAGGTGCTGATGGTTTGTAATCCGGGTTGCCATTGCCTCCACTGGCACCAGTGCGCTGTGTAGAAAGCATCGTCATATTATCGCCTACAATCTCAGTCGTGTAGCGTGTTACTCCTTCTTTTTCCCATGAGCGTGTGCGCAACTTTCCTTCTACAAACACCATGTCTCCCTTGTGAAGATATTTTGCTGCGATATCAGCAAGTCCACGCCATAATACAACATTGTGCCACTCCGTGATTTCTTTACGATCACCCGTTGTTTTGTCCTTGTACGATTCGGAAGTGGCCATAGTGAAGTTGGCTACTGTTGCTCCGTTCTCCAGATTTCTTACTTCAGGGTCTTTTCCCAAGCGACCCACCAAAATTACTTTATTAACTCCTGACATATAGTTTTGCTTTTTATTTACTTTTTGATTTAGCAATGGAGGATTTATATATAAATCCTCTCCAATCCTTTAAACAAAGTTATGAAAATTCTACACCTTACTAATGAAGCCTGCCTCTTCCAAAAACCGGGTGATTACAATTGGTTTCGGTAGCGATGCTGCCTGCTTCGATGAGAAAAAAGACAATGGAAAATCAGCAGGAAGATTTTTGTCATTGATCTTCACCCAAATAAACCGAACCGACAAAAGCTGGTGAGACAAAATGTGCTTCACCACATCATATACTTTTATTTCTTTCTTTTTTATCTGCGCAAGCAATTCGTTTTCTTCTGTTACGAGTTGCGGATTTTTAGCCTTTGTTGTTTCCGTTAAATAAAAATCATAGAGACCGTGCCAGATATCTTTTGCGTCCCGCTTCTTCATTACAATTTTCTTATTCCATTCTAATATGAAGTAGTTGAGATAGCGCTTTCTCACTTTTGTTTTCTTCAGCTTAACCGGAAGCAGGGCTACTATTCCTTTATTATAGGCAACGCACGATTTCTTAAAAATACATTCTTCGCATTTTGGATTTTTTGGTGTGCACCAGGTAGCGCCAAACTCCATCATTGCCTGGTTGAAAATATCCGGATGTGCTTGGGGTATCAATTCATTCGCTTTGGCGAAGAAAAAATTCCTGCCTTCGTTGCTGGCAATGTCTAGGTCAATACCAAATACTCTGGCCAGCACGCGAAAAACATTTCCATCTACCACGGCAACTGATTCATTGAAAGCGATAGATGCAATGGCTGCTGCTGTGTAAGGGCCAATGCCGGGAAGATTTTGTAATTCATCAAATGAAGGAGGAAAGACTCCATCGTAATCGTTTACAACTGTTTTTGCGCAACGATGAAGATTTCTTGCACGCGAATAATAGCCCAGGCCTTGCCATAACCGCAACACATTTTGTTCCTTGGCCTTTGCCAATGACTCAACCGTAGGAAAAGTTTTGGTGAACGCTATATAATAAGGTAAGCCTTGTGCTACGCGTGTTTGCTGAAGTATAACTTCAGATAACCATATTTTATAAGGATCTTTTGTCTCCCGCCAGGGCAACATTCGTTTGTTGTCCTGATACCAGGTCATTATGGATTGTGCAAACTTCACCGGGGATTTATTTTACTAAAGGTGTTGAATCAGCGAAAATGGAAATTCCATTTCAATTAGCAAGAGATTTTCTGTTTTCGTGAAAATTAAATAGTACCTTTTATCTCTCATCGTCATGATAATCAACAAATTCATTTTGCGTTTGATTGTTCAGCGTTTAAATTTGCCGACTTGAATTTTTAGCCACATATATAAATATTTCCCAGTGACCAAGGCAGACGTAATCAACCAAATCGCAGAAAAAACCGGAATCGATAAAGCAGATGTTTCTGCTTCCGTTGAAGCATTTTTCTCCATTGTTAAAAATAATATGTCCGCAGGGCAGAATATTTACATCAGAGGTTTCGGAAGTTTTATCAATAAGAAACGTAAGAAGAAAATCGCGCGTAACATTTCCCGCAATACGGCCATCGTTATTGATGAGCATTATATTCCGAGCTTTAAACCTGCCAAGATTTTCATCAACAAAATCAAGAACAGCGATAAAGTAAAGCAGCTCGCCGAAAAGGCGGCTTAGTCGTTATCCGTTAAAGGCTAATCGTAATTTTTACATATGGCTTTTAACTAAAAACCAGGGATAACCCATGTTAAAGACCCGCATTATATTAATAGTAGTAAGTGCAGCCGTAATTGGTCTTCTCTTTTTATTGCCCAAAGTGGTGGTAGAAAATGAAAATCAACTCACTGCAGCTGCTGATTCTGCTGCCGTAGCACCGTCTACACCAGCAGCTGCGCATAACAGTGTACCTGAAACTTTATCAAAAGCGATTAAGTCTCTGAGGTCTCACTACTTAAGCAGCCCGGAAAACGAAAAAAGTGCTATATTTGCCGACTCTTTACAAAACCTGTACACTAAAGTGGGTCAATTTGACAGCGCAGCGTGGTTTGCCGAGAAGGCGGCATCGTTCTTAAACACAACTGAAAGTTTCCTGAAAGCAGGGAACAGCTATTATGAAGCGTACACCTTTGCCATGAAGCCCGAAAAGCAACAGGCATTGGCGGAGAAGACCCGGGAATATCTGGAGAAAGTGATTGCCGCTGATCCTAAAAACCTGGAAGCAAAGACCAAAATAGGGATGACCTATTTTAGTTCTAATCCTCCGAAAGGTGTAGGTATACTTCGTGAAGTGCTGGCAGAAGATCCTAAAAATGAGTTAGTACTCTTTAATTTAGGAATGCTCGCCATTCAATCCGGTCAAAATGATCGTGCCATTGAGCGCTTGAACGAATTGGTAGCTGTAAACCCAAAGCACACACAGGGACAATTGCTGCTAGGCGTTGCCTATATGAATAAAGGAGAAAAAGATAAGGCCCGCCAGCAGTTTGAAAAAGTAAAACAATTGGATAAAGATCCGTCTGTACAAGCTACAGTCGATTCGTATCTAAACGATTTAAAATAAAACATTTACACATTTACTATTTTTTATTATGCCAAGCGGTAAGAAAAGAAAGAAACACAAGATGGCCACCCACAAACGCAAAAAGCGTTTGAGAAAGAACCGTCATAAGAAGAAATAATCTTCTTTAGTGCCCTAAAGGTGGAGAAGACCTTTAGGGTTATAATCTATTTTATAACATCAATTTTTTAAGTTTTGAGTAATGAGCTAATCATCAGTGCTACTCAAAACGGATGTCGCATCGCCCTTCTCAAAGACAAGCAGCTTGTAGAATTCCACGAAGAAACGGAAGGAAGCAAGTTTGTAGTAGGTGATATTTATATGGGCTCCGTGAAAAAGGTAGTCCAGGGTTTGAACGCAGCGTTCATTGATATCGGGTATGAAAAGGATGCATTCCTTCATTACCTGGATCTTGGACCTCAGTTCGGCTCGCTTCAGAAATTCACCAAACTCGTCCGTGCGAAGAAGATTACAGGAGGTAAGCTTGATAAGTTCCATGCGGAAAAAGACATTGACAAGCATGGAAAAATCACCCAGCAGTTATCAAAAGGGTTGCTTATACCGGTTCAGGTAGTCAAAGAACCAATCTCCACTAAGGGGCCGCGGCTTTCGTCTGAGTTATCCATTGCAGGGCGGTACTTAGTACTCGTGCCCTTTTCTAATGCCGTCAGCGTATCGAAGAAAATTTCGAGCAGTGACGAGCGTAAGCGTTTACAACGCATCATCCAATCCATCAAGCCAGAAGGTTTCGGTGTTATCATCCGCACCGTAGCCGAAGGAAAAGAATCTGCAGAACTTGATCGTGATCTTCGCAACCTGACCAAAACCTGGCAGGAAGGTATGGACCGTATGATAACGGCCAACACCCGCGACAAAATCATCGGTGAGCTCAGCAAAACCTCTTCCATTCTCCGCGATTTATTGAATGAATCATTCGACAATGTACATGTCGATGACAAAAAGATTTTTGACGAAGTAAAGACGTACATCCAGACGATCGCTCCAGACAAGGAGAAAATCGTGAAAATGTACACAGGTAAAGCAAAAATATTCGAGCATTACGGCATCGAGAAGCAGATCAAGTCTGCTTTTGGACAAACCGTGAGTCTTCGCGGAGGTGGTTATCTGATCATCGAGCATACGGAAGCTTTGCATGTCATAGATGTGAACAGCGGAAATAAATCGACCCGCGAGGAGAATCAGGAAACGACAGCCATGTCCGTCAACCTGGAAGCGGCTAAGGAAATTGCCCGTCAGCTTCGCCTGCGCGATATGGGTGGAATCATTGTGGTCGACTTTATCGATATGCGAAGTGCGGATAACAAACGCACCATCTTCAACATGATGAAAGATGAGATGGACGCGCATGATCGCTCCAAGCATACCGTTCTTCCGCTTTCCAAATTTGGTCTGATGCAAATCACCCGTGAGCGCGTGCGTCCACAGATGAATATTGCAACCAAAGAAGTTTGCCCTACCTGTAACGGTACTGGTAGCATTACCGCAAGTATTTTAATTACCGATCAGATAGAAAACCATATCGAGCATTTGTTTGTGAAACAAAACGAACAAAATCTTGTGCTGGCACTTCATCCGTTCCTGTATGCCTACTATACCAAAGGAGTTATTTCCAAGCGCGTGAAATTCTTCTTCAAGTATAAGAAGTGGGTGAACCTGGTGAAAGACAGTTCACTTGGCATCACTGAGTTCCATTTCCTGAACAAGGACGGTGAAGAGATTCATCTTGGAAAAAGTGAAAAACCAGAAAAAATAATTGAGCTGGTAGAAGAGGCATAATCGGATTAGAAATAAGTATTGATAGAAGGCGGGCTGAATGGCTCGCCTTTTTTATTCAATTGAAGCCTGACAACCTGACATTTATACATCTTTGGAACAATCATTGAAATCCTCGCTAACTAAGAATTTCACATTTAAACAGAAATAACTATGGCAGAAGTGGCAGAAAAAGGTACTATCTCGATTCATACCGAGAATATTTTCCCGATTATCAAGAAATTCCTGTATTCCGATCACGAAATCTTTTTGCGTGAGTTGGTTTCCAACGCGGTGGATGCCACCCAGAAGCTGAAAAAACTTTCTTCGATGGGCGAGTTCAACGGGGAACTGGGTGACCTGAAGATAGAAGTGAGCTTCGACAAAGAGAAGAAGACCATCACAGTAAGTGATAAAGGTCTTGGAATGACCGGTGAAGAAATTAAAAAATACATCAACCAGATCGCCTTCTCAGGCGCAACTGAGTTTGTAGAGAAATTTAAAGACAAGGGTGATGCCAAAGACATCATCGGAAAATTCGGGTTAGGTTTCTATTCCGCTTTCATGGTGGCTGAAAATGTGGAGATCATCTCCCGCTCTTTCAAAGCACAAGAAAACGAAGCGGCCCGCTGGATCTGTGATGGATCTACTGAATTTGAATTGTCACAGACTTCAAAAAAAGATCGTGGTACCGATGTGATCCTTCACGTGAATGCGGATTCAGAAGAATTTCTGGATGAGTTTCGCCTGAAAGGAATACTTGAAAAATATTGCAAGTTTCTGCCGGTAGAGATCAAATTCGGAACGAAAGACGAACAGGAGGAAGATGGTGTTGATAAAGATGGCAAGCCTCAGTTCAAATCGATCACGAAGGACCGCATCATTAACAATCCCACTCCGCTTTGGGCGAAGGCTCCCAATGAATTGAAGGATGAGGATTATCTGAAGTTCTACAAGGAGCTTTATCCTTTCAGCGAAGAACCCTTATTCTGGATTCACCTGAATGTAGATTATCCTTTCTCCCTTACAGGTATTCTTTATTTCCCTAAGGTGAAGAATGATTTTGAAATGCAGAAAAACAAAATCCAGCTTTACTCCCGTCAGGTGTTTATTACTGATGAGGTAAAAGATGTTGTTCCTGATTTCTTAATGCTGCTTCATGGTGTACTTGATTCTCCGGATATTCCGTTGAACGTATCCCGTAGCTATCTACAGAGCGATTCAAACGTGAAGAAGATCAGTCAGCATATCACTAAAAAAGTAGCTGACAAACTGCAGGAGATGTTTAAGAAAGACCGCCCTGATTTTGAGAAGAAATGGGATGATATCAACATCTTCGTGAAGTATGGTATGATCAGTGATGAGAAGTTTTATGAAAAAGCAAAAGACTTCACTTTGCTGAAGAACACCGAGAAGAAATATTTCACATTCGATGAATATCGTGATAAGGTAAAAGAGGTTCAGAAAGATAAAGATGACAACATCGTTTACCTGTATTCGTCTGATGCCGCAAAGCAACACAGCTTCATTGAGCTGGCAAATAAGAAAGCATACGATGTCATTGTGATGGATGGAGTTCTTGATAGTCACGTCATCAACACACTGGAACAAAAACTGGAGAAGACTCAGTTCAAACGCGTAGATAGCGATACTGTAGATAAACTGATTGAAAAAGATCAGGCGATAGAAAGCGTATTGAGCAAAGAAGATCAGGACAAACTGAAAGTCATCTTTGATAAAGCGATCAGCAATGCAACTATGAATGTTAGCATTGATTCCTTATCACCTGATTACCTGCCTGTGAGTGTAACCATGAGTGAATGGGCACGCAGAATGAAAGACATGGCCAAAACCGGTGGCGGTGGTATGTATGGCTTCATGGGCAACATGCCTGATCAGTACTCTGTTTCTGTCAATAGCAATCATAAAATCATCGATAAGATTTTAAAGGCGGAAAGTGAAGAGCAGCAATCTAAAATTGCCAAGCAGGCTTTTGACCTGGCGCTCCTTTCTCAGGGACTTTTGACCGGTGCTGATCTTACTGAGTTTGTAAAACGCAGTGTGGATTTAGTCGCATAAATCGATCTTTAATAGCTATTTCAGGAGGCTCCCGCAAGGAGCCTCTTGTTTTTTTAAATACACTTTTTCAACTTGTTCTTCGTTTTAAAAAGGTAATGAAATATCCGTTTGCTTTTGTTTTGATTTGTCTGGCCCTGGTAGCGCAAGCCCAGAATAAGAAGAATGATTCTTTTGGAAAGGAAGGTCAGTACACCTTTGAAACCGACAAGCCTTATAAACTTTTGCAGCTGGACGAGGCGAATTCGGAGCCCATCGTAACCAAAAAGAAGAAGCCAAAGAAGAAGACTTTTTATGGCATCAAAACCAAGAAGGGTTTTACGCGCAAAGGCTATGGCGAAAAAATGGTGTTGGAGCTTTTCTATTATCTAAAATACACCGATGAAGCCACCAAGTTTGTACGTGATATTTACTGGTACGACTTCACGCGTAATGAAATAAGAAGAACGGGTTACGATCCTAAAAAAGGGAAACTGCTGCATGGCCCTTACAAAAAAATGCAGGGAGAAGTAATATTGGAAGAAGGGATCTATTACAAAGGAGCAAAGCACGGCCGATGGATGAAATACAACCGTGAAGACCTGCTTGACGATAAAGAAAAATATTATAAAGGCTGGCCTAAAGAATCATTGGTCACTTACTATGATGCCGCTGAACGGAAGAAAGTGAAAGAGATGATTCCGGTGGAGTTTGATGAACGTGAAGGCTATTACACTATGTTTCATGAAAATGGAACAATCGCTGTGCAGGGAGAATACAAGTGGGATACAAAAGTGGGTGAATGGACAGAAAATTATCAGAATGGCAAACGGAAAAAGATAATCGCTTACCCGGCAGATCCTTTCGATAAGAATAAAACACCTTATGTAAAACGGGAGTGGGATTTGAAAGGAAAAGAAATTTATTCCAACATCCAGTAAATCAATAGAAGGCATCTTCGATTAGAACAATATCGGGGGTTCCGTTTCTCATCGTCACAGCAACTATATCATAGCGCACATTTCCCTGCCAGTTAATATGGTGCATGTAATTCAGCGCGCCAAATAAAATAGTCTTCACTTTATTACGATCCACAAACTGTTCGGGATAACCAAAGGCATGTGAACTGCGCGTCTTCACCTCTACGAAGATGAGCCAGTTGCCCTTCTTCACAATCAGGTCTATTTCTGAATGTTTGTAGCGATAATTGTGATGAACGATTTCAAACCCTTTTTCAATAAGGAAGTTGGCAGCCATCTGCTCGCCCTCATCTCCGGTTTTTATTTTGTCACTCATGGTTCTACCTTTGGTTAATGACTGATGTTATACATATTTGCCAACAAGTCGTGAAGACACAAAACATTCCTTTTGAAAATACTTTGAATTAAAACCTTAGTGTCTTTGAGTCTTTGTGGCATCTCCGAGAAAATCCAGTTACTGAATTTAAAAAAGATTTGTGAAGAATTTGATAGAAGGGTTTACAAAACAATTGGCCGATGCACTACGCATAGGACAAGCAGTGGATTTAGTGCGGCCAGGAAGTGATATTCGCAATATACTGATCACCGGTATGGGTGGATCGGGCATTGGTGCTAATATCGTTGAGTCACTCACGTTTGGCAGGGTGCCTATTCCGATCACCGTTTGCAAAGGATATAACATCCCTCAGTTTGTAAGTCCACATACGTTGTTTATTGCCTGCTCGTACAGTGGCAATACAGAAGAAACATTATCGGCCATACAAAAAGCCATGTTGAAGCGGGCACACATCATCTGCATCTCATCGGGTGGTAAAATGCTGGAGCTGGCAAAAGAATACAATCTCTACTACATTCAGTTTCCGGCAGGCAAAGGAAGCCCACGTGGTCAGCTGGGTTATATGATGATCTCTCTTTTGTATGCCTTGTATCATACCAATCTGATTGGAGCGGCATTCATCAAGGAAACAGAAAATGCTATTGAATATCTCAATCGCGGAGAGAAAGCCATTCAGGCGCAGGCAGAATTAATTGCCCGCAAACTGAAAGGGAAACTTCCTTTTATTTATTGTGACGGAAGATTGAATGCAATAGCAATTCGTTTTCAGAATCAGATTAATGAAAACGCGAAGCAGCTGGCGCATGTAAATACCTTTCCGGAAATGAATCACAACGAAATAACTGGGTGGCGGTTTCCTGAAAACATACTGAGCCAAGTACAAGTCGTGTACTTATACTCAGATCATGATCATGAACGTGTAGAGAAGCGGATGGAAATCTGTCGCCCTATTTTTGAAAAGCAATCCAACCCGATCATTGATATTGTGGCGGAAGGAGCTTCATTGCTGGAGCAATATTATTATCTCATTCACCTGATCGACTGGATCTCGGTTTCTCTTGCAAAAGAGAATGGTGTAAAGCCTGATTCGCTGGAGACGGTGGATTTTCTGAAAGAAGAATTAGCGAAAATAAAGTAACGAACTTTTATACCTGTTGCAGGTGTTAAGTTCTATGTCGGAGTTAGATATTATCAAAATTGAATCCAATCATCAATCGCAAAGTAAAGTTCATCAATCTGGGTGTTGTTGATTACCAGCAAGCGTGGGATTATCAGACTTCGTTGTTCAATGAAATACTGGAAGTAAAAAAAGCAAATCGCGACTTACCTGATCAGGAACAAAAAGCGACCGGTAATTTTCTCGTCTTCTGTCAGCATCCACATGTTTATACATTGGGCAAAAGTGGTGAGGAAAGTAATCTGTTGATGGATAAGGAAAAACTGTCTTCTATCGGAGCAACCTACTATCACATCAACCGCGGTGGTGATATTACTTATCATGGACCAGGGCAGATTGTGGTTTACCCTGTGATGGATATGGAAAATTTTTTCACTGACATTCACAAGTACATGCGTCTGCTGGAAGAATCGGTCATCCAGACATTAAATGAATTTGGAATCGAAGCCGGGAGAATTGCAGGACTGACCGGTGTATGGATTGGAGAAGGTAACACAGCAAGAAAAATTTGTGCACTCGGGGTGAAGACAAGCCGATGGGTGACTATGCACGGACTTGCATTTAATGTGAATGCAGATCTTTCTTATTTTAAGAATATTGTTGCCTGCGGTATTACTGATAAAGCGGTAACATCATTAGGGAAAGAAATGGGAAGTGTGCAGGATATGGAGAGAGTAAATGCAATATTGAAATCTAAATTAGCTGCATTGTTTGAAATGGAATTGATTTAGTAACAGAGGAGAATTTAGAAATGAAAAAAGATATTGAGATACCGGAAGTAAGCAATGTGACTGTTGCCATAGCGAGAGAAAAAACCTTGTTCGATACTTACGATTGGAAAGTGTACCTGATCAACAAAAATAATTTTACTATTGAGAATGCCATTGTAGCCAGCACAGGCTATGGCGAAAAAGAAGGTGAGCAGCAGAAGACCTCTACGCTTCGGCATTTTCTTGAAAACGTATCGGCAAAGAGTACTGCATTGATTGAGCCGATCCAGGAAAATGTATTTCACCTTAACAATGAATATTGGGTGAGCTACTATGTGGGAAGCAAGATCTATGACAAGCGGTTCGTGTTTGTGCCTGAGTCTATCTGTGAAGAGAATCTTTCGTTTATTAAAGAACTTGATATGGAAGGAATACTTCACTCCTGATCAAGAAGATATCCTCTTTGAACTAAATCCTCTTGATTTTTTATCAAATGAGTCTTCCCATTTACCAAGAGATAAAGTGTGTCGGAGAGACTAATCACCTGGCGGTAGAGATGATCCGTGATTACTATTCCTTTCTTTGACTTCACTTGCCGAATAACTTCCTGAAGCCGCTCTACAAAAACGGGAGTGAGCCCGGTGAATGGTTCATCGAGCAAGCAGAAAGGAGCTTTCGAATTTAATAAGAGTAGGACCTCAAATAGTCTTCGCTTCCCACCTGATAATTCGTCTGCGCTTAATAAAAAATCTTCTTCCAATTCAGGGAAAGATTGCATCAGCCGGCTTTCAGGCACTTCATATAGCTTCAAAATTTTTCTTAACGACAAATCATTTGGGATAAAACTATCCTGAGGTAGGTAGACCATTTCGCGTGAGCGAAATGCGGGTGGAAAAATGGGCTTGTTGTTGATGCGCACCGATAAAGTCTCTGCACGCAAAGCACCAAAGACAATCTTTAGCAGTGTGCTCTTTCCTGATCCATTTCTGCCAAGCAATCCAGTCACTTTTCCGGTTTCACATTTCACGTAAATGCCGGATAGTAATGGCCGCTCATCAAAGCCAAACTGTACACCGTCGAATTCCAATATCATAAAAAAGAAAATTAATAGAGTAGGAAGCAAAAGTTTCTCGCAAAGGCGCAAAGTCTTTTCGCAAAGGGCGCTGATTTCATTCTGTGTCATCTTTGCGCTCTTTGCTTTTAATTACTTAGCGTACTTTGCGTGAAAAAATTCTTCAACTATTTTCATATAAAATCAGAGTTAAAG
>NNBV01000767.1_pt1 | contig 28819 bp, 23 predicted proteins | sample 1173771 | NCBI WGS metagenome assembly NNBV01 (sample SAMN07173938, study PRJNA388173) | plant metagenome | isolation source: symbiotic tissue sample KVS11 | place: Norway: Troms, Kvaloya island | reverse complement strand
TGGGATGCAAGGCCCGCCCACTGGCGCAAATCGTCCCACTTCCATCGGGCTTGCGGACGGCATTTCAACGACTTAGCGGCAGGCCCGATTTCTCGCTTTCGGGATTTCTGGCTTTCGGGCCGCTTTTGGAGCGAACAATCAGATGGCAATAAAAACGGCCACCTGCAGGGCCACCCATCGCCTAGCCCTTTGAGATCGCATCATTTTCCGGCTGATCCCGCACAATCCCGGTTAATCCCGCCTACGCCCTGCCATTGCCATGTGATTGTTCGTTTCACAGCTTCGGCCACTCACTGATCGGGCAGACCCTGACGGTGATCGACGAGAACGGCCAGCCCAAGCAGGTCAGCCTCGTCGACGCCTTCCTCAACCCGACCAACGATGCCAGCGCCTTCCCGACCCCGCTGCCTCCGGGCTACGTCCCGCAGCCCGGCTACGCGCAGTACGGCGTCGGCGCGATCCTCGATGGTGTCTCGCGGCAACCGGCGGAGGATGTCGACTTCAACATCGTCGATGCGGTGCGCAACGATCTCGTGCGCATCCAGGCCGACCTGTTCGCCTTCAACCTCGCCCGTGGCCGTGACGTCGGCCTCGGCACCATGAACCAGATCCGCAGCGATCTGGCCGCTTCGACCAACTCCTATGTCGAAGAGGCGGTCGGCTTTGCCGGCGACATGTCCGCCTATGCCTCCTGGGAGGATTTCCAGGACCGCAACGATCTCAGCGACGCGGTGATCGCGCAGTTCAAGCAGGCCTATCCGGATCTCGTCCTCGACACGCCGGAGAAGCTCGCTGCCTTTGTTGCGGCCAATCCCGACATCGAGCTCGTCGACGGCAACACCGTCAAGGGCATCGACCGCGTCGACTTCTGGCTCGGCGGCCTGGCGGAGAAGCACATCAATGGCGGCATGGTCGGCCAGACCTTCTGGGTCGTCCTGCACGAGCAGTTCGACCGCCTGCAGGAAGCCGACCGGTTCTACTACAAGGACCGTCTGGAGGCCTTCGACTTCTATGACGCCTTCATTGACGGCCAGGATTTCTCCGACATCGTGGCTCGCAATACCGGCCTCACCGACCTCGACGAGAGCATCTTCCGCGTCAATGACGAGGACAACGGCGAGGATGACGGCACAGGCGTCGGTAACGGCGATGATGATGAAGACGAGGATGACGACGACACCACCGGGAATGGTGATGGCGACGACGATGAGGATGAGGATGACGGCACCGGCAGCGGTGACGACGATGTGGATGACGACGACACTGGCAACGGTGATGGCGACGATGATGATGACGACGACACCGGTAGCGGTGATGACGACGAGGACGATGATGACGACGACACCGGCAACGGTGATGGCGATGAAGACGATGACGACTGTGGCTGCGGTGACGATGATGATGACGAGACGGGTACGCCTGCACCGTCGCCTTCTGGCACCGGTGTCACCAGGGTCGGTACGGCCTCCAGCGACACGCTGCTTGGCACGATCGCTGCGGACAACATCATCGGCCTTGCTGGCGATGACGTCCTGATCGGCGATGGCGGTGACGATGCGATCTCGGCAGGTGAGGGCGCGGACTTCGTCGATGGCGGGGCCGGACGCGACGCGATCCAGGGCGGGGCGGGTGACGACACCATGTTCGCCGGGGGCGATGCCGACCTGATCCATGGCGATGCCGGGGCGGACCGGATCTTCGGCGAGGGCGGCAACGACGTCATCTTCGCCGGAGCGGGCGACGACACCGTGGTCGGCGGCGCCGGCGACGATCTGTTCGTGGCTGAGACGGGCGACGGCAACGACGTCTATTTTGGCGACGAGATCGATGGCGGCAACGGCAGCGACACGCTCGACCTCTCGGCGATCACCGCCAACCTGACGGTGGATCTCGGCAACGGCCTGCTGGGACGCGGCAGCGCGGTCAGCAGCCAGAGCGGCACCGACACGCTGTGGAGCATCGAGAATGTCGCGACGGGGTCCGGCGACGACACGATCACGGCAAGCGCTGCGGTGAACGTGATGGAGGGCGGCGCTGGCAACGACAGCTTCCGCTTCCTCAGCGCGGGGAGCGCCGACGGTGACACCATCCTCGACTTCGAGCCCGGCGACCGGCTCGATCTTGCGGGCATCGACGCGAACACGGCGGCGGGGGGCAACCAGGCCTTCACGCTGATCCCCGGCCAGGCCTTTACGGCCTCGGGGCAGCTGATGGTGTCCTACGAGACGCGCGACGGTGCCGACTACACGATCGTCAGCGGCAATGTCGGTGGCACGCTCGAGGAGGACTTCCGCATCGATCTGAAGGGAAGCCACAACCTGACCGGCACCAACTTCGTGCTCTGACCGCGGTGTTGAGCCTGCCGGGCGGTCCTCAGGGGCCGCCCGGCGTCATCGCCTTCCCATCCGTTTCAAGTTCAAGGGCGTGCCGCCATGGCCTCCTCTGCCCTCCTCACACAGGCCCGCAAGCGCGACGGCGCCGTGCTGACCCAGGATTTCCGCCGGGTCGCGGTGTTCCTGTTCGCAATCTCCGGGCTGATCAACATCCTCGCACTGACCGGCTCCTTCTACATGCTGCAGGTCTATGACCGGGCGCTGACCAGCGGCAGCGTGCAGACGCTGGTCGCCCTCTCCGTGCTGGCGATCGGCCTGTATCTGTTCCAGGGCGGCTTCGACATCATCCGCTCGCAGGTCCTGGTGCGGGTCGGCGCCAGGCTCGACCGCGACATCGCCCCGCTGGCGCATCGCGTCGCGATCGACATGCCGCGGTTCGGGTTCTCCAGCACGGAGGCGCTCGAACGCGGCCGCGACGTCGACACCGTGCGTGGCTTCCTCGGCAGCCAGGGACCCGGCGCGCTGTTCGACCTGCCCTGGATTCCGCTCTATCTGGCCTTCGTGTATTTCCTGCACCCGTGGCTGGGGGCGTTGACCCTGGCCGGCGCCGTCGTCCTGACCCTGCTGACCATCCTGAGCGAGATGCTCGCGCGCGGCTTGAGCAACAGCTCGCGCCAGGCCGCGATCTCCCGCAACGCGATGGCCGAGACCCATGCGCGCAACGCCGAGGTGGTGCGGGCGATGGGCTTCTCCGGCCGCGCCGTGGCGCGCTTCGACCAGTCGAACCAGGAGCATCTCGCCTTGCAGACCCGCTCTAGCGATCTCGGCGGGACGTTCGGCGCGATCGCGCGCGTTCTGCGCATGATCCTGCAATCGGCGATCCTGGGGCTCGGCGCCTTCCTGACCATCAAGGGCGAACTCTCCGCCGGCGCCATCATCGCCGCCTCGGTCGCCTCGGCGCGGGCGCTCGCGCCGGTCGATCAGGCGATCGGCAACTGGAAGTCCTTTGTCGCCGCGCGCCTCGCCTTCGGGCGGCTGCGCGAGACCGTGGTGGCGCTGAGCCGGGCGGTCGAGCCGATGCAACTGCCCGACCCGCACCGCTATCTCAAGGTCGATCGCATCACGGTCTCGGCGCCGGGATCGGGCCAGGTGCTGCTGAGCGAGGTCTCCTTCGACGTGACGGCCGGCAAGGCGCTGGGGATCATCGGCCCCAGCGGTGGCGGCAAGACCACGTTGGTGCGGGCCCTCACGGGGGTGTGGCCGTGCCTGCGCGGTTCGGTGCGGCTCGATGGCGCGCATCTGGAGCAATGGCCCGAGGACGCGATCGGCCGCAATCTCGGCTACCTGCCCCAGGAGGTCAGTCTGCTCGACGCCTCGATTGGCGAGAACATCTCGCGGCTGGCCGAGCGCCCCGATCCCGCGGCCATCGTCGCCGCGGCAACGGCTGCCGGCATCCACGAGATGATCGTGAAGCTGCCCGATGGCTACCAGACGCAGCTCGGCCCGCAGGGCACCGCGCTCTCGGCCGGCCAGCGCCAGCGCATCGGTCTGGCGCGGGCCCTCTACGGCGAGCCCTTCCTCGTGGTGATGGACGAGCCGAACTCCAATCTCGACAGCGAGGGCGAGGCTGCCCTCACCAGGGCGATCGAAGGCGTCAAGGCGCGTGGTGGCATCGCCATCATCATCGCGCACCGGCCCAGCGCGCTCGTCGCGGTGGACCTGGTCGGCGTCATCCAGTCCGGCAAGCTCGCCGGTTTCGGACCCAAGGAGACGATTCTCAACCCAGTCCACAAGCAGCCTGTCCAAAATGGGCAGCCTGCGCCTGGCATGCAGCCAGCCTCGCGCGTGGACGTTCCCGCCGAACCGCGCCTGCCAGCGGCCGAAGGGTTCGAGGTCGGCGCCGGCTTGCTCAGGAGGGTGACGGCATGATCGAGGTCAAGGCCCTCAGGCCCACGCAAAACCACACCGTCTCCGCCGAGGAGATCTACCGGAAGACGCAAGACGAGCCGGCGCCCTCGCGTTGGCCAGCCGCGCTGGCGGTGATCGTCCTGGCGGTGGCCGGCTATCTGCGCTCGCTATCGTCGACCCAGGCCACGCCCGCCGCCGCCGAGGAGCCCGAACCGGAACCCGAACAGCTCGCCAACGCAGCGCCGCGACCGGGAACCGACGAGATCGAGCCGCGGCCCGAGGCCGAGGACGAGACAGGCTCGCTGCCCGGCAAGAAGACCGCGCCCGATCCCGACAAGGACGGCAATCTCGGCTCCGGCGCGGCGGGGGACCCGGTGCCGGGACTGGCGGATTTCCTCGGCATTGACTCGCCGCCGATCGACTATGAACAGCTGCCCCTGCCGGTCTTCCCGCGCGCGACCTTCGAGTTCGGGCTGGACCGGGTCAGCAACGACAACGGCTTTGCCCTGACGTCCCAGGCGGGCGGTTCGTCATCACCCGCGTTCCGGCTGGACCTGGATGGCTTCCAACTGGCATCGCCGATCGTGGTGGCGCCGTTCAGGCCGATCATCGTCGTGCCCGACCCGCGCGACGACGAGCCCGACGACACGGTCGACCCCGTCGATCCCAGGCCGCGCAACCGTGCGCCGCGTCTGACCGGTGCCGTCCAGCTCGGCGAGATCGGTCCGTGCCAGGTCCTGATGCTCACCTTGGCCGGGTTGCTGGTCGGGGCGTCGGATGCGGATGGCGATACGCTGCTGATCCACAATCTGCAGGTGTCCTCAGGCACGATCACGCTGGCCGAGGGCGGCTGGCAGTACCGTCCGATGGCGGGATATTTCGGAGCCGTCACCGTGAGCTACGGTGTTAGCGACGGCATCGCGACCGTCAACCAGACGGCGGCGTTCAACGTCGTCGAGGTGCTCGTTCTCGACGGCACTGCCGGTGACGACGTGCTCACCGGCACCGACTGCCGGGATCTGATCACGGGCGGCGCGGGCGACGACATCATCGATGCCCGAGGTGGGCAGGACACCGTCCATGGTGGCGCGGGCCACGACATCATCTTCGCCGGCGCGGGCGACGACACCGTCCATGGCGGCACCGGCAACGACATCATTTATGGTGGCGCCGGCAATGACCGCCTCTATGGCGAGGATGGCGACGACCGCCTGTTCGGCGAGGCCGGCGACGACCTCCTCGACGGCGGCGCCGGCCGCGACGAGCTCTCGGGCGGCGATGGCAACGACACGCTCCTCGGCGGCGAGGGCAACGACTTGATCGATGGCGGCGCGGGCGACGACACGCTCCAGGGCGATGCCGGCAACGACCACATCATCGGCGGGGCCGGCGACGACGTGATCTCCGGCGGCGACGGCGACGACATCATCGATGCCGGTGATGGCGACGACGAGATCGACGGCGGCAGCGGCGACAACATCATCGCGACGGGCGTCGGCACCAACCGGGTCAGCGCGGCCAATGGCGACAACATCGTCACGGGCGGCAGCGGCACGGATTTTGTGCAGCTCGGCGGCGGTCGCGATGTCGCGCGGCTCGGTGGCGGCAACGACATCGTGGCGGCCGGCGCGGGCAATGACCGCCTGTTCGGCGAGGAGGGCGACGACACGCTGGCCGGCGAACAGGGCGACGATCTGCTGGATGGCGGCGACGGCAACGACACGCTGCTGGGCGGCGCCGACGATGACAAGCTCCTGGGCCGGAAAGGCGACGACATCATCTCCGGCGGTGACGGCGATGACGAAATCGACGGTGGGGATGGCGACGACGTCATCGATGCGGGCAAGGGCGATGACGAGATCGAAGGCGGGGAGGGCGACGACATCATCGAGGCCGGCGAAGGCGACGACGAGGTCGAGGCTGGAGCCGGCGACGACGTCGTTCGGGCCGGGGCCGGGGACGACAGGATCGAGGGCGAGGACGGTGACGACGTCCTGAACGGCGGGGAGGGCGACGACTGCCTGATCGGCGCCGATGGCGACGACACGCTGCTGGGCGAGCGCGGCGACGATGTTCTCGAGGGCGGCGCCGGCGACGACACGCTCGATGGCGGAGAGGGCGAGGACATTGTCACCTCCGGCGCGGGAGACGACATCGTCATCGCCTCCCTGGATCAGGCAGACGACTGCCTCGATGGCGGAAGCGGGCGCGACACGCTCGACCTGTCGAAGACGACAGCCGGTGTCGCCGTCGATCTGACGGAGAATAAGGCCGTCGGCATCGAGATCGGGGAGGACACCGTCCTCGACTTCGAGGCCCTGATCGGTGGCGAGGGCAACGACCATTTCACCGCCGGCGACGAGGCCGTGACCATGACCGGGGGCGAGGGCGATGACTGCTTCGAGTTCGTCGTGTCCGAAGAGGCCTCGAGCGATCTGATCCACCAGATCCTCGACCTGCATGAAGGCGACCGGATCATCGTCAAGCAGTACGAGATCCGGACGGACGGGCAGCGCAGCGCCGACGAGACCGACCCGTTCAACGAAGTCTACGGCGAGTCCGGAGAGGACGAGCGCCCCTTCCGCTTCCGCATCGAAAAGGTAGGCGATGAGGACAGAACCTATGTCGACGTCTTCGTCACGCAAGCTGACAGCCAGGACTACTCGATCGAGATCTACGGCAATCACAAATTGTATTATTACTGAGTAAGCGCGCGGCGGATTCCATCAGGATCCGCCCGGGAGGGTTAGCGCCATGAACGCCCAGAACTTCGATGCAAAACTCTTCGCGGACGCGCAAAAACGCGCCGAGACCGCCAAACGTCGCGCCGGCTTCGGCCTCGGGCTGCATGTCTTTGCAGGCTCGGCGCTCGCCCTCCTGCTCGTCGTCGGCTTCGGCGGCTGGGCGGCGTCGGCCCATCTCAACGGCGCCGTGGTCGGCCAGGGCATGGTCAAGGTCGACCAGAACCTCAAGGAGGTGCAGCACCGCGATGGCGGCATCATCCAGACGATTGCGGTGCGGCAGGGCGACGCCGTCAGCGAGGGCCAGGTCCTGTTCCGGCTCGACGACGTCCAGACACGGGCCGAGCTGTCGATCATCCGCTCGCAGCTCGCCGAGCATCTCGCCCGGGGCGCACGTCTGATCGCCGAGCGCGACGGCCTGCGCGAGATCGCCTTCCCGCCGGCGCTCGCCGGCTTCTCCGAGGAGGCCGCCGATATAGTCAGGGGCGAGACGCGCCTCTTCGATGGCAACCGCACCAACCGCGAAAGCCGCAAGGAGCAGCTCGAGATCGGGATCGTCCAGTTGGGCGAGGAGGTCAAGGGAATGGAATCGCGCCGCGTCGCCAAGACCGAGGAGCTCAGGCTCGTCGAGCTGGAGCGCGGCAAATATCTCGGCCTGTTCCAGAAGGGCTATATCGACGGCACCAAGGTCTTCAACATCAACCGCGAATGGGCAAGGTTGCTCGGCGAGAGCGGCGAGATCGACGCGGGGCTGGCGCGCGCCAAGCTACGCATCAGCGAAACCCGCCTGCAGATCATCTCCATCGACGACACCGCACGCACCGAGGCCCAGCGCGAACTGCGCCAGGTCGAGGCCAAGCTGTCCGAGCTGCAGGATCGCCGCATCGCCAACGAGGACAGGCTCTCGCGCACCGATATCCGCGCGCCGATCGCCGGCACCGTCAACGAGATGACCATCTTCACCGTCGGCGGCGTCATCACCCCCGCGGCAAGGCTCGCCACCATCGTCCCGCTTGGCGCCCAACTCACCATCGAGGTGAAAATCTCACCCGCCGACATCGATCAGGTCAAGCCCGGCCAGCCAGCCCGCCTCCGCTTCTCCGCCTTCAACCGCAACACCACCCCCGAAGTGCCCGGGAAGCTCATCCACGTCTCGCCAGCCACCACCAAGGACCCCGCAACCGGCGCCAGCTTCTACACCGCGGAAGTCCAGATCGAAGGCGATCTCGCCATCCTCGGAGACCGGAAACTCCTGCCTGGAATGCCCGTCGAGGTCATGATCACAACCGAAGAACGAACCGCACTCTCGTTCCTCACAAAACCATTCACGGACCACGCAAGTCGAGTCTTCAACGAACGGTGAGGAAGCCGAAGACGACAAGGGGCATTCGCCCGAAGACCGTTTTCATACCAGAAATTTGGCAAACCCGGCCTCAAACGAACCAAGGTCCGCTTACTGGCCACTGTTCAACGGCAGCTCATGGCGCTGGGCAGCACAGATTTCAGTGCAGCGAAATCTATCCCCGAAGCCGGGGATCCAGGATGTCGCGCAGGAAGTCCCCCAGGATGTTCGTGGAGAGGACGAGGGCGAAAATGACGAGGCTGGGGATAATCGTCACATGAGGGGCAAAGAAGAAGAAGTTTACACCCTGAGCCGCCATGGTTCCGAGCTCAGGCGCCGGCGGTTGCGTTCCAAGCCCCAAGAAACCGAGTGACGCGGCGAGCAGAATGGCCTGGCCGAGACGCAAGGTGAGGAACACAACGATGGTCGAGAGGCAATTGGGCAGGATGTAGCGGAGAAGCAGTCCGCTGTCCGTCAGGCCGATGACGCGGCCGGCAGCGACGTAGTCCTGGGCGATCACCGTCAGTCCTGCTCCCCTCGCAATGCGAGCCGTTAGGGGAACAGTCGAAATCGCCAGTGCGATGACGACGGACAGCGTGCCGGCTCCGATGATCGCCGCCACGGCCAGCCCGAACAGGATCGCCGGAAACGACAGGAGCACATCCATCAGGCGCATCAGCGCTCCGTCGAGCCGGGGATAGAAGGCAGCGAGCAATCCTATGGTGGTGCCGGCGGCGCCACCAACGACGATAGCGGAGAATCCCATCATGGCCGTCAGCCGGAGCCCGAACAGCACTCGGCTCAAGATATCGCGGCCCTGGCCGTCAGTCCCAAGCCAGTGGGTGCTGCTCGGCGTCTGCATGATGCGCGTCATCTCGATGGCCAGCGGGTCATAAGGCGCGAGCCATGACGCGAAGACGGCGCCGACCGCCATCGCCGCCAGCACGGCAAAGGAGGCCATGACGAGATAGTCGCCCCTCAGCCGGCTGCGGAACTGAGAAAGCGCGCGTCGCGGCAGGGCAGCTTCGGAAGCGAGGGTCATCGGGCCTGAATCCTCGGGTCGAGCACGGCGTAAAGCAGATCGACGACGATGTTGATGGCGATGAAACCAAGGGCCAGCGCGATGATCGCGCCTTGGGCAACAGGGAGGTCATTGGCGACGATCGCTCCGACGGCCAGGCGGCCCACGCCGGGCCAGGAAAAGATCGTCTCGGTAACGATCGCGCCGCCGAGAAGGTAACCGATCTGCAGGCCGATCAATGTGGTCACGGGGATGAGGGCATTGCGCAGTGCGTGACGGCCGACGATCACGCTTTCTGTCAGCCCTTTTGCGCGGGCCGTGCGGATGTGGTCCGCGCCCAGGACCTCCAGCATGGAGGTGCGCGTGATCCGCGCCACGGGCCCGATGAAGATCAGCCCGAGACAGATCGACGGCAGTAAGGCGTGCCGGAAGCCGTCCGCCGTCCACAGCGGGCCACCTCGCCCAGTAAAGGGCAACCACTGCAGCTTGAAGCCGAACGTCCACAACAAGACCATGCCGATCAGGAACACGGGCAGGGATATCCCGGCAACGGCCCCGCTGATGATCAGCCGGTCCAGCATGCCGCCCCTGGAGACCGCCGCGATGACGCCGAGCAGGATCGCCGTCGGCACCGCCCAGACGAGGCAGAGCAGGATCAGCTCAAGCGTCGCCAAGAAGGAGCGCGAAAGCTCCTCCGCCACAGACATGTTGTTGACCAGGGAGGTGCCGAGATCGCCCTGCAGGACGTTCACCACATAGCGCAGGAATTGCTCCCAGAGCGGGCGATCCAGGCCCATCTCGGTCCTGATCTGGGCGATGATCTCAGCACTTGCCGTCGGACCGGCCCGAACGGTCGCCGGATCCGAGGGCACGAGGTTCAGCAAGGCGAACCCGATCAGCAGGACGCCCAGAATGACGGGTATCGCCAGCAGCAGGCGCTGCGCCGCGTATCTGAGCATGAGGCAACCTCCTCTTCTCGCGATCAGGCCTGAACGGCTTCAGGAGCCTTGCGCGGCTTGACGTCGTTCGGACGCAGGACCTGGACGATGAAGTGATCGAGCTGCGGCTCGTAGGCCTCCCACAACTGCCGGAGCTTCGCCTGCGGTTCTGGCTCCAGGTCGACGCGCAGATCCACCAGGGGCCAGTCCTGCTCGTCAACGACGAGAAGCGCCGCCGACATGATCGGCTTGGTCTCGCCGCCTGCAGCAAGGCCGGCATCGATCGCGCCGAGCAGCTTCTCTACAAACGGCATGCCAGCTGCCCCCTCGAAATAGCGGACCATCGCTTTGGGCACGTCAGGATTGGCAATCACATTGCCAGTCGAAACGCAGTTCACGCCCTGAAAGCCCGAATTGATCGAGGGGATCTTCGGGCCGCAGAAGAACGCTGTACGGCCATCCCGATCGATGGCCGCGACCTGGCGCTGATCGGGAAACTCACTCTCTTCAATCAGGCGGCGAACCGTTTCCTCGGCGCTCAGGCCGGCAGTCAGAAAGTCGAGCCCCTTCGGCCCGAGCCGGATGTCACTGCGGTGCTGCGAGGTTACAGCGCCGACCTTGGCGCGCGCCCAAGGGCAGCGATTTCCGACAGCGATGCTAGAGGTGGCAATGCCGATGCCGAACATACCGGTCGTCTCGTCGCGGGCGATCAGTGAAAAAGTCATCGAGGTCTCCTGTGATTGTCAACGAGATGGCGTCAGCCAAACCAAGCCCGTGCTCGGTCCTGCAGGGAGAGCGCCATGGTCATCGGGGCCATGAACCAAGGGTTTCCGTTGTAATAGGGTCGGCTGGGCATCTCCTGTTGCGCAAACAGGCTTGCTGTTCGTCCCGACATCAGCAGTTCCGCCGTGCAGCGCCCGAGATAGCTGGCCATCACGATTCCCGAACCGTTGCAGCCAAGCACATGGTGAATGTTGCCGCGTTTACCGATGTGGGGGATCCGATCGAAGGTGAAGCCGACGCGGCCTTCCCAGGCATGGCTGACGCGGATGTCGGCCAATGACGGGAAGGATTGCAACAGCACCTCTTTCAGCCGCCGGGCGATTCCGACCGGATCGACCCGGTCGAGCTGCAGGGCGCGCCCCCCGACGAGGAGCCGCCGACGGTCGGGACTGGCGCGAAATGCATAGGCGAGCTTGCGTGTGTCGTTGACAAGCTGCCCCCCGGGAAGCAGGCGCTCGACCTCGCCGGCCGGCAGCGGCGACGTCGCCATCATATGGCTGCCGACCGCGATCACGCGCCGGCGGTACCAAGGCAGCTCCCGGCCGGTGTAGGCGTTGGTCGCCAGGATGACGTCGCGTGCGCGCACGCGGCCTCTTGCGGTGAGGATCTCGGTCACTTCGCCGCCTTCGACGAGCCCGGTCACGGCCGTATGCTCGATCACATCGACGCCCTCGCCGCGCGCTAACTGCAGCAGGCCGAGATGATATTTCGCGGGGTCGACGCCGCCATCCTCGGGCAGCACCATCGCACCCTGATAGAGATCGGTCGCGACGTTCGCGCGCAGGCCTTCCTTGCCGACGGTGTGGGCGGGGATGCCGAAGGTCTTCGTCAGGAAGGCAGCCTGGCGCTTGAGCGCCTCCATGTCCTTCACCGTCCAGGCGCAGATCAGACGGCCGGACAGCGCCAAGTCGCAGTCGATCGCCTCGTTCCGGACAAAGTCGCGAAACCAGCCATAGGCATTCCAGGTTTCCCTGAGCAGGCCAAGCGCCTTCTCGGCTCCGAAATCCTTTGCGAGCGCGGCATGGCTCTGCCGTAACCGGCCACCAATCATGCCGACGCTGCGGGTGCTGGCGCCATGTCCCGCGCTGTGCGCTTCGATGACGACGACGCTCCGGCCGGCGCGCGCCAGGGCGATCGCGGCCGACAAGCCCGCATAGCCGGAGCCAACGATGACGACATCAGCCTCCGCCGGCAGCGGCCGGAGGTCGGCCATGCCCCGGGGTACAGCCTCCCACCAATAGGGCTCGGCCTTGAAGCCTTCGGCCAACAGGGCTGAGCTCACTTGGCGATCTCGATGTCGAGGCCCTTGTAGACGGCGCTGTTGTAGATGCCGTGGACATCGACGCCCTTGACCCGCCTGGTCGAGAACAGAAACAGGCGTTCGTGCACGAGCGGGATGAGAAGCGCTTGATCCGCGATGATCTTCTGGACCGCGGCATAGGCCTCGGCCTTCTTGCCGGCATCGAGGCTGGTCTGGCCGACCGCGAGCAGGTCGTCAGTCGCCTTGTCTTTCCAATTGAAGCGATTGGGAGCCGGCACATTGGCCGAGTGGAACATTGCCAGCACTTCGCCGGAGGTCGCATAAGGCGAGAACAGCGCGTAGCCGTCGAACTCGGGCGAGGTGTTGATCTGCGCCATGGCAGCGGCGGGCTCGACGAGCAGCAACTTCAGGTCGATGCCGACCTGCTTCATGTAGCCCTGAATCGCCTCGAGGCGCGAACGCCAGCCCGCGGTGCCCGCGGCCAGGATCGAGGGCGAAAGGCGCTCGCCGTCCTTGTAGCGGAAGCCGTCATTGCCGAGCTTCCAGCCAGCTTCGTCGAGCAAGGCCTTGGCTTTGGCCGGATCGTAGCTGGCCTCGGTCGCGCCGGAGTAATCGATGGTGCCTGGGCTGACCAGGGTCTTGGCCGGGCGGGCCTGGCCGAACCACATGCTCTTGGCCAGCGCCTCGCGATCGACGGCGAGGTTCATCGCCTGGCGGACGCGGACATCGCTGGTCATCTTGCGGTTCGGACGCAGGCCGAGATAGGCCGAGTAGTTTGAGATGCGCGGCTCGGCCTTGGTCAGCATCGGCATCTTGCTGAGCTGATCGATCGACCATTCCGGCAGGACATAGGAGATGTCGCCGGCGCCGGTCTGCATCGCCGCCAGAATCGCACTCTCCTCGGGGACGACGCGCCAGACGATCGCATCGACCTTGGCAGGACCCTTGTTGTCGTAGATCGCCGGGCCCCATTTGTACGCGTCGTGGCGCAGGACCATGAACTGGTCGCGCGGACGCCACTCGCCCCAGCAGAACGGGCCGGTACCGTTCAGGCCCTTCACGCCGAAATCGGCGCCTAGCTTCTCGACATTGGCCCGGTCAATGATCGAGCCGAAGCTCTGCGCAAGATGAAGCAGCAACTCATTATGCGGCTCTTTGAGGGTGTAGACGACCGTTGCGTCATCCTTTGCGACGATGTCGGCAACCTTGCCGAGGCGCCAGGCGGCGGGTGAACGCGTCTCCGGAGCGATCAGGCGCTTCAGCGAGTAGACTACATCGGCGGCCGTCATCGGCTTGCCGTCGCAGAACTTGACGTCGTCGCGCAGGTTGAAGGTGTAGGTCAGGCCGTCATCCGACAGCGACCACGATTTCGCCAGCAGCGGATGAAGCGTCTTCTGGTCGTCTTCGACCGCGACCAGCGTGTCCGCCATCATGAATAGGATTTCGGCAGCCCCGCGCCCTGTTGCCTTGTGCGGATCGAACCCGACCGAGTCGTTCCGGACCAGGATCGTGACCGTCTTGTCCTTGGCCGGCGGATTCGCCGCGAAAGCCGAAAGGCCGCCGGCCAACAGTGCCGCAGCAATAACGAATGTCCGAGCGATGACCATCATTCCCCTCCGTTCTTCGTTGCGAGATAATCGATTGCCGAAAGTGCATGGACGCGAAGGACTGCGAAGAGCTCGTCGACCGTGACGTGTTCCTCCCGATGGCCCATCGTCTTCGGAGAGGGCCCGTAGAGATAGGCAGGCACGCCGCGCCAGCGCCAATAGCGCGCATCCGAGCCGCCCAGGCTGACGATGGGAACCGCCTCGCGGCCCGTTACCTGCAGCGTGGTCGCACGCAGGATGGCAGCCATCTCTCCAGCTGGGTCGCACCAGCTTGAGGGATAGCTATGGTCGGGCCGGCCCTCCCGCGTCACCATCGGGTAGCGCGCGAGGATGCCTTCCAGCTCGGCCTCGACACGCTCGATGCCAAGACCCGGCGGCATCCTGACCTCGACCTCGAGGAGGCATTCATCGGGCATCATGTTGACCTTCAGCCCACCGCGGATCACCCCGATATTGACGGTCGAGCGGTCGGCGATGTCGGCTGCGCCGTCGCCGAGACTGATGTTCATGGCCGCGCGGGCCTCGGGCTGCGCGATCGCGGCACGGACCGTATCGGGCAGGTCCGGCCGCAGCTCGGCCAGCGCCTCAAGGTCGGCGGCCAGCCGGCATGCGATCTTGATCGCGCTCTCGCTAAGATGTGGATAGGCGCCGTGGGCGCCGCGCGTGCGCACCGTCAACGCCATCCGCAGCGCGCCCTTCTCGCCGAAGCGCAGCGTTGCAAGGCCGCTGGGTTCGCCGTTGAGGCAGCAATCGCCAATCACCTCGTCGGGGATCGTCTCCATCAGGAAACGCGTTCCGTACCGTCCGCCGGTCTCCTCGTCGGAAACCACGGTCAATGTCAGGCGCCCGGCCAGCTCCGGCATCAGCTGCGCCAAATAGCGGTATGTGAAGATCGAGGCCGTCGTGCCGCACTTCATGTCCGCGGCGCCGCGACCATAGATGCGTCCGTCGGTGACCTCGCCGCTCCACTGGCTCCGCTGGCCCGCAACCTCCTCGATCGCCGGGAACACATCCATATGGCCATTGAGGACGAGGTGGCGCCCGGGCCGATCGGCCGAGACGGTGCCGACGATGTTGGGGAGGTGGTCGAGCGCGCCAAGCACGCGGAAGGGTAGGCCATGCCCAGCCAGGAAGCGCTCGACATGCGCGCTCGCCAGTACGGTATCGCCTGGGGGGTTTGGCGATTTTGCCTGGAGGAAGCCTGAGAGGAACGCGATGATTTCCTCGCGGTCACGCTCGATCCACCCGAGGACACGGTCTTTGAGAACTGCGGAGATCGTCACGAAAAATCCGAATGTTAGCGCTAACGTTATCGCTAACATTCACGTTTATGTTTGTCGTTCTGTCAAGTAGTGTATCGCAACGAAGGGCATCGAAGGTGCTCAAAAGGCGGGCGGCTGGCCAATCGATGAACCATGATCCCGCGAAGCGTCTGACCAACTGGGCGACGATGTCCGATGTCGCGAATGCGGCTGGTGTCTCGCTGATGACAGTCTCGCGCGTCTACAAAAATCCGTCCGCGGTCAGCGTCGGCACGCGCGAACGGGTCCTGAGCGAAGGCGAGCGGCTGGGCTTTGTTCCGAACATGCTAGCCGGCAATCTCGCCTCGGGTCGCAGCGCGATGATCGGGATCGTCGTGCCGTCATTGCGCAACTCGAACAACGCGAACAGCATCCAGGGCATGGCTGATCGCCTCAGGCAGTCTGCCTACCAGTTCATGATCACCAACACCGGCTACTCGCTGGAATCGGAAGCGGCCGCTGTCGCCGCCTTTATCAGGCGTCGTCCCGACGGACTTGTCTTGACCGGGACGCGGCATGGCGAGGAAACCCATGCGCTGCTGCGTAGCTCAGGGCTACCTGTCGTTGAGGTCTGGGAGACCGAGGGGCCGATCATCGATATGGCGACTGGTTTCCGAAATCACGACGCGGGCGCCGAGATCGCTCGCTATCTGATTGCCAAGGGCTACGACCGGGTCGGATATCTCGACTATCCAGTGCCTGGGCTTCGTCGTTACGACGCTCGCCGTGAGGGCGCCCTGCAGGCCCTGCGCGATGCAGGCCTGCGTGCCGACCTCGTCGTCTCGCCGCTTTCTGACGATGCGACGGAGGACGCCTCCAGCTTTCGCGGCGGAGCCTGCGGCTTGGCGCAGCTTCTGGAAACGGGAGGCGCACGGGCCATCCTCTGCGCGTCCGATCTTCTCGCCGTTGGCGTAATCTTCGAGGCCCAACGCCGAGGCTTGAGGGTACCGGAGGATCTCGCGGTCGCCGGCTTCGGCGACTTCGAGATTGCAGCCGAGATCCCGCCCGGGCTGACGACGATTAGGACCCAAGGCTATCAAATGGGCTGGGCGGCGGCTGACATGCTCATCACGCGCATTGAGGGCAGGCCGCTCGAAGCTGCAATTAGGAACGTCGATTACGAGCTGGTGCAGCGGGGCAGCGCGTAGGCCGTAGAGGTCGTGCGCCAGTCAGTTTGTTGACCAGAGCTTCACTTTTGGATCTTCACGGTTGCTCATTGAATAATGCCCCGCTGGGGAGCAAGGCCGGATACCAAGCACAACTCGTTCAACGACGTCGCGGCGACGATCTTCCTACGAATGAACACCCGCGATGGCCCCGGCTCTTCGACATGCCCTTGGTCGGGCTGTAGATTGCACATCGTTTTGATCTCGCCGCAGGCCGGGTTGTCTGTCGCCAACTATGCCATACTCTCACGACGGAGACGCTGAAGCGGAATGGCCCTTTGCTGACGTCTGGAAAGTCCGGTTCTGGGCCGTTCCAGCGTCCCACGCATCTGGCCCATTTCGGAAGCCTAGAAGGTCCGTTTGTGGGCGTCCCTGATTTCAGGAGCCGGTGCCTATTTTCCCCCGGAGCCGCTTGTCCGAATATTGAGCAACCGTGCGCATGCTAATCCGCATACGCTGGTATTTCCCTCGCGTAGCCCGTTTCAAGAACCCTACGCTGGCGTCACGTTCGCTTGCCCGTCAATCGGCGAAATAATTGCCTCTCGAATCGCGTCCGAAAATTTCGCCACATTGAGATGACTAGGTCACGGGACGCTCGCCCATCTCATATGGAACGGACAAGTTTCCGACATGAGACGGCGAGGCTCCCATCGCACCTCGCCACGGACGTTCTTACTGTCCCAGACAGAATGGCTTGGCACGGTCCAAACCGACTCACGCTGCTTGAGGTGCTGGCGGGCGTTGCCCGCACTAAGAACGGAGCTCAATGGGATGGATGAGCCTCGTTCCGTAGCGGGCCGCCTCAACACCGTGGATTGCAGTGCCGGCGTGTGCATCGCTCGGGACACCTCGGCGGGAAGGATTGCCATGAGGGCCGCCGTACTGGCTGAAGCGATGCGAACGACTCGTGTCAGCGAGCCGTAGCTTCCGGAAAAAGCATTTCCTTCTTCCAATCCGCGGGCGGGTTTTTCAGCCGTCCGACCCTGCCCATGAAATCCGTAAAGGCACCGAGGTTGAGGACATCGGTCGTGATGCGGGTTGTCTTGTCGGTCAGGATCGCAACCAGCTCCTCCTTAGACGAACGGTCCTTCGTGAGGCGCTGATATGTTTCGGCGGCGGCCCCCTTGTCCTTGTCGACGATCTCGGTCGCCTCCTTCAGCGCCGCAAGGAAGGCGGCATAGAGCTTGGGATTGTCGCTCCGGAATTTCCCGGTGGTCGCGATCACGTTGAAGGATATCGGGCCGCCGAGAATGTCGTCTGAATTCAGGATTGCGCGGACCTCGGGATTCTTGAGCTGCACGTTCGAGAAGGGTGGCGAGGAGAAGTTGGCGACTATCTCGGACTTGCCGCCGAGCATCATCGCTGTAGCGTCCGGATGAGACAGGGAGACCGTCAGGGAATCGAGTTTCTCGAATTCCTTGTCGCCCCATTCCTTCGCGGCCGCGATCTGCAGGGCCGTCGCCTGCCCCGAAACCTTGACGCCGGGCACGGCGATCCGATGCGCCGAAGTGAAGTCGCGGAGCGTCTTGATGGCGGGGTCGCGCACGTTGAGCGTCCAAGCCATGGCGTTGATGCCGCTGGCGACGCGGACATCGAAGTTGCCGCGCGTCTTGGACCATATCGTGATGATCCCCGTGGGGCCCAGGCTTGCGAAGTCGAGATTTCCCGAGATGAGCGCGTCGTTCATGACGTCGCTGGAGCGGAAGGTCGACCATTCGACGATGACCTCACCGAGCCCTGCTGCCGCGGCATGCTTCTCGACGAGTTTTTGCTCCTCCATCATCATGAGCTGGATGTAGCCGAGGCCGTACTGCTTCGCGACCCGAAGCAACTTGGCCTCGGCCAACGCCGCCGACACCGACCCGGCCATCAGAAAAGTGACCACCGCAGCGGCCGTAAGCAATCGCTTCATGTTCGTCTCCTGTGTTCCGACCTTTAGGCTCGACGCCGCTGGCCGCATTTCATCCCAGATGGCAGGGGCGGTTCGAGCCGCCCTCTTGGCTTGGTCGAAAACGGAAGGCTCACGCCTCCCTCACCAGGTCGAGGATTGTGACCTGCTTCTCGGCGACCAGTGTCTTGGTTGCTGCGTCAAAACGCTTGAAGTGCACGCTCGCGCAGTGCTCAGCAAAGGCTGCGCGGTCGCGGTAGATCTCGTAAAGCAGGATGCAGTCAGGCTGCTCATCCGGGCGCAGCACGTCGAACCGCTCGCAGCCGGGCTCGTCGCGTCGGGACGCCTCGGCATTCTCGGTGATCAGCGGCAGGAAGGTGGCCATGTGGCCATCGACGATGCGGAAGCGGACGAGGATCGTGAAGCGCGCCATGGAGCGTCCTGTTTGAGAGCGGGGCGGGTAAGAAGTCAGACCTTCGACGCCTTCCAGTAGGAGTCGCTGACCTCGGAGAGATGCGCCTGCATTGCGTCGGCGGCAGCTTGCGAATCATGCTGGGCCACGGCCTCGAAGATGCGCCGATGCGCCGCATAGGCCCCCTCGGCGGAGCCGCGCACTTTCAGCGACGTCGTTCGCTGTTCCGTCAGCCATTCGCTCAGCCCGTCGTGGAGGGCTGTAAAGATCGGATTGCGCGGAATCTCGGCCAGGGCGAAATGAAAGGCCACGTCGGTGCGCTCGAAAGCACGTCCCTGGCCGAGCGCTGCCCGGTTCGCAGCCAGCGCCGCCTCGAGCCTGACGATGTCGTCCGCCGTCGCAGTTTCCGCTGCCAGCCGGGCGACGCCAACCTCGAACAGCATGCGTGCCTGCTGAAAGTGATACGCGCCGCCGGGCCTGGCCAGCATATGTCGGGCGACGCCGGAAAGCTCACCGATCATAGTGCCGGCACTCGGCTGCGACACTCGTGCCCGCTCGCCGCTGCTGATCACGATCAGCCCCATGCGCTGGAGCGCGAAGAGAGCCTCGCGGATGGAGGTGCGGCCGACGCCGTAAGCCTCCATCAGTTCCCGTTCGGCGGGCAACTGATCGCCCGGCGCGTAATGCCCCTCGTTGATCGCGGCCTCGAGTCGCTCGACCACGTCTTCATACAGCTTGCGGCGCCGGATCGGCCGCTGGTCGGGGACGATCACTCCCGAAATCATGCTTGGTTTCCTCGAATGTTCGCTCAGCGATGAACTGGTCAGCGGCCAAGGAATGCGGTGGGAATTGCCGAAGAACAGGTCTTTCCGATCCCGGAAGCGATTTTCGAGCGCCCCGTCTCCATCATGAAGTTGCATCTTCATGATCTGGTGCGGCGGGTTGATCAGTTCTGCATGCCCCAGCGCTGCACTGTGCGCTTTTCAATCGCCCGGAAGATGACCGATTCCACGAGGAGGCCGATCAGGATGACGGCGAGCAGACCAGAGAACACCCTTGCCGTGTCGAGCTCGGAGCGCGCCTCGAAGATGTACCAGCCCAATCCGCCGGAGCGCGATGAGACACCGAAGACGAGCTCCGCGGCGATGAGCGTGCGCCAGGCAAAGGCCCAGCCGATCTTCAGTCCCGCCAGGATCGCCGGGAAAGCGGCCGGGATCAGGATGTGAATCACGTAGCGGACTCCCTTGAGCCCGTAGTTGCGCCCGCTCATTCGGAGCACCTCCGGCACCGAGCGAAAACCGGTGAGCGTGTTGAGCGATACCGCCCACAACACGGAGTGGACGATAACGAAGATCAGCGAACCCATACCGAGCCCGAACCAGATCAATGCCAGCGGGAGGAGCGCGATCGCCGGCAGCGGGTTGAACATGGCGGTGAGGGTGTTGAGGAGATCGGTACCGAAGCGCGTCGAGACGGCGATCGTCGTCATGACCGCCGCCAGGGCAAGCCCTGCACCGTAGCCCAGCAGCAGCGACCGCATCGACGTCGCCACGCGATCAAGCAGCGTGCCACTCGTGAGGTCTCCGACGAAGGTGGCGACCGTTTCCCCGAAGGACGGGAAGAGCAGTGGGTTATTGAGCCACCGCGCATACAGCTCCCAGACGACCGCGAGCACGATCAGGATGGCGACCTTGCGCACCGCGTCGTTGTTGACTGTCCGCTCCAGGGCCGAGAGCGGCCGCGCCACCTCGCCGATGCCGCTGGCGTCGATCGGCTGAATCTCAAATTCGGGGCGGCGCGGGAGGGCGGCCCCCTCCGCGCGTCCAAGGGTGGCCATGCTCATAGCTCCGGCTCCTCCGGCAGTGCCGCGTGGCCGAGCTCGTGCTCGAACAACAGGCCGTGGATCTTCTGAGACAACGCGCCGAACTCGGGCGTCCCTACGGAGCGGAAATCGAGCTCGGAGGCGTCAAGCTCGGCGCGCACGCGGCCCGGATGGGGCGACAGCACCAGGATCCGGGAGCCGACGATGATCGCCTCCTCGATGGAATGGGTCACGAACATCAGCGTGAAGCGCACCTGCTCCCAGAGCTGCAGCAGCTCGTCTTGCATCTTGCGCCGGGTCAGGGCGTCCAAGGCGGCGAACGGCTCGTCCATCAGCAGGATGTCCGGCTCCATCGCCATCGCACGTGCAATGGCCACGCGCATCTTCATGCCGCCAGACAGCGTGTGCGGATAGGCGTCGCGAAACTTCGTCAGCTTGACTTTGTCGATCACCGACAGCGCGCGTTCCACCGCATCCTTGCGCTTGAAGCGCCCGGAGATGCGCATCGGGAACAGCACGTTCTCCATGACCGTCTTCCACGGCATCAACTGCTCGAATTCCTGGAAGACCATCATCCGGTCGGGGCCGGGCCCGACGACCTCGCGGCCGCGTAGACGGATGTGCCCTTCCTCCGGCGTCATGAAGCCGCCGATGGCCTTAAGCATCGTCGACTTGCCGCAGCCCGAGGGGCCCAGGATGACATAGCGATCCTGATCGTGGACGGCGCAGTCGATCCGATAGGTCGCCGTTACCAGGTGCTGAGGCGTCTTATACTGGAGAGTCAGCCCCTCCACCTCCAGCAGCTTGGGCATGACCGTAGCAGCGTCACGCGCCGACGATATCCCACCGTCGGCGCGTGACGAGCCAGGAACTTGGCGTGGCTGAGCGATGGCTGACGAGGTCACGCCCTTCTCCCTTGTTTTCCTCGGATGCCGCGCGCTCGCCCACGGCGGCTGCGGCTTATTATTGGTCTACGTGTAGACCTATCATACCAGACATGTCAAAAAAGTTTCGACCAAAAACTCATCAAAAGCGGCGACCACTGAATGCGGCCGTCTTCAAGGAACTCGATGAGCTCGGTTCCAAAGTTGGTCTCAACCTGTTGGCGGAAGGCCTGACCCCGACGCGAGAAAATGGCGCGCCGCTCTCTTGCCAACGACTCTCACCGTCCGTATTCATGTTCGCATCAATTAACGTATGCGTTGTCGGATCCGATGGATTTGAGCCAGCTCAATGCCCCCGCGAGCAGTCGAGGCCAGCGCTCGACCGAGACGGTCTATGCCCGGCTCAAGCAGCAGATCCTCGACAACCATTATCCGCCGGGAGCGCAGATCCTCGAGAGCGAGGTGGCGGCGGAACTTAGTGCCTCACGCACGCCGGTGCGGGAGGCCTTCGTCCGGTTGCAGCAGGATGGGCTGCTCGAAATCGTACCGCGGCATGGAGTGCGGATCTCGGCCCTTTCGCCGGACGATATGCGCGAGATCTACGAGGTCCTGATGTCGCTCGAGCCGACGGCCGTTGAGCTTCTGGCGGCACGCAGGCCTGACCGGGCCGCGCTCGCAGGCCTCATTAGATCCTGTGATGCGATGGAGGCGGCGCTGAAAGGGAACCCCAATCTGCAGGCCTGGGCAGCGGCGGATGAGGCCTTCCATCTCAATCTCGCTCAGCTTTGCGGAAACGGGCGATTGGCCGCGATGATCATGCAGGTCTGGGACCAGGCCCACCGCGCCCGAATGTTCACGCTCTCGCTGCGGCCGCTGCCAGTGCAGTCGACGGCCGAGCACCGCGCGGTGGTCGAGGCCATCCTCAGCGGCGACGTCGAGCGCGCCCGCGACATCTACCACGCGCACAGAAAGCGCGGTGGCCACGAACTCACCACCATCATCGAACGGCACGGAATCCAGCGTCTATGACATCAAACTCGTTTCATCTCGCAATGATGCCCGGCGAAGGCATCGGCATCGAAGTCATGGAGGCGGCAGACGCCGTTCTCGGCGCGGTCGAGAAGCGCTTCGATCTCGCCTTCCGCCAGGACCAGGTTCCAGGCGGTGCGCATCACTACAAGGAGACCGGCGCTATCCTGCCGAAGGACGGGCTGGAGCGGGCCGGCAAGGCCGATGCTATCCTGTTCGGCGCGATGGGCTGGCCCGATATCCGCTTCCCGGACGGCACCGAGATCGCGCCGCAACTCGACATGCGCATGGCCTTCGAACTCTATGCGGGTGTCCGGCCGATCCGCGCCATTCCTGGCGTGCCCCCGGTCCTCACCGATCCGCGCTGGAAGGACATCGACCTCGTCATCGTGCGCGAATCGACGGAGGGCATGTTCGCCTCGCGCGGCAAGGGGGAGATCATCGACGACAAGGAAGCGCGCGACACGCAGGTCATCACCCGCAAGGTGACGGAGCAACTGACCGATTTCTGCTGCAAGCTAGCGCGGAGTCGCCGCGATGCGCGTGGAACGCCGGGGCGGGTGACGGTGGTCGACAAGGCCAATGTGTTCCGCTCCTTCGCGTTCATGCGCAAGGTCTTCTACGAGACGGCTGCGAAACATCCCGACATCGAGGCCCGGCATCATTACATCGACGCCATGGCGCTCGATCTCATCCGCCGGCCCTGGGATTTCGACGTGCTGCCGACGGAGAACCTCTTCGGAGACATTCTCTCCGATCTGGGCGCCGGCCTGATCGGCGGCATGGGCTTCGCGCCGTCGGCCGATATTGGTGACGCGCATGGCATGTTCCAGCCCAGTCATGGAACTGCCCCCGACATCGCTGGCAAGGGCGTCGCCAATCCGACGGCCATGATCCTGTCGGCAGCGATGATGCTCGACTGGCTCGGCGAACGTCACGGCAGCAGCGCAGCGCGCGATGCGGCCCGCGCGATCGAACTCAGCGTCGACCACGCCTTCGGCAAGATGAATCTGCGGACCTACGATATCGGCGGACGTCACGGCACGCGCGATATCGGCAGCGCGATTGCAGAACTGATCCTCAGCGGACAGGCCGATCCGCAATGACCGGGATCTTTCAGTCATGACCATCGCGGTCGCCATCGCGGGCTGCGGCTATTTCAGTCGGTTCCACCAGGATGCCTGGAGTCGGATGGAAGGCGTGCGCGTCGTTGGAGTCGCCGATCGCGACCCCGGCAAGCTCGCGGCCGCCGCCGCGCTGTTTCCGCAGGCCCGCGCCTTCGACGAAGCCGAGGCGATGCTCGACGAGACGAAGCCTGACCTGATCGATATCGTCACGCCACCCCAGACCCATCTCGATCTTGTGCGGGCGGCGTCGCAGCGCAAGATCACGATGATCTGTCAGAAGCCGCTGGCCCCAACCCTGCCCGAGGCGCAGGAATTGGTCGCAACGGCCGAGAAAGCGGGCGCGCTGCTGGCGGTGCACGAGAATTTCCGCTTCATGCCCTGGTTCACGGAAACCAGTCGGCTGATGGCGGCTGGTGCGGTCGGCACACCCTTGAACATCAGCTTCCGCCTGCGCCCGGGCGACGGCCAGGGGCCAGACGCCTACCTCGCGCGCCAGCCTTATTTCCAGGGCATGCCGCGCTTCCTGATCCATGAGACCGGCATCCATCTGATCGACGTCTTCCGCTACCTGATGGGCGAGATCACCGGCGTCTTCGCAAGGCTGCGCCGGATCAATCCGGTCATCGCCGGCGAGGATGCGGGCTATGTGATCTTCGACTTCGCCAGCGGGGGCGCCGGGCTGTTCGACGGCAACCGCCATGTCGATCATCCCGCCAAGGACACGCGGATGACCAACGGCGTGCTGCTGGTCGAAGGAACCGAGGGCGTGATCCGGCTCGACGGCTTCGGCAGGCTGTTCGTCCGCCCACGCGGCGGCGAGGAGAGCGAGCATGTCTATCACTGGGAGGATCGCGGCTATGGCGGCGACTGCGTCTACCGGCAGACGCGCCACATCGTCGATCATCTCTTGACCGGCACGCCGCTCGCCAATCGCGGCCGCGACTATCTGCGCAATCTCTACATCGAGGAGGCGGTCTACCGCTCGGCGACGGAGGAGCGCTTCATCGCCGTGTGAATATCCGAAAACCACGAGAAGGCGGCGCCAAGCCGCCCGGCTGGCAAAACAAACCATATCCGGGAGGATACCATGACCAACAGACGCGATCTCCTGAAGGGCACGGCCGCGGCCGGCCTGACCATCACCGGCTTTCCAACCATCCTCAGGGCGCAGAGCGCCAAAGTGCTGCGCTTCAGCCATACCGACACTTCCGTCGGCGCCCGTCAGCAGGCGGCCGAGATGTTCGCCGCCGCCGTCGAGAAGAACACTCAGGGCCGCTACAAGGTGCAGGTCTATCATTCCGGCCAGCTCGCCAACGACGCCAAGTCGCTCGACCAGCTTCAGATCGGCGGGCTCGATTTCGCCGTCACCGGCGTCGTCACCTTCACCCCGCATGTGAAGGACCTCTCGCTGATCGCCCTGCCTTATCTCGCCGAGAACTACGAGCAGGGCTGGAAGCTCTACGATACCTCGCCCTTCATCGCGAAGCAGGCTGCTGCGCTGCCGGCCAAGGGCATGCGGCTGATCGGCAATTGGGAGGCGGGCTTCCGCTGCTTCACCACCAATTTCCCGCTCGGCAGCCCGGCCGACGCCAAGGGCAAGAAGCTCCGGATCGCGCCTGTCGAGATGATCCGCTGGATCATGGAGTCGATCGGCTTCTCACCGGTCGTCATGCCGGTGACCGAAGTCTATCTCGGCATCCAGCAGAACACGGTCTCAGGCCAGGAAAACCCGATCGACACGATCTTCTCGCAGCGCTTCTACGAAGTCGCCAAACACATCACCCTGTCGAACCACGTCTATTCGCCACTCTGGCTTGCCATGGCGGAGCGCAGCTTCAAGGGCATGAGCGCAGCCGACCAGGAGGGCGTGATGAACGCCGCCAAGGAATCGGGCGACTGGAACCGCCGCGAGGTCCGCGCCAATGACGAGAAGCTGTTGGCCGAGATGACCGCTAAGGGCGCAATCATCACAAAGCCGGATCTGGCCATGTGGAGCAAAGCGGCAGAAGGCGCCAATGAGCGCGCCCGCAAGGAGTTCGGCGCGGCAGCCGTGGATCAGATGATCGGTGAGGCCGCCGCCATCCGCAAGGCCATGGGCTGATGGCGGCTGCAGACACTGGGGTCGTGGACGGTTCTCTTTATTTCTACCGTCCCGGCCGGCGCGAGCCCGCGCCCTTGCGCCTGCTCGGCGACGCGATCGACGTCGTCGTTACGGTGCTTGCCGTTATGTTGCTGCTGGTGATGTTCGCCAATGTCGCGGCCCGCGTGCTGCTCAACAGCGACATCGCCTGGAACACCGAGTTCGGCGAGTTCGTCCTCCTCTGGGCAACCTTCCTCGGCGGGGCCTCGGCGGCACGGCGCGGCGCGCATATGCGCATCACCGAATTCGTCGAGGCGATGCCGCCGGTTTGGACCCGTATCGTCGAGATCACCACGCGCCTCGGTGTAGTCGCCCTGCTCGGCTTCCTCGTCTGGTACGGCGCGAACCTCGCGCAGGGCACGATGGAGCAGGAGATGACAGTGCTGCACTGGCCGATGGGTGTGCAGTATCTTGCCATGCCGGTCGGCTCGGGGCTGGCCCTGGTCTACGTCCTCTACGAGGTCAGCCTGCTCGCGCGCGGCGAACCGATCCCTCAAGAAGCCTTCATGGACTAGGAACATGGTTCTCGCCGTCATCTGCGCAATTTTCTTCGCGCTCGCACTGCTCGGCATGCCCCTGGTCTGGGCGCTGCTTTTGACCACGATCTCGACGATCTGGATCTTCGGCCAGGGCTATCCGCTCGAGGCGATCTTCCTGTCCTACATCTCCAGCGTCGAGCCGCTGCATCTGGCGGCGATCCCGCTCTTCATCTTCACCGGAGAGCTGATCACCCATGGCGGCGTCGGCAAGCGGCTGATCGACTTCGCGCGCTCGCTGCTCGCCTTCATGCCGGGTGGGCTCGGCGTCGTCACCGTATCGGCCTGCACCATGTTCGGCTCGGTCTCCGGCTCGGCGGTGGCCGATTCCGCCGCGATCGGCTCGATCATGATCCCGCGCATGGCTGAGCGCGGTTATCCGCGCGCCTTTGCAGGTGCACTGATTGCAGTCGCCGGCACCATCGGCGTGCTGATGCCGCTTTCGATCCCGCTGCTGGTTTACGGCTTTGTTGGCAATGTCTCGATCCGCGAATTGCTGGTCTCGGGCGTCTTCCCGGCCTTCACGCTCGCCTTCGCGCTGATTCTGCTCTGCGTCTGGAAGGGGCGCTCGCTCGGCTGCGATCTCGGTGCTCCGATGCCGAGCCGGCGCGAGATCTGGCGCAGTTTCGTCGCAATCCTGCCGGCGACCGGCATGCCGGTCGTGATCCTCGGCGGTATCTTGAGCGGCATCTTTACGCCGACCGAGGCCGCCTCCATCGCAGTGTTCTACGGCCTGATTCTGGCGCTCTTCGTCTATCGCGAGGTCAAGCCGCGCCAGGTGCCCGACATGCTGCTGCACTCCTTCCGCACCAGCGCCGTGGTCATGCTCGTCGTCGGCGCCACCGGCGCCCTATCCTGGCTGATCACGGTCGAGCAGATCCCGGCCAATCTCGCGGCCGCGATCCTGCAAATTTCCGAGAACAAATATGTCTTCCTGCTGCTGCTCAACATCGCGCTGATTCTCGTCGGCATCTTCTTGGAGCCGCTGCCCTCGCTGATGCTGACCGCGCCGCTGTTCATCCCAACTGCCAAGGCATTCGGCATCGACCCGGTACACCTCGGCCTGATCATGGTGTTCAACTTGGTGATCGGGCTGTACACCCCGCCCGTCGGCGGCACGCTTTTCGTCGCGGCCAAGATTGCCCGCGTCGGCATGGTCGCGATCTCGCGCGAGTTGATCCCGATGTTCGCCATCGCGCTAATCGTGCTGTTCACCGTCACTTATGTCGAGGCGATCCCGATGGCACTCGTCTGGTTCATGCGCGGATGAGCCCGATCCCGCTCTCCGAGGTCTCGCTTCTTGGCACGGGGTTGGTGCGCCCGGAATGCGTGCTGGCCACCGCGAGCGGCGATCTCTACACCGCCGACTGGCGCGGCGGTGTCGCTCATCTTAAGCCCGACAGGACGCAGGCTCTTTATACGGGCACGACAGCAGACCTGCCCGAAGGTCTGCGGCCCAACGGCATCGCGCTGGAGCCCGACGGCTCCTTCCTGATCGCCAATCTCGGCAGCGAGGTGGGCGGCGTCTGGAGGCTGACGCGCGACGGCCAGGTCGCCCCGGTGCTGACAGAAATCGACGGACAACCGGTTCCGCCCTCGAACTACGTGGTGCGCGACCGCGAAGGCCAACTCTGGCTCACCGTCTCCACGCGGCTGAAGCCGCGCTCACTCGACTATCGCCTCGATTCAGCCACCGGTTTCATCGCAGTCGTCGACGAGCGTGGCGCGCGCATCGTCGCCGATGGACTCGGCTTCACCAATGAATGCCAGATTTCGCCCGACGGCCGCTTTCTCTATGTCAACGAAACCTATGGCCGGCGGCTCAGCCGCTTCCCGATCCATCCCGGCGCTCGGCTGGGGCCGAAGCAGATCGTGCACGAGTTCGGCGCCGGGCAGTTTCCCGATGGCCTCGCCTTTGACTCCGAGGGCAAGGTCTGGATCGCCGGTGTGATCTCGAACCAGTTGCTGCGGATCGACCCGGAGACTGGATCATCCAAAATCGTGCTCAGCGAGACCGATAGCCATCATGTCGCCTGGGTTGAGGAGGCCTTCCGCGCCAATGGGCTCGGCCGCCCGCACATGGACAGCAACCCGGCTGTGAAGCTGCGCAACCTATCGAGCATCGCCTTCGGCGGCCCCGACTTGCAGACAGGTTACCTCGGATGTCTTCTCGGCGACCATATTGCCGAGGTCCGGTTGGCCGCAAGAGGCACTGCGCCCGTCCATTGGCTATACTGAGATCAACGTCTGCTGTCCGGCAAATCTCCAATGTCAGCTGCTGGCGGATGTCGTTGAAAAAGTCGGCCTTGAGAGGGACGCGAGGGCGTTTCGGATTTGGCCGATAGAGCCTCGCCCTTTCATGCTGGCCTGAACTGCGGTCCGTTCGGCAGGAGCTTTGCGAGTTTCCTAAGGTTCTGTGCGGCAGCGGCGAGGTGGAACTCGTCTCTCGCTCCGTTTGGTCCGCGGAGTCGCAGCCGGTCGAGCTTCAGGATGCGCTTGAGGTGGGCGAAGAGCATTTCGACCTTCTTCCGCTCGCGTCGCGAGGTGACATAGGCATCGGTCGTGGCGATGTCCCTGGCC
>NNBV01001137.1_pt1 | contig 29149 bp, 27 predicted proteins | sample 1173771 | NCBI WGS metagenome assembly NNBV01 (sample SAMN07173938, study PRJNA388173) | plant metagenome | isolation source: symbiotic tissue sample KVS11 | place: Norway: Troms, Kvaloya island | reverse complement strand
TGGGGCCGGGGGAGGGCCGTGGGGTGGGTTGCGGTGCAGGGGGGGTGGGCGGCGGGAGGGGGGGGGGGGGGGGGCGGGGGAGGGGGGGGGGGGTGGGGAGGGGGGGGTGGCCATGCGTCTTTTGTCTCCGCTGTGATGTTGTTGCGAATCGCGCAGGCGGTGCAGTGCCGCCTTCCTGCGGGACTGTAGCCCCGGCCCTTGGCGCCGTGGGCCGGGCGCTGACAAGCCGGCGACACGGGTTTTCCCGATTTCCCACACGCCGCGGGCCGCTACCGAAGGGCTGGGACAATGGCGCCCTTATGGCAAAGCAACGGATCGTGGTGGGACTGAGCGGCGGGGTGGACTCCGCGGTGACGGCGCACCTGCTCAAGCAGCAGGGGCATGAGGTGGTCGGCATCTTCATGAAGAACTGGGAAGACGACGACGACAGCGAGTACTGCTCGTCGAACATCGACTTCGTGGATGCCGCCAGCGTGGCCGACGTGCTGGGCATCGAGATCGAGCACGTCAACTTCGCGGCCGACTACAAGGACCGCGTGTTCGCCGAGTTCCTGCGCGAGTACAAGGCCGGCCGCACGCCCAACCCCGACGTGCTGTGCAACGCCGAGATCAAGTTCAAGGCCTTCCTCGACCACGCCATGCGGCTGGGCGCCGAGAAGATCGCCACCGGGCACTACGCGCGCGTGCGGCTGAACGAGGCCACCGGCAGGCACGAGCTGCTGAAGGGGCTCGACGCGTCGAAGGACCAGAGCTACTTTCTGCACCGCCTGAACCAGGCGCAGCTGTCGAAGACGCTGTTCCCGGTCGGCGAGCTGCACAAGACCGAGGTGCGCCGCATCGCCGAAGAAATCGGCCTGCCCAACGCGAAGAAGAAGGACTCGACCGGCATCTGCTTCATCGGCGAGCGGCCGTTCCGCGACTTTTTGAACCGCTACATCTCCAAGGAGCCGGGCCCGATCAAGAACGACCGCGGCCGCAAGCTGGGCGAGCACCAGGGGCTGAGCTTCTACACGCTGGGGCAGCGGCAGGGGCTGGGCATTGGCGGCGTGAAGGAGAAGGGCGCGCAGCGCGGCTCGGGCGACCATTCGCCCTGGTTCGTGGCGCGCAAGGACATCGAGCAGAACACGCTCTGGGTGGTGCAGGGGCACGACCACCCGTGGCTGCTGTCCTCGGCGTTGAAGGCGGACGGCGCGAGCTGGGTGTCGGGCGAAGCGCCGCTGGCCGGGAGTTATGGCGCGAAGGCGCGCTATCGGCAGGCGGATGCAGCCTGCGACATGGATGATGCGGTGGAGGGGGGTGTGGATGAGGCCGAAGCACCGGCCGCATTCAGCCTGCGCTTCGGCGCGCCGCAATGGGCCGTGACGCCAGGGCAGTCGGCCGTGCTGTACGACGGTGAACGCTGCCTTGGCGGCGGCGTCATCGTCTGACGTCATCCGAGTCAGGGAGTCGAGCGCACCGATTCGTCGACCTGGACGATCTCCAGCGGGTAGCGCTTGCCCGCCATGTAGTCCTCGATGCATTGCAGCAGCAGCGGGCTGCGGTGCCGCGCCACGCTGGCCCGAATTTCTTCCGCCGTCATCCACAGGGTGCGCACGATGCCGTCGTCGAGCGCGCGGCCTTCTTCGAAGGCGCCCAGCGTGCCGCTGAAGGCGAAGCGCATGTAGGTGACGTCTTCGCCCCGCTCCGCCACCGGCCGGGCGCGCGCCATATAGACGCCGATGAGCGCCGTTGGCGTGAAATGGTGGGCGGTTTCTTCGAGCGTTTCGCGCGCACAGCCTTCAGCTGGGGACTCGCCCGGGTCGAGGTGCCCGGCGGGAGTGTTCAGCCGCAGGCCGTCGCCCGCCTGCTCCTCGACCAGCAGAAAGCGGCCATCGCGTTCGATCACCGCCGCGACGGTGACGTTGGGTTTCCAGCGCAGTGTTGCCATGGCCGGTGTTTTATCTCAGCACATAGCCGCTGAAGCGCCAGACGCGGTCGCGGTCGAGGTGAAAGCTCACCAGTTCGCGCAGCGTGCCATCGGGCTTGTCGGCGAACCGGGTTTCGTATTCGACGCTGACGTACTGGCCGGCGGTGTCGCCGTCGGGGTCCGTGACCACCTGCCGGTTCACCGCGATCCAGGTGCGCATTTGCGGGGCGCCCAGCGGTGCGCGGCTCTTGGCGATCTGACCGGTGAAATCGGCACGCGTCATTCGCTTGCGCGTGGCCGGCGTCGCGCCGTCCCACAGTTCGCCGGCCCGGTTCGCGTCCACCATCTGCAGGGCCTGCATGCCGCCGCGCACGATGTCGCTGGCCTCGACATCCTGGGCGGCAGCTGGGCTGAGCCAGCCCCAGAGCAGCGTGGCGGCGAGCAGCAGCCGGATCATGAATTTCATGTGTCTCTTTTTCCTTTGGGACCGTTGGAGCCCGCTGCGCACCAGAGATTCCCCGTGCGCAGGAGTTTTGCCGTGCTGCGGCGCCACCGGGCCTGTGTGCCGCTAACGTGCATTCAACCTCGGCAGCACATGTTCGTCGATGGCTTCCAGCCGGTAGCCCAGGCCGTAGACGGCCAGCAGCAGGAAGCCGTTGGCCGGGCGCAGGTCCAGCTTGGTGCGCAGGCGCGAGATGTGCGTGTCGAGCGAACGCGACAGCGCCTCGATGCCCAGGCCCCACACGGCCTCGTGCAGATGCCCGCGCGACAGCAGCCGCCCGAGGTTCTGGAACAGGAACAGCGCGAGCTCGTACTCGCGGTTCTTCAGCTCGACCTGCACACCCCGCATCTTCAGCACCCGCGAGGGCGGGTAGAAGTGATAGGGCCCGAACACCAGTTCGGCTTCGTCGCGCGACGGATACGAGCGCCGCAGCAAGGCGCTGACGCGGGCTTCGAGTTCCCCGGGGCGCAGCGGCCTTGTCATGAAGTCGTCGGCACCGGCGTTCAGCCCCGCGACGATGTCGGCCTCGTCGTGCCGATCGGTCACGAAAAGAATGGGAAGCCGATTCTTGAGGTCGATCCGCAACGTCTTCACCACCCGCGGCCCGGGCATGTCGGGCAGGTTCCAATCAAGAATCAGAAAATCGAAGGTCTGCCGCCGCAGGGCGTGCAGCAGTGCTTTTCCTTCTTTGTAGAGGTGGCACTCGTGTCCGAGTGCCACCATGCTGTGATGGATCAGCGTGAGCTGATCCGGGCTGTCATCGAGTACAGCAATGCGCATTCCATCCCCCTTCTTCCTCCCTTCGCCAATCTCTGTGAACTGGCGATTTGGCCGAAGTGTATCTATCTGCGACGTGGGCGATTTTTCGAGTTTGCAACTAATGCACGCAAATCACGAATTTAAAACAACGCTCGCCACAATTGACTACAGTTGCATACGGATTGCGTCTTGGGCGCGCCTGTCGTCGCGCAGGTGGCTGCTTCGGTGGCGCGCGTTGGCGCGGTGAGCCAAGCGGGGGCGTGGCCCCGCCATTCTCGGCTATCGAAAACGCCAATATTGCTATTAATTAAATAGCAATGTAATCAACATTCATGGGCGTTGAAAGCGCGGTATGGCATCGCCGCTGGGAGACGCAGAGCACCTGTAATCTTGCTGTAAGCTCTGCGCGCGTTCCGTGTGCCCCCCTTGCTCCGAGGAGATCTCTATGCTGATAGGCGTGCCTGCCGAGACACTGGCTGGCGAAACCCGAGTGGCCGTTACACCCGAGACCGTCAAGAAATTGATCGCTTCCGGGCATGCGGTGCGTGTACAGGCGGGGGCCGGCATTGCCGCCAGCGTCACCGATGCCGCCTACCAGGCAGCAGGCGCGGAAATCACGGACCAGGCCGGCGCGCTGTCCGCCGACATGGTGCTGAAGGTGCGCACGCCCACCGACGCCGAAGCAGCGCTGCTCAAGCCCGGCGCCGTGGTCATCGGCATGCTCAACCCGTTCGACGCCGCCGGCCTGCAGCGCCTGGCCGCCGCCGGCGTCACCGGCTTCGCGCTGGAAGCCGCACCGCGCACCACCCGCGCCCAGAGCATGGACGTGCTCAGCTCGCAGGCCAACATCGCGGGCTACAAGGCCGTGATGATGGCGGCGGACAAGTACCAGCGCTTCTTTCCCATGCTCATGACCGCGGCCGGCACGGTGAAGGCGGCGCGCGTCGTCATCCTCGGCGTGGGCGTGGCGGGCCTGCAGGCGATTGCCACGGCCAAGCGCCTGGGTGCGGTCATCGAAGCCTCCGACGTGCGCCCGAGCGTGAAGGAACAGATCGAGTCGCTGGGCGGCAAGTTCATCGAGGTGTCCTACGACACCGACGAAGAAAAGGAAGCCGCCGTCGGTGTCGGCGGCTACGCCAAGCCCATGCCCGCGAGCTGGCTGGCGCGCCAGCAGATCGAAGTGGCCAAGCGCGTGGCGCTGGCCGACATCGTGATCAGCACCGCGCTCATTCCCGGGCGCGCCGCGCCCACGCTCATCACCGAGGACATGGTCAAGGCCATGAAGCCGGGCTCGGTGATCGTCGACATCGCCGCAGGCAAGGGCCCTGATGGCATCGGCGGCAACTGCCCGATCTCCGAAGCCGACAAGACGGTGGTCAAGCACGGCGTGACCATCGTCGGCGAGACCAACCTTGCCGCGCTGGTGGCCGCCGATGCGTCCGCGCTGTATGCGCGCAACGTGCTCGACTTCCTCAAGCTGATCGTCACCAAGGAGGGCGCGCTGAAGATCGACCTCGAGGACGACATCGTCGCCGCCTGCCGCATGACGCAGGACGGCCAGGTCACCAAGAAATAAGCGAGGAGAGAAAAGCCATGGATCCCGTTTCCCACACAGTCATCAACCTGATCATCTTCGTGCTGGCCATCTACGTGGGCTACCACGTGGTGTGGACCGTCACGCCCGCGCTGCATACGCCGCTCATGGCCGTGACCAACGCCATCTCCGCCATCGTGATCGTGGGCGCCATGCTCGCGGCCGCGCTCACCACCACGCCGCTGGGCAAGACCATGGGCGTGCTGGCCGTGGCGCTGGCGGCGGTGAACGTGTTCGGCGGCTTCCTGGTCACGCGGCGGATGCTGGAGATGTTCAAGAAGAAAGAAAAGAAGGCCGCACCGAAGGCAGAAGAGGGAGCCGCCAAGTGAGCATGAACCTCGTCACGCTGCTGTACCTCATTGCCAGCGTCTGCTTCATCCAGGCCTTGAAGGGCCTGAGCCATCCCACCACCTCGATCCGCGGCAACGTCTTCGGCATGTCCGGCATGGCCATTGCCGTGCTGACGACCATCGCGCTCATCCACGGCCAGGCCCGTTCGCTGAACGTCGACTTCGGCGCCGGCATCGGCTACGTGCTGGCGGCCGTGGTGATCGGTGGCGGCTTGGGCGCCTTCATGGCCAACAAGGTCGAGATGACCAAGATGCCCGAGCTGGTGGCGTTCATGCACAGCATGATCGGCCTGGCCGCGGTGTTCATCGGCGTGGCCGCGGTGGCCGAGCCCTGGGCCTTCGGCATCACCGCAGCACCCGTGGCCGCGCTCATCGGGGCCAACACGCCGGACGGCGCGGTCGTTCTCGACGGCTTCGTGCGCTACGCCATTCCGTACGGCAACCGGCTCGAGCTGTTCCTGGGCGCGGCCATCGGCGCGGTCACCTTCAGCGGCTCGGTCATTGCCTTCGGCAAGCTTTCCGGCAAGTACAAGTTCCGCCTGTTTCAGGGCGCGCCGGTGCAGTTCAAGGGCCAGCACATGCTCAACCTGGTGCTGGGTCTGCTGACCGTGGCGCTGGGCCTGCTGTTCGTCGCCACCGAAAGCTGGACGGCCTTCTTCGCAATGCTGGCGCTGGCCTTCGTGATGGGCGTGCTCATCATCATTCCGATCGGCGGCGCGGACATGCCGGTGGTGGTGTCGATGCTCAACAGCTATTCGGGCTGGGCGGCGGCGGGCATCGGCTTCAGCCTGAACAACGCGATGCTGATCGTGGCCGGTTCGCTGGTGGGCAGCTCGGGCGCGATCCTGAGCTACATCATGTGCAAGGCCATGAACCGCTCGTTCTTCAACGTGATTCTGGGCGGCTTCGGCGGCGAGGCGGTCACGGCCGGCGGTGCCGCGAAAGAGCAGCGCCCGGTGAAGACCGGCAGCGCCGACGACGCGGCCTTCGTGCTCGGCAATGCAGAGACGGTGGTCATCGTGCCGGGCTACGGCCTGGCCGTGGCCCGCGCGCAGCACGCGGTGAAGGAGCTGGCCGCCAAGCTCACCGAGAAGGGCATCATCGTGAAGTACGCCATTCACCCGGTGGCGGGCCGCATGCCCGGCCACATGAACGTGCTGCTGGCCGAGGCCGAGGTGCCGTACGACCAGGTGTTCGAGATGGAAGACATCAACGGCGAGTTCGGCCAGGTCGACGTGGCGATCATCCTGGGCGCCAACGACGTGGTGAACCCCGCGGCGCACACCAAGGGCAGCCCGATCTACGGCATGCCCATTCTGGAGGCCTACAAGGCCAAGACCGTCATCGTGAACAAGCGCTCCATGGCAGCCGGTTATGCCGGCCTGGACAACGAGCTGTTCTACATGGACAAGACCATGATGGTCTTTGGCGATGCTAAAAAAGTAGTGGAAGATATGGGCAAGGCCATCGAATAGGCCGAAGGTCCACGCCCGCCACGCGGGCGAGTCTTCGCGGCGCCACCTCGTGCGCCGTTTTCGTTTTCAACTGTCCGACCCCGGAGGAGACAACCCCAATGACCGACCGTCCCTGGCTGAGCAGCTACCCGCAAGGTGTGCCCGCTGATATCGATGCCTCGCAGTACCCCTCGCTGGTCGCGCTCATGGAAGCGAGCTTCAAGAAGTACGCCGACCGCACGGCCTACAGCTTCATGGGCAAGGACGTCAGCTACGCCGAGACCGACAAGCAGAGCAAGTCCTTCGCGGCCTACCTGCAGGGCCTGGGCCTCGCCAAGGGCGACCGCGTGGCCGTGATGATGCCCAACTGCCCGCAGTACCCGATTGCCGTGGCGGCCATCCTGCGCGCCGGCCTGATCCTGGTGAACGTGAATCCGCTGTACACGCCGCGCGAACTCGAGCACCAGCTCAAGGACTCCGGCGCCAAGGCCATCGTCATCATGGAAAACTTCGGCACGACGCTGCAGCAATGCATTGCGGCCACGCCCATCAAGCACATCGTGCTGGCCTCGGTGGGCGACCGCCTGGGCTTTTTGAAGGGCGCGATCGTCAATTACGTCGTGCGCAACGTGAAGAAGCTGGTGCCGCACTTCAGCCTGCCGGGCGCGGTGCGCTTCAACGAAGCGCTCGACAAGGGCGCGAGCGCTTCGCTCAAACCCGTGGCCATCGGCCCCGACGACGTGGCCGTGTTGCAGTACACCGGCGGCACCACCGGCGTGTCGAAGGGGGCGGTGCTGCTGCATCGCAACGTGATTGCCAACGTGCTGCAGTCGGAGGCCTGGAACGAGCCGGCCATGAACAAGGTGCCGGCCAGCGAGCAGCCCACCAGCGTGTGCGCGCTGCCGCTGTATCACATCTTCGCGTTCACGGTCGGCATGATGCTGAACATGCGCACAGGCGGCAAGCTGATCCTGATCCCCAATCCGCGCGACATTCCCGGCGTGCTGAAGGAGCTGTCCAAGCACACCATCCACAGCTTTCCGGCCGTCAACACGCTGTTCAACGGGCTGGCCAACCACCCCGACTTCAACACCGTCAACTGGAAGAACCTGAAGATTTCGGTGGGCGGCGGCATGGCCGTGCAGTCCGCGGTGGCCAGGCTGTGGCTCGAGAAGACCGGTTGCTCGATCTGCGAGGGCTACGGCCTGTCGGAAACCTCGCCGTCCACCACCTGCAACCCGACCGACAGCACCGCCTACACCGGCACCATCGGCCTGCCGCTGCCCAACACCTGGCTCAAGCTGATCGACGACGAAGGCCACGAAGTGCCCGTGGGCGAGCGCGGTGAAATTGCCATCAAGGGCCCGCAGGTGATGGCCGGCTACTGGCAGCGCCCCGACGAGACCGCCAAGGTCATGACGCCCGATGGCTACTTCAAGAGCGGCGACATCGGCGTGGTCGACGAGCGCGGCTACTTCAAGGTGGTCGACCGCAAGAAGGACATGATTCTGGTGTCGGGCTTCAACGTGTACCCGAACGAGATCGAGGACGTGGTGGCACTGATCCCGGGCGTGCTCGAATGCGCGGCGGTGGGCGTCGTCGACGAGAAGACCGGCGAAGCCGTGAAGCTCGTGATCGTGAAGAAAGACCCCTCGCTCACCGAGGCGCAGGTGCGCGAATTCTGCAGAGCAAACCTTACGGGTTACAAGCAGCCGCGAATCGTGGAGTTTCGTACTGACATGCCGAAGACGCCGGTCGGCAAGATCCTTCGCCGCGAGTTGCGCGACACCAAAAAGTAAGGGTTCGGCCCGGGTGGGCCCACGGCATCGATCTTGCATATTCGCGGGTCGATGCTGCGATTCCTCCTGACCCGCTTGAGCCTGTTGGTGCCGACCTTCATCGGCATGACGCTGCTCGCGTTCTTTCTCATCCGGCTGGTGCCGGGCGACCCTATCGAGACGATGGCCGGAGAGCGCGGCATCGACCCCGCGCGTCACGCCGAATTGCGCGCCGCCTATGGCTTCGACAAGCCGGTGATCGTGCAGTACGGCATCTACATCGGCCGCGTGCTGCACGGCGATCTGGGCAAGTCGCTGATCACGCAGGACACGGTGATGAGCGAGTTTCTCGCGCTCTTTCCGGCCACCGTGGAGCTTGCCGCTTGCGCCATTTTCTTTGCGCTGCTGCTGGGTCTGCCGGCCGGCATATTGGCGGCGGTGCGGCGCAACTCCATCTTCGACCACGGCGTGATGGCCACGTCGCTCACCGGCTACTCGATGCCGATCTTCTGGTGGGGCCTGCTGCTGATCCTGTTCTTCTCGGTGCAGCTGGGCTGGACGCCGGTGTCGGGGCGCATCTCGGTGCAGTACTTCATCGAGCCCGAGACCGGCTTCCTGCTGATCGACTCGCTGCGCGCGGGCGACACCGCCGCTTTCTGGTCGGCGCTGCACCACCTGATTCTGCCGGCCATCGTGCTGGGCACCGTGCCGCTGGCGGTCATTGCGCGCATGACGCGCTCGGCCATGCTCGAGGTGCTCGGCGAAGACTACATTCGCACCGCGCGCGCCAAGGGCCTGTCGCAACTTCGCGTGGTGGGGCTGCATGCGCTGCGCAACGCGCTGATTCCGGTGGTCACCGTCATCGGGCTGCAGGTGGGCGTGCTGTTCACGGGCGCCATCCTCACCGAGACCATCTTCTCCTGGCCCGGCGTGGGCAAGTGGCTCATCGAGGCCATCGGGCGGCGTGACTATCCGGTGCTGCAGGGCGGCATGCTGCTGCTGGGCGGGCTGGTGATGCTGGTCAACCTGCTGGTGGACGTGGCCTACGGCCTCATCAACCCGCGCATCCGGCGCTGACGCATGGCGACATCTCCTTCCACCGTGGCCGGCGCAAAGCGCGCCGCACCGCCCGGCCCCTGGCGCGAGTTCTGGACCGCCTTCAGCGCCAACCGCGGCGCGGTCATCGGGCTGTTCACCATCGTCTTGCTGCTGCTGGTGGCGCTGTTCGCGCCGTGGATCGCGCCGCACGCGCCCAACCAGACCAACAGCGCCGTGTTCCTGCTGCCGCCGGCCTGGCAGCAGGGCGGTTCGGCCAGCTACCTGCTGGGCACCGACGCCATCGGGCGCGACATTCTTTCGCGGCTGATGTACGGCGCCCGGCTGTCGCTGTCGATCGGCGTGGCGGTGGTGGCGCTGTCGGTGGTGGTGGGCGTGGTGCTGGGGCTGGTCGCGGGTTTTTTCCGCGGCGTGCTGGAGATCGCGATCATGCGGTTCATGGACATCGTGCTCACGATGCCGAGCCTGCTGCTGGCCATCGTGATCGTCGCGATCCTCGGGCCGGGGCTGGTCAACGCCATGCTCGCGGTGGCCATCGTGGTGCTGCCGCACTACGTGCGCATCACGCGCGCGGCCGTCATCGCCGAGGTCTCGCGCGACTACGTGACCGCCGCGCGCGTGAGCGGCGCCGGCACGCTGCGCCTCATGTTCAGCGAGGTGCTGCCCAACTGCGCCGCGCCGCTGATCGTGCAGGCCTCGCTCGGCATTTCCACCGCCATCCTCGATGCGGCCGCGCTCGGCTTCATCGGCCTGGGCGCGCAGCCGCCGTCGCCCGAGTGGGGAACCATGCTGGCCGACGCGCGCGAGTTCGTGTTGCGCGCCTGGTGGGTCGTGACCTTTCCGGGCCTGGCGATCCTTGCGGCGGTGCTGGCGTTCAACCTGTTGGGCGACGGCTTGCGCGACGCGCTCGACCCCAAGCTCAAGCGCTGACGCAAAGGAAAGAACAGATGCCTTTGCTCCAAATCAAGGACCTGCACGTCGAGTTCCCCACGCAAGGCGGCGTGCTGCATGCCGTCGACGGCGTGAGCCTCACGCTCGAAGAGGGCGAGGTGCTTGGCATCGTCGGCGAATCGGGCTCGGGCAAGAGCGTGACGATGATGGCGCTGATGGGCCTTGTCGGCTTTCCGGGCCGGGTGCGCGCGGAGCACATGCGCTTTGCCGGCAAGGAGCTGCTGGGCATCTCCGACAAGGCGCGCCGCGCGCTGGTCGGCAAGGAGGTCGCCATGATCTTCCAGGACCCGACCACCAGCCTCAACCCCTGCTTCACCATCGGCTTTCAACTGATGGAAACGCTGCGGCTGCACCTGAAGCTAGACAAGCGCGAGGCGAAGAAGCGCGCGACCGAGCTGCTGGAGCAGGTGGGCATTCCGGCCGCGTCGTCGCGCCTGGGCAGCTACCCGCATCAACTGTCGGGCGGCATGAACCAGCGGGTGATGATCGCCATGGCCATCGCCTGCAACCCGCGCCTCTTGATTGCCGACGAGCCGACCACGGCGCTCGACGTGACCATTCAGGCGCAAATTCTCGACCTGCTGCGCGACCTGCAGAAGGAGCGCGGCATGGCGCTGGTGCTCATCACGCACAACATGGGCGTGGTGAGCGAAATGGCGCAGCGCATCGCCGTGATGTACGCGGGCCAGGTGATGGAGCACCAGCGCGTCGACCGGCTCTTTGCGGAGCCGCGCCATCCCTACACCGAGGCGCTGCTCGCGGCACTGCCCGAGCGCGCCGCGCCCGAAGGCCGGCTGGCCACCATCAGCGGCGTGGTGCCGGGTGTGCACGACCGGCCCGCGGGCTGCCTGTTTGCGCCGCGCTGCGGCTACGTCACCGAGCGTGCGTGCAACGTGCGGCCCGCGCTGCGCGAGCTGCCGGGTGCCGAGGTGCGCTGCCACTTTCCGCTGGGCGAGCCGGGGCGGCTGGCGGCCATTGCGCAAGACCCGCCGCGGCAACAGGCGGCCGAGGTGCTGCCATGAGCGGCGCAACCCGCGAGGTGTTGCGCGACGCAGCGCGCGACACATTGAACGAGACAGCGAACGAAGTGGTCGTCGAGGCGACCCATCTGCAGCGCACCTACGACATCCGCCGCGGCCTGTTCCGCGCACCCGCGCAGCTGCGGGCCGTGGGCGACATCTCGTTTCGCATCGAGCGCGGACGCACGCTGGCGGTGGTGGGCGAATCGGGTTGCGGCAAGTCGACGCTGGCGCGCATGGTCGCGCTGATCGAGAAGCCCACCGCGGGCCAGCTCACGCTGGTGGGCGCCGATGCCGTGAGCCCGCCGCCCGAACGCAAGCGCGAGCTGCGCCAGGCCGTGCAGCTGGTGTTCCAGAACCCGTACGGCTCGCTGAACCCGCGCAAGAAGATCTCGACCGTGCTCGAAGACCCGCTGGCCATCAACACCACGTTGGGCAAGCCGGAACGCGCCGCCCGGGCGCGCGACATGCTCGCCCGCGTGGGCCTGCGGCCCGAGCACGCCAACCGCTATCCGCACATGTTCTCCGGCGGGCAGCGCCAGCGCATCGCCATTGCGCGCGCGCTGATGCTGTCGCCGCGCCTGCTGGTGGCCGACGAGCCGGTGTCGGCGCTCGACGTGTCGATCCAGGCGCAGGTGCTGAACCTGCTGGCCGACCTGCAGGCCGAGCTGGGCCTGGCCTACCTCTTCATCTCGCACGACCTGGGCGTGGTGCGTCACATTGCGCACGACGTGCTCGTGATGTACCTCGGCCATGCGGTGGAACAGGGCGCCAAGTCGCGCATCTTCGCGCGGCCGCTGCATCCGTACACGCAGGCGCTGCTGGCCTCGACGCCGGGGCTCAGCAGCCGGCGCATCGTGCTCAAGGGCGAGCTGCCCTCGCCGCTGAGTCCGCCCACGGGATGCGTGTTCAGCACGCGCTGCCCGCATGTGCAGCCGCGCTGCAGCCAGGAGCGGCCGTTGCTGCGCGCGCTCGACGAGCGGCTGGTGGCCTGCCACTACGCAGAGCAGATTTCGCAATGAGTTCCGTACGCCCCGACACCTTTCAGCCAGCCCGCAGTGCGGACCGAACCCCCCAGCCGTTAGGACTGAACCCCCAAGCCGTTCGGACTGAACCCCAACCGTTCGGAATGAGCCCCCAACCGTTCGGAATGAGCCCCCAACCGTTCGGAATGAGCCCCAGCCGTTCGGAATGACCCCCCAGCCGTTCGGACTGAGCCCCCAGCCGTTCGGACTGAGCTTGTCGAAGTCTGCGCACCGACTTCGACAAGCTCAGTCCGAACGGATTCGAGATTACTTTTCCGTTGTCCCATCGCCGTGAATCAAGGAGATCTTCATGCAAGTCCACCGCCTCGCCTCGCTGCTGCTTCTGCCCGCAGCCTTCGCTCTCACCGCCGGCGCCGTGTCCGCCAAGACGCTGGTGTATTGCTCCGAAGGCAGCCCGGAGAACTTCTACCCCGGCATGAACACCACCGGCACGTCTTTCGACGTGACCACCCAGGTCTACAACACCATCGTGGAGTTCGAACGCGGCGGCACCAAGGTCACGCCGGGCCTGGCCGAGAAGTGGGACATTTCCGCCGACGGCACGGTCTACACCTTCCACCTGCGCAAGGGCGTGAAGTGGCACAGCACCAGCAAGAGCTTCAAGCCCACGCGCGACTTCAACGCCGACGACTTCATCTTCATGCTCGAGCGCCAGTGGAAGGAGAGCGACCCCTTCTTCAAGGTCACCAGCCAGAACCACTCGTACTTCAACGACATGGGCATGCCCAAGCTGTTGAAGACGGTGGACCGCATCGACGACTACACGGTGAAGATCGTGCTCAACCAACCCGAGGCGCCGTTCCTCGCGAACCTGGCCATGCAGTACGCGGGCATTCAGTCGAAGGAATACGCCATTGCCATGCTGAAGGCCGGCACGCCCGAGAAGGTCGACCAGGACCCTATAGGCACCGGGCCGTTCTACCTGGTGCAGTACCAGAAGGACGCCATCATCCGCTTCAAGGCCTTTCCGCAGTACTGGGGCGGCAAGGCGAAGATCGACGACCTGGTGTTCGCCATCACGCCCGACGCGTCGGTGCGCTGGGCCAAGCTGCAGAAGGGCGAGTGCCACGTCATGCCCTACCCCAACCCGGCCGACCTCGACGCGATTCGCAAGGACCCGAACGTGCAGGTGCTGGAGCAGCCCGGGCTCAACGTGGGCTACCTGTCGTTCAACACCACCAAGAAGCCGTTCGACGACGTGCGCGTGCGCAAGGCGGTGAGCATGGCCATCAACAAGAAGGCCATCATCGACGGCGTGTACCTGTCCACCGGCGTGGCCGCGAAGAATCCGATTCCGCCGAGCATGTGGTCCTACAACGACGCGGTGAAGGACGACCCGTACGACCCCGAAGCCGCCAGGAAGCTGCTGGCGCAGGCCGGCTTTCCCGACGGCTTCTCCACCGACCTGTGGGCCATGCCCGTGCAGCGCCCGTACAACCCGAACGCCAAACGCATCGCCGAGCTGATGCAGGCGGACCTGGCCAAGATCAACGTGAAGGCGGAGATCAAGAGCTTCGAATGGGGCGAGTACCGCAAGCGACTGCAGGCCGGCGAGCACCAGATGGGCATGATGGGCTGGACCGGCGACAACGGCGATCCGGACAACTTTCTCTACACGCTGCTCGGTTGCGCGTCGGCCAAGTCGGCCAGCGGCAGCAACGTGTCCAAGTTCTGCTACCAACCGTATGAAGACCTCGTGGTGAAGGCCAAGAGCACCACCAAGCAGGCCGACCGCGACGCGCTCTACAAGAAGGCGCAGGTGATCTTCAAGGAGCAGGCGCCGTGGTTCACCATCGCGCATGCGGTGCAGCTGAAGCCGGTGCGCAAGGAGGTGGTCGACTTCAAGCTGAGCCCGTTCGGCCGCCATACTTTCTACGGTGTGGATCTCAAGTAGTTTTTCATGAAGCCTGTCGCCATCGTCGCGGCCATGCACGAAGAATTGGCCGCGCTGCTTGCGCAGATGCCCGACGAGCAGCGCGTGCGCGTCGCGGGGCGCGACTTCTGGGTGGGGCACCTCCATGGCCAGCCGGTGGTCGCGGTGCTGTCGCGCATCGGCAAGGTGGCGGCGGCGGTCACGGCCACGGTGCTGCTCGAACGCTTCGGCGTGCGGGCCATCGTGTTCACCGGCGTCGCGGGCGGGCTTGCGCCGGGCGTGAACGTGGGCGACGTGGTGGTGGCCACCGAGCTGCTGCAGCACGACATGGACGCGTCGCCGCTCTTCGCGAAGCACGAGGTGCCGTTGATGGGGCTGTCGCGCTTCGCGGTCGACCCGGCCTTGTCCGATGCGCTGGCGGCCGTGGTGAGCGATGTGCTGCGCGACCCGGTGGCGCTGATCGGTCAGGCGGGCGTCGACGAGTTCGGCCTGTCGGCGCCCAGGGTGCACCGCGGCCTGCTGGTGAGCGGCGACCGCTTCGTGTCCACCACGGCCGAGAGCGCGGCGCTGCAGCGCGAACTGCCCGACGCGCTCGCGGTCGAGATGGAGGGTGCGGCGGTGGCGCAGGTGTGCCACGACTACGGCGTGCCCTTTGCCGCGATGCGCACGATTTCCGATCGCGCCGACGACGCGGCGCATGGCGACTTCGCGCGCTTCGTGGCCGTGGTGGCGAGCCGCTACAGCCTGGCGCTGGTCGGCGCGTGGCTGGCCACGCTGCCGGCAGTCGATTGAGCTAGGACGAAGACGGCAGGTGCCAGCGCGGAATGTCGCGCAGCAGCGGCGGGATCGACAGCGCCAGCAGCAGCGCCGCCAGCGGCACCACGCAGATGAAGCCCACGTACTTGAAGCCCAGCGCCCCCATCGCCCCGCCAAGCACGAACATGCTTACGAGCCCGACCGCGCGGCGCATGCGGGCAGGGTCGTGGCGCACCGCCAGCGGGGTGGCCTTGTCGCGGCCGTTCCAATAGAGCATCTTGCCGATCTCGATGCCCATGTCGGTGATGTTGCCGGTCATGTGGGTGGTGCGGATGCTGCCGCGCGAGGTCTTGGAAGCCACCGCGTTCTGCAGGCCCATGATGAAGGACAGCAGCAGCACGGTGAGCGGCACCGCGAACGGCGTGGCCCAGGTCAGCGTGATGGCGCCCATGAGCCCGAACGGAAACATCAGCGCCGCTTCGAGCACCAGCGGCAGCGCGTAAACGCCGTGCATGCGGTGCTGCCGCCCCCAGTTGACCAGCACGGCGCAGACTGCGGCACCGCTCACGAACGCCAGGATCGCGCCCAGCGCGTTCAGCAGCAGCGTGGCGTTGCCCAGCACCATGCCGTCCGCCAGCTGCGAGGCGAAGCCGGTCATGTGCGAGGTGTACATGTGCAGCACGAGGAAGCCGCCCGCATTCACCGCGCCGGCATTGAAGGCCAGCAGCAGGCCCAGCGCGGTGTTGGTGGACGGCGCGCGGTGGCGGTTGGTGAGAAAGCGAAGTCTGCGCACGGGGGCCTCCGGTCAGCGCTGGGCTGCGGGTCACTCTAGCACCGGGGCAAGAGCCGAAGGCAATCGCGGCAAGGACCCGGCGCAGGTGTTACTTGAGCCAGCCGCGCCGGCGGAAGTACCACATCGGCCCCAGCGCGCTGGCCGCCATCAGCACCAGCGCGTAGGGGTAGCCCATCGACCAGTCGAGCTCTGGCATGAACTTGAAGTTCATGCCGTAGATGCTGGCAATCAGCGTGGGCGGCAGCAGCGCCACGCTGGCCACCGAGAAGATCTTGATGGTCTTGTTCTGGTTGATGTTGATGAAACCGACAGTCGCATCCATCAAAAAGTTGATCTTGTCGAACAGAAAGGCCGTGTGGTTGTCCAGCGATTCGATGTCGCGCAGGATCTGGCGCGCCTCTTCGAACTGCTCGGCGTTGAGCATCTTGCTGCGCATCATGAAGCTCACCGCGCGGCGCGTGTCCATCACGTTGCGGCGGATGCGGCCGTTCAAGTCTTCCTGCCGCGCAATGAGGCCCAGCACCTCGCCGGCCAGCTCGTCGGTGACGTTGCCCGACAGCACCTTCTTGCCGGCCACTTCGAGCTCGTCGTAGATGTTCTCCAGCGTGTCGGCGGAATACTCTGCGTCGGCGTCGAACAGCTTGAGCAGCACTTCCTTGGCGTCCTCGATCAGCCCCGGTGCGCGGCGCGCGCGCATGCGCAGCAGGCGGAACACGGGCACGTCTTCGTCGTGGATCGAGAACAGCACGCCGCGGCTGCGCAGGTCGGTGTTGTGCTGGTTGAGGATGAAGGCCACGCGCACGGTGCGCGGGTCTTCGTCGTCGTCGATCAAGAAGTCGGAGCGGATGTGCAGTTCGCCGTTGTCTTCTTCATAGAAGCGGGCCGACTCCTCGATGTCCTCGTCCATCGCGTCTTCGGGAATCGACAGGCCGTAGTACTGCTTGATCCAGCGCTTTTCCTCGAGCGTGGGCGACTCCAGGTCGACCCAGATCGGCTGGAACATGGAGAGCTCTTCGAGCGCCTCGATCTCTTCCTGAACGAGGCGGCCGTTGGCAAGCGTGAAGATGTTGAGCATGGGCTCACTCCCGGGTATGACTGAAACGTTGGGCGAGGGAGGGGGGCGCTTTCAATTCCCGGGCCCGACGTGCGCGAAAAGTCGCGTCAAGAAATCGCGTCAGCGAAAGGGAGTTGAAAGCTGCCGAGACGGGGCGGTTTCCATGGGAAGAATCTCCGGTTGCAGCGAGGCGCGATTATGTCACCGGCCACATGGCAGCACGGTGGCTGAGCTGGACGGACATACAGTAAAGTCGGTCGCCATGCAGACCCCTGCGCCCCTTGCCTTCGCCGCCGCGCCCGCGACCCCTTCCGCTCAGTCAGAGCGCCTGGCCGCCGCGCTGGCCACGCTCAACGACGCGCAGCGCGCGGCGGTAGAACATGGCGTGGTCGCGGCTGTCGGCGACAGCGGCGGTGCCGGTGCAGCCACCGCGCGCGACGACCGTCCGCTGCTCGTCATTGCCGGCGCCGGCTCGGGCAAGACCAGCACGCTGGCGCACCGCGTGGCGCACCTCATTGCGGGCGGCGTCGATCCGCAGCGCCTGCTGCTGCTGACCTTCTCGCGCCGGGCCGCGCAGGAAATGGGCCGGCGCGCCGGCCAGGTGCTGGCCAAGGTGCTCGGGCTGCAATCGGAAGCGCCGCCCGTGCTGCCATGGGCCGGCACCTTCCACGGCATCGGTGCACGGCTGCTGCGCGAGTACGCCCCGCAGATCGGGCTGGACGAAAACTTCACCATCCACGACCGCGGCGACGCCGAAGACCTGATGGGGCTCGCGCGCCACGAGCTGGGCCTGTCGTCCACCGTGAACCGCTTTCCGCGCAAGGGCACCTGCCTGTCGGTCTATTCGCGCTGCGTGAACACGCGCGCGCCGCTGGGGCAGGTGCTGAGCGAAGCCTTTCCCTGGTGCGCGGAATGGGAGGCCGAGCTCAAGAAGCTGTTCGGTGCCTATGTCGAGGCCAAGCAGCAGCAGAACGTGCTCGACTACGACGACCTGCTGCTCTACTGGGCCGAGATGGCCGCCGAGCCCGCGCTGGCCGCGCACATCGGCGCGCGCTTCGACCATGTGCTGATCGACGAATACCAGGACACCAACCGGCTGCAGGCCTCGATTCTTCTGGCGCTCAAGCCCGACGGGCGCGGCGTGACGGTGGTGGGGGACGACGCGCAGTCGATCTATTCGTTCCGCGGCGCCACGGTGCGCAACATCCTCGACTTTCCGACGCAATTCACGCAAGCGGCCCGCGTGGTCACGCTGGAGCGCAACTACCGCTCGACGCAGCCCATCCTGGACGTGTCGAACCGCGTGATTGCGCAGGCCGCCGAGCGGCACGCCAAGACGCTGTGGACCGACAAGCCCTCGGCCGGCAAGCCGCAACTGGTGCTGGTGGCCGACGACGCGGCGCAGGCGCGCTGGGTGGCCGACAAGGTGCTGGCGCACCGCGAGGGCGGGCTGGCGCTGAAGTCGCAGGCGGTGCTGTTTCGCACCTCGTCGCACAGTGCGGGGCTGGAGCTGGAGCTGGCGCGGCGCAACATTCCGTTCGTGAAGTTCGGCGGGCTCAAGTTTCTGGAGGCCTCGCATGTCAAAGACCTGCTCGCGGTGCTGCGCTTTGCGCAGAACCCGCGCGGGCGCATGGCGGGCTTTCGGGTGACGCAGCTCATTCCGGGCATCGGGCCGGCCACGGGCGCGCGGCTGCTCGACGCCATGGACCAGGCCGCCGACCCGGCCGCGGCGGTGCGCGACTTTGTGCCGCCGTCGGCCGCGCGCGCGCAGTGGACGGAATTTGCACAGGCCTACGCCGCCTTGCGCGCGTCCTCTCTCCAATGGCCGGCCGACGTGGAAGTGGCGATGAACTGGTACCAGCCCCACCTGGAGCGCCTGTACGAGGACACCTCCGGCGTTCGCCGCGCCGACGTCGAGCAACTTGCGCGGCTGGCCGCCGGTTACGGCTCGCGCGAACGCTTTCTGACCGAGCTCACGCTCGACCCGCCCGAGGCCACCAGCGACCGGCCGGGCCCGCCGCTGCTCGACGACGACTACCTGATCCTCTCGACCATCCATTCGGCCAAGGGGCAGGAATGGAACTCGGTGCACGTGCTCAACGTGGTCGACGGCTGCATGCCGGCCGACGTGGCGCAGGGCGCGCAAGAGCTGGAAGAAGAACGCCGGCTGCTCTACGTGGCCATGACCCGCGCGCGCGACCATCTGCACCTGCTGGTGCCGCAGCGCTTCTACGTCACGCAGCAGGCGGCGCGGGGCGACCGGCATCTGTATGCCAACCGCACGCGCTTTATCGCCGATGCCGACCTTGCGGGCTTCGACCAGCAGACCTGGCCGCCCCCGCCGGAGCGAGCGCCGGCGGTGCCGCCGCCGAGCGCTGTGATCGACCTGCGCAACCGGATGCGTGCTGCCTGGCGCTGACGCAGCAGGCCCTTTCACCGACAGGGTCACCGGGTTTTGCGACCTGACACACATCTGCGCAAAACGCTGCAACGCCATTGGCACGCGCATTTGGCGCTATGAATTCATGAGCAATCCCCATGCCGCGCTGCACCGCGCCGCACCGCGGGCAACCCTGGTATTGCAATACCGTGACAGCTTGGGCATAGTGAATTCACCGCACCGAATTTCATCTCTCAATTCTCTTTTCTCCCCCCTTCTTCTCTCTCTCTCTCCCGCATCGAGTTCCCCCGGCCACGCTTCATTCCGAAGCGGGGTCATTTCCCCAACCGTCAATTCCAGGAGGTCATTCATGAATTTGACGATCAGCGGTCATCACCTCGACGTCACACCTGCCTTGCGGACCTACGTCACGAGCAAGCTGGACCGGATCACCCGACATTTCGACCAGGTGGTCGATGTGAAGGTGATCCTCACGGTGGAAAAGCAAAAGGAAAAGGAACGCCGCCAACGGGCGGAATGCAACATCCACGTCAAGGGCAGTGACATGTTCGCGGAATCGAGCCACGCTGATCTGTATGCCGCGGTCGACGACCTGGTCGACAAGCTGGACCGCCAGGTGGTGCGCCACAAGGACCGGCTGCAGGACCACCACCACGCGGCGCCCAAGCGCATCATGTAATTCAGCGCCTCGCGCGCATGCTGAAGGCCGCCTCCGGGCGGCCTTTTTGTTTTCCGACCATTGTGGTGGGACTTTGGCAAGCTTCCCAGGCGCCAAGAGGCGTGGGGGCAACATGTAGACAGAAAGTAAATAAGGGGACTGGGGGTTTTTACCAAGCGGGTGCATAATCGCCCCCGCTCTGCACCCACCATGAATCGCCTCGCGTCCATCCTGCCGCCCGCTCAAGTGCTTGTGAGTGTTGACGCAACCAGCAAGAAACGTGCTTTTGAAGAAGCCGGCTTGCTGTTTGAAAGTCTCCACGGCCTGGGCCGTGCACTCATCACCGACAGCCTCTTTGCGCGCGAGCGCCTCGGGTCCACTGGCCTGGGCCACGGCGTTGCCATTCCGCATGGCCGCATCAAGGGCCTGAAGGCGCCGATGGCCGCTGTGTTCCAGCTGGCCAACCCCATCGGTTTCGACGCACCCGACGAGCAACCCGTCGCGCTGCTGATCTTTCTGCTGGTGCCCGAAGCGGCCACGCAGAAGCACCTTGAAATCCTGTCTGAAATCGCCGAGCTGCTGAGCGACGCCAGCCTGCGCGAACAGATCAAGTCCAGCACCGACGCGGCCGCCCTGCACGGCCTGATTGCCGGCTGGCAGTCCACGCAAGTCGCCTGAGCGCATGCGTCGGCATGCGCGGCTGCTGATAAGCTGCGCGGCTCTCTCCGTCACCCCAACGCAATGCCGACGCCCGTGCGCCGGCGCCTGAACGCATGAAGCCGACCGTCATCAGCGCCGATGCCATGTTCGAGGAGTTCCGCGGCTCGCTCCGCTGGGAATGGCTCGCAGGGCTCGGCGCGTCAGAGCGCCAGTTCGATCCCGAGGTCATCAGCCGCGCGCAGTCTGCGGCCGACCTGGTCGGCTATCTCAACTACATCCATCCGTACCGCGTGCAGATTCTGGGCGCGCGCGAGGTGGCCTACCTGACACGCGGCAGCCCCGAAGACTGCGCCCGGCGCATTGCCCGCATCGTCACGCTGGAGCCGCCGATGCTGGTGCTGGCCGACGGCCAGGCCGCGCCGGACGAGCTGCTGTCGATCTGCGAGCGTGCCCAGCTGCCGCTGTTTGCCACGCGCGAGTCGTCGGCCTTCGTGATCGACCTGCTGCGCGCCTACCTGTCCAAGCATTTCGCCGAGCGCACCTCGATGCACGGCGTGTTCATGGACATCCTGGGCATGGGCGTGATGATCACGGGCGAGTCGGGGCTGGGCAAGAGCGAGCTCGGGCTGGAGCTGATTTCGCGCGGCAATGGCCTGGTGGCCGACGATGCTGTGGACCTGTACCGCATCAACCAGAACACCATCGAGGGCCGCTGCCCCGACCTGCTGCTGAACCTGCTGGAAGTGCGCGGCATCGGCCTGCTGGACATTCGCGCGATCTTCGGCGAGACAGCCGTGCGCCGGAAGATGCGGCTCAAGCTCATCGTGCACCTGGTGCGCCGCGACAGCTTCGAGCGCGACTACGAGCGCATGCCCTCGGCGCCGCTCACGCAAGACGTGCTGGGCATTCCGGTGCGCAAGGTGATCATTCAGGTGGTGGCGGGGCGCAACATTGCCGTGCTGGTGGAGGCGGCGGTGCGCAATTCGATCCTGCAATTGCGGGGCATCGACACCTACGCCGATTTTGTGGCGCGCCACCACAAGGCGATGGAAAGCGGCCGCGACGGGGACTGACGGCCCCGCGGCCCGGGTTCAGCGCCGCTTGGCGCAGTCGCCGCACAGACCGTACAGCGACATGGCGTGGTCCTGCAGGATCCAGCCCTTGTCTTTCGAAATCATCTGCTGGCGGCGCTCGATCTCGGCGTCGTAGAACTCCTCGACCTTGCCGCACGAGGTGCAGATCAGGTGGTCGTGGTGCGTGCCTTCGTTCAATTCGTAGACCGCCTTGCCGCTCTCGAAATGGCTGCGCTCCAGAATGCCGGCCTGCTCGAACTGGGTCAGCACGCGGTAGACCGTGGCCAGGCCGATGTCGGAGTGTTCGTTCAGCAGCACGCGAAAGACATCTTCCGCCGTCATGTGACGCTGGCTGCCGGTCTGGAAGATCTCCAGGATCTTGAGGCGCGGCAATGTGGCCTTCAGGCCGGTGTTCTTGAGTTCGTCGATGTTGGCCATGTTGGTTCCTGCGCCCGGGGCTGCGGCAAAAAGGCCCTGAAAGGGGCCAGCCGCTACAATGGCCGATCATATCGCTACCCCCTTTTCCCTCCATGCCTGCCATTCTCCAACGCCGTTCCTGGCTGCTGGTCGCCGCCGTGGCCGCCACGCTCTGCCTCGGTGCCTGCAGCGGTTTCAGTGATCGCACGCGCAGCGCACTGTCCTCCGTCACGCCCTACAAGGTCGAAGTGGTGCAGGGCAATTTCGTGTCGAAGGAACAGGTCGCGGCGCTCAAGCCCGGCATGTCGCGCCAGCAGGTGCGTGAAATTCTCGGCACCTCGCTGCTGAGCGACGTGTTCCACACCAACCGCTGGGACTACGTGTTCACCATCCGCCGCCAGGGCGTCGAGCCGCAGGAGCGCCGCCTCACGGTGTTCTTCAACGGCGAGCTCATGGACCGCTTCGAAGGCGACGAGATGCCCAGCGAAGAAGAGTTCGTGGCCACGCTGGACACCCGCAAGAAATCGGGCAAGGTGCCTCCGCTCGAGGCATCGGAGGCCGATCTGAAGAAATTCGCTCCCTCCAAGGACGACAGGAAGGCCGATACCGCTGGCGGTACCGACCCCCAGGCCTCGCTCCCGCCGCTGCCGGCCGCCTACCCCCCGCTCGAAGCCACTCGCTGATCGCGCAGGCTCCCCACAGACAGCCGTAGCGGGCGGCGCCCGCCGAGCCAGGCAGTGCCCGTCCCGTGTTCCCCGTGTTCTTTGCATGACTGAATTCGCGTGACCGACTCCACTTCCGCTCCTTCCAATCTCGCTTCCGATTCACGCCGCATCGCCGTCGCGGGCGCCTCGGGCCGCATGGGCCACATGCTGATCGAGGCCGTGCGCAACGCGCCCGACCTGCGCCTTGCCGGCGCGCTCGACATCGCGGGCAGCCCCGCCCTGGGCACCGACGCCGGCGCCTTCCTGGGCTTCGACAGCGGCGTGTCCATCGTGTCCGACCTGCATGCCGGCCTGAAAAACGCGCAGGTGCTCATCGACTTCACCCGCCCTGAAGGCACGCTCGCGCACTTGGCGCTGTGCCGCGAACTCGGCGTGCAGGCGGTCATCGGCACCACCGGCTTCAGCGATGCGCAGAAGGCCGAGATTGCCGAGATCGCCAAGGACATCGCCATCGTGATGGCGCCCAACATGAGCGTGGGCGTCAACGTCACGCTCAAGCTGCTCGAGATGGCGGCCAAGGCCATGTCGAGCGGCTACGACATCGAGATCATCGAAGCGCACCACCGCCACAAGGTCGACGCGCCTTCGGGCACCGCGCTCAAGATGGGCGAAGTCATTGCCGGCGCGCTGGGCCGCGACCTGAAGGAATGCGCCGTGTACGCCCGCGAAGGCATCACCGGCGAGCGCGACCCCTCCACCATCGGTTTCTCGGCCATCCGCGGCGGCGACATCGTGGGCGACCACACGGTGCTGTTCGCGGGCACGGGCGAGCGCATCGAAATCACCCACAAGTCGTCCAGCCGCGTCACCTATGCGCAGGGCAGCCTGCGCGCGGTGCGGTTCCTGGCCGAACAGCGTGCCGGCCTGTTCGACATGAACGACGTGCTGGGCCTGCGCTGAGCCGAAGCCAGACCAAAGCCAGACCAAAGGACCGCCGATGAGCGTGCTCGAACTGCTGACCCATGGCGACGGCGTCAGCCGTTCGGTGGCGGCGCTGCTGCTGGCGATGTCGATCGCAAGCTGGGTCATCATTCTGTGGAAGGCCTGGCTGCTGCGCGGCGGCACGCGCGACGTGCTGCGCAGCATCGCCGCCTTCTGGCAGTCGTCCACCCTGGCCGACGCCGAGCACACGCTCAAGGCTTTCGACAAGGCCACGCTGGTGTCGCCCGCCGTGGCGGCCCTCAAGAGCATCGCCTCCGGCGCGCCCGAGGGCACGCTGGGCGCCGCGGTCGATCGCAACCAGCGCCTGACCCGCGTGCTGCGCGACGCGCTGCATGGCGCGCTGCGCCGGCTGCAGGCGGGCCAGATCCTGCTGGCCACCGTGGGCGCCACTGCACCCTTCGTCGGCCTGCTGGGCACGGTGTGGGGCATCTACGGCGCGCTCTCGGGCATTGCGGGCCAGACCGGCGGCTTCACCATCGACAAGGTGGCCGGACCCGTCGGCGAGGCGCTGGTCATGACGGCCTTCGGCCTGGCCGTGGCCATTCCGGCCGTGCTGGCCTACAACGTCTTCGGCCGTGTCATCGGCCGCATCGAGGCCGAGCTCGAAGGCTTCGCGCACGACCTGCTGGGCAGCTTCGGCACCCCGCCGGCCCAGGCCCCGGCCGCCGCATTGCCGCCCGCGCGGCCCATGCCGGTTTAAGCACACAAGGCGCGCCGCACCATGGCCTTCGGACGCACTTCACTGGGCAGCAGCGCCGCAGGCGGCGGGCGCGCCATGGGCGCGGGCGCGCAGCGGCCGCTGTCCGACATCAACGTGACGCCGCTGGTCGACGTGATGCTGGTGCTGCTGGTGATCTTCATCATCACCGCGCCGCTGATGGCCAGCTCGATCAAGCTCGACCTGCCCCAGACCGACGCCGGCCAACCCAACGACGCGCCCAAGTTCGTGAGCTTGGCGGTCGATGCGGCGGGCAAGGTTTTCCTCAACGACCAGCCCGTGACCGACGAAGAGCTGGCCACCCGCCTCGAAAAGGCGGCGGCCGACAGCAAGGACACCGAGGTGCAACTGCGCGCCGATCAAACGGTGCCCTACGGCAAGGTGGTCGCGCTGATGGGCATTGCGAACAAGGCGGGCTTGAGCCGCATCGGCTTCGTGACCGATGCGCCTGCCACGCCCTCGAACTCACCCCGGCAACGCTGAGCACCGTCCCGCGCGCCTGCTGCGGCGCTGGTCAGCTTCCCGCAAGCGTTCGCGTCATATTTTCAGTGCCGAGCAGAGTCGGCATCGAAAAATACGAGGGAGCGCGCGATGAACGGAGGAGCCATGCCTTTCATGCCTGAACGGCCATGCCACGAGCGCGGGAGGAAGGCAGTGCGGTGGGCAGCGGCAGCGGCGGTACGCATGCCGTGCAGGTCCCGGGCTCCCACGGCGGCGGAGAGCGCGGCACGGCATGGCCACGCGAGCGCCACGATCCGCATGTTCCACGACGTGAGCGAAGCCGGCGCGGCCGGCGGCCTTCGCGCCAGTGTCGCCCCCGACTCCGGCACGTCGCAGGGAGCCGGTCCAGAGGATGGATCTCGACGGCCTCAGCCATCCACAGGAGTGAAGAGTTCCATGCAAACGCAGCGCTCGGGTTGTGCGGCTGCAGCCTTGTGGCGGCGTGTGCTCGCACTCGGTTTGAGTGGGGTTGCCGCAATGCCGATGCTGTCGCATGCGATGTCCGCCGAGGAGTTGTTCCGCCGCATGTCGCCGTCGGTCTGGGTCGTTCGTACGCTGGACGCGCAAGGCAAATCGCTCGAAACCGGAAGCGGTGTGGTGATCGACCAGGGCCGCCTGGTCACCAACTGCCACGTGCTCGCGAAAGCGGCGACCGTGCTGGTGAAGCACGAGAACGTGACCTTCCAGGCAGAGCTGGAGTTTCCCGACACGGAGCGCGACCTGTGCTCGGTCAAGGTGGCGAACTTCACGGCGCCGGCGGTGCAGATTGCGCCGATCGACACGTTGCGCGTGGGGCAAAAGATCTACGCCATCGGGACGCCTTACGGCTTCGAACAAACGCTGAGCGACGGCCTGGTGTCCGCGCTTCGCCGAGGCAAGGGCGAGGCCGTCGAGTTCATCCAGATCTCGGCGCCGACTTCACCCGGATCGAGTGGCGGTGGCCTGTTCGACGAGCAGGGGCGGCTGGTCGGCATCACCACCGCGGGCATGACCGGCACCGCCCAGAACCTGAATTTCGCGCGGCCGGCTCAATGGATTCTCGATCTGCCGGATCGCGGACGCCTTGCGCTGGCTGCCTACAGGAAGCCGGACGCCGCCAAGCCGGTGCCGGCCGGCAGCGTGCCCTACCTGAGCGACGCGCGGCAAGCGGACTTCAAGGACTTTTTGCGGCAGCCCGTTCCTCGGGCCTTCGCCGTGTCTTTGGACGGCCATTACGGCGCCGCATGGAACGCCGGAAAGGCCAGTTCCACGCTGGCGGAACTGTCGCAGCGCGCACTCGCCAATTGCAGGAAGTTTGCATCGGCCGAGTGCCGCCTCTACATGGTCGACGACCGGGTCGTCTGGCACGAATAGGCCGCTCGCCCGCCCCGCGGCGATGCGGCTTACGCCAGCACCACCGGCTTGGTGTGCCAGATCTCGTGCGCGTACTGCGCAATGGTGCGGTCCGACGAGAACGCCCCCATGCCCGCCACGTTCAGGATGGCCATCTTCGTCCACGCGTCCGAGTCGCGGTACAGGGTGTCCACCTCGTCCTGCTTGGCCACGTAGCTCGCGTAGTCGGCCAGCAGCAAATAGTGGTCGCCCCAGTTCACCAGCGCGTCGTAGATGCCCTGGTAGCGCGCCGGCTCGCCGGCCGAGAACGCGCCGTCGCGGATGTCGTCGAGCACGCGCTTGAGCTCTGCGTTGCCCTCGTAGATGTCGCGCGGCTGATAACCGTGGGCGCGAATGTCGGCCACCTCGGGCGTGGTGTTGCCGAAGATGAAGATGTTCTCCGGCCCCACGTTCTCGCGCATTTCCACGTTGGCGCCGTCCAGCGTGCCGATGGTGAGCGCGCCGTTCAGCGCGAACTTCATGTTGCCGGTGCCCGAGGCTTCGGTGCCCGCGGTGGAGATCTGCTCGGACAGGTCGGCCGCCGGCATGATGATCTCGGCCAGGCTCACGCTGTAGTTCGGCAAAAACACCACCTTCAGCAGCTTGCCCACGCGCGCGTCGGCGTTGATGGTGGCGGCCACGTCGTTGATGAGCCGAATGACCAGCTTGGCCATCACGTACGCCGACGCCGCCTTGCCCGCGAACACCACCACGCGCGGCACCATGTCGATGGCGGTGCCCGCCGCGTGCGCGTCCAGGATGCGGTGGTAGCGCGCCACCACATGCAGCACGTTGAGCAGTTGGCGCTTGTACTCGTGGATGCGCTTGACCTGCACGTCGAACATGGCGTCCGTGTCGATGTCGATCTTCAGGTGCTGCTCGACCCAGTTGGCCAGGCGCAGCTTGTTCTCGCGCTTGGCATGGCGAAAGGCGCGCACGAAGGCCGGTTGATCGGCCATCGGCTTGAGCGCCTCGAGCTGCGACAGGTCGCGCCGCCAGCCCTTGCCGATGCGCTGGTCGAGCAGCGACGCCAGCGGCGGGTTGGCCTGCGCAAGCCAGCGGCGCGGCGTGACGCCGTTGGTCTTGTTGTTGAAGCGCTCCGGAAAGATCTTGTCGAAGTCGGCAAAGATCGACTGCTTCATCAGCTCCGAGTGCAGCCCCGACACGCCGTTGATCGAGTGGCTCGCCAGCACCGCCACATAGGCCATGCGCACGCGCCGCTCGCCGGCCTCGTCCACCAGCGACAGCCGGCGCAGCAGCTCCACGTCGTTGCCCGCCTTCTGCGTGACCGTGGCGAGAAACTTCGCGTTCATGTCGTAGATGATCTGCAGGTGCCGCGGCAGGATGCGCCCGAGCATCTCCACCGGCCAGGTTTCCAGCGCCTCGTGCATCAGCGTGTGGTTGGTGTAGCTGAAGACCTTTTGCGTGTGCTCCCAGGCGGTGTCCCAGTCGAGGCCGTGCTCGTCGAGCAGCAGGCGCATGAGCTCGGGCACGGCCAGCACCGGGTGCGTGTCGTTCAGGTGGATGCTGACTTTTTCCGACAGCTGGTCGAAGGTCTTGTGGCTGCGCAGGTAGCGGCGCAGCAGGTCCTGCACGCTGGCGCTGCAGAAAAAATATTCCTGGTGCAGGCGCAGTTCGCGGCCCGAGGGCGTGGAGTCGTCGGGGTACAGCACGCGCGACACGTTCTCCGACTGGTTCTTGCTTTCCACCGCGCCCATGTAGTTGCCGCGGTTGAAGGCCGAGAGGTCTATTTCTTCGGTGGCGCGCGCCGACCACAGCCGCAGCGTGTTGGTGGCCTGGGTGCCGTAGCCGGGAATGATGGTGTCGTAGGCCACGGCCCGCACGTCGTGCGTGTCGACCCAGTCGGCCGCGCCGTAGGGTGCGTTGGCGCCTTCGCGGCGTTGCACGCGCCCGCCGAACTTCACGCGGTAGTTCACCTCGGGCCGCTGAAACTCCCACGGGTTGCCGCGCGTGAGCCAGTAGTCGGGCGTTTCGACCTGCTGGCCGTCGACGATGCGTTGGCGGAACATGCCGTACTCGTAGCGGATGCCGTAGCCCATGCCGGGCACGCCGAGCGTGGCCATGGAGTCGAGAAAGCAGGCCGCGAGCCGGCCGAGGCCGCCGTTGCCCAGGGCCGCGTCGGGCTCACGTTCGGCCAGGGCGTCCATGTCGACGCCGAAGTCGGCCAGCGCTTCGCGCACGGTGTCGTAGAGGTCCACGGCGAGCAGCGCGTTGGTGAAAGTGCGCCCGATGAGAAATTCCATCGAGAGGTAGTACACGCGCTTGAGGTCCTGGGCGTAGTTGGCGCGCGTGGTCATCATCCAGCGCTCGACCAGTTGGTCGCGCACGGCCTGCGAGGTGGCGTTGAGCCAGTCGTCCTGGCTGGCCGCGACCGGGTCCTTGCCGACCGCGTAGATCAGCTTGTTGGCCACCGCACGCTTGAAGGCCGCGACGTCGCGGTCGGGGTGGTCGTAGGCGAAGTCTTTGATCGTCATGGTTGGCGTTCTCGGGGTGAGTGGTGTTGTTGGTTACCGTGCTTGAAGTCGGCGCGGTTTCTTTGTTTGAGGGCTAGGGTTTTTTCAGGGCGCGTGCACAGGCCGCCGGGTGCTCCCCTCCGCGAATGTCCCCCGCTTCGCTCCTCCTTTATTTCGCTGCGGGGAGCACCCGGCGCCCTGTGCACAGGGCACGCTCTGTGTGCTCGCCGATCAACCCTGGCTCTGATGACGCTCAGGCCGATGGGGTGCCTTGCGCAGCGAAATAAAGGAGGAGGGGCGCAGCCCCGGGGGACATTC
>NNBV01000898.1_pt1 | contig 29195 bp, 42 predicted proteins | sample 1173771 | NCBI WGS metagenome assembly NNBV01 (sample SAMN07173938, study PRJNA388173) | plant metagenome | isolation source: symbiotic tissue sample KVS11 | place: Norway: Troms, Kvaloya island | reverse complement strand
GCCGTAATACATCGACGAGGCGATCCCCTCGCGCCGGCACAGCTCAGCGATGCTCTCCTCGCCGCGCACGCCTTCCAGCACGATGCGGATCTTCTCTTCGGCCGAGAACTGCCGGCGCGTCGCTCGGCGGATGTCCTTCACGACCTGCTCTGCCGGTGCTTTCTCCGGCCCGGATTTCTGTCTCATCTGCGCTCCTGAATGGCTGCGATGATCCAGAAATCCTCCCTTCCCGAAAACCCCTAAACTGTCTCAAAAGCGCTGACGGCGGACAGTCGTAATGAACGTCCCAATAGCGAAAAATTTTGATTTCGCCGTTCTCAACCGTCAAAGCATGGCCCGGCAGGAGCGTATGCACGTGCTTGAAAAGCGTATTTTCGCCGATCGTGTACTGGAAGGTCATATACTCGGCGAGCGCATCCGAATCTGTCGCGATTTCCGGCAGGATCGGCAGCAGCGCCTTCATCTCTGAACCAAAGTAGAGCGTGCCATCAACCACTGCATAATAGAACGGCTTGATGCCGAAACGGTCTCGCGCTGCAAAGAAGCGCTCTCCGTCCCAGAGCCCGAACGCGAACATGCCGCGCAGGTGCTTCAGGCAGTCCACACCCCATTTCTCATAGGCGGCCAGCACGGTCTCCGTGTCAGACGAGGACCGGAAAGACCAACCGGACTTCAGCTCGTCCATCAATTCGAGATAGTTGTAGATTTCGCCATTGAACGTGACGACCGCTCCACTCTGCCCGACCATCGGCTGGTGCCCGTTGGGCGACAGGTCGATGATGGCAAGCCGACGATGGGCAAGGCCACAGACGTCCGATGGAGCGCGCCAAAAACCATGACCGTCAGGGCCACGATGTGCAATCAACTGATTCATAGCGGCGAGTGCACTGTCGAGCCGCTTAATCGGCTGGCGCGTTAATGATACCGCTCCGACGATGCCGCACATTCGGAATACTTTCTTTGTAGCACTCAGGTCGGCGCAATTTGCCGATCGCGCCGGCGGGCCAGACCTCGGCACGACAGCGTTTAGCAGGGCTATCGAGGCTTGTCAGCTTGAGGGGATCAATCCGCGCATCGTCACATCGTAACGCCGACACGCTCGCCCCAAATACCGAGATTGATGATGCGCCACAGCGTGAAGTCGAGCGGGCGGTCGCCGTCGAGCATTTCCCTTGCCAACGCCCGAACCCCGTCTGCGTTCATCAAGCCGGGGAAGCGAGACAGTGTTTTCTCAATCCCGTCCTCGACAAGCCCTCGAAGAGGCCCGCGAAACCAGATTTGTTCCGGCGTAGCAAAACCGAGTTTGTCGCGGCGCTCCCGAATGACTTCTGGCAGGACATGGGACATGCCCTTGCGCAGTACGCGCTTGGTGTCGCCGCCAACGATTTTGTGGTCGTTGCCCAGGGCCAGATTGAATTCAACCAACGGATGATCGAGGAACGGGACCCGCGCTTCGATGGAGTGGGCCATCGAATTCCGATCTTCCCAATGCAGCAGCATCGCCAGGTTGGAACCGTAGGTCAGCGTCATGCATAATGTGCGGATATCCGCGACGGTCGGCAAGACGAGTTCGTCGCTGGCAAGCTGTAAAGCACCTTTGGGGTTTCCCTTGCTGCGGATAATGTCAGTCCCCAGCCAATCATGCTGCGTCAGCGCCCGATGCTGTCTACGCAGCAACCCCGCAATCTTCGGCGGCAACAGCGGAACAAGGTGATTGCGGACCTGCTCGTAGACCGAAGTGCCATGATAACGGTTGCGCTCGATAATCGTGTTTATTAACTGTCCGAACTGTCGGCGGCGCGTTAAATCTGCCATATAGTATGAGAAGCCGCCGTGGTAGCCGGCGAGTTGCTCATCAGCCCCCTGGCCATCAAGCATCACCTTGACACCGACACGCTTGGCCTCTTCGAAGACACACCACTGCGCGAAAATCGACGTCGAGCCGAACGGCTCGTCTTGGTGCCAAGTAATATCCGATGCGCGTTGAAAAACGTCTTCTGCTTTGGGAAAAATGAAATGCGGCTCGGTGTGAGCATGCGCGACGACCGCATCCATAAAGGGCTTCTCGTCGACACTTTTTTCAGCGTAGCAGGCTGAAACTGTATTGACCTTCGCGCCTCCTTCGCCAGAACCCATCATTCCCGACATCAGACAGACAATAGCGGACGAGTCCAGTCCTCCGGAAAGACAGGATCCAACTGCAACGTCTGATCGCAAATGCAGCTTGACGGATTCAGTTAAAAGCTCGCGGAACCGTTCACCTGCCTCCTCCTCAGAGATAGAAAGATCGCCTGCAACAGCCGGATACCAGCGACGTACCTTAACTTCGATCGCGCCGGCTTCACTGGCATCGATGCTGACGCATTCTCCTCCACGGACCTGGCTTACGCCCTCAAACATCGTCTCTGACGTATGATCCGAGATGCCGGAGCTGAGGAAATCATGCACCCGGGCTATGTTCATGCGATTGGTTGCGCTCGGCAATCCGAGCAGCTGCTTGATCTCCGAAGCGAACGCGATGCCGCGAGGCGAGGACGTCATATACAGCGGCTTGATCCCGTACCGGTCCCGCGCAGCAAAGAGCTTCTTGTCACGGCGATCCCAGATCAGGAACGAAAACATCCCGCGCAAACGGGGCAAGGCGTTTTCGCCCCAAAGCAGATAAGCTCGGAGCAGAACCTCTGAATCGGATTCGCTGACGAAAACCTCGCCTTTTGCGCGCATCTCCTCGCGCAGTTCGATGTAATTGTAGATTTCGCCGTTGAAGACCATCTGGTAGCGACCAGACGCGTCGCCCATCGGCTGAAGCCCAGCGTCTGAGACGTCGATGATCGCAAGGCGCCGATGGCCCAGTGCCACGGGGCCCTTGGGTGACGAATAAATCTCCCAGCCGCGCCCGTCAGGGCCGCGGTGGGCCACGACGTCGATTCTGGCAGCATCGGGCTCAAATCCGATCGACCCGAAGATTCCGCACATGAGCTTGTTCTCAAAAAATAATGGACTGCATCGAACCTGCAGGGCCGGCCTTATAACGAGATCGCCCAGGGTCGTCGAGAACCGTCCACGTTTGGACTTTTGAGCTCTCGACCTATGCCCTGCCACCGCGCGCTACCTGTAGCCAGACTTTCGCGTCCGCCTTCTGAAATGCACGCATTGTGAGGCCGACCTTGAAGCAGCGCCTGTTCGCTATTCTCGGGGAAACGCACATGGAGCTGCAGGCGGCTTGGCTGAGTGCGCCGCGATGGAGCTCTGATCATCTGGTGGATCTAATTTGGCTGCCGAACGAAGGGAAGACGCGCGGCAGCCATCAGTCTCGGCAGCAAAATTCAGCGCGCCATACGACCTTCATCGACCCTCTACTTACCGCGGAGGATACGCCGACGGATTGCGCGTGCGTTCCTTGAGAGCATCCAGACGCTCCCGCGTCGGAATTGTAGGCTCCTTTGCTGCGCGAACTGCGCGCGTCGCTACCAGCCCGCCACCACCGCGGCGACCGTGCTCAACGCGACCATATGCCGACTGCGATCGGAGGCTGCTATGACCGGCGCCCGCCGCGACGTCTGCCCCGGAGCCGAACGTCACCTTGGAATCCGCGACCCACTGGCTCCGGAAAGCATAGGGGCTGATGGACCGGGGCATGCGAGCACGTTTACCCGCCCGCGACACTGTCTTTCTCAGCGCATCGGGGCTGGCAATCATCAATCTGATGGCCCCCCCTGCTTGATCGCACAGCTTTGCGAGATGCCGCGCAGGCGCGCCCCCTTCCGCGATCGCCACCACGACGGTCGACTCCCCGGTCCCGTAGGCTCCCCCGTGCGACTTTAGCGGTCGTGTCGTGAGTTCGAGGGTGATGCCGCGCCGCTCAACCAGAACCCCCTCGGCCAGCTTGCCATCATCCCGAGCAGACGAGTATTCGCCAGGCCGGGCGGGGCACAGACACATGGCTGCGACGACATCCCTGAACGCGTTGTGGGGCATCGCTTGCCACACCTGCTCGCGCCAGCCGTCTGGCAGTCGCCCCAGGTCATGCTTTTTCGAAGCGGCCCCACGGACCGGTCGAGTTCCTGCGGTCGAACGCCATGGTGAAGCAATTCGGAAGTCCGGCGGCCCTGCCTCGGCAGGGTGAAGTTCCAACGGCTCCTCGATGCGGTCGAGGATGACCTTCAGCTCGCGCAGCAGCGCGTCCATCCTCGGGTGATCGCCCGCACCCTCGGCTCTCAGGATCTGCCCCGTCAGGCTGACCAACACCCCACGAGCGATAAAATGCAAAGCCGCGCGCCTGATTTGGTAGGTGTCTCGCGCCGGATTACCTGCCAACAGGTCCAATGGCTGGGTATTCCAGAGCCGCTTGAACGTTTTCGCATACAGTTTCTGGCTGTTCCGGGCGACTTCGCGCTTTGGCAATCGCGCGATGATCTCGGACGCTTTCTGAAGGGCGATGACGTCGTCCATGTTGCCTCAATCTTTGCCAGGGCGGGTGGCCCTCTTATTTTCGGATGCCTATGAGTGTGTTCTCAGCCCTCGAATGGAACAAGTGAAACTGCGCAAAGCGGTGCGGCAACATCGCTTCTCGGAATGATCGTCTGCCGCGGTCAAAGGGTACGCAAGCTCGTGGTCAAACCGGGTTGGGCCGACGCTTCGTCACAACCGTCATCTCGCTGCGGTGAACGCGATATGCTGGACAGGTTTGCCTCGAGGGTCACACAATCCTCAGCCAAGGCGGAAGCGCCAATGGCGCCGCCGTAGAGGGTGGCTGTTTCGGACATTTCTCGCATGTCAGGCTTACCATCGGACCGCGTTCCGATAGCAAGCCTGACAGAGTACGCACAGCGGGCGCACAGCGGGCGCACAGCGGGCGCACAGCGGGCGCACAGCGGGCGCACAGCGGGCGCACAGCGGGCGCACAGCGTACGCTGTGCGCCGCACAATTCGGTAGGTGGCGCTCGGGTGGTCTTTGTCGCTACTCCGCGAGCCCGGCATGGGCAGCCACGCGACCCGTCGGAGGCAGCCTCGGGTTCACAGCCATAAGCCGTGCAAGGTGCCAGACAGCCAACGGCTCGCGGCCAAGGGCAAAGGCAAAGGCAAAGGCAAAGGCAAAGGCAAGCCGATATAGGCCAATCGATACGGATGAATCCGAACGCCTCGGTCAATCCGCTCCCCCCAAGGCGAATCCAGTGATCATGACGACGTCGGAAGATGAAAAATCGGGACGACGGCGTCCTGGAGGCAGGTGTTTGCGCATCAGCGCCCCCTCCCCCGACGGATCGCTCTCGATCGTCGGGGCGGTGTGAAGCAGAATGACGCGCCGGGTCGCCCTGATTGCACCCGATTTCTGTATCGTATAAGCAGCAATATCGGCAGAACTGGCGCAATTGCGTCTTATACGAACCAATCCGATGCAGTTGATCGACATTGGCGAGCACGTCCGTGACGCCAGGAAGGCGCGAGGTTGGTCGCAACGCCAACTCGCCGAAGCTTCGGGCGTCAGCCGCGCGCGGATCGGTAGGCTGGAAAACGGCCAGATCGGTGACATCGGCTACAGATTGCTGCAGCTGATCCTGCTGCCGCTGGCCCTTGATCTTAGGATCACGGACTACAATGGGGGGCGCCCAACGTTGGAGCAGCTCAGTGAGGAATCCGAGCGCGAGATGGCCCGCCAGAAATGAAGAGGCGCCCGGAAGCCCGGGCGCCTCTCGTCAATGAGGAATTTCATCCGCGATAGGATTGGGCCAGGTCACCTGGTATCGCGGTGGCAACTTCGGCCTCTCCAGCGGCGGCTCCTGTGCCGGGGGCGGCTGGCGCACCCGGTACCCCGCGGGCCTTGGGTATTCCGAGGCACTGAACGACCGCGTGGGTCACCGCGCCTGTGGCCGAATATCGGGGGCTTTCTGTCCCGGAAACGCACCGATATTCACAGCCGACATCCGCATTTCCGGCGCGTGATACGATGATGTCGGCAGGGCTATGACAGGAGGCGCCCCTGGCCGTGCCGCGGAGCCGGGCGGGCGCGGACTTCAGACAGCATGGCGTCAGGAGCCGTCGCTCGCACACGAGGGGGAGGCGGGCACCGCGGCACCGAGGACGCGAGCACGGTGAGCTGCTGGCTTTCGACGATGGCCGGTGAGGCGACGGGGTGCCTGGTCGGAGGCAAGGGCAGGCGATTCATCATGCCGCCTTCCTCATCTCGCCCACCGTCGGCGGCCGGATGTACAGGCCGGGAGAATACTGCAGCTCCGCTCGATCATTCGGAAATCCGTTCCACGCATGTCCACCTGAAACTCCGATTCTTCCGAACGCCATTTGCGTGGCTCGCGCCTCATGAGTGGCTCAATCCCCTATGCCAACGCGACGAGCGGAGAGAAGGCGCGCGGAGATCACCAAGCTGCTGCGCGCGATGGGCTGCGACGAGATCGGCTTCCAGGATCGCGATAGCGAGGGCGTGCTGGTCGTCGTCTTCAATATCCGCGGTGGCGTCTACAAGCTCGAGGCGTCGGCGCGCGGCTGGGCGAAGTGGTATCTCCGGCACAACCCGCACACCCCTCGCCACCGGACGACCAAGGCTCAGCATGAGGCCAAGGCGCTCGACCAGGGCCTGATCGCGATCAACTCGGTCTTGCGCGATTACGTCCGCGGGATGGTCACCGCTATCGAGTGCAACGCGCTCTCGATCGAGTAGGCAATGCTCTGCCACATGCTGCTCGGCAACGGCCAGACCGTGATGAGTAATCTGGTCGAGACCAGACTGCTGGCTCTGCCTGCCCCCCTCGCCAATGAGGGGAGCGCTGGCTGATGGGCGGGGACAAAGACTTCGGCCATTTCAGCGCGACCGGCAACGGCGTCCATATCGACGGCTGGGGAGCCGGGCCGTTCCGCGTCAAGACCGCGAGCGGGAAGCACTCTCACCTGTTGAGTTTTGGATCGCTTCGGGCCTGTGCTGCACCTCGGAGGGGAGAACGGTGGTTCTGTTCTGAAGCCGAGGCGCAACGCGCATGTTGGCGAAGATCGGCGGTTTGACCGAACAAGCAGGCGGACCGATGCCAATAAATCCGAACAACCGTAATGGCATGGCGATCCGCGTAACAGTAATCTGTCAACATCCTGACCATCCCTGACCATATACCGAAGCAGTCTTTGGGCCTTGAACTTGCGAGCGAACTTGATTCGCCAACTTGCACGAGACTCAGGGGGAGCCAATGTCTGAATCTAACGGGAAACTCGTCGAATTGTCAGCAGACATCGTCTCTGCCTATGTCGCGAATAACAGCGTCACGCCAGCAGATTTGGTTGGCCTGCTTGCGAGCGTACACGCTTCATTGGTCAAGCTTGGTAGCAAGCCCGAAGCGGCAGCTCCGGCCACACTGGTTCCGGCCGTCTCGATCCGTAAATCCGTAACCCCGGACGCGATCATTTGCCTTGAGGACGGCAAGTCGTTCAAATCGCTGAAGCGGCATCTTAATACGAGCTACGGCATGACGCCTGCTGAATACCGCACGAAATGGGGTCTTGCCGCCGACTATCCGATGGTTGCACCAGCCTATTTAGAGGCTCGCTCGGCGTTGGCTAAGTCGATCGGCCTTGGCCGGAAGGCTGCCGTCGTCCCGGTGAAGGCCAAGCGGGCAGGACAAGCGAAGTCGAACGCCTAGACATGACATCGGCGGCGGCGCTCAGGCACCGTCGCCATCTTTCTTCACCCCCCTCGCCACCTCGACAAGCGCGCCATCCGGCAGTGGCCGCTGCAACGCCTTCGCCTGCTCTCATGGCGCCGTCATCCAAGTCTCGATCTCTTCGGGCTCCGTCAGGATCACCGGCATCGCCTTGGGATGGATGGCGCCGACCTCGCGATTCGGGTCTGTCGTCAGGAAGGCGAATAGGTCGGTCGTCTCCATCCCATTCTTGATCTTGCGCACGCCGCCACACAGCGGGGTCCAGATGCCCGCGAAAAACACAAGCGGCCGATCGGGCGAGAGCGCGAACCACACGTCCTGCTTCGCGCTGTGATCGAACTCACTGAAGCTGGTCAGCGGCACCACGCAGCGATTGGCGACGCCGAGCCACGGCTTCCAATGGCTGCTCGAGGTGTTGCGGACATTGGTCGTGCCCCCGTCGGGCTCAACCTTGAGGAGGTCAGGGAAATCGACCTCCCTGCCCTTGGCCCGGAGCTTGTCGGCTCGCTTGGTCGCGGCCTGATAGATCGCCTGCTTCGAAGTGCTTCGAAGACGGCATGCCCCAGCGGACCAGCGCGAGCTCACGGCCCTCCGCCGTGTTGCGCACGATAGGCGCCGGATATCCGGGAAGATGCCCGGCATGGGAGGCATGTTGCCCGTCGTATCGCGCATCGCCGCGCCATCGCGACGATCGCGGCCTGGCCCTTGGTCAGGCAGTAGAGGTTGCACACCCTCAATTCCTCCGGGCGGCGATGATCGCATCGCCTTCGCACTCAATTGGGAGGTGATGAGGAAAGGGCTGGCCGTGCTCCGTCAAGCGGGTCGCGATCGTCATGTTGAAATCGCGACCACCGCAGCGCGAACACTTGGCCTTCCGGAGCAGCCTCGCCAGCGGCTGCGCGGACTGCCCGATCCGGAAGTCGTCGAACTTGATCTCACCTCTGTGGTTGCAGCCGACGCAGGTGAGCGACAACCACAACCAGCCCATGCTCAGCGCCTGAGCTGGCGTTTGCGGAGGGCGGTCGCTCATGGCTCTTCATCCACTGGCTGTCGTCGCGCGCCCTGCGAAAACCATCCACGCAGATAGCCACGCGAAACGGCTTGTTCCGCGTCAACGACCAGCGCGGCCTGGTCATGAAGTAGGGCACGGATGGCCTCCCGTACATCGCCTCCAAACTCAGCCAGAACCTCGTCGATCTCGTCTTCCGTCACAGGTGGAATGGACGATCGAGCGACCTGCGCAGACATGGATTGCGTTCCCTAAAATGAGAACGTAATGAGAACAAACAGCCTCCCGGAGTCAAGCCATGGCCAGCGTCGAGACCTTCTTTCTCCAGCCCTTCAAGACGCACCGCAAGCGCCTGGTGCCGGGTCAGCGCGTGCTCGCGAAGACGAAGCACCATGCCCTGAATGAAGGACTGCGCCTGGGGCGCACCGCCGAAGGCGTCGCGGTCATCCATGTCACCGCCGACGACGAAACCGGCGAGGTCAGCATGCTCGACGTGCTGGCGCGGCACGGCGCGATTCCCGAGGAGTTCGAGGAACAGATCCGCGCGCTGTGATGCGGAACCCCTGGCGCGCCTACAACAAGGACGGAAGCGAGATCCAGCCCGCGACGGTTGGCAGCGGGATGGAGAGCGGGCACCACAGAGCCGAAATCTGGTGCACCGAATGTCATCACCAGCCAGAGGTCTCGATCGATGAAATGCCGGACGAACTGCCGATCCCGGATATCTGCCTCCGCTACCGCTCCTCGCGCAGTGGCAGCAAGAAACTGACGTCGAGGATTAGCATCCCCAAATTCTACGATGTCCTCGCTGAGCGCACAGGCAAGAGCCATGGCAACGTCATCACGCCCCGCGTTGCCCAGGGCAAGGCGACTGAATGATCCCAGCTACGGCGCGATGAAGGCGAAGCACCGACTGGAAATGACCTGAAAGATATGGTCGATCACGGCATACGAGCTAAAGCGAGCGTCTCCATCGCAGCCTGCCGACGGGGCGCATCCATATCCAGATCGTCGACGAAGGCCTTGAGGTCGTCTTCTGATATCCGGTCAGGAAGCAGCTGCCCGAATCTCGCGTAGAATGCCTTGGCAAATTCTCTGTCATCGTTCCACTGCCACTTCCGCAGCACTACCTGCTTGGCTTCTATCTCAGCGAAGCGCCTGGAAAACTGCTCCCAACGAACGGCGCGAAGGAAAAGGCTCTCGTCGTCTACCTTTCGCGCAATATTGGCCAGAAGGTGCGCGCCAAAAGGGATGTATTCGGGCGCGACCTGACCCCATGTGAGATCAGACAGGCCCATCGAAAATGAAGCAGTCGCAGGATCGCCGTTCGATGCTACGCGCGCCAGATCCACAAAACGAAGTTCTCCCGACGTCGCGCTGATGGCTGCTGCGTTGACGTTGGTGCCTGCCGAGACCTCAAGATCCAGGACTAGAGGTTGATTGATCAGCGCGGGAAAGAATTCCCGTCCGATTTCTGTCGCAAACCAGAGATCGAGTGGCTTGTCCGTGAGGACCACGCCATTCTTGGTTTGGCGTTGAAGCTCAACCTCGCTGTAACCGTTCCCCCGGACAGCTTGCGGGCCGGCGCTCAGAAGATTGATGCTGCTCTCAACAGGCCCCTTCAGCGTTGCCTTTGAGATTATGGCGCTGCCGGTGAGCCTGACCGTTATCGGGCTGTATCGCGGCCTCAGGTCGTAGCGGTTCCAATATCCAGTGTCGATGACGTCCATCGCTGCACGCAGGGACGACAGACCACGACCTGCGAGATCTCCAAAACCCTCGTCCGGGAATTTATCATCCAGGAGATGAAGCGTCTGGATCGCATAAAGATGGGCATTCACGATAAACGGGTTGTGCCGGTCGGAAATCGGCACTTCTTGGAACCAAACGAAGTCATCGCTCTGCGATCTAACGCCACCCCGATCCACCGGAATGGCGAAAACCTTGCCGACACGTTTGGCAAGGGAAAGCGCTTCGGTATCACCTGTCTTGCAGTGATGCAGGAGGAGGCGCTCGGCAATAGCGGCTTGTGAGAACGCGGACGCGAACGGGGGCTTCAGGAGCACGTCATTAATCTGCGTCTCATAGTCATAGAGCCAAGTGACAGCTGCGCCGCCTTCGAGCGGGATCGCTGTCTTAAGCAGGTACGCCTTCGCCGCTTCCGCCGCCGGGCTCAACGAATAGTTGCGGCAGGCTTCATCGAAACTGATGTTGATGCGTGAAAGCCATGAGAAAGCAATTGTGGCCTGATTCCTAAACCTCTCCCCATTTGGCCCCGCGAAGACCGGCACACCATCCTCATCCCAGATGAGTTTGCTTTGCCAATACGGGGTGGCACTTGGCAGCGTTATGCTGCCGGCCTCAGCCTGTCCGACAAGGCAATAGTGATTGATTCCATCGGAGCAATAGGCCGGCGAACTCTTGGAGATAGCCACAATCTCTGGGGGCGCCACAACCGGCGGTCGAACTTTGCGCTTGAAGGCAAATGCTCCGACCGCAATGGCAAATACACATGCACCGGCCAGCAGGACGATAATTTTAGCCCGCATCGAGCCATCTTGAGTGATCAGTGATCGGGAGAACCGCATGCGAGGTGTTCTAATTCGTATTAGGCGCATGACAACCCGGGTTCGTGCATAGGCCCAGACGAAAAAAGGGCCGCCGCTCCCGAAGGAACGACGGCCCAAGTTTAGGGAGGTGCGCACAGGGTGGGCCGCCCCTTACGAGGGCGAGGCGACGGCGGGTGAGTTGGCTCAGCCCGGCAATGGAGGCACGCGCACCACCGGGAGCTCTTGCCAGATCGTCCAGAGCCCATGCGGCATGCGGTAGTTGATCTGGCCCTTGATCGTCAGGCCGGGAATGCGGTCGAGATGCGACGGGATCGGCGCGCAGAGATCGTTCTGCCCCGCCCCGAGCGAACTGGCTTGCGGATCGCGAAGAACCTGCCCGTCGCGCTCGCGCTCGGTGACCGCCGGGAACTCGACCGAGGTGCCATCGACCATGATCGTCCAAGATACGCTCATCGGCTGGGCAAAGCGATTCTTGACCCGGCTCCATGTCCAGCAGACGCGGCCAGCGGTTCGATCGCCGGGATCGACCCTGATAGCCTGGCTCGACAGGACAGGCGCCAGCCGCGCCTCAAGCATCGGCGTGCCGTAGAGAAACAGGGCGGACCCTGACGCTCCGGCGAAGGACCAAACGACAATGGCCGCGATGATTCGGCTGCTGAACATCAGAGCTTCGCTCCCTTGATCGCAAGCCAGATGGCGGTGAAGACGCCGGCGACGATCAAGCCGAGCCCGGCCATCAGGCTATGACGGACCAAAGCCTCGCGCATTTTGCGGGCATCGCCGGCCCAGGCGAGGTCCTTGCGGTATTCTGAAAGGCTGTCGATCCCCGCTCGCTCCATAAAACGCTGGAGGCCCTGATCGACGCCCTCCTCAATCATCTTCTCGACGTCGCCTTGCTTGAGGGCGACGCCCGCTACTGCCCGCGTTGCCGCGTCGGTAGCCATCCGGTCGAGATCGGAAAGGTTGACCCATCCCGAGGAGGGCAGCGATTCATTCGGCTCGCGGTGAGGCATAGGCGCAGGCTCCGGCCGTGACGGCGTTAGCGTGACGTGACGGTCGGATCAGGCAGCGCGGCGGCGATCTCCGGCGTGGTGCGGATCTCGCGGACCTCGGGCAGCGCGGCGGCGCTGGCGACGAGCCCGGCCTTGCGGCGGACGTAGAGGCCCCAGACGGTCGGGATCAGCCACATCACGAAGGCGACGATGATCGTCTGCCCTGGCGCGTCGATGAAGCCTTTCGCGGCGAGCGCCCCGGCGGCGGACTGAACCAGCGTCCGGATGAAGCTCAGGATCTGTTCGTTCATTGAGATGGTCTCCAGGATGTGATGGGTTCAGGCCGCGCGCCGGACTTTGTCGATCGCGGCATAGGCTGGGGCGAGGCTGGCAATTGTGCTGGCGACGCTCGACGGCGGCGCGGCGCAGAAGGTCGCGACCACGATCTTCGCCTCCTAAGCGGCCTTCTTAACCTTCTCGGGCGCGAGGATGTCGATCGCGACTGCAGCCGTCTGGACATCGACGCAGTAGGCCGCGAGTTTCGCACTGATGCGCTCGATCTGCGGATCGATCTTGGCGGCGCTGGCCATGGCACCAACGCCGGTGGCGATCTGGCCCCAGGCGGTCGGGTTGGTTTGGCAGCCGGCGAGTAGGCAGGCGAAGGCTGTCGCCGCGAAGAGGCGTTTCATGGTGGTGCTCCGATGTGAGGGATGGACGTAAGACGCCTAGAATGGCCGACCTTGGTCGGCTGCTTTAGCTTTGACGCTGCCTATAGTTGCCTTGGGGGAGGCAAAGGGGAGCGCTCACGATGACGCTGTCGAAATACACAAGACGCGATCGGCTGAAGGTGGCGATTGCTCGGAAGACTGGGCGCCTGAAAGACGGCCCAATCGGAAGCAACGACAACTTCCGTATTGTCGATTTGCTGTCGAGAACCGATGTCCTTTTTCGCTCGGCGTCTTTAGATCAGGCTTCGTTCGTCGAGACAGGCGCGCCGGCAACGCTCAGCAGCACGCGGCCACCGGCCGGCTTGGGATAGGAACCCGGCCAGCGCATGCCCAGGAGACGCGACTTGTTGAGCCGGGCGATTGTGATCGCGTTCGACTGGCTCCCCCCGAGCACATGCAGGTAGCCCTGCGCATCCTCTCCGGCGTAGAGCCCGACATGGCCAGAGGCGCCGGTCTTCGAGCCGCGCCAGAACACCAGCACGCAACCGAGCGCGGGCATCGCGAGCGAGACACCGAGCTTCAGCCAGTTCCGCGCCAAATACGGGTTCACTGGCAGCGGCTCGTCTGGCAGCGTCAGCGCGATGCATGTCTCGATAGCGTCGCCGCACCAGGGTAGTTTCGTCGGGTCGCCCAGCGTTTTGCCGTCACTCCGCAGCCAGGCAATCAGGCGCGAGCGGTCGCGGGCTTCATGCAACCCCTTCCGGCGCAGCAATTCCTCATGCCACGGCGGCGGTGTGGCCGGGCGAGGCATCGTGGTCCCCGGCGGCTTGCCGGCGTCCCGGAGTGCTTCCTGAAGCGCGGCCCATCTCTTCGGGCCGGCAATGCCGTCGACGGTCAACTTTGCGGCTTTCTGGAACGCTCTCACCGCCTTGCGCGTACTGGCGCCGGCGATCCCGTCGATAGGGCCCGGCTCATAGCCAAGCGAAAGCAGCGCGGCTGGCGCCTCGCGAGTGATCATTCCGATGTCTCCACAAATTAGAATTTCTTTGAGAAGCCCGCTTTCAGCGGTGGTTAACCGTCTCAGTCTGTCGCTGGGGATTGCCACGACAGGGCGTTAAACGGGGCCCGCCAAATTGGAGACGGTTGACACCGCGCAACGGGAACAGGCTTGCCTATGCCGACGGATGATCCATGCTTCGGGTGTGAAGCATATGGGGCGCTCGACGTGCAGATCCCGGAATGGTCACACGACAAAAGTCTGATTACGTGCGGGGGTTGCGGTGCAACCCTGGGCACGATCCGGCATCTGCGCGACCTCCTTCATGCGGCCTTGGAGGACGATGGAGATCAGCCGGAGTAAGGTCGAGTTGCGTTATTCTCTGGGCGTGAAAAAGCCGCCCGAAGGCGGCGGCGTTGTGAGACGAGGATCGATTGACCCGAAGAAATGGGCGTACCGACAGGCGCGTGGGCGTCCTCGTCCACATACCGATGGCCTGCCAGTGCAGCCTTGGGTTGTACTGGGCGGCCCCGCGCTTTAGATTTGCTCGAATTGGCTTGGGAGCCTGAAATTGCTGAAATTCAAACTGCGGCTCGCCGTGATCACGCTCTCTGCTGCTGTCCTCGGCGTCGGCAGCCTTGGTTATGTATTTGCGCTCGATAGGCCACGTCTCGCTCTGGTCGACTATGACCATTCTGAAACGGCTGGGGTCGATCGGATACAACTGAGCGACCCGCGGTTTGCGCTCTTGTTCGACCGTTTCGATTCAGCGGTCAGCGAGCTAGGAGATCTGCCGATCGGAGACGCTCGCTGGACGCCGTTGCAACCAACGGATGGCCAGATCGAAATTGCGTTCGACGACCCCCTCGATGATCAGTTGCGAGAGACGCCCTATATCGGCCTGGTGACACCGAAGGCGTGCGTCGGGCTGGCAAATTACCTCCCCGATTTTCTCTGCTCCTCGCATGCTTTCGTCGAGTTCATCAGACAACCCCCAGCGCTATTGCGGAGCTGGGGACTCGATAGGCCTTCCGGCTATGTGATCCTCGGCCGGACGAACCTGCAGACACCGGCCGAAAACTGGGAAAACGCGACACCGACGGCGAAGGTTGACCGCCTTCCGCAGCAGGCCCGCGCCTACGAGCTTCACGTGCCCATCCAACGGAAACTCTCTTCGGAACCGGCCGAAGTGCAGGAAGCCGCACGATTGACCGATTTCCTGTACCAAAATGCGATCAGGAGCGGCCCTAGCCCGAAAACCTATGCCGATTTCCTCGGATTGGCGCTCGGCAAGAAGATCCGCGCACTGCAGAGCGGCGAGCACGCCGTCATGTGCGCGGGCTTTAGAGATCTCTGGCTGTCCGTCGCGGCAAGCGCCCCCGCAATGGGGCCGGTTCGGCCGATCGGCGCCTACAACTTCTATCCAGCCATCGGTGATCTGGTCACCTTTAGCCACGCGCTGGCCGAGTTCTGGGTTCAGTCGGAGCAGCGTTGGGTGCTCATCGATCCCTGGTTCGGCTTCATGCTCAAGCGCGACGGCAGACTGCTCGGGGTTCAGGATCTCGTCGGCGGAGAAACCGATTCGATCGAGATGGTATCGATCGTCCATCGCATCCGCCGATTCTCGATGAACGAAAGCGCCAGCGCAGGCTGGGAAATAACCGAGGGGCCGACTTCTAAGATCGCTCCCAAAGTCGACGAGCCCGTGATCGCCAGTGTCTACCAGCCCAGCTACATTCAATACTTCAAGGCGATCGAGTACGGCCAGCCCATCGGCAGCTATGGGACGCCGGTCTACTGACGTCAGACTGAAGCCACCCTGAGGCGGCTGGGGTTAACGGCAGGGCTTGGCTGCCGTGCAGCGGGCAATGCCTCAGGTTGTCACTTATCAGGCTGTTAACGACTTCGGTCGATGCCTTGGGTCTGAACCCGTGCGAGGGGGCCCGGCCATGACATCACTTTCGATTGCCGGGGCGGCTCTGGCCTCGGCCGCCCTTCTATCTTCCGCCCCTGCCGCCTGGGCTGTGGACCAAACTCCGATGTTCGCCTGCATGGATGAGCAGCAGACCTGGAGAAACACGTTCGCGATCTCGAGCGGCTCCTCGGGCGCAAGGCGATGGAAAACGAGATCCTCAAAGAGGCGCTCGAGGTCGCTCGCCCAAAAAAACGGACATCGCCGTTGCTGTCCTGGAGCGATCCGACGGACGGTTCACGGTGAGCGCGGTGGCACGGACGCTGGACGTCGCTCGTTCCCACATCAACGAGCGACGCGGCAGGACCGCGACGCCGCGTGGGCCCTATCGCAAGGCGCAGGATGCCGAGTTCCTTCCCTCGATCAGGACCATTGTCGATGGTCGGCCGACCTATGGCTATCGACGCGTCACGGCGCTCTTGAACCGAGAGCGGCGCGCCAAAGGCCTGGCGCCCGTCAATGCCAAGTGGGTGTTGCGGATCATGCAGCATCACGGCCTGACGCTGGAACGCCATACGGCGCACCGAAGACGCGAGCACGGTGCGCGGCTGGCTTTCGACGATGGCCGGTGAGGCGACGGGGTGCCTGGTCGGAGGCAGGGGCAGGCGATTCATCATGCCGCCTTCCTCATCTCGGCCACCGTCGGCGGCCGGATGTACAGGTGATCATGGGCGGCGCTGGGCGCGTAGCCGTAGCAGGCAGCGATCCGCGTCCAGGCCGCGCTCGGGCGGTCAGTCGACTTCATGGTCAGCGACATCCGAGATTCGGAGAGCCCGGCGCGGCGAGCGATCTCTTTTTGAAGGACGCCAGCTCTATCTCGCGGCGGATGGCCTCGCGCAGGGAGCGGCGACTTATGGTGCAAGGGAGGCTGGTCACTGGAGTTCCTCCCTCTGAGGGGCGATCATCGCGTCGACCTTGGTCATCGCCTCCCGCAGTTCGCCGTTGGTCGCGGCGAAATCGAGCAAGGGGAAGGCCTCGGCGACAATGCGCCCGGCCTCGGTGAGAGCGACGGGGTCGTAGGAAGCGAGCTTCATCACGCTACCTCCGACCTGATCTTCGCATTTTGGATCAGGCGCTCGGACTCCGCCACGCGATCGATGTTCCGGTGCATGAACTCCAGGTCCTCATCAGTCAGTTCTGCGTACGCCAAGGCGAATGTCCGGTGGCCCTCGCTCACGCGGCGGACGTCGCCCGCGCTGTAATCCCAAATCCTATCGAGCTTGCCGGCCAGCCAGAGCGGGTAGACCTTCGAGCGATCGACGTCGCCCAGCGGGCCGTATCCGAGTGCCGAGCAAAGAGCATCCAGGCTGATCCACCTGTCTCGCGACGGCGACCACTGCAACATCGTACCGACGGCGTCCGTTGAACACGGGCGCACGCTGCGTGGCCACCAGACCGGTAGCTTCACCCCGAGAATAATGGCGCGCTGCGTCAGGTGCGGCAGGTCGAAGCCCACCAGATGGTGACCGACGAGGACCGGGCGCTCTCCATCCGCGAGCGCGTTCTCCATCCTGCGGAGCAAGAGGTCGAGCAGCGTACGCTCGTCTTCAATATTTCCGGCGATGCCCCCTGACACCCCGCCAGTGGCCATGGAGCCATCGGATCGGATCCGATCGACCGAGAATGCGATCGAGATGACGTGTCCGACTACGCTGTCGAGCGCAGTCTTCAGGTAGCGTTGCTCGGCTTTCGCCAGCGATTTGGCTTTATCCTCTGCCAGCGCAGCCTGGGCTTTCAGGGTGCGCGACGCGAAGTTTGCGGCGACCCTCTCAGGGTCTTTCAGGGCCGCAGACGGCTTTATCTCACCGATTTCGTCCGGGACCTGCAAGTCGGGAGCGGCATAGATGGACGCCCGGACCGCAGGGTCCTGGGAAGGGATGGTCTTGATGTCGATGTTGAGGAAAAGGCGCATCGCGCACTCCGGGTTCTCGCTGAAACAGAAAAATGCGGGAACCTGCTCGGCGAGCCGGGCAGTACTGGTCACAACAATCTGGCACGCTTTGGTCGGCGAGCGGGCTTGATCGCCACGCGCGCATAATGGTGCTGGCACCAGCTCTTGCCGTTGCCGATGGGCGACGCGCAGCAGATCTCGGCGAGATCGCGCTCGTCGCAGATCCTGCTGCGCTCGCCAGCGCGACGCTCCGTGAAGAGCTTCCTGAAGGATGAATCCTCCGGGATCGTCGTCGGAGTTGGCTCGGGGCGGGCAGCGAAGCTGCCGAACGCGACCAAGCCCGATTTCCGTGCCGGCGGTTTCGCCGTCGGCACGATAACCCTCAGCCCGAGTTCGCGGGCGAGCTCGGCCGTTGCCTTGGTCTCAGCCTGCGCAAGCAGCCAGCCGAACAACGGCAGGCCTTCCAGCGGCGGATCTGTAGCTCGGGCTGACTTGACGATGGGGTCCATGCTTCGATTCATGTGTTCCTCGGCCGATGCCGATTTATGAATCGTAATGCGAAGCCAGAGCTCAGTGCAATATCGCTATCCACGAATTCTGCAGAAAAGCTCTTATCGGGCGTGGGTCGTTCGATATTCAAAGCAAGTGAAACGCCTTTCACTTGCGTATCCACGCAAAGCTTCGTTTTTCGCTTGCTGCTTTCGAAAATCCGGGAGACGATTCCTTTTAGCGGGCGCGACTCCATACGCTCGCACGCGCGAGACTCTGGCATCGGACAGGCAACAGCGGCATTGGCCGCCCCACCCGCGCAGTCAAGAGGATGCGATGAGGACGTAGTACAGCAGTCACGCCAGACGCGGTGATGTCCGCGTCTGGCTCGGCGGGAGGGCGCAGGCGAAAGCAGCCCTCGATCGCGTCGAGCAGCGTCAACTTGAACGTAGCAGGCTCTACTCGACTGTCCGTCTGGCGATCTGCGGGACTGAGCAGCTTCTGACTTTCATGGTGGAGCAGCACGATGTCTCTCCCTCACGGAGACATCGCATGAGAAAACTTCTTGCCGCCTTCGCCTCGGCGATCCATGCCGCCCTATGCGTGCCACTGGAATTCCTCGAAGCCCTTTACGACGCGCTCCGCCGCAAGCCGGTAACTGACGCGGTTGACCACGCACTCGCTGAGCTCGAACAGGCTGTCGAACAGGCGCAGGCCGCCAGCGTACAGCCCGAACAGTCGAGCGACCTCACCACTACTCTGGAGGCCGAGGTCCGAGGGGCCCTGGCCTTCTGCGTCGTGAACGCCCGCCGTTCTTCCGCCAGACAGCCGCCGATCGCTGGCCCGGCCGTCTCCGAACCGCGCCTGGCAGAATGGACCACTCGCCTCGACGCGGTGCAGGCGCAGCGCGTATTGAACGCCACGGGCGCGCGACCTGGAGCGCTTCAGTCTCATCTGGACGGGAGTGCCAGGATCCTGGGGGTGCCTGCAATCCTGTCGCTGGATAGCTATCGTGAGATGGCTGTGGCCGACGCCGCGATTGCCCTGGACGTCGAGCCACCTGCCAATGCCAAGATGGCGATCTGACAGGCCGAAATCAGAAAGTCCCAACAAAATGAGGGCCCGGATTGCTCCGGGCCTTCGTCGTTTCATGCCTTCTGCGCGGCCACCATCCTGATCACAGCCTCCGCCCGGAGCCGCCTGCTACGCTCGCTGGTGAGCTGTGCTTCAAGCTCGACGATCCGTTCCGTAGCGGCCACAAGTCTCTGCCCCACCTCACGAATTCGCTGTGCGGCATAGAAATCCGTCTGGGTCGCCTCGCCATGATCGCGGGCAGCCGCCATGCCAGCGGCAAGCGCCGGCGCGAAGCTCATGATGCTGCTGTTGACGTTGCCTGTAATGCTCAAATCGGCCTCCTGAAAGTCCCAACTGCTGCCCCCCTTAGTCACAACGGAATTCCCAACCAGGTGTTGTGACTAATGTTGGCCAATTGATTGAACCTGCCCCGGGAGTTCCTGCAGACGATGGATTATTTCGATCGCATTCGAGTAGAATCCATGAGGTCAGGGGATATTTTCGAACTCGGCCCAACGGTGAAGCTCCGTTCGCCTGTCTCGACGCGAATTGCTCGATAGGTGCTGACCAGGGTCGCAAGACCGATCCCGTGGAGCGCCACGAAGCGGAGCACGAGCGCAGCCCGCACGTCGACGAATAAGGCCGCCATTTGGACGAGCCAATCGCCGAACTCACCTGAGTTCAGGCAGCCGGCCAGCGTCTCTGGTTCAATGCGGCGAAGATAGGGAGCGTTCACGGTCGAATTATCGAGGGTATGGGCGTTCGTCGGGGGAATCCGTACGAATGGACCATCGTTGCCCCAGGCGATGGCGGCCTTGGCCTTCTGGACCTCCTGAGCGGCCCATTCGACCGCTGGTCGGCACGTATTCTGAGTTGCAGCCCGCCACCTCTTCGTTAGATCAGCAGGGAATCCGGACTTCGCACGATTTAGGCGATTGGGGCACGCTCACGACACCGAACCTGACCTGCATCAGAACGCGTCCGGCGACGTGGATGAGGCTCGCGGGACGCGTTCCTTTGCCTTCTCAGCCACCTTCAGCATGTTCATCTGGGTAGCAAAGGCTTTAACCGGATCCCGGATACCCCGAAACGAGAAGTCGGGCTCAGAATAGGGAAAACCGCGAGCCAATCGCCCGGTCGACGGCATGCCTCTCGCATCCACTCCCAGACGGCGCAGATGTCTGGGACATAATCGTCGCCTAGCGCGCCCCTTGAGACGACCGGACAGCCTTCACAGAGCCAGCCTCGTGGCGTGCAGCGGTCAAAGCCAGTCAGCTCGCTCAGACGCTTGATTGAGACGTGACGAGCCAGCGAGGATGACCCCGCCAGCCGATCCTCCTGGGCGCGCACATAGTTGTCAGCTGTCGCCGCGACGACGACCGCTGGCCGTTTGCGGCGCCTACGCATTCGAGCGCGACCGTGCGAGAGCCTTGGCTACCGCGATGAATGCTTGCAGCGCAGCGCCGAGGCTGTCGAAGGAGGCAGCATCCTCCTCTTCCGGGTCGCTGCCATGCATGACGACCCAACGTCCGTCGCCGCGTCGATTGATCCGAGATCCGGTATCTACGTCTGCGTGCCACACGGTGAACTCGGCGGCCGTACCCGGCCGAGAGCGGAGTGACCATGCGAGCGGATTCCCCGGGTTCGGTTTCGAGGATCGGTCGACCAGAGCCTCGCCCCAGACGCCCTGAGTATCCATGTATTCGGCGATGATCACGAGCGCCTCGTCGACATCGACAGGGTGCCAGTCATCCCGAATGACCCGATTTCCGACGTACGACTTGAAAATTTCGTCGCAAACCGGAGCAAGCAGTTTGATTGAGAAATGGGTCGGGTAGCCCTGATAGAACACCTCGAACACCCTAGAATGCGGGTCGTGCGGCGGCGCCACGGCCGGCCCGGCGGTGAAATCGTGCCTTGGTTCGTCGGATTTTCGTTTGCGCGGCATGCTGGTCTCCATTCCATCTTCGACGGCGGCCGATGCCGCGGCGTCGCTACCGATGCAGCTCTGAAAACAGGAAAGTCGCAAGCGAAGTCTCATACCGAGATCGCAACTAAGTGTCTTGGCGTCGCGACGCATAGAGCTGGCTCGGGAAATTTGGACAGCGGGCGTAGGTGGTTTTTCGGCCTGAACGCGGCATGATTGCCGTGAACAGGAGCGGATATGACGAGACCCGTTCGTCCACATCTGCACGAGGTCCGCCCTCGCGCGTTCAACGAGTGAAGGCGCCCCTCGGATCGGCTTCATCGGACTCGGCTTCTGCCTCGGTGGGAAGCGCGGGCGGGGCTCCGAAGGGGCGGTTGACGACGGTCAGGACCTCTGTCGCCGCGAAGATCCGGTTCCGCGAGTACCCGGTTCGCTCCGACAGGATCCGGGCCTCGACAAGTTGGTCCGCAGCCTGGTTCGCCTGGGCGACCGTCACACTGAGAAGTCCCGACAGCCTTTTCACCGTGAGGACGGGATGGTGGACGATCAGATCGAGCGCGCGTGTGGAGGCGGCACCCTTCCGGAACTTGCGCCGGCCGGCCCAATCTTCGCGCAACCTGGCGAGCGCCGTGCGCGTCGACAGCAACTCGTCCACGGTGGCGATCACGGCATCCGACAGAAATCCTACGATGGCGTCCCAACGGAGGCGCTGCTGGGCGGCCTTCAAGGCGGCGTAATACTCGGCCTTGTGCGCGTCGACATAGGGGGACAGGTAAAGCGGCACCTGGCCCTGCGCTGCCATCATCAGCGGTAGCAAGAGCCGACCGACGCGTCCGTTGCCGTCCCTGAACGGGTGCACGGCCTCGAAATGCGCGTGGGCCACCGCCATGCGGACGAGCAGGTTTTGCGTCATGGATTGCATACCCTCATTGCGCAGGTAGTCCACGGTTTCGAGAATGCAGTTCAGGACCTTCTCGGGCGGCGGGGGGTTCCAGGTGGAGTAGGCGATGTTGCCCGCCCCACCAATCCAGACGACCCGCTCGCGCAGCGCCCCGGGCACGTCCTGATAATCCGGGTCCGACTTCATGACCTCTGTGTGAAGGGCTCGGATGAGGTCGAGATCGAAGATCCCGTGTCCAGCTTCCATGGCGGCGGGTATCAGGCGATCTAGCAGCAAGGCGTAGTCGCGAACCTGCTTCACCGGCGAGCGTCCGTCCTCGTCGGCGTCCTCTACCGAGAGAAGCTCGTCGAGCGTGCTGTCGGTGCCTTCGATGGCGGAGGAACTCACCGCCTCCTGCCGTTTCAGGATGCGGCTCATAAGGTAAGGCTCTGCGATTTCCCGGGCGATGGCCTGTAGCCTGCCCAGGGCCTGACCTGCCGCGACGAGCCGGTCGAGCACGCCGTCGAGCGCGACGTGCCCTTCCGGCGGCGGCAGCGGCACCACGCCGTAGTGGTTATGGTACGGTCGCGGCAGCCGGGCCAGGCGCTGCCTGACCTCGTGTGTCAGCTCATCTCGGTTCACGAAAAAACCATTCTAAGGAAGCATGCGGTCTCTCATATTATGGTTTTTGCAATAAAACCACAAAACGACCAGCAAATGGCTGGCTTCGATGCATTTTTTAGACCTGCTCAGTTCGCAGGCACGGTGACGCCCCCGTGGCGAGAGTGCTCAGAAACCCTTGGCATGTCGTGCAGGTGCGACTGCTCGAAGGCGAGGTCGTCGGGAATTTGCCGGGCCTGAGCTCGCGGGAGAATCTCCAGCCGCGATCCAAGTGCACTATGGCTTTTCAACAAAGCGAAGTCGCCTTCAAGGTGCTGAGCGCCGAGGAATTGCAGGCTTGGCGGGCGATCCCGCCTGCCGCAGCCTCCGACTGCATGAACCGTACCCAGGTCATGAAGGCAGCGATCAAGCCGATCACCCAGGATACCGTCCTCTGCGGGCAGGCCCGCACCGTGACAACCATGGTCGGCGATTGCGGGCCGATCTGCGCGCTGATCGATGCGGCGCAGCCGGGCGAGGTCATCGTTGTGGATGCCGCGGGCGTCGAGGACATCGCTGTCTGGGGTGGCGTCATGACGGAGAGGCCGTGCGCCGGCGGATCGGTGCCGCGGTAATAGATGGCGCAGTGCGTGACGTCACCGATCTGCGGAAGGCCGGCTTTGCAATGTTCTGCAAGGCGGTCGTGCCGCGTGGCCCGCATCAGGGCTTCGGTGGAACAGTGGATGCGCCTGCCTCTGTCGGCGGCGTGCCCGTCCGCTCCGGCGACATCGTGCTGGGAAACGATGACGGTGTTGTCGTCGTCCCGTTGGAGCGCGCCGCAGAGGTGCTGGCTGCTGCTCAGGCGCACCTGATCAAGGAAGAGGGCTGGATCAAGACGATCCGTGCAGGCGGGACGATATCCACGATGTTCTCGATGCCCGCAGCGAAGTAAGCGGCGAGAAAGGGAACGCCCTGGCGCGACCCACCGCTTGCCGGAAGGCGACCAGGCGAACGTCGCTCCAAGCGGACGCCGAGTGTCTGGTTGGGTGCATCTTTCATGCCCAGATCCCGCGCTTCTTGGCCCCATATGCGACCTTCGAGGGTCCGCTTTCAGGCAGGATGGCCCGTCTCACCTCGCAAGGTAGTGGGCTGCGCCTGGCCGTGTGGATTCGGTCCCCGCCGTCCGCTCCAACCTTCCATGCAACCACGACATAACCTAGTCTTCGCTCGCGCGGCTCAGTCCCGAGCTAACTCCGGCAGCCGATTGCCATGGCGAGCAGTGTCCTGTAAGCCACCGGCTTTGATCGATCAGGAGTTATCTTGACGTCACGCCCCTCCGGAACCGGTGCAAAAAAGAAGCCCTCCGGCCAGCTTGCCGGCGAATCGCTGCATCGCGAAGACAAGCTTACGCCCGGCTCGGCGCGGCAATTCGGCCTCGTCATGGCGGCTTTCTTCGCTATTCTGTTTACCATCGCATTATGGCGCGGCGCATGGGCTTGGGCGGCGTTCTGGGCCAGTTTCGTCGCGCTCTTCGGCTTGGCAGCGCTGGTCGTACCGCGAACGCTGGACCCGTTGAACCGGTTCTGGTTTCGGTTTGGGCTGCTGCTTCACGCCATCGTCAATCCGGTCGTGATGGGGCTGATGTTTTTCGTCATCATCACGCCTATAGGGCTTTTGATGCGCGCGCTCGGCAAGCGCCCGATCCCGCTTCGGCCCGACCTGGCGACGGCGAGCTACTGGCTCGTTCGGGAGACGGCGCCAGGCCCGATGACAAAGCAATATTGAGGGACTGCAGCGATGTCATTTTTGAGCGAACTCGGCGAGTTCCTGCTCGCCCGTAAGAAGTACTGGCTGATGCCGATCGTATTGATGATGGCGCTCCTGGGCGGGCTCCTCGTTCTGACCAAGGGCTCGGCGATCGCACCCTTTGTCTACACCCTGTTCTAGGGTCGCCGATGCGCATTCTGGGGCTGTCGGCCTACTACCATGACGCGGCCGCTGCGCTTGTGGTCGACGGCCGGCCGTTTGCCGCTGCACAGGAGGAACGCTTTACCCGGGTCAAGCATGACGCCGTCTTTCCGGCGAACGCCGTCCGCTACTGTCTCGCGGAGGCGAAAGCCACCCTCTCCGAACTCGATGCCGTGGTGTTCTATGAAAAGCCGTTCCTGAAGTTCGAACGGCTGCTCGAAACCTATCTCTCGGTCGCGCCTGCGGGCTTTCGTCAATTCCTCGCCGCCATGCCGCTCTGGCTGCGCGAGAAGCTCTTCCAGAAGCGCCTGCTCTCCGACGAACTTAAAACCATCGATGCGGGATTCGATCCGGCGCGCCTGCACTTCTGCGAACACCATCTGAGCCATGCAGCGAGCGCGTTCTATCCCTCGCCTTTCGAACGCGCACTGGTCCTGACCCTCGACGGCGTCGGCGAATGGCCGACGACCTCGGTCGCGCTCGGCAACGGCGCGGCGTTGGATATCGTCAAGGAACTGCACTTCCCGCATTCGCTGGGGCTGCTCTATTCGGCCTTCACCCATTATGCCGGCTTCAAGGTCAATTCCGGCGAATACAAGCTGATGGGGCTTGCTCCCTATGGCGCGCCGCGCTTCGCGCAGACCATTCTCGATCGGCTCGTGGACCTGAAGGAGGATGGCAGCTTCCGGCTGAATCAGACCTATTTCAACTATATGGGCGGGCTAACCATGACCAATGCGCGTTTCGAGGCGCTGTTTGGAGAGCCGGCGCGCGGGGCTGAATCTCCGCTGCGCCCTTTCCACATGGATATCGCCGCCTCGATCCAGGCCGTAACGGAAGAGATCATCCTTAGGATGACGCGCGCGCTGTCGGTCGAGACCGGCGAGCGGAACCTTTGCCTCGCCGGCGGCGTCGCGCTCAACTGCGTCGCGAACGGAAAGATTCTGCGCGATGGGCGTTTCAAGAACCTCTGGGTTCAGCCCGCGGCGGGAGACGCCGGCGGCGCGCTGGGGGCCGCGCTTGCGACGCATCACCTCCAGTTTGGCAAAGCGCGCGAAACGCCGAAAACGCTTGACGCCATGTCTGGCGCCTATCTCGGCCCTGCCTACGGCCAGTCCGATGCCGAGGCGCGCCTTAGAGCCGCCGGAGCCGTCTTCGAGACGCTCGACGAGGAGGAGCTTCTCGCCAGGACGGTCGCGGCCCTCGCTGAAGGCCAAGCCATCGGCTGGTTCCAGGGCAGGATGGAGTTTGGTCCCCGTTCGCTCGGCAACCGCTCCATTCTGGGCGACCCACGCAGCCCAGTCATGCAGAAGACACTGAATCTGCGCGTCAAATACCGCGAGTCGTTCCGGCCCTTCGCACCGGCCGTGCTTGCGGAGGACGTCTCCAGCTGGTTCGAGCATGAGGGTCCATCGCCTTACATGCTGTTCGTCGCCGACGTCGTCGAGGCGCGTCGACACGCGATGACGCCGGAGGAGCAGGGCTTGTTTGGGATCGACAAGCTCAATGTCGTTCGCTCGGACATTCCAGCGGTGACGCATGTCGATTATTCGGCGCGGCTCCAGACCGTGCACGCCGAGACAAACCCTCGCTTCCACGGCCTTCTCCGCGCCTTCAAGGCGGCGACCGGGTGCGGCGTGCTCATCAACACCAGCTTCAATGTGCGCGGCGAGCCGATCGTCTGCACGCCGGAGGACGCATTCCGCTGCTTCATGGGCTCGGACATCGAGATGTTGATCGTCGGCGATTGTCTGCTCCGCAAGGAGTTGCAGAACCCGGAACTGATGCATGATTATAAATCCGCTTTCGAACTCGACTGAAGTTGTGACGCCAGCCCGACCCAACCGCCTGCGCGCGGCTATGCTCAACCTTGGGCTTGCTGTCACAAGCGCGCTGATCTTCCTTGCGATTTGCGAATTCTTCGTCTTCGGGATCGTGCTGCCGGGCAGCGATGTGCCCCGCAACGCCATCGTCAACGATGTGGTTCGCTACGCACCTGGCCAAACCGGCGTCTGGCGGGTGCGGGACGATATCGCTGCCCCCTTTTCGATCAACGCACAGGGCTGGAACTCACCGCTTGCCGACTATTCGACGGAGCGTCGGCCGGGCGTCTCCCGCATCGCCTTTGTCGGCGACAGCTTCGTCGAGGCGCTGCAGGTTCCAGTGGGCATGAGTTTCGTCGAAGGCGTCGCACAAGCGATGTCGGTCGAGCGTCCAGTCGAGACCTACCGCTTCGCCATTTCAGGCGCACCCCTCAGCCAATACGTGCACATGGTCGAGCGCGAGGTCGCGCGCTTCCGTCCCGACCGGATCGTCGTGGTGCTGGTCCATAATGATTTCGATGAGAGCTTCGTGCTGCGGCCTGGACGCTACACCTCGAGCTTCCTGAAATTCAACATCGCCAACGGGAGGTTTCTTGGTGAGCTGCCGCCGGATCCCTGGCGCCCGGGCGCGCTGGAATTCCTGCGACGCACCGCGATCGCCCGGTACTTTCTGTATCGCTGGCAGGTGCGGCCGCAAACCTTGGCGGACTTTTTTCTCGGCCCGGCGCGCGCGTCCGAGCCGCGCTATGCCGCCAACATCGATGTCAGCGAAGTGCTGCCTCGCGAAGCCGATATCCGCGTCGCAACGCACCACGCCTTCGCCCGGCTCTCAGCCTTGGCGAGCAGGGCGGGCGCGTCGCTGCATCTCGTGATGGATGGAGACCGGGGCGCCATCCAAGCAGGCGTGGTCTCCAGCCCGGCGCTTGTTCTCAACGCGATTGTTGCCGACACGGCGAGGGCTCAAGGGCTGCCGTTTCTAGATCTTCATCCAGTCTTTGCTGCCGATTGGGCCAAGCAACGCCAACGTTTCGATTTTCCGTCAGATGCGCACTGGAATGCGCACGGACATGTAGTCGCCGCTCGCGCTATCACGCAGTTCTTGCAGGAGCCGCAACCTTAGCCCGGCGTCGGTTCCCAACCGGCGACATGAATGGACTTGCAGGGGTAACCGATAAATTCCAGCGGCAGCGCCTGCGCGTTGACCTCGCTCGCGGATTCCCGTGGCAGTGGTGGCGCGGCCTAGTTTGATTTCAGCAACGGTTCCGGAGCTGACTTTGGGCGGCTCAACCACGATTGTCCGGCTCCGGGCGATCTTCTGACGTTGCCCCCAGTTTCTATCCAGCCTTGAGTTCGTTCCGGCGGTTGGTTTGGCCCTCTCGGGCGGGTTGAGCGGCGTGGGCAGACGCGGAGCTATTCACGTAGCGTAGCGTTTGATCCCGCCGCGGGTGGAACGTGGCCGCGAAGTCGATGGGCGTCTGCCATCCAAGCTTTGAGTGTGGCCTTGTGGTGTTGTAGTCGAGTTGCCACCGCAGGAGCGCGGCTCTGGCCTGGGCCAGGCTGGAGAACAGTGTCTCGTTCAACAGCTCGTCCCGCAGGCGGCCGTTGAAGCTTTCGATGAAGCCATTCTGCATCGGCTTGCCGGGCGCGATGTAGTGCCACTCGATCCTTGCCGCGTCAGCCCAGGCCAGGATGGCGTTGGAGGTCAGCTCGCTGCCATTGTCGCTCACGATCATCTTGGGCCTGCCGCGCTCTGCCAGCAACCTGTCGAGTTCGCGAGCAACCCTCACACCCGACAGCGACGTGTCCGCTACCAGTGCCAGGCACTCGCGGGTGCAGTCGTCGACGATCGCCAAAATCCGGAAGCGCCTGCCGTCCGTCATCTGGTCGGCCACGAAGTCGAGCGACCAGCGCTCGTTTGGTCGCATCGGGATCATCATCGGCGCCCGTGTCCCAATCGCCCGCTTGCGGCCACCCCGGCGGCGGACCGTCAGGCGCTCCTCGCGGTAGAGCCGGAATAGCCGCTTGTGGTTGACCTCGAAGCCTTCGCGCCGGAGCAGCACATGCAGGCGCCTGTAACCGAACCGTCGCCGTTCCCGGGCGATGGCCTTCATGCGCTCGCGCAGCGAGGCGTCATCCTCGCATGTGGTTTTGTATCTCATGGTCATGCGGCAAAAGCCGGTGGCTTTACACGCCCGCCGTTCGCTCATCCCATGGCTGCCCATGAGGTGGGCGACAGCTCTCCGCTCGGCAGCGGGCGTCACCACTTCTTTCCCAAGAGATCCTTCAGCGCGACGTTGTCCAGCATCGCGTCGGCCAACATGCGCTTCAGCTTGGCATTCTCGTCCTCGAGCGCCTTCAGCGCTTGGCCTCAGATACGTCCATCCCGCCGAAGCGGGCCTTCCATTTGTAGATACTCGCGTCGCTGACCCCGTGCTTGCGGCACAGGTCCGAGACCGGGATTCCGGCCTCGTGCTCCTTCAGGATCMCGATGATCTGCTCTTCCGTGAAGCGGCTGCGCCTCATGTCCTGGTCCTCTCAATGGGCCAGAACGAACTTCAAACTGGATTATCGCAGAGGGGCAACGTCACATCCAATGGCCGCGTGCGGCGCAATGCCAACGAGGCCGTCAGCCAGTTCGAGTGCTTCCAATGGGTTCTAAACGCTCCCAATA
>NNBV01000106.1_pt1 | contig 29202 bp, 31 predicted proteins | sample 1173771 | NCBI WGS metagenome assembly NNBV01 (sample SAMN07173938, study PRJNA388173) | plant metagenome | isolation source: symbiotic tissue sample KVS11 | place: Norway: Troms, Kvaloya island | reverse complement strand
CTGTATAGCAGTCAAAAAGCATTTTTATTGACTGTTATTTAGGTTCTGCATCCAACCAAAATCAGCCATTGTACAAATTTCCATTAAGGATAATTGAAGTGACTAGGACTAATTCAGACTTTCTTTCCTCCAGCGATCCAGCGATCGCGGAGTTAATCAACGACGAACTACAGCGTCAGCGAGACCACTTGGAGTTGATTGCTAGTGAAAACTTTACCTCTGCTGCTGTACTGGCGGCTCAAGGTTCGGTACTGACAAATAAATATGCCGAAGGTTTACCTGGTAAACGCTACTATGGCGGTTGTGAGTTTATCGACAAAATCGAGCAACTAGCGATCAATCGCGCTAAACAGATATTTGGTGCTGCTCATGCGAATGTGCAACCCCATTCTGGCGCACAAGCCAATTTTGCAGTGTTCCTATCACTGCTACAACCAGGGGACAAAATTATGGGGATGGATTTGTCTCATGGGGGACATCTTACCCACGGTTCTCCTGTAAATGTCTCAGGTAAGTGGTTCCAAGTGAGCCACTACGGTGTCAGCCAACAAACAGAACAACTTGATTATGACCAAATTCGGGAGCTGGCGCTGAGGGAGCGTCCTAAGCTGCTGATTTGTGGTTATTCAGCTTATCCCCGTGTAATTGACTTTGAAAAGTTCCGTAGTATTGCTGATGAAATCGGCGCTTACTTACTTGCCGATATTGCTCATATTGCTGGTTTAGTTGCCAGTGGTCTTCATCCCGATCCCATTCCTCATTGTCATGTAGTGACAACAACTACCCATAAAACTCTACGCGGGCCTAGAGGTGGTTTAATCTTGACTAGTGATACAGAGCTAGGTAAAAAGTTAGATAAATCCGTTTTTCCTGGTAGCCAAGGCGGGCCATTGGAACACGTCATTGCTGGGAAGGCAGTGGCTTTTGCAGAAGCTCTCAAGCCTGAATTTAAAACCTATTCTGCCCAAGTGATTGAAAATGCTCGTGCTTTGGCCGAACAACTACAAAACCGGGGTTTAAAGTTAGTGTCTGATGGCACTGATAATCACTTAATACTGGTGGATTTACGTTCTATTGGTATGACTGGTAAGCAAGCAGATCAGCTAGTTAGTACCGTTAATATTACTGCTAACAAAAATACTGTACCCTTCGATCCGCAATCGCCATTTGTTACCAGTGGGCTGAGGTTAGGTTCTCCAGCAATGACCACGCGGGGCTTGGGAGTAGCAGAATTTACCGAGATTGCAAATATTATTAGCGATCGCCTGCTTTCTCCAGATTCCGACGTAGTAACCCAAGATTGTCGGCAAAGGGTAGCAGCATTGTGCGATCGCTTCCCCTTATACCCTCACCTCGAAATTCCTGTACCAGCACTAGCATAATTGGGCATGGGGCATGGGGCATTGCTTATTCCCTCTGCTCCCCCCACTCCCTACTCCCTACTCTCTTTACCCAATCTAATGAGTGCAGAAATTATTTGTGTTGGTACTGAACTGCTGCTAGGAGATATCCTCAACGGCAATGCTCAATTTTTGGCGCAACAATTAGCGCAGCTAGGTATCCCCCATTACTATCAAACAGTGGTTGGGGATAACCCAGAACGGTTGAAAGAAGTTATCGAAATTGCTATTTCCAGAGCGCAAATTCTCATTTTTACTGGTGGACTTGGCCCGACACCAGATGATCTCACCTGCGAAACCATCGCCGATTTTTTTAAAGTCCCATTGGTAGAACGCTCTGACATCATCGAAGACATAACCCAGAAATTCGCCCAACGTGGTCGGGTTATGTCACCAAGTAACCGCAAACAAGCTTTGATTCCCCAAGGTGCAGAAATTCTCCCCAACCCCACTGGAACAGCACCCGGCATCATTTGGCAACCTCGTCCTGAAATTACTATTTTTACCTTTCCCGGTGTTCCCAGTGAAATGCACTTGATGTGGGAAGAAACAGCCGTCCCATTTCTGAAAAGTCAAGGTTGGGGTAAAGAAATTATTTACAGTCGGAGTTTAAAGTTTTGGGGTATTGGTGAATCGGCTTTGGCGGAAAAGGTTGCTTTCTATTTGAAGTTGCCAAATCCCACAGTAGCCCCTTATGCAGGTAAGGGGGAAGTAAGATTGCGAGTTTCTGCTAAAGCAACTTCAGAAGCAGCCGCAGAAGAACTAATTGCGCCCATTGAGAAACAACTTAAAGAAATCGCCGGACTGGATTTTTACGGCGTTAATAACGATACTCTTGCTTCCGTGGTCGGTCAGTTGTTGCGGGCATCAAAAGAAACGCTGTCGGTAGCAGAATCTTGCACTGGTGGCGGTTTAGGGCAAATGTTAACTGAGATTTCTGGGAGTTCTGATTACTTTTGGGGTGGAGTAATTTCTTATGACAATTCGGTGAAGGTTGGACTGCTGGGGGTTAAGCAGGAAGATTTAGAGAAATTTGGGGCAGTAAGTGCTATCGTTGCAGAGCAAATGGCAATTGGGGTAAAAACCAGACTTTCAACCACTTGGGGACTGAGTATTACTGGTATTGCTGGCCCAACTGGAGGGACAGATACTAAGCCAGTGGGTTTAGTTTACATTGGTTTAGCTGGGCCAGATGATGAAGTGGCAAGTTTTGAGTATCAGTTTGGCACAGTGCGAGGACGCGCTCTAATTCGTCATGTTAGTGCGAATGCAGCATTAGATAATCTGCGGCGAAAGTTGTTGACGAGGTAGGAGGTTTAAAAAACTAAATTACGAATTACGCCTGATGTGAATTAGAAACGCCCTTTATCCCACAAGGGTTTCTAGATTCGCCCAAAATCACTGTTTTGGCAATAACTAAGAAATTACAAGGGTTTTAACACTTAATTCACAGTGACGTACCTACACTTCCTGATTACAGGTAAGTGTAGGCTTCTCAGAGACTCCTCATTGAAGACATTATCTGAGCTTTAAGATCGTGCGTCCCACGATTCTTTATATTTATACTTGCATTTAGATCCCTACACAAACTGATATTACAGTTCGGGCAATTGTGCATCCTTTGGGATAACGGCTTTTTGACCTTTTGTCCACAGCTAGAACATTCTTGACTAGTGCCGTTTGGATTTATAGCAACTACTTTTAGCCCAGCGTTTTCGGCTTTGACTACCAGGATTGAAATAAATTGACCCCAACCAGCGTCGTTTATACTTTTAGCCAATCGTGTTTTAGCTAATCCTTTAATATTCAATTTTTCAACAGCAATTACATCGTACTTTTTGAGTAGGTTATTTGCAGCTTTGAAGTGAAAATCTTTTCTAGTATCAGCAACTTTTTTATGCTGTTTACCCAATTTTTGAATAGCTTTTTTGCGACGGTTAGAACCTTTCTTTCTACGCGAAACACGGCGTTGTGCTGACTTTAATTTACATTCAGCTTTGCGTAGATGTCTTGGTGCAGTAATTCTGGTATTGTCAGAAGCAACGTAAAAATCTATCAGTCCGACATCAATTCCTACGATACAGCACTTACGGCAGCTATGAGGTACATCCTCAAATCTAAAAGCTTTGATAGGAGAGGGCAAGGAGAAAAACTGTATTGCATAATAGCCGGAAGGGCTGTATTGTTAGAGTCAAAATCGGGCTTGACGGTCGGGACAGTTTTATCTTCTAAGCTCAAAGTTACATAATAACCATCTGCTTTAGAAAAAACTATTACATCACTAGTAGAACACTGGATTGATTCTCTCAACTCAGAAATAGCTCATTCTTCATCGACCAACATTTCTGATTGAACGCAGTTCAATCAGAAATGTTGGTCAATTCCTTATTCACGCGCATTCATCCTACACTGCCTGAGTACAGGTCAGATGTAGGACTTCTGCTAATTTAGTTAAACGTGAGTCCGGCGATTTATCCAGATAGCTTCATGATTAATGGATCTGGTGCGATCGCTTTTTGTAAAAAAAATAACACTAATATTCAGGTTATATGATTGCAGCTAAATCACGTTTTAAATTTTTGTTAATCATTTCTAACACCTTAGCTTCTTCTGGCGTAATTACTCCATCGAGATGAGCAATTTTTTGGCATTGTGCTAGTAAAGGTACGGCAAAGTCACTATTAATTTGCTCAAGTAAGCTTTCTAAAGATGGTGGAGATTTGATATGAGAAGCGATCGCATTGATTGACTCAGGACTAAGGTTGGCCGCTTGTAATTCTGGCAAAATATCTTCCCAAGATTTATCTGGATTACCTGCTAGGACAATGTGAACCAAAATCTGATCCATAATCTTTTCTTGAGAAATAGCGGCTTCGAGAAATTTTCCACTCTCTAGTTGAGCATCTATTAATGTTGCTTCTAAAGTTAATGGATTCTGCTTTGCTTCATAAAACTGACAAGCCGCATAACCTAATGCGTATATCATTACTGCATTTGAGCTAGCACCAATGACGGCTCCCGCTACTGGCACAACTCGTAGTAAACCCAAACCTGCTTTGATTGCTGTCTTTCCACCCAACCCTAAACCAAAAATTGCTACTGCTTCCCCTTTACGCTCGGAATCATTTAAATCCATTCCATAGGCAGCAGCAATTTGATAAACTAACTCAACGGATAATGCAGCTGTAGCAGCCCAATCAACAGCAAATGTTACGACAGCTTGTCCTGGTACAGCACTAGTAGTAAATCCTGTTATTCCTGCGAAAACAGCTTTCTCTAACATCAGATGATGGGCAATTCCAGTCGGTTGTTCATTGGGATAATTTTGCTGTAACTTTCTAACAGCAGCCTCAGCCTTGACTACATCAACTTGTTGAATCTCTTGATTCAACAAGTCTTTATTTAAAGATTCGATTGCTGATCGTAGAGAAGGATTGTTACCAACTATTGCTAATGCTTGACCTACAATTTGTGTTCCCTGAAAAGCTGCACCACCAATTGCACCACCAATACCTACAGCTGCCCCTGCAACAGCTTGCCCTGCTTGAACAGCAGCACCTCCAATAGTTCCACTGATTCCTATAGCTGCTCCTGTAGCAGCTTGTCCAGCTTGAACAGCAGCACCGCCAACGACTCCGGCTGTTCCTGTTACTGCTCCAAACAATGAACCCAAAAAAGATGGCTTTTGTACAGTTAATTTATTATCTGTTGGTTTAGTAATGACAATTGAAGATTCCACTTCAATATTAGTTTGAGGTGTTATAGGAATCCTATTTGATTTTTGAAAAAACTCCGTACATCTGGAGAGTAGCGAAATCAAAGGTAGTGTGTCGGATAAACCACTCAAACATCCACTTTAAATGAGAAAATTTTGGAATTAAAGCACAAAAACGTCGAACCCATGTTTTAGCCTGCAACCAAATATCCTCAATGGGATTTTGTACTGGGCAATTAGGAGCAAACCGAACGCAATGTATTTTCCATTGTTCAGATGACAACCCAAGATTTACCTCGGACAAAAAACCTCGAACTTCTTTAGAACGGTGGTAACTAGCGCCATCCCAAAAAATTAGTAATTGCTGATCGGGAGAGTCAGCTAGCAGATATTGTAGGTAATCAATAGTATTTTTTGAATTTCCCGCATCATAAGCTTTGAGAACTAATTTTCCTTGCAGATAGTCAATTGCCCCATAGTATGTCTGCTTATCTCGCTCGTTAACAACTGGGACTGCTATTTCTTGGTCACTTTTTCCCCATACGTAACCACTTAAATCTCCCCACATTAAATGGCATTCATCAATTAGCAGTACTCTCAACTTTCCTGTTTCGATTTCCTCTCGGTGATGTGCCAGCAATGTCTCAATCTCTTTTTTTTTGCTGCAACAGCATTCTCGTCGGCTTTGGGATTCAGCTTTGTGGTTTTCTTCCAACTGATGTCAGCGGCATCAAACAAGTCATAGTAACTTTGTTTTGAATCATAAACTACGTCGTACTCAAAAGCTAATTTGTACTCCAGTTCACCCAGTTCCCAGCAGTTCTTGGTTTGCAGCCAACTCAACACTTCTTCTCGCTGTTCAGCACTCAGGTAGCTTTTTCTGCCTTTGTAGTTCAAGCACAGTCCATTAATTCCATCCTGCTCATAGGCTTGTTTCCAGCCTGTTATCGAGCCTAAAGACACATCTAGAATAGCTTGGATTTCTTCGTACAAGTAATCTTGGTAAATCAATTTAACTGCCAAAGCTTTTCTTGCTTCACGGGCATCACGACAAGCTGCTATGAAATCTTGTAACTCAGCGTTAGCGAAGCTCGCCGAAGGCATCGCAGTTGCCACTCCTCCAGGTAGTATTGCCGATTGTAGATGCTGGTTTATCATTGTCTGCTCTTACACTTGTCAACTCATCCGTATTATCTCGTAGTCTTTTTCAAAAATCAAATAGGATTCCTATAGTACAGCTAAATTTACTAGTGCTTCTAACTCAATTTCTTGTTGCCAATCTGGAAAATCTTCACCTGTTACTCTACCGTATATTTTGACATTCTTAAAAGATTGGATGCCTAAATTAATTAATCCGTCACAAATAAGTGGGACTACTAACTGTTGTACTGGAACCTCAAATGATTCCAGCATTATCTGTAGACAGTTATGTTTGAAACTAGTTTTTGGCGTAATGCTGGGTAAATTTAACCACTGACTTACCAGAGTGTTAATCGCGTTTGTATCACCCTGCTTGGCAAGTTCTAGAATGTTTAACTGTATCATATTTAGTACTGGTGAGAATCTTATCGATAACCTAGTTCAATTATTCCCACTCACTAACTCTGAAGTAACATCTGATACAGTTATATTCAAACCATCAGCCATACAACTCCTACCCATCAGCACAATTAATCACGGGATCGCTTGCTGTATTCTTCACAGTTTGTTACAAAAGTATAAAGAACTTCTAGAGACTAAGAACCACATGTTCGGCGGACTTACTGGTTTACAAGATCCTAAAGGCACTGATTGGGGAGAGCGGATGCTCAATACGGTCGCCAGCCAAACGATTCGCCACCTGTTTACCCAAAGCGAGTCAGTAGAAGTCTTTGTGCGCTGCTATCCCTCCAGCAAACTGTTGCAAGGCAGCATTGATAGCTTCAAAATGAGCGGTCGTGGCTTGGTGATTCGGAAAGATTTCGCAGTAGAGGAGATGTCTTTTGAAACCGATGCGGTGGCTATTGACTTCGGCTCGGTTTTAAGTGGCAAACTTAGTCTTAAGCAACCCACTCAAGCGATCGCTCAAGTCATATTATCAGAAGCAGGCATCAACCAAGCCTTTAATGCGGAACTGGTGAAAAAGCGTCTGCTTAACCTCTCCGTAGCATCCCTGACGGCATTATCTGGCGGTGAACCAGTCTCATTTACGGATGTCCAGGTACAGCTATTGCCAGAGAATCGCTTACAGCTTGTAGCAAAAGCTGATTTAAATAATGGCGAACTCGTACCCCTGAGCATGATTTTAACTGTAGGCATTGAAAGGCGCCGGCGAGTTTCTTTCAAAGATCCAAAAATTCAACTTGATCAAGTGCCAGAAGCACAACGAGAAATCTCGCAAACCTTGAGCGTGGCACTGGTAGAAATTTTAGATAATATGGTTGATCTTGATCGTTTTGACCTTGATGGAGTGAAAATGCGGCTCAATCGATTAGAAACTGAAGGTCAAAAACTTATTTTCAGTGGATATGCTGAAATTGAACGTGTTCCAAGTAGCTCTTGACACAAGTTTATATGTAAAAATACAAAGTCAAACTTTAAACAAATTAAATACCGCCTAGATTCATCTAGGCGGTAGTTTAAATATCTAGGTTTTGAAAGGAGTTAGGAGTTATTGATTATTCCTAACTCTAACTCTCTATCTTCCCACACCTACATATTGGAATCCAGCCCGGATCATTGCTTCGGGATCGAGGAAGTTACGACCATCAATGATAACTGGGTGGGCCATCAATTTTGCCATCTTCACATAGTCGAGAGTGCTGAACTGCTGCCATTCGGTGACAAGTACTAAGGCGTCGCAACCGTCAGCAAGTCTTTCGGCATCGGTTTCTACTAACACCCCAGAAAGCCCATGACGCATACCTGTTTGGGAAATAATCGGGTCGTAGGCTTTGACCTTGGCTCCCAGTCGGTTTAGCTGCTCAATTAGGATGAGTGCTGGGGCGTCGCGCAAGTCGTCGGTATCTGGCTTGAAGGTCAGTCCGAGTAGTCCGACTGTTTTGCCTTTGAGAATTTTCAGAACTTGCTGGAGTTTCTCTAAAGCAATCAACCTCTGGCGTTCATTGACACTGACAGCAGCTTTCATTAGCTGGGCTTCATAGCCATAATCATCAGCAGTGTGAATTAGGGCGGAGACATCTTTAGGAAAGCAGGAACCACCCCAACCAATACCAGCTTGTAAAAACTTGTTACCAATGCGGGAGTCTAGACCGATACCTTTGGCTACTTGAGTGACATCAGCACCGACGCGATCGCAAATATTCGCAACTTCGTTAATAAAACTAATCTTAGTGGCCAAAAAGGCATTAGCGGCGTATTTAATCATCTCCGCCGAACTCAAGTCTGTTGCCAAAATTGGCACAGGGGGCAAAGATTGATCGTCAGCGTACTTGCGATCCACAATTGGGGCATACAGTTGTTGCATTAAGGCTACTGCTCTTTGGCTATTGCCTCCTAGTACAATGCGATCGGGGTTAAAGGTGTCGTGAACTGCCGAACCTTCGCGCAAAAACTCTGGATTGCTGACTACATCAAACTCAGACGCAAGCTCAGGTAATTTATCATCATTCGATGCTCCACCTGCGGTTACTAGTGTTTTCTGCCGTTCAGCAATGCCATCTAGAACAAGCATCCGCACCCAGTCACCTGAGCCAATGGGTACTGTAGATTTATTCACTATGACTTTATAACCACCGTTGAGATTTTCCCCAATCCCACGGGCTACAGCTTCGACATAACGAGTGTCACTTTCACCAGTGGGTAAAGGTGGTGTTCCCACAGCAATAAACAGAATTTCCCCGTGGGAAACTCCAGCAGCAAGATCACTAGTAAAATGAATCTTCTCTGTTTGAATGGCAGACTGCATAATTTCTGAGAGTCCCGGTTCAAAAATTGGGGACTGCCCAGACTTCATTAACTTAACTTTTTCTTCGTTGTTGTCTACGCAAATCACATCATGCCCAATATGGGCCAAGCAAGCACCTGTAACTAAACCAACGTAACCAGTACCAATCACGCAAACACGCATTTTTTAACTCCTCACTTTTCTTGGGGTTAGTCTTCAAAAAGAATTCTGAATATGACACTTAGCTACTAATGAAACTCAGCCATCAAGCATACTAGCTACCGATGGGTGAGCCTGCATGAAAATTTTAGAGCGACGCTAGACGCCACTCAGGTGGTTGAATTATTGATATCGCTTTGAATGCGATCGCGAAAATCTTCTATTGTTAGTTTTAACCCCTCTTGCAGAGGAATGGTTGGTTCCCAATTTAACCAAGTTTTTGCCTTTGTGATATCGGGCTGGCGACGTCGAGGATCATCCGAAGGTAGTGCCTCGAACTTAATCTGGGCGTCCGGGTTGATCATATTTTGCACTGTTTGTGCCAATTGTAAAATCGTGTATTCACCAGGATTACCCAGGTTGACGGGGCCAATGTAGTCGCTATTCATTAGGCGGATGAATCCTTCTACCAAATCGGAAACATAGCAGAAACTACGAGTTTGCGAACCATCACCGTAGACGGTTAAAGGATTACCCCGCAAGGCTTGAACGATAAAGTTGCTCACCACCCGACCATCGTTTTCTAACATTCTCGGCCCGTAGGTGTTGAATATCCGAACAACTCGAATATCAACTTTATTTTGCCTGTAGTAATCAAATGATAGAGTTTCAGCAATTCTTTTACCTTCGTCGTAGCATGAACGTATCCCAATGGGATTGACGCTACCTCTGTATTCTTCAGTTTGAGGATGAACTTCTGGATCTCCGTATACTTCACTAGTTGAAGCCAAGAAAAACCTAGCTTTCACACGTTTAGCTAGTCCTAACATATTCAGTGTTCCCATCACGTTAGTTTTAACGGTTTTGACTGGGTTGTACTGGTAATGTACTGGTGAAGCCGGACAAGCTAAATGATAAATTTGATCCACTTCTAACCGAATTGGCTCGGTAATATCGTGGCGGATTAGTTCAAAATACGGATGACCTAACCATTTAAGAATGTTGCGTTTGTGACCAGTGTAAAAATTATCCAAGCATATTACTTCATGCCCAGCATTCATTAGTCGGTCGATGAGATGGGAACCAATAAACCCAGCACCGCCCGTCACCAAAATTCTCATAGTTTCCCAGTTACTTACAAATATTTTCAGTAGCTATTGCACTTACTTTTAGATTACCCAGCTTGGGTACAAAAATACAAAGCTAAAAAAAGAACAAGGCTCAATCAAAAAGTGTTGTTGAACTTATTTTTTCTACAATTGTAGTTTTGTAATATCTTTACCTACTTTCTTAACAATTTAACTAGCAAAATAGCAAACATTGTTTGGGAATTGTGGGTCTTTTAGCTAAAGTTCATCAAATCTTCAATAAATATAAAGTGTTTTTACGGTTGTTACTATTCTAGTGAATACAAAAATACCTAAATTAGATTGATGCTTACGCAAGTTTAATATCTGACCATGACTTAAATTTTTGTAATAGCGAAGTTGTGGGGTTTACCAACATCCCATCCTGTACTTAAGTTTAGAGGCTCAGATCATTTCACGAAATTCCTCCTATAAAATTCTGGTAAGGGCGTAAAGTTGTACATTCCTACAGCTAATTAATTTGTTGCAAAGATTTTTGTCAATGCAATGCCTCCTGTGGTCTAGGCCAAAGCATCCCAAGTCTACTTACATTGACCGAACTATAACTTATATTATACAGCAGATGTAATGCTGGTAACAGTGTTAGATATAACTACATTGGTGGTTTGAGGGCGTTGAGGTTCTCCAAGTATGACAATGGAGCAAGTGAGTTGTCTGGCTAACTGAGTAGTGACATCACTAATGGCTAACCCTCCAGGACTAGTACGATTACGTATAAAAGGTAAAACTACTAAATCATATAATCGTGCTGCCTGTAAAATTGCTTGGGCAACATTTTCATGAGCGATAATTTGAATTTCTGGGGGATTAGCTAAAGCCAATTTAGATACTAACAGGGAGAGATGCGATCGCCTCCAAGCAATTTTACTGGAACTAGTGCGGCGATCGCACACATTCAGCACAGTAATGTGGCTCTGATTTGCCTCTGCAAGTATCTGGGCAAATTGTACAGGCTGTAATGTCGGTGCTGTTAAGTGTTCGACTGGTACTAAGATGCGCTGAATTTTTTTCGGTGATTCTACTAGACGTGTCACCGCTACTGGACAATGGGATGCCCAAAGCACACCATCAATCACATTCCCAAATAAACGCGCTCGCAACCCAGTCCGTTTACCCCAACCCATAACAATTAAATTAGCCTTTTGTTCGCGAGCTGCTCTGCTAATTCCTTGAGCAAAGGCATCATCAATTCGCAGCAGTGGTTCTGCGGCCACCCCCAACGCTCGACTTTGAGCGGTGGCTTTGGTCAATAACCTCTCACTCCGTTGTAGAGACGCTTCTAGCTGCGGTGCATCCATTTGAGCAGCAGCATTAGCGATCGCCAGTGGTATAATTTTCCCCTGAGACTGACGCGCTAATAATGCCGCCATTTCAATCAAATACTGCTGAGTCTGAGGATTATAGACAGGTACGACTATAGTAAAAGCACTGTTTGTCTGTGGTGCATTCTGATCGGGTAGGGATGGTAATGGATTTTCGGCTGGTAAGGAATTCAAACCAACAGCTATCCGACTGGTAATAAACGGCCCCAAAGTTGATGTGACTAGCATTAAGACAATGACACTGTGTAATACTGCTAGTGGCAGCAACCCCGCCCGATATCCTACTAACGTTGCAGCTAAGGTTGTAGCAACCTGGGGAAGTGATAGCGACCACATTGTTAGCATTTCTTGCCAGCTATAACGGTAAATCAGTTTTGTCAACAAAGCTGCAATCAATTTGCTGACAATCAAACCAACTATCATCAACAGTGTTAGCTTGAGCGTGTCCAGGTTGTTTACAAAGGCGGGTAGATTGATTAGTAAGCCAAGGTTGATAAAGAAAAGGGGAATGAACAGCACGCTACCAATAAATACCACCTTTTCTTTGACTGGGCCTTCACCGACAGCTTCATTCACCGCCAAACCAGCTAAAAAAGCACCAACAATTTTTTCTACTCCAATCAATTGAGCGCCCACAGCCGCCAGAAATACAGAAAGCAACACAAACAAAAACTTGTTTCCTTCGTCGTCTCCAGACCGCTTGAAAAATTCTTTACCTGCCCAATCAAAGCCTGTCACAACGGCAACAGAGTAAATAGTTAACCAACCCACTAAGGTGAGTAGTTTCGCAAAACTGAACACTTCAGCATGAGCTATAGCTATACAAACGGCTAATACCAACACTGCGCCAATATCTGTAAAAATTGTCGCTCCAATGGTGACGCTAACAGCTTCGTTGTTTAACACCCCCAAACGACTGATTATGGGATATGCCAAAAGTGTATAGGAGGCGAATAAAGAGCCAATTAATATTGAGGTATTCCAGCCATAGCCTACAATCAGTCCTACTAAGGTTCCCATCACCAGAGGGACACTGAAAGTCAAGCTAGCAAACCCAAAGGCACGACTTTTTCTCCGGCGGAACTTTTCTAGATCAACTTCTAGCCCTGCGACAAACAGCAAGAAAATTAACCCAATGTCTGATAGCAGGTTAATCATCGGTGAGTCAGACTGAAATAGATTCCAGCCTGAGGGCCCAAGTACTAGCCCTGAGAAAACCAAACCCACTAATCCTGGTAATCTTAGCCGCTCAAACATGATGGGTATAACTAAGATAACCACTAGCAAAATAGCAAAGGGAACAATTGGTTCCTTGCCAAGAACTTGGGAAGTTGGTTCCAGAGCAAGAACTTGTGATATGAGTTCCATGATGTAGGAATTGAAGGGGCTATGGTAAAACTGCGATTACCTGAGGGGCGATCGCCTGATCGATATAAATGGAGAAGCCACCTGACGAAAAATCAAAAATCTTAACTTACACTAACTAGGCAATTGTCCCAGACCAAACTACCTACGGATGGATTTGACTCAAAATGAACCGCAAGCGATCGTAGTCGTCTTTAAGTAGCACGCTCAAGTTACGTCCAGCTTTAATTAGCCATTCTCGGTCAGCTTTGCGTAACTGGTATACATCTCGAATGGCCGCTGCGGTCAAAGATTCTATTGGTGCACCATTGATACAAAGTAGTGTCCGTAAAAAATCTAGTTCTTCAGTAAATTTAATGATAGCTTCTGGTTCACACCGATAAACAGCTTGATGAATTTGCGGGGGGCGGGGTGGTAGATACTGATATACCCTTTGGTTATAACTTTGATTTTGTGAAGATAGTTCAAATCCCACGATCGCAGCCCGGAATTCTGTACGAAGCATGGCAAATATTTGGGGTTGTTCCTCCCGTAAGTCTTCCAAGGACAACCCCAATGCTCTCGCTCGGTGTACGGAATCTATGGGCATAGTTGTGGCATAATAGACTACAGCATAAATTTGATTACCAGATTCTTCATCTATAGAACAGACCCAACTACCAAAGGGCGGCATAGAGGGAAAGCTCAAATCTTTTGGTTCCAAACACTGAGCCAAAAATTCAGTACTAGTAGTTTCAATCACCTCCGCAATGTGGTTGGGATGGCGATCGCCAGTGGCAAACTGTGGTAAGGGGAGGCGCATAATAATTTAGTCATTAGTCATTGGTGAGCCAGCGCTAGCCTCTCCCAAGGGGAGAGGCTAGCACCTTCTCTGCGAGAGGCTAACGCCAACGCGGAGCGTCTCGTAGAGAAGGAGGTTTCCCCCATGAGTGACTGGCGTTAGCGAGGCACGAGCGTCACCTATAACGGTCATTAGTCATTAGTTTTTGCCAAATGACAACGGACAAATGACTAATGACTAATCTTATTTGGCTTTTTTACGTCCGGCGGTGGTCTCTACGAGTTCCAATTCGCTCAGGCGAAAGGTAACTAATTTATCCCAGTTCCCACCCTCAAATAATACGGCTACTTTGCCATCAGTCAGTCGTTGCACGAGTCCTTCGTAGCGATAATAGGTATCTGCGGGATTCTTAACGCGAACAGTTGCTCCAGGCAGAATCATGTTTTTAGCCTCGCTTGTTTCCTTTTAATAGCTTAATACTTGTCATTAGTCATTTGTCTTGGTTCTTGCAAATGACCAATGACAAATGACGAATCAATAATACTTCTGTCTTTGGCGAAAATTTGCTACCGATTCTACTATTCCCAAAGAGATGAAGTTGGTCAGCATAGCAGAACGCCCATAACTCATCCAAGGTAGAGGAATTCCTGCCACAGGCGCTAAACCAACGGTCATGCCGATGTTTACAATCAGCTGAAACACAATCATGGACAAAACGCCAATAGCCAACAAAGAACCAAAGTTATCTTTGGCAGTTTGGGCAACATGCAGTAGACGGAAGCAAATTAAGCAGAAGACAAACAGCACTACCAAACAACCGACGAAACCAAATTCTTCCCCCACTGCGGAGAAAATAAAGTCTGTATGCTGTTCTGGTACGAAATTCAGTTGCGTCATTGGCCCCTTGAACAGACCCCATCCCCAAATTTCACCAGCACCAATAGCAATGCGAGATTGGATTAGATGATACCCAGCACCGAGGGGATCGTGATCGGGGTCAATGAATACAGTTAGCCGATTTTTTTGATACGGTTTCAAAATATGGTTCCAAGCGAAAACTCCTAATTCGCCACCCAGTATATTGAGACTCCACGCACTGATAGCACCGAAACCAAATCGACGCCAGGGTAGAGTTTGCCAGCCAATAATAGCCATAGCAACTGACCAAATTAGCCCTAATGGGCCAAAAGATAGTTCTTTGAACAAAACTATCGGCTCTGACAAAGGCCAAGATATACTAAATAAAATGGCGGCAACCACAGGAGAAATCATCAGAATCAACCAGCCGGGGTTAGCATTTGCCCAGTAAAGCATTCCTAAAACGATCGCACCAAATACCAGAGATGTTGCTAAATCTGGCTGTAAAAATACCAATCCCCAAGGGATGACGGTGATTGCCAGAACGCGGAAAACACCTTCGAGGCTAGAAGCAGTCCGCTTGTGTAACAACGCTGCTAAGGTAATGATCATGCCGACTTTGGCAAATTCTGAGGGTTGCACGTTAAAGCCAGCGATACTAATCCACCGTTGTGCCCCTTTGGCGCTAGTACCAGCAATCATCACGGCGATTAAACTGAAGTTCGTTAGTGTGTATGTTACCCAGTGCCACTGCATCAAGAATTCATAACGGATACGAGATAACACCAGGGCTATAAGCACGCCGATACCCGCTACCAACCAGTGCCACCACCAGTCAGTTACTGGCTGCTTCAATTCCGTACTGAGAATCATGATGCCGCCAAATATACTGACAGCAATCGGCAAACAAAATAGTAGCCAATCTATCTGCTGCCAGGGCTTAACCCAAGACTTCCAGCGAATTTTGGGGAGCGATCGTTTTAACAACATTGTGCCAGTTTAGACTTTTTTAAGTGTTGGGCATTCGGCATTCGGCATTGGGTACTGGTCAATAGTTCTTCCCCTGCTCCCTCATGCCCCATGTCCAATTCCTAGTATTCCCAAGCGATAGCCCAGGAAATAGATAGAAATTAAAATTAATTATGTTAGGGCAGCAACTGATACTTTACCAGCAATAGTCAGAGCGATCGCTGTTAATGCTTTTGCAGAAGCTGAATCTGGTTCACCTACAACTATTGGCACACCACTGTCACCACCAACTCGCGTGGAAATCTCTAGTGGCACACACCCCAATAGTGGCACTCCCAATTCGGTGGCTGTTTTGGAGCCACCACCGGAACCAAAGATGTCATAATGCTTATCTGGTTGATCGGGGGGTATAAAATAGCTCATATTTTCCACGATCCCCAAGACCGGGACATTCATCTGTTGGAACATCCGCAATCCCTTACGAGAATCTAACAGAGCTACAGTTTGTGGCGTGGTGACAATTACTGCCCCTGCCATTGGCACTGCTTGGGTTAAAGTTAACTGAGCATCTCCGGTTCCCGGTGGCATATCTACAATCAAATAATCCAGTTCTCCCCATTGCACTTGATAGAGAAACTGACGAATCACTCCATTGAGCATAGGCCCACGCCAAATTACTGGTTGATCTCGGTCAATCAAAAAGCCCATTGAAACTAATTTGACGCCGTGATTAAAAGCAGGTTCCAGGATGTCGCCTGTTTCGGTGGAACGAACTACAATTTGGGCATCAGCCAGACCCAGCATGGTGGGATCATTGGGGCCATAGATATCAGCATCTAACAAGCCGACTTTTGCCCCAGTTTGGGCCAGAGCCACTGCTACATTCACCGCTACCGTACTTTTACCAACGCCACCTTTGCCACTGGAAACAGCAATGATATTTTTCACCCCAGAAATGCCAGTACGGTCGGGCAAACTTTTTTGTTGCGGTGTTTCTGCCGTCACTTCTATGCTGACATCTGTAACGCCTGGGAGTTTTTTAACAGCTTTCTGACAGTCTTCGACAATAAATTCGCGTAAAGGACAGGCAGGAGTGGTTAACACTAAAGTGAAACTAACCTTACCACCGTCAATTGTGACGTTGCGAATCATATTCAGTTCTACCAGACTTTTGCGGAGTTCTGGGTCTTCCACTGGTCGCAAAACTTCTAGGACAGAGTGAGAATCGAGGACATCGTACATAAAAATTCAAAATTCAAAATGAATTAAATACACTTGTGGCGAACATCTTAGTTATTAACTGGATGCTTTCTTAAGTAAGGTCAGCTTAATGTTTTCACTGTCACTACCGTAATAAAACTTAGTAAATTGCATTATTACCTAATAGAATCTTAACTTTCTTTGGGCATTGGGCATTAGTCAAAAATTCTTCCTGTGCCCCATTCGCTACTCTCCCTTTACCTAAAAATCCAAACAACTGTCATTAAGGGATTTTTTCTTAGCAGATACGGCTGATAATGCCGTCTTTTCTACTGCCTCGACTAAAGACCGTGCAACCCGGTCTGTATAAGGACGGGATAAAGACCAAAATAAGGGTGATAACCATCCGCGTAGCGTTACAGAATAGGACAAACAAGTACCACAAACCGTGGATTCTACTTGGTAAGTCACCCGTTCTTCTATTCCAGGAATCGCCAGCACTCGGATACTCAGCATTTCTCTAGGATTGACGCGTTCCACAAAAATCATGATGGGAATGGGCGAAAAGCGTGTTACAGCTTGAAAAATCAATCCTGGTTTGGGTACTAATCCGTGGGGAACATTAGTACTCTTAAGTACTGGATGCCAGGAAACATCTGTTAAGTCAACAACTTTTTGCCACATTTCATCTACAGAAGCAGAACTAATCTCTCGATACGTCCACACCAGAGAAGCGCAAAACCGACGACGTTTGCGGTGGATGAATTTGGATAACCAACCTTGCATTTTCCTAATCCTCCTCCTGCCTAGACACTTTCTGGTAACTCTGGTATGGTGGGCAACTAAGCTCAACCCCTAAATTAAAACTTTCTCAAAAATGCCCTCAACGTAGAAAGCCTCGATTTGGCGCAGACGCCAACAGCAATATAACAGGCAAATAAATTTTGAGCAGGTCAGTCAAACCCTTGATAAATCAAGGTTACAACTAAAATCTAGTGTTTATACCAGAATATTCCAATTAAGAATTTCAAAAAAAACTTATTCAATATACAAGCCTATACGCATTTGAGGGAAAATAACTCTAGTGATGCCCATCAATCGCATAAATGCTTAACCAGTAAGAAAAAAGCGGGTTGGGCAAATAGAGCTTGATTTTTGGTGCGTATTTCCCCCAAATTTTAAAATGAAAAATTTGTGGCTTTCTGGAAATTGTAATTTAGGTTCGGGAATCTATGTTGACCAACTCGCAAACACCAACTGTAGAAGCAGTATCATCCAAGTCTTTGCCAGGAACTGACGCTCAGGCTAGAGTCAGTCAGTTTATGAAACAGCTGCAAGACGAAATTACTCAAGCGTTAACAAAACTAGATGGTGTGGGCCAGTTTCTCGAAGATAGTTGGGAACGCCCAGAAGGGGGTGGAGGGCGATCGCGCGTGCTGCGCGAAGGTGCAATATTTGAACAAGCAGGTGTAAATTTTTCTGAAGTTTGGGGTTCCCATTTGCCAGCCTCAATTTTAGCCCAACGCCCGGAAGCCGCAGGGCATGGCTTTTATGCCACAGGCACTTCAATGGTATTACATCCTCACAATCCTTACGTGCCTACAGTTCATCTAAATTATCGCTACTTTGAAGCGGGGCCTGTGTGGTGGTTTGGTGGCGGTCTTGACTTGACACCTTATTACCCCTTTGCTGAAGATGCGGCACATTTGCACAAAACATTAAAGCAGGCTTGCGACCAACACCACCCAGAGTATTACCCAGTGTTTAAGAAGTGGTGTGATGAATATTTCTACCTCAAGCATCGTGATGAGACACGGGGTGTAGGTGGTCTGTTTTTTGATTACCAAGATGGTCAGGGTGCTTTATATCGGGGGCCCAATCCCAATGGGGAAGCGGCTATTTATAGCAACCAGGTGGGAACACCAGAAACCCGCAATTGGGAAGATTTGTTTGCCTTTGTGCAAGGCTGTGGCAGAGCATTTTTACCCGCCTACGTACCAATTGTAGAACGGCGACATGGAATAGAGTATGGCGATCGCCAACGGAATTTTCAACTCTATCGTCGGGGACGGTATGTAGAATTTAACTTGGTTTATGACCGAGGCACTATTTTTGGTCTGCAAACCAACGGACGCACTGAATCAATTCTTATGTCCCTACCTCCCCTAGTGCGCTGGGAATACGGCTATCAACCGGAACCCAATTCCCCCGAAGCCGAGTTGTATGAAACCTTCCTTAAACCTCAAGATTGGATCAACTGGACACCCAAATAGTGCTGTACATGGATAGTAGGGCGTTTAACCCGTGCTGAGTTAGGAGTTGGGAGTTAGGAGTCAACAGTTGTGATAACTATCCGATCTTCCCATACTTCCTAATCTCTCCACTCCCCACTTCCTCTTTAAATTACTACTCAGCACTATTTGGGTGAGTTAAACTACCAAAGGTAAGCACTTAGCAGAAAAGGGTGACAATTTTAGCTATAGCTTGTTAACCTCAAGTGACAGCATTAGAAAATTCTGTACTAGCTAATCTTAAGAAGAATGCCACGGGGAGGGCTTTAGTGATTCATATAGACCAAAAAACTTATACAACCCAAGACGGGAACACCGTTATTGTCCTGACACCAGCAGGTCGCCTAGATATCACCACTGCTTGGCAATTTCGTCTGAAATTACAGGAGTGTATTTCCAAACTCAGTCGCCATGTAGTTGTAAATCTGGCTCAGGTAAATTTTATTGATAGTTCTGGTCTCACGTCTTTGGTAGCTGGAATGCGTGATGCGGATAAAGTCAAGGGCAGTTTCCGCATCTGCAATGTACATCCAGAAGCCAAACTCGTGTTTGAAGTGACGATGATGGATACTGTTTTTGAAATCTTTGAAACCGAAGAGGAAGCTTTAGAAGGTGTACCTCGTAGCATTGCCAGCTAAAAAAGAGTTAGGAGTTAAGAGTGAGGAGTTAGGAGTTAATTCAAAATTCATAACTCAATAACTCATAACTCATGACTCATAACTTTATTTTATTGAATACTGATTTCGCTTGGTGTAGCGATAAGGCCCCATAATTGCTCCCCAAGTTGCTTTTCCTGTTACCGGATCGATTCCTTTGTCGTAGCTGTGAAATTCGCTCGCTGTAACTTCAAAACCCAAGGAAACATAGATGCTATTGCCAAGATAAGTAAAGCTGCAACGAGTTTCTGGGACTGGGGTAGCGGTAAACTTATAGCGATCGCTGGCTAGCTTTTCCTGAGTAACTGTTAAAACACAACCTGGTAGTAAATCTAATTGTTCGGGTGTAAGTGTGTTTAGTAGAGCCGAGTTATGACCCGCACCTTTTAATGCATCTGGATCTTGAGGCATATAATATTGTACTTCCACGGTTGTGTCAGAACTGATCCCCTGACGCAACCGGATAATTCGCTGGCGGTAAGGTTTATCTAGGTTAATAACGTTAGCCTGTTCGGCAAACAGGGTGATGCTATCTTCTGTGAACAGATTAACTGGTCTTTGCCATTGGCGGAGGTGAACATACCAGACTGGGTCTGCTATGGCTTGTTCCCGATTATCAAATTCACCAGCTAGGTACTCACCTAAAGCAATTAACTGTGGCGAGAAGTTCATAAATGCGATAAAAAAATCATTAAGGATGATAATTTTTGGCTAGTTTTTTAGGAGAAATAGTCTTATTCTCTGTGCCTAGCAGCTTATAAAGTACTTCTGATTTGTTTATATTGTAAATGAAACCGTCACCAGCCAAAACCTCAACTTGGCAAAGTAGCCTTTAAGCGAGAAAATAAAGATACGTCGCCCTTAACATTTCTTTTTTCTTTGTGAATAACGTCCGTACAGTCTCTGATACAAAGCGAACTTTCTACAATCTTCACACCCGTCCGATCAACACTATTTATCGTCGGGTAGTAGAAGAATTGATGGTGGAAATGCATCTACTGTCAGTAAATATCGATTTTAGCTACAATCCAATTTATGCCTTGGGTGTCGTCACTACTTTTGACCGCTTCATGGAAGGCTATCAACCAGAACGGGATCAAGAATCAATTTTTAATGCTCTATGTCGGGCTATAGAAAAAGATCCACAACAATATCGACAGGATGCCCAGAGATTGCAAGCTGTAGCTAAAGGCTTGCCAGTTAAAGACTTAATTGCGTGGTTGGGTCAAACTACTTACTTAGATAGAGATGCTGATTTGCAAGCACAACTGCAAGCGATCGCCAACAATCCTAACTTTAAATACAACCGTTTGTTTGCAATTGGTGTATTTTCGTTATTAGAACAGTCAGATCCCGAATTGGTTAAAGACGAAAAGCAACTCACTGAGGCCCTAAAAGCGATCGCTGCTGGTTTGCATATTTCCGATGACAAACTCAATAAGGATTTGGAACTATACCGTTCTAACCTAGACAAAATGGCGCAAGCACTGGTGGTTATGGCAGATATGCTCTCAGCCGATCGCAAAAAACGCGAGCAACGTAAACAACAATCAACTACTCCAGTTGCTCCCCCAAATTCCAACGAATAATTAGGAGTTATTCAATTTTAGATTTTAGATTTTAGATTTTAGATTTTGCAGAAAGTCTGAGCAAAGGTTTCCTTAGCTCAGACTTAGCAAGAAAGATTTTAGATTTTTACTTCAATCCAAAATCCAAAATATAAAATTGCCAGAGTTAAGAGTTATTAATAACTCATCACTCATCACTCTTAACTCTTACTTTTAGACGCCCAATAATTTGTAGATTAAGCTGTTAATTATGGTCAGTGAAAATGCCCCAATAACAGCACTCCAAATACCGTAACGCAAGCGAAAGCCCTCTACTAACCAAGCAGCAATACTAAAACAAACCACGGCTATCATAAATGTGAAAATGCCGGATAATAAGTCTAAAGTAAGCAAATTTGGTACTGCAAAAACGAGGCTTAAAATCGGTCTAACTATTGCCGTTACGATCCCAAGCACTGCGGCAGAAAGGAAGGCTTTACCAGGAGTGTCAATTTCAACTCCCAGAGGCAATTTACTAATTATCAACAGGCTGATAGCTGTTACGAGCCAAACAATTAAAAGCGTCATGATATTCATGCCACAACCCCTGATACTAATTCGTAATTCGTAATTCGTAATTTGTAATTCGTAATGACGCTCTCTACGAGACGCTTTGCGTAGCTTGCTTCCCCGTAGGGGTACGTGGACTCGCTTTGCGTGATGATAACGTAATTAGGACACACTGAAAGATATTTGAGACAAGTGCTTTCCAATGCGTTAACCTGTTTGCACAAAGAAGACATCCTTCCCCAATTTGGTATGAAACGTGGCAATTGGTGATAAATTGCTCAATACTATTGGTAGAAAAATCTTTAAGGCTCAACCAATTATTTGTAAATTAGCAGTTCTTTTTCCTCTAGCCAAGATTTATTCTAGATATCTTTAGGTTTGGGAAAAGACTTGAAGGGGAGTTGGGAATAGGGTGTGGGGAAGGATGAGGGAGATGGGGAGAAATCAATTCAAAAATCAAAAACTTCTGCCTTCTCTCAAGGGGAGACGCTAAAAGCGATCTGCCTCCTCTTTCCCAATACCCAATGCCCCATACCCCATACCCAATGCCTATCTCATCTTTTAAGAGGAGGTTGAGTTTGTTTGGGTGCTACAGGTGCTTGAGATGCTGGTGGGTTGGAGATACCAGGATTGATAGGGCTAATGCCTTGCCCTGATGGAGGCTGACTTAGGCTAGGAAAGGGTACAGAATTAGGTGCTAAGGGAAATCTGGGGGCAAGATTGCCTTCAGAATTGATGCCTGGAACTGGGGCGGTGGTGGGTACTGGTGTCGCACCAGGATTTATTGGGAAAGAGGGGACAGTCGGCTGGTTTGGTAAGTTTGTGGATGGTTGAGATGGGCCAGGGATAATTCCCAAAGACACGCGATCGCCTCCGACTCGGCGCAATAAGTCCAATGTCTCAATCACATCATTGTAAGTTGCTGTCCGCGAAGCATTCAGCACCACAACGGCACTAGGGTTTGCTTGGAGATACTCTTTTAACCTCTGTCCCAAATCTTGCTGTTTTACAGGCTGTTTTTCTATGTAAGTATTACCAACGGCATCGATAGTTACAATCAGACTTCCACTCTGTGAGGTTATCCCAGATACACTGCTGGGGCTGGCTTTAGGCAAATCAACATTTATTGCCTGTTGGCGGGTAAATTGTAATGCCGCTAACAAAAAAAACGTCAGGATACAAAAAACGACATCAATTAAAGGGATGATTTGAATTTGGACTTCTTCAATTGGAGTATGTAGATTAACTTTCATGTCTCACTCTAAAGCCTGGTTCAGGGGTTGAATTCTTGACTATTAATTAAGTGCATTTTATTTAATTAGATGCATTCGGGGGTTCAGGAGGTTCAGAAAACCTAGTCTTTCCTGGCTTACGGGGTGGAGTGAAATTTTCCTGCACAATTGCTGATGTCCGATTGCTAAAATCAGGGGGAGACTGGCGGTAAAGCAATTCCATCTCATTCCCTGCCTTCCGAAAAACTTTGACTTGGTTGACTACAAAACTTTGAAATAAGCGGTAAAATACCAAACTAATGATGGCAACTATTAGCCCACTTGCCGTACTAATTAAGGATTCACCAATACCAGTAGTTACCCCAGCCGTAGATTCAGTTCCCAAATCGCCAATCCGAATTGAGCGTAGAGACTGGATTAAACCCAAAACTGTGCCCAACAATCCCAGCAGTGGCGCTAGGGCAATCACAGCTTCTAAAAGTTTTTCGCCCCGGCGCATCCCAGCTAATTCGTCTTCTGCCGTAGCCTCTAGGGCTAATCTAAAGGTTTCCGCATCACTTTTTGCCAAGCGTAGAGGGGCGTAAAGAAAACGCCCCACAGGCTGATGGTTTGCTTGTCTTGCAATGTCGGCAGCTACTTCCCAATTATCTTGAGCAGCATCCAGAATGCGATCGACTATTTGTTTTTCCTGAGTCAAAATTCGCAACCAGAACCACAAACGCTCGAAAATCACACTCAAAGACAGAATTGAGAGAACAAGTAAAGGCCACATCGCTGGCCCGCCTTTATAAAACAAATCTAAAATATCCACTGTTTAAGCTTCCTCCCTCCATGACTAGAGCAAATGTGCTAAGGCATTTTAATTCTAGAGATTAATGCAAAATGAGGGACTTCCAAAATATAAATTTCTCGAAAACCTCAAAAAACAGTAAAAGTATGGCGTATTTGACTGAGACTGCTGTATAAACTTGCTACTGGGTAGGCGATCGCACGATATACCGATAATTTTTGGCATAGTTTTGCTAGACTTCCTTGTAACCTGGAGTTTCAGCACAGATATTTTCACGTAAAGGAGAGCAAATTTTGGCAGCAGTCCGAGTTCGTCAGCATGTTAATCCACTTGGTAAAAAGTATCAAACCCCAGCAAGTCCCGTTGACTGGAAAACAATTTATGCAAAGCCAAATCAACCACTACATTTAGATATTGGCTGCGCGAAGGGACTATTTTTGTTGAAGATGGCCCAGATAGAACCCAACTGGAATTTTCTCGGCTTAGAAATTCGGGAACCTCTGGTGCTGGAGGCGAATAAGTTACGTTCTGAGTTAGGTTTAAAAAACCTGCACTATTTGTTTTGCAATGTGAATAACTCACTGCATTCACTTTTATCTTCCCTCCCTTCAGGAAGTTTACAACGCATTACAATTCAATTTCCCGATCCTTGGTTTAAAACCCGCCATGCTAAACGTCGTGTCGTTCAACCAGAACTAGTGGCAGACTTAGCTAGTTATCTTGCAGTTGGGGGGTTGGCATTTCTGCAATCAGATATGGAATTTGTGGCGGTGGAAATGCGCGATCGCTTTGCTGAAAATCCAGCTTTTGAGAAAATTGGTACAGGAGAATGGTTAGCTGAAAACCCCCTGCCAGTCCCCACAGAAAGGGAAATAGGCACTCAAAAAAAGGGTGAACCTGTTTATCGGGCTTTGTTTATCAGGCGAGAAGTTGTAAATGAGGAGTAGTTAAAGTGATAGTGCGATCGTCTATCACTTTAAATGCCAAATCTAGCTTGTTATCTTGACATTTTAGATGTTATATGATTTTTCATGTTGATGTGGAGCAACTGAGCATTAGACACCCTCTGTCAATTGCCAAGATTTTCGAGACATAAATGTTTTAGTTAATAGTCGTAATTGCCTGAGATATCAAATTTGAATTGGTATGCAAGAGTTTACAGCTTGATTAACTGATTATATGCCCCTACGGAAAAATTGGGATAACTTAAAATTTATCGTTTTTTAGTGACATAAAAGTTCTATTTTTGTCTAATCTAGAGTTATTAAAATATAGAGTGAGTAGCTTCTTTTTTCCTAATATAAGGACATATTAGACAATTATACTGATTATTATAATTGCCTAAATAATAGTTAATTGTCAAGAACTCAGAGGAAAATCAACATGGAAGCTAAAGAAAGAAAGTATAACATTCAAATTGAAATTAACGATTTGATTGATGATGCTGTGAAAAATGCTGTGACACGTCGGAACGAAGTTTTGAATTCAGAAGAAGCTTTGTTATCGATGTCTGACGAAGAAGCAAAAAGCGTTTCAGGTGGAGAATCAAAATTGGTTCCCATAATCCTTGGTAAGGTTTTTATTCCTATTACTATAGGACTGGTAGCAGCTGACCCCTTATATTCATAAAGATTCTGTCCACTGGAGGCTCAATTGATGAAAGATATTGCTGTGGATAAAACTACACTTTGCCCCAGTGCTAGAGCAGAATCTGAGGATAGTGTGGTTTTCGGAATCATTAGTGGAACGGTTGCAGAACCGCGTGTAACTTATCTTAAACAGCCCTTGCCTATCACTGATGAACTGATAGCAAAAGCTAGTCCAATTACACCTGCTGAAATTTTTCGGACGGCGGCAGCTTGTGCTACTAAAGGTTGTCAGCATTTTGATGGACAAGATTGCCGTCTAGCAACGCAAATTGTAGAAAAGTTACCGCTAGTAGCAGAAGAACTACCTCCCTGTTCTATCCGCCGAGATTGTCGGTGGTGGCAGCAAGAAGGCAAAGCAGCTTGTATGCGTTGTCCACAAGTAATTACAGATAACTACAATCCGTCTGAAGTAGCAATTCAAGTGTCAAAACTAGCTGCTGGTTAAACACAACTACAGATTAGTTTCTCAGGTGAAAGAAGTTTCTAACAAAGATTTCATGGGAGCATCTTCACCTTTGCAAGCCCTACTTAGCGATTAGAAATCGCGGCTACACAAACATAGACGCTTTGCGGCTACTCTTACGAGAACGCTTTCAGCGAACCCGCAGGGTAGTCTGCCTACACGGACTCAAAGAATTTGAAACCCACGAAGGTGGGTAAAGTCTCGTATAGCCGCGTAAAGCCTTCGGCATAGCTTCGCTTAACGCGTCAACGTGCCGGAGGCTCTATTCCATTCACTAGGTCAGGCGTGTTTTTACATTCATTGAGATGCTCCCGATCTCATTAAGTAATCTCAGGAGATTATATTTATGTCGAAACAAATAAATCAAAGACATCTCAAAAATCAAATTGAAATTACAGACTTGATTACAGAAGCAGTTGATCATGCATCCGCACGACGCAACCAAGTTTTAGATGCACAAGAGTCGCTGTCAGAATTGTCTGATGAAGAAGAAAAAGGTATTAATGGCGGTTTGAGAATTATTCTTGGATATTTCCCCGTAGACGTAGCATAATTTTTCTTGAATACAAGTAAGAAAAATTCTCCAATAAGCTGGTTCAATATTCCAACAAATTTACTAACTGTTAAGTAATTTACCAAGCAGAAGATTATGTCTCTAGAACACGTCAAAGGTTTTTACGAAAAGCTAGCAAATGATGAAGCATTTCGTAATCAAATTCAAGGTGTTAATAGCAAGGAAGAATGCAGCCAAATAGTTAAAGCTGCTGGTTACGATTTCACTCTAGAAGAGTATGAAGAATATACCGCTCAATTGTTAGAGTCTGCCAATGGTGAAGGTGAACTCAAGGATTTAAGTGAAAAAGAATTAGCAGCAGTTTTTGGTGGATTAACTGGAAAGCCCAAAATCCAACCATTGTATGGAGTTGTATGGCCACCCTACCAACTGATGTATGGAGTTATTCGGGTAGATGACATAGTTTAAGAAACCTCTGTTGCTACCATAAAAAATTAAATTTCTAGGGACGGATGGGGATCTATCCCTAGTTTCATAAATTCAAAATAGACTTGAAAAGGTACATAACAAACGAATTTTCAATGTTCAGAAATATATTTAATTAATCAAGAGCATGAGAATATTATGTCCCTAGAAAATGTCAAAGCTTTCTATGAGCGGCTAATAAATGACGAAGCTTTCCGTAATCAAACTCAAAGCGTTAATAGTAAAGAAGAATGTAGCCAAATAGTTAAAGGTGTCGGCTACGATTTCACGCTACAAGAGTATGAAGAATATACCGCTCAATTGTTGGAACCTAACAATGGTGAAGGTGAACTCAAAGATTTAAATAAAAAAGAACTAGCAGCAGTTTTTGGTGGATTAACTGGGTGGAACAAATTCCAACCACCGTATGGAGTTGTTCGGACAAATGACATAGTTTAGGGAATGTTTTTTCCTAATAGAACAGATTAAATTTCTAAGAAAAGATGGGGATTTGTTTATCCCTTTCTAGAACAATTAATTGAGGTTATATTCATGACTTATCGCCGAATTAGTTATGCAGTTTGGGAAATTACACTCAAGTGTAATCTAGCCTGTCAACACTGCGGTTCACGCGCTGGTCATACAAGGACAAATGAACTTTCCACAGCAGAAGCCCTTGATTTAGTTAGACAAATGGCGGAAGTGGGAATTACAGAAGTTACCATTATTGGTGGTGAAGCTTTTCTCCGTCCTGACTGGCTAGAAATTGCCCAAGCAATTACCAAAGCTGGGATGTTGTGTGGTATGACCACTGGAGGTTATGGTATTACCTTAGACACAGCCCACCGGATGAAAGAAGCTGGTATTGGCGTGGTTTCCGTATCAGTTGATGGTTTAGAAACAACTCATGACAATCTACGGGGCAAAAAAGGCTCGTGGCAATGGGCGTTTAAGACCATGAGCAATCTCAAGAAAGCAGGTATACCCTTCGGCTGCAACACTCAAATCAATCGTCTCTCAGCACCAGAATTTCCTGTTATTTACGAGCATATCCGCGATGCTGGTGTCTTCGCTTGGCAAATTCAATTGACTGTACCAATGGGCAATGCTGCCGACAATACTGATATTTTACTGCAACCTTACGAACTATTGGATCTATACCCAATGATTGCTCGTGTTGCCGAACGCGCCAAGCGAGAAGGCGTGCAGGTGCAGCCGGGGAATAACATCGGCTACTACGGGCCCTATGAACGACTGCTGCGAGGTGGAGACGCTTGGTCATTTTGGCAGGGATGTAGCGCTGGGCTGTCTGCTTTAGGCATTGAAGCCGATGGTGCGATCAAAGGTTGTCCCTCGCTACCGACCACAGCCTACACTGGTGGTAACATCCGCGACTATTCACTACGAACAATTATTGAAGAAACTGAAGAACTACGGTTTAATCTGGGGGCTGATACTCCCAAAGGAACATCGCATTTATGGGGCTTTTGCAAGACTTGCGAATTTGCTGAACTCTGTCGAGGCGGTTGCAGTTGGACTGCTCACGTTTTCTTTGATAAGAGAGGTAACAATCCTTATTGTCATCATCGCGCCCTCACTCAGAAAAAAGGTGGTATTCGGGAGCGAGTATTTCTTCAGCGTAGAGCCGACGGAAACCCCTTTGATAATGGTGAGTTTGCTCTGATTGAGGAACCGATTAATACCTCTTGGCCTGAAAACGATCCACTTCATTTTACTAGCGATCGCATTCAATGGCCAGAAAGTTGGGAAGAAGAACCAAATCTAGCATCATCTTTAGTTGGTTCTAGTAATTAAAAACTCCAAAATACCATTTTTATGAATAATATCTCTACTGACTCTATCCCTTCAGATAATACAACTGTTCCTGACTCTCAAGAAACCCTATTACCTCGTTCACCTTGGAATAGTCAGTTAACTTATTTGAGAATTATTTTTCGGGCGAAGAAAGCTCTAGATCGCATCGAAAAAGAAGCAAGTGTGTGAAAATAATGAGTTGGTAATGTTTCAAGCCTAAATAATTATTATCTCTCAACCCTCATTTGACATTGGGTTGATTTTTATAATCTATCCTCGCCTCTGTTTTGAAGGAGACGATAAATAAAGAGTGACATAAATATTTTAATTATTTCATCATAAATTAGACGATTATTTAAATTACATGGACTATTATGCYTCTGTTCAAATACTAGAGCCGTGTATAT
>NNBV01002223.1_pt1 | contig 29215 bp, 11 predicted proteins | sample 1173771 | NCBI WGS metagenome assembly NNBV01 (sample SAMN07173938, study PRJNA388173) | plant metagenome | isolation source: symbiotic tissue sample KVS11 | place: Norway: Troms, Kvaloya island | reverse complement strand
TGGCTGTTGATTGGAGTAGGTAAAGTGATAATGAGACAAGAATGAAACCTAGTTAAGTGAAATTAAATCAGCAATCCTAGCTGCTCTCTTCCTAACTACCGAAACATAGTGATAAAGTATTTCGAGTGAATGGTAAGAGCTACATCTCTGCCTAATGCTACCTTCGAGTCGACAAGAATGTTTTAGGGTCATTCAGACACAGGTTGGCTTCGGTGGCCTCATGCCAAAGCCCGGCCACCTACTATAGCTAATACTGTTCGAGCGATAGTCGAAGATCTAGGCGATCGTCTCCACCTTACTTTCCTCTCGGTATCCCTTTGCCTGCATTCGATAAAGCTGAGAATAGCGTTCGCTCGTGGTAAGAAGTTCCTGGTGTGTACCTATGCCGATGAGTTTACCGTGCTCGAGCACAAGTATTTTGTCTGCATTTTTTACTGAGCTAAATCGATGCGTTATCAGAATAACTGTTTTACCGGGCATGTCCTTTTCAATCGATCTAAGGATCTTTTCTTCTGTAATCGCATCGATTGATGCGGTAGGTTCGTCTAGGATAGTGATGAGGGCATCACGATAGCGCATCCTCCCTACGGCAAGCCGCTGGTGTTGACCTTTTGACAAGTCGACTCCATTTTGAAAGTCCTTCCAGATCAGTTGATCATAGTTCTTTATAAACTCATCTGCACCTGCACTTTGTGCAGCACGTTTAATTTTTTCCATTTCGACAGGTTCGTCCCATTTTCCCAACCACATGGACTGGCTCATCGTGACGTTATAGACTGGAAAGTCCTGAAAGAGTACACCAAGAGTATTGAGCCAGTCTTCGAAGCGAATTTTTTTCAGATCCGTTCCGTTGACGAGAATTTCCCCGGAAGATGGATCATAAACACGGCACAGTAGTTTTATGAGTGTCGTTTTCCCCGATCCATTCAGGCCGACGAGAAATATTTTTTCTCCCGGTTTAATAGTAAAAGAGAGATCATTTAAAACCAATGGACCGGGACTATTTTCATTGGGATAAGCAAAGCATACATTCCGAAATTCAATGAATGGTGCTTCTCGGAAATAGGCAGGGATGGATTCATCTGTCGAACTGATCCTTGGCTGAATCTCGATCAATTCAAACCACCGCGCCGCATAACGTGCGGCCTCTTCAGTGAGTGATATCGATTCAACATAGGTATTGATCGTTTGATAAAAACGTGTGTAAGTGCTAAACGCTAGCAGAAGTGCCCCTACTGCAATCAATCCGTTTAAGGTGTAAAAGGTCATCAGGGCTATGGCAGCAAATAGAAACAGCAGGTACCAAATACTTAAGATGCTATAGGACCATGATTTCTTTCGTTCCGCTTCTAGAATCTTGTTATTGAAAACTGTCCGACGTTCGACGATCTGCTCCTTGAGCCATTCTTTTAATTTTAAAAGAATGACGTCCACGGCTTTGTGCAGTTCTTCAAAATGCGCGATACGGTTGCTTATTACGCGCTGATCTTCTACGGAAAGATATCTGACACGGAATACCTCCATACTGTATTTTTTATAGAAGAAGTAAACTGGCATCGCAGCCAACACAGCGAATAGTACTAACCATGCGCTTAACATCCAGAGGATGATCATAGAGGTGATGATGCCTGCGAAATTACTTGCGGTACTAAATACGAATTCCGATAGATTCAACATGCTCGCATTTCCCCATTCCTTTGCGCTCTTAAGAAGGTTCTGGAATGAATCACTTTCAATCGTACTAATATCCAGGCTTCCTTGTTTCTCGATGCGGGTCAATTCAAGCTTCAACGTAAATTCAAGTTTAAATCGTGCTTTGTAGTAGTTTACGAGGTTAGCAAATACAGAAGGAACCAGAAATGAAATCACAAGAAGAGAGGCGATAGCAACCAGCCGAGTTGAGTCTGTAGCGCCCTGGTTGATTTTAATAATCTGATCAACCATGAGCGAGAAGCTAACAAACTGCAGATAAACTATCGAGCCCACGCAGATGTTCAGCGCAATGATAAGCAGAAAAACTACAGGATTGGTTTTCCAAGCGAAAACTATTGTCTTAAGAGCAAGTTCAAAAACATTTTTGGCTTCTTTCATAATCTGATCCTTACTTGATTTTTTAATCGTATTACCCGAGTGTATTCCTTCCGATGAAATACCGTGTTTATTCTTGCATCGACGACTTAAAATCAGCTGACGAGTATTTCAGATATTGCTCCCATGCGCGCATGACATATTGTGCAGGCTTGAGTACCTCATTAAATGTTTTATCGGGCTTCCAGAAGCTAAAATGCATGATCTTGATGTCATCCAAATCTGTTTTATGGATAATATCCGATAAAATAAAATAAGTTTGAAAATTATACTGATAATCCCTTGATGCCGTAATATTATTCAACTGGCACCAGATGGAGAGGATACTCTGATCAGAGTGCATAATGAAATTGTTGTAGGTATCTGCGATCCTCCAGATTTGTTTTACATTTTCTGCCGAGCGGTATTTCTTCGGAAGAACAAAGAATCCGCTGTTAATCATGGTGCTGTTGACTGTTGTTAGATCCATTCCATCAAGGTAAAGAGCCCGGAGCAGGTCGGGATCTGCGGATACTTCCTGCCTGAATACAGGATCCGGCGAGGAGTCAGCAACACAAAAAAAACTATTCTTTTCAAAGACTTCAGCAAAGGGTTTGACTACAATGGTATCACAATCCAGATAGACGATGGTCTCATATTGGTCAAACAGGTTTGTCCATAAAAAAAGCCGGATAAAGATCATGGAGGAGCCGATTACTCCGAGGTTGAGGTTAGCGATTTTATCGAGGTCAAATTCCAGATCAAGTAATGAGACGTTTGGCATCCTTTCGACATACTCACGTACCTCGTGTTTATTACCCGGGTAGTAAATAATTATTTGCGGATGATCGGGATAATTCGCGTGGAGGCTATTGATACACGCTTTGGCGTATGGGAAATAGGAGTCATCAAAAGTCGTAAAGATGCAATGCATGAGGAGAGGGTTTTAAAGATCAGGAGAGATAAACGCTGTCGAAAGCGTTTGCTTTTTATTTGTCTGCCAGCAGTTCACTGACCAGTGAAATTTCTTTTTGTTGTGTTTCAGCGGAATGAAAAATATTTTTCATGGCTTGTACTGACTGCGACAAACCGGGATTGTTTGTGATGTCTTCTATTTGACTGGCGAGTACTTCGGGCGTGATGGTTGTGATCTCAAGAGTGTATCCCAGGTTTTGTTTTACCACGCGTCGCGCATTATCTGTCTGATCTCTTCCCATGGGTATGACGATCATAGGAACACCGTAAAAGAGACATTCTTTAATAGAGCCAAGGCCGCCATGAGTGATGGCCAAACTTGCCTTCTTTAGAATTTCTATTTGTGACACCCATGTAAAACAGGAAACATTTGACGGCAATGATCCTAATGCATCCAGGTTCGCTTGTGTTCCGACTGAAAGAATAAGATGATATCCTGTCATTGCTTCGTGTTTCATGCATTGCAGCATGAGGAAAAAAAACTGAATTGATTTTTCTTGGTAAGCGAGCATTTGCGTTCCCATGGAAGCAAAAATTATCTTTTTGTCTCCTGCCTGTGCCGCCATTTTAAGAGTGGCATCGGCTTCTTCCGGGGTTGACTGCCGGATGCAAGGCCCGATATATTGATCCCGCGCACCGATGACTTGTGCCTGGTCACAGAGTTGTGGTGGGCAGAGCATCCACTGATGCATATTTTTTAACGGGTCTGTCATTTCCATTAAGTTTTTAATACCCGTATTATATTTTGAGATGAAGGAAAGGACAGCTGTAGGAGTCTCCCCGGAAAGGTCAATAAAATTCTGGTAGCAATTTTCGATGGTCAGTTCGGCTAATGTCCGCGATGGGTTGTAAGGCAATGCTGTGTGGTAGATGATCTGCGGGATTTTATATTTGTAGTGTATCAGCAGGGATTCAAGTGCAATAAACATACTTGACAGTATAATTTTCGGCCTGGTTTTGTATATGACTTCATCAAGGCTGCCATTGACTATCGACAGGTAGTATTTGTTATTGTTTACCGGGGAGTGAATCTTTTTCAATTCACGCATCTGTTTCACATATCCCGGCGGATAAAATTCTTCCAGTATAGGGTAGGCTTCAAAGCCATTGGATTCAATAAACTTCCTAGCATCGGGGATGCCCATGTACGCAACTTTCAGCCCGCTTGCCCTGAGATTAGCAGCAATTTTAAATGTAGGGATCACGTGCCCCTCCTCAAAGTCGCAAAGAAAAAGAATGTCTACCACGGATTTAAACTGAGTTAAACAGTTGTTGGGAAAAGAGTGAAATTGAATTGAGTGGGAGTTAATGGCATTGAGGCAGCGTGTGGGGCTACCGTGCTCCTTCTGATAATTTTACTCCCGTACTCTTTCAGGTATCAGCAGTGTTTTTGTTACCAGCTGCATGATTATCTGTTCATTATCGAATATAAAAAAATGGTTGCCTGGAAACTGGCGTACAATAACCCGGGAGGTAGTTTCTTTTTCCCAGCTAGAAGCATCCTGAAGCGAAATTTTTTCTTCCAAGCCAATCATACAGGTAATGGGTATATGAAAAGGAGGTGTCTGGGAATGCTCGTAGGTCTCCACTGCCTGGAAATCTGCGCGAAGCATTGGTTCAAAAAATAGCATCATTTCGGGGCTGCTATAAATCTCCTCGGGTATGCCTCCCAATTTTTTCAATTCAGCAATAAAATCCTGCTGCGGAAGAAGGTGACGTGCCGGTGCACCGTCATCGAACGAAGGTCCTGCGGATCCACTGAAAAACAAGTGGCGGGGCTGAGGCAGGTCACGGCGGATAATCTCTTTTGTAAGCAGATAGCCAATCAGTGTACCCATGCTGTGACCGTAGATGGCATAAGGAGACGACAAGTCACCGGAAATCTGATTCATGATGTCAGTCACCATGCTATCAATAGTGAAGAGCAGGTGTTCATTGATTCGTTTTCCTCTCCCGGGTAACTCTATGGGTACAACGGTGACCCCTTGCTTTTCGCATTCTTTAAATCCGTTATATGCATAGCTGCTTCCTCCTGCAAACGGCAAGCAGAATAATGTGGTGTTCATATTTTCCTGCAAAGTTCTGGCTGTTAAATTGAGATAAGTGTTTTGCAAAAAAGACTAATGACATCCATGGATGATACCCCATTGGTTGCCGGTTGTTCAATAGGTTTATTTACCACGGAAATCAGTCGTCCGGCCGCACCGACCACGTGATTGAATGTATCCCCAGTGAGGTTGTGAGCGTGATAAAATTCCCTGTTGAGTTCCTGAGAAACCGAACGTTGAAAATTCTCGCCTGTGGCACAAGTCCGTGTAAAGCTTGACTCGTCCCTGATTTCCCAAACCATAATTGAATTATGTGTGGCCAAGTCCCTGTAGAAGCCAAAGATGTTTCGGATTAAATTTTCTTTGCTCTGCTTGATGCCCTGGTACTGCCCCTTCAGGCTCTCGATATTTTCTCCCACGATTTCGGAAAGGGCAGATTCGTTGATCTTAATATAGTTGGTAACGAAATCACCAATGATGATGGGCATGCGTATTCCGTGATAAGCGCTAACACCATATACGCCGATGGGTATGTTCAGCACGGTATCAGGGTCGGTATGTATATTGATTGAATAGGTATTGACGTGTGCAAACAAGTCATCAAGGATATATTGAAAGGAATCATCATTCTGTAAGCGGGGATGAATTCCTGTAGGAGTCATTCCACTGAGTGGTCGTTCCGTCGTCAGCCAATACGAATTTTCCCTGAGCGCCGTAGCGAGGCATATGATTTCACGTTCGGATAACAGTGGCAACCTGTTCTCTTGTCTTATCTGCATGGTCTTGTTATTTACTGTCTGAGGTTACCTGAAAAAGCTCCTGTGAGATACTGTGATTTTTCTTTTTGTAGAGTATTTCTTTTTCTCCGAATAACCGTTCTGCAATCTTCCCTTCGTTCCGATAGTGGTCGATTAGTTTATTGGATTGAATGATCGGGTTTGATTCGTCCGTGTATTTAATGCTGCTGATAAATTTCATCCAGGGTTCCATCCCCATTGCGTAGACGTATACTTCGCGAGGCTGAAACACGTCAATGAGTGCCTTACCTTTTTCAAAGTTGGAGCCGGACAGTCTTCTTGACGAATCCTTGTCTCTTTCCAGTTGACTGAACATAAGCGGGCCATATAACCAGGTCAGCGGCGCGCCATCGCATTCCATTCCAAGAAAGACAACGTCAGCTTCGCCGGTTATTTTACGCACGTGCTCATATAGCCTGGGTTCTATGTTGTTAGAGTCGGCCACAAAGAGCATGGAGAACTCGCCTACCTTAAGATGGTAGCAGATTTTTGCCTGAATATTAAGGTCACTGTGTTCCCCTATAAAAGGCACTCCTGTTATTGCACAATCATGGAAAGACAGGGTTTCCAATTCTCCCAATTCAATGATGTTTTTAAACCCTATATTCTGAAACATTAGTTTCAGGCTTGGATCCTGCAGAGCGCCTCCTGTTGTTTTCGGGATCACAATATTTTTGATCCGGTGACGCAGGGGCAAAAGTGTTTCAAAAAGAATGTGATCCTGGTGGTTGTGGGTGATCAGTACGTAGTCAATCTGGTCGGGTAGATGAACATCCGAGAAGCGGTTGATGTCCTGCTGATATCCATAGTAGCTTACCACGGGATCAATCAATACGGAAAGCTCTTTGGTTTCAATCAGGATACAGGCATGGCCGAAGTATCTCATGCGTACATTCTCTCCCTGGTAGCGCTGGTAGCGGGGCGGCCCTTGGGGGGTAAAAAAAGATTCAAAGAGTGTTTCCTGAGTTGTATCGATGTTCCATTTCTGCTTGATCATTTCCAGGGATTGCGAAGTTCTTTTCATCCTACACAAATCATCTATCTGTTCGGAGTTAAAGGGAATCTGAAAATCCAGCACGTTATCTTCCCTGAGCCTGGGAGTGCTCAATACAAATGGCCGTTCATCATTTTCAGTAAGCCACATGGAAACACTTTGCTGCGAAGGATTGTAGTACTTGCTTTTATAGAGCAGTGATTCAAACAGGCGGAAGGACGGATTGTTATTCAGGTCATAGATCAGTTCGACATAGCCTCTTAACAGTTCAGGGATCTCGGGGTATAACGACTCGAGGGAATATCCTTTTGCTTTGTTTTTCAAGAGCAGGTTGAGTTCGCGGATTGCCTGTGAGAAATCAAGCAGGTCCTTTTGCTGGCGGAGTGTTTTTTCACGCAGGTCTTTTACTTCGTCCACGCGTTTGCCTCCGAAGTCCATAAATGGCCCGCCGAGCATCTTTGGATTTTTAATTGCCTGAGCATGGATTTCAGGGGCCTGGATGTAGGAGTCTATTATTTTCAGGTGCCTTCCCGTTATGTTCATCGCAGCGGTTGCAGGGGAAATTAAATGGGACCATGCATACCAGCCTGCGATCAGGGGTTCAATTACAACGTTTGGCTTCAGGTAAACGAAATCTTCTTTCATGACTTGAGGATTAATCATATTGGCTTAATTGAAATACAGTCGGATCAAATTGCGTCCTGGGGCTGGGGCACGTACCAGCGAGGTCCGTTGAAATAGATCATGGCATCTTGTTTTTTTATGAAGAAGTCCATGGCTATGGAAATTCGCTCCCCCGATCCGAGGTTAGGTCGTACCTCATGGCGTACGTAGCTGGGGAAGAAAATCATTTTTCCTTCCTGTGGACTGGAAGATATTTTCCAATCATCATCCCATGGGCTTACCCACCCATTCTGCTTGCCTCCATGACTTCGCTCCATGAATCCGGGCCGGAAATAAACTGTATGACCGGAGTCGTCCTGTTTTTCTTCCGGTGTAAATCCGGTGGCTACCGTATAGTGAGCGCTCGCGAATGCAGGGTCATGATGGTGTACATGAAGAGCCTGGCCTGGCCGAAGAATGTTCGCCCAGCAGGAGATGCCGGTGATTTCCATGCCGGGTTGTTCTTCCATCTTTGCCGCTTTGAGAAATGATTGGAACCCCCGGAGAGCAAGTCTTCTGAGTTCGCGGCATTCAGAAAAATTCCAGTTCAGCACGTTGTATTCCATCCAGTGCGCTGTCAATCCGTCCTCAAGTCCTGCGACTTTTGTGGCTCGTCCTTTTTTCAGGATTTCTTTTTCTTTTTCCCGAATGATCCGTGCCAGTGCGTTATTAAATTCCTGGGAGTTCACATTCTCAAATTTTACAATGGGTGTTTCCCACCAATGCTGGACATCAAATTGATTTTCCATTTATAGGTTATGTTTTTGTTTTTCTGCAGGCGGTGCTGTGGCTGTTGAAAGTTCATTTCAAATGGTGAGCGGAACGGATAAAGCCGTTGCCATTTGCCTTGCTATCCATTACGTAATGAGACGTTTTTACCTAATGATTACTTTCCAGAATAGTGTTCGTATTGAAGGCTGAAATCATCGTGTCTGATGATGATTGAATGATCCTGACAAGGTTGTTATGAAATTGTCTTTTGATCTGATCAATCGAAGAAGGTTTTATCTGGTTGCTGTAATAGCCGAACCGTACCTGAAGTCTTTGATCCATGGTTGCCATGATACTTAGCGGGAAATCCGAATGCTCCCAAAACGAGGCAGTGTTTACCGAAAGCCTGTTGTCTGAAGAAATATCGGCTTCTTCCGTTTGGTTCGGATAATTCTGATAAACCATGACGCTATCAAATAGTGGTTTGCCGGTTTCCGTCCATGCCTGGATTTCTTTCAGTGATACATATTGAAAATCTCTTGCACGCGTATGGTGATGTTGAAGTCTTTCCAGCCATTGTTCTATTTTATCATCATTTTGAAAGGATGACCTAATGGGAATCGTGTTGATATAGAGACCGATTTTATTTTCCACATCTGGAATCATCGGAGGCCGTCCTGTAACGGTCATTCCAAACACCACGTCGTTGCGGTCTGTAAGCCGGGACAGTACTAATGCCCAGGCACCCTGAATCACCGTGTTTACCGTGAGATGATTTTTTTGTGAATAGGCCTTAAGGAGTGCCGTTGTTTTTTCATCAAATTGCAGGAGGTCATCTGTGGCCTGGCCACTATTCTCTTTTGACTCTTCGTTTTCTTGCGATGTGATCGATACAGGTATTGTACCCTTCAATTCGCTGGTCCAGAATTGTTCATAAGCAACTTCATCTTTTGCGCGGACAAATTTTATAAAATCGGCATAGGAATCGCCAGCTGGAGAAGATGTACCCGATACCTTCTTACCAGTATTATAAATTTCCAGTAGTTCTTTCAGTAAAAGCTGTACTGACCATCCGTCCATTAAAACGTGATGATGAGTCCACATGAACGTATATAATTGTTCACTGTGTTGAATTAATGTCAGTCGTAATAGCGGGGAGGATTGCAGGTCAAATTTCGTTTTCCTGTCATCACGTATGATAGTCTGTATCCGTGCATTCTTTTCCTCTTCTGACAGAGTTGTCAAATCAATGACAGGCAGTGTGATGGCTACCTTGTTATTAAATCCCTGCACCGGGATACCAAATGAGTCATGAAAGAAAGCCGCTGTAAGTATATCATGAGAGGAGAGCAGATCATTCCAGGATTTTTCAAAAGCCGGGATATTTATACTGCCTGAGAGTTCGTAAACCTGCTGCACAATATAGGCCTCGGAATCCGGGTAATCGATTTTATGCTGCAAAATATGATGTTGCATGGGACTGAGGCGAGCCAGGCTATTGATGGCATTCTGCCCCTTCCCTTTCAGTGTCTGTGTATGTAGGAAGGAATCGAGTTCTTCAATACTTACTTCGGGTGCCAAGCCATAGTCGGAAGGAGTGAGTTCTTCAGTGCCCCTGGTGCTACAATATTCAATGAGTGCTTTCAGGTTATCCATGAACGAGACACTTAGCTGAGCAATGGTCTGCTTACGATACTGTTTTTTTCCGTAGTTAAAAGTGATTGTCAAATGGCCGGCGGTAATAAAACTCTCTACCGAGATTTTGGTATCGAAGTCCCGTTGGGGAGAAATCGTGGATGCAATGGACTCGGATGCAATGCTTATCCATTCGCTTGCTGAAATAGCATTGTCCAGTTGTCCCTGGTAGTTGAATAGCACATCCCATTTTCCTTTTGACAGACATCGTCTGATCTCGGAATCATGGTGGAGATAGCGTAATGCGCCATATCCCATTCCTTTATCGGGAACTCCCCGCAATTGCTCTTTTACACTTTTAATCAGGTCTGACCCCTGTTTTGCTGCAACACTGACTAACACCGGGTATAAACTGGTGAACCAACCGACTGTACCAGTCATGTCGATCAATTCATTTGATTCGCGGCCGTGTCCTTCAAAACCAATCAATACGTCCGGGTGGTTGCTCCAATCGCAAATTGTTTTGGCCAATGAGGAGAGCAACAGATCATCAATGCGTGTGTTGAAGGCCTTATTTACTTCGGTCAATAACTTCCTGGTTAGGTTTTCATCCAGTGTAATAGTGATATTTTCAATGTCTTTGAACTGAGTAAGCTGTTGCTCTCCATCTACCGGAAGGGGAACATAACTATTTACGGTATGAAGCCAGTAATCCAATTGCCTGGATGCCTGATGCGATTGAGCATATCGTTCTACGAAGAGTGCACAGTCACGGTAAGAAGTATTTTTCCTGCCCAGGTTTACGGATTCATTTATCCTGATTGATGATAAGGCTGTCTCAAACTGATCGATAATAATCCGCCAGGAGACTCCGTCAATTGCCAGGTGATGGACAGCGAGGAACAACCGGTTTTTTGTTTCGGAAGAAGGTGTTTTAATAAACAGCATGACCAGCAATTTTCCTTTCTCAATATCTAGGCTTTGCTGCGCTTCCTCTGTTAATTTCAGAATTGCTTCCTGCAGTAGCCATGGTGAGGTTATTGTAGTAAGGTCAGCGATGTTTACTTCTCCCTTGTATTCGCCATAGGTTTGTATCCAGTTGTGATCCTGGTGCTGATAGGTAAACCTCAGTGCGTCATTGTGAGCAACTAATGCTGTGATCACGCTGGTCAGTTGCTCGGTGGTTACCGACTTATCTATTTCAAACAGCAACGCCTGATTAAAGACCGGTGCATTGAGGGTATAGTTTTCAAAAAAATAATGCTGGATAGGCAACTTACCAGACGGTCCGGAAAGTAGTTTCTGTGAGGAAGTCCTGAGACTGTTCTTTTGAATTATTTTGGATAATGCTGCTATGGTTTGCTTTTCAAAGACATCCTGTGATTTCAGGTTGTAGCCCATTGATTTGGCTTTATTTACTGCCTGGATCGCTATAATGGAATCTCCGCCCATTTCAAAGAAGTTGGCATGTACACTGACCTGTTCCTGTTCTAACTTCAGTACGGCAGTCCAGATTTTAACCAGGTCTCTTTCAATCTCGTTTTGAGGAAATGTGTTTCTTTTCAGTTGCGCATGCGGTTCGGGCAAGGCCTGGCGGTCGATTTTGCCATTGGGCTGGAAAGGAATCTTTTTAATCTCCATGATAGCTGTCGGTACCATGTATTCGGGAAGCCGGGACTTGAGATAGTTCAAGATCAGTTCACGATCAAATGCTTCTGTGGAGATGATGTAAGCCACAAGTCGTTTATGGCCTGATGGATCCTGCCTGGTAGTCAGGATGCTTTTGCTTACGGAAGGGCATTGCGCAAGAGTAAATTCAATCTCTTCCATGTCAATCCGGAAGCCACGTATTTTCACCTGATTATCATTTCTTCCCAGGTAGTGTATGTCTCCGTTGGTCATCCATTTTGCTACGTCCCCTGTCCGGTAAGCGTGCCCGTTCTCAAATGCGCCCCAAATGAATTTTTCTGCTGTCAGCTCAGGTCGATTCATATATCCTCTCCCTACCTGAATTCCTCCGATTAATAGTTCACCGGGAACACCGATAGGAACATCTTTTCCGCCAGGGTCTACGATCCGGATGGATGTGTTAGCAACGGGCTTCCCGATAGGTACGGTTTCGATTTCTTCCTTTTGCGTTCCTGCTGCCCAACAGGTCACGTCGATGGCAGCTTCAGTGGGCCCGTATAAATTGAACAATTGCACCTGTGGTATTCTCTTTTTAAAAAGGTTAACCTGGTGTGGCAGCAGCGCTTCACCGCTGCAGAGTACCTTGTTCAGTGAGCGGCAATCACCTGGTGCGATGGTATCTAGGAAAGCTTCGAGCATCGGAGGCACAAAATGGAGCATCGTTATTTTCTGCTTTTCAATGATGTCCCGAATGTATTGCGAATCTTTCTGGCCCTCCGGTTTAGCCAACACCAATTTTGCGCCGACCATCAGCGGCCAGAAGAGTTCCCATACGGAGACGTCAAACGACACGGTCGTTTTCTGCAATACGTTATCCTGGGAATCGAGTTTAAAATAATCCTGTGCCCATAGCAACCTGTTCAGGATTCCTCGATGTTCATTCATTACTCCCTTCGGTTTACCCGTTGAACCGGAGGTATAGATCACGTATGCCAGATCTGCCGGCCCGATATGAATTTCCGGGAGACTTACCGGGAGAGCACTGACGGTTTCATCGTCACAGTTAATTATAAGGGTGCTTATGGAGGTATTACCGGAAGTCAGGTACGCATAACCAGATGTAGTCAGGAACACCTCTATCGCTGAGTCTTCCAGCAAATAGTTAATCCTGGATTCAGGGTAGTTGGGATCAACAGGAAGGTAAGCGGCACCAGCTTTAAGGATACCCAACAGTCCCGTCATCAGGTCCAAGGAGCGGTCAATGCAAATACCTACGAGGCTTTCTTTCTGCACACCGGTTTTGAGCAGGTAGTGTGCCCACTGGTTTGATTGTTCGTCAAGTTGCCGATAGGTGAGTATATGATCCTCACAGGCGACTGCAACCGCATTGGGGCGAAGCTTCACCTGATCATTGATGAAATCAAGTATGGTTTTGTGTGCAGGGTATTTCACGCTGGTATTGTTGAAATCCCTGATTACCTTCTGCTGTTCCGGAGAAAGCATTTCCATGTCGGAGATGCGCAGGGCAAGATCTTCGGTATAACGAAGCAACGAAACATAGTGCGCAATAAATTGACGAATGAATTCCTTTGAGAAAAGTTTCTCGTTAAACCGGATGTCCACTTGAACTTCATCAAGGTGTTGTGTAATGATCAGGTTAACTGAATTAAAATCTTTCAGGCCAGGTGACGGATTAAAACAAAAAGAGAATGGAATTTCCCCGGTCTTTACGTAAAGTATTTTTTCTGTCTCCTCCGAATAGTTGCTGTGGGAAAATGATTGCTGCACGTCTGCTGCCACGGTACGGATGTATTCCATCACCGATACATCGTCGTTCACCCGGCTTTTAAAAACCAGCAGCGTATTTTTGTCTGCCGGCAGGTGGTTCCCAATGCCGTTTGTAAAACCGGCTACCAGTAGTTCATGACTTACAAAATATTTAGAAAGTATTATTTTGTAAAAGGCAAGGTAGACACAAAGTGTATTCAGGGGTTTTCCCTTTGAAATTTCATTGATGCGGGCCGCCAGTTTTTTTTCGACCGGTAGTGATACCACGTCCGTGATTTGTCCGGTGCCGACTGAACCCGCTTCGGTGCCCTTGAATTTTTCGAGCCAATAGTCGCTGATCAGTTTTTCTTTGACTTTCAGTAATTCACCCATAGCTGTGTTCAATGATCTGGTCTTGTATATATGTTCACAATCATTTCGATGCAGCCGGTTGCCATTCATCGAATTCTATTTTAAACTCCTGCCCTTCCTGTAATTCTTTCTCTGCTACTGTTTCAAGATTCAAGGACTCCAATGTCTTCGAGGGATCCGTTGTGTATAGGGAAAATATAATTTTAAGCTTCTCCCACAGAAGGATGATTGTTCCTTCCCTGAACAGATCGGTATTGTATACCATTGAGAGCATAACATTTCCGTTTTCGATGGAAAAATCGAAAGACAAATCATAGCGGCTGGGCAAATGTTGATCGTTTGCGATGTCCATTCGTAACGCCACGTTGTGACTAGTCAGGGTGTGTTTTGTTTCCTGTTGGTGCGTGACCAGTATGTCAAATAAGGGAGCCCTGCTCATGTCACGTTGAATACCTAAATCCGATACCAGTTTATCAAATGGATATAGCTGATGCTTTTGTGCGTCAAGAATTGTTTTCTTCGATTTCTCAAGCAGTGATTGGAACGTATCGTCTTTGCTCACCGAAATTCTGACCGGAAGTGTGTTTACATAAAATCCTATCTGATCTTCCAGGTCAGCATGAAAACGTCCTGAGAAAGGTGTTCCGATTATTATATCGGGTTGATTTGTCAACCGGCTCAGGAGGATCTGAACTGTGCTAATGAATATCATAAAGAGCGTAGCGTTATGATCACTTGCTACCCGCTGAAGGTCTGCTGTGAGATCGCCACCCATGACAAAATTCCTTTTGGCTCCGTTGAAGGATTGAACGTGAGGTCTGGAAAAGTCTGTTGGCAATATCAGTGGTTGAATCCCGCCGCCAAGTTTGGCAAGCCAATACTTTTTATGTTCGTTGATTCGATCATCGGAGAGGAAGTCATTGTGCCAAAACGCATAGTCTTTATACTGAATTCTCAGCGGTGGTTGTTCTTGTTGTGTGGACTGTAATGACGAATAGATCGTTAAAAATTCTTTGGTGAGAATGTCTATTGACCAGCCGTCAGAGATAATGTGATGGATAACAAAAACCATGATGTATGATCCGGGCGACACCTTGATCAGTGTGATCCGGAAGAGGGAGTGATCTTCCGGTTTCAGCGGCAAAGAGAAATCATTCTGAATCCACTGCTGAATTAATTCGCTTGCGTGTCCGGGAGTCGAATCCTTCACCTGAAAATTCAGAAGTGATGGGTGATAAGCGTGGATCTTCTGCCTGGGCTCTCCTTCGATTTCAACAATGGAGGTTCGCAGAATTTCATGTCTGGCGATAATTCTACTGAACGTTTCCCTGAAGAGCTCTTCCTCTATGCCTTCGATATTGAATACTGAAAACTGATTGTATGCAGAGTTACCTGATTCGTTTTGTGCGATGATCCACAACCTCCTTTGTGCATGAGATAGTGGATAGTGATCCTGCTGTTCGATGGGAGAAATCCGGAGAAATTTGTTTTGAACGGATGTTTCAATCAGTGCCGTTATTCCTTTGATCGTTGGCTGGCTGAAGATGTCGCGAAGGTTGAGCAACACGCCCATGCTGCGGTGAATGGAGTTCAGGAACGTTCCAAGGTTGAGTGATTGAGCACCCAACTCCAGCAGGTTATCATTCGCTCCGATTTCATCCACTTGTAATATTTCTCTCCAGATGGCTGCGACTTCTTTTTCTTTTTGCCCGACCGGAGCTGTAAAAGGAACATGAGCAGAGCGTTGAATTTCCGGAACGGGAAGTGCTTTGCGGTCTATCTTGCCATTGCTGGTCAGTGGTAATTCTGCCAGAACTATAATGAAAGCAGGCAGCATATAGTCAGGTAACTTGGCGGACATGAATTCTTTCAAGACACCTGGTTCGGCTTCTTTTCTTAAAACGACATAAGCGCACAGCTCGCGATTGTTTTGACGATCAAGAAAAGATTGGACAACGCATTCAGCTACCTGCGGGTGGCGTGCGAGAACAGCTTCCACTTCTCCCAGTTCAATACGATAGCCACGGATTTTAACCTGGTTGTCCTTGCGGCCAAGGAATTCCATGTTACCATCGGGCATCATTCTTCCCAGGTCTCCGGTCTTGTACATTCGTCCGTCGGGGACTGTAGTGAACGGATCGGGGAAGAATGCATTTTTAGTTTTTTCGTTGTCGTTTGCGTAGCCCCTGGCCACTCCCACCCCTCCGATGTAGAGTTCACCAACAATTCCCTGCGGCACCTGTTCCTTCTGGCTGTTTAGGATGTAGAAAGAGTTATTGTCAATGGGTTTTCCATACGGGATACTCACCCAATTTGGATCCACGGCCTGAATGGGAAAATAGTTAGACCATACTGTTCCCTCAGTTGCACCCCCGAGGCTGATTACAGATGCGTTGGGGAAGATTTTTTTGATCCGGTCGGGTAGTGAAACGGGGATCCAGTCTCCGCTGAGGAATACCGTTCTAAGGTGGGGTAATGGCTCTTTATTGAGTTCTGCTTCCAGGTGAGAGACCACGAAGCTCATGGTCGTAGGAACGGAATCCCAGAAGGTAATCTTATACCCGCGAAGCAAGTCAATCAGTTGTCTTGCTTCTCTTACGTTTTCTTCATCAGCGACCGTTATGCTTGCGCCCGTAGCCAGGGAACCGAAGATGTCATATACTGACAGGTCAAAGCAGATTGAGGTTACAAACAGTAAGTTGTCATCCTTGCCAATATTAAAAGTACGGTTCACCCATGTGATCAGGTTGACTGCAGAATGATGTTCTATCATCACTCCTTTCGGTGTGCCTGTTGAACCGGATGTGTAGATCGTATAGGCCAGCTTGTCAGCCGTTGTCTTCCGGGGAAGATTCCCCGGCTCAAAAGCTGATGTGTCCTCTTTCAAGCTGATGAAAGCGGCGGAGACCTGTTTTCTCAATTCAGACTGCTCATCATCGGTCAGCATGTGGCTTACTCCGGAGTTATCAATGATGTATTTTTTTCTATCAACGGGATAGGCGGGATCAATGGGCACGTAGGCTGCTCCTGCTTTCAGGATGGCGTAGCCGCCAACGATCAGGTCAATACCACGGGATGCGATCAGGGCAACGTTGTCACCCTCGATGACCCCTTTTTTTATTAAAAGTCGTGCGATCCGGTTTGCTCTGGCATTCAGTTCAGAATAGGAAATCTGATCCTTGCCGGAGTATACTGCGATATGATCAGGTTGCCTTCCTGCACGTTGTTCCAGCAGTTCGTTAAGGAGCACGTACCGGTCATATTCGCGAAGGGTATTGTTAAACTCCTGTGCAATCAGTCCCCTATCGTTTTCATTCAGCAGGGTACTGGAATTTAATTCCACATTGATGTTGCCGGAAAACAGCTTCATGATCCTGCTGAATAGTGTCAGGGCTTCTTCTGCTTCGGACTGATCGATGTATGCCATGTTGTATTTGACGGTCATGCCAAAGCCATTTGCTTTCCGATCGACTTCGAGATCGAAAATTGTATTGGTCATACCACTACCCTGCAAAGCATCGCCGGTTAAAAAGTCAGCGTTGGTTTCTACGGTAGTATTGTCTTTGTATTCATTGAGTATATGAAAATCCGTAAAGTTGATGATGCAATCGAAGACCGGGTTAGCCAGGGTTGTTTTCTCTCCCAATATTTTGCTGATCACATTTAAATGAACTTCATATTGTTTGACATCGATCAGGTATTTGTTTACCTCGCGGATAAGGTCTATGATTTTCCTGTCCTGGCTGAAGTCAATCCTGATTGGTATGGTGTTCAGGAAGCAGCCTATAATGCGGTCACCGTCTTCGATAGGTGGCCGGTCGTTGGATACTACTCCGCTGACGCAATCTGTTTCATTTGTCAGTATGTGCATCAGGAACATGTAAGCACTCACGCATATTGCTTTAAGCGAAAATGCATATGTACTCATGTGCGCTTCAAGTTCTGCCAACACCCCAGCGTCTATAAAGTCAGAAACAGTTAGCATGGTGGTATCAGCTCTCCGCGGTTTGCCTGAATAGTTGAACGGAAGCTTACTGCGTGAATATTTTTCCAGATATCCTGACCAGAATTGTTCTACTTCGGGTGAAGCGGTTTTTCCCAGGAGTATAGCGGTGTGGTCCTTATAGGTATGTTTAAGGGGGGGCAATGTGATACCGGCCAGAACATTGGATAGTTCTGTCACAAATAAATTCTGACTCCAGCCATCCAGCAGGCAATGATGGCAACTCCAGATGATGAAAAATTTTGTCGAAGACAATTTAAAAAACTGCATGCGCCACAGTAACTCGCCTTCATATCTAAATCGCACGTTCCGGTCTTCGGCCAGGTATTTTGCGATAATGATTTTCTGTTCTTCATCTGTAGCTGCAGAGAGGTCTGTAAATGCAAGCGGTGGGTCGATCTGATCTACAACCACTTTGAGTGGCCGTCTGAATGTGCTCAGATAATAAAATGCCCGGAAGTTTGAGTGTCTCTGAAATAATTCGTTGAGACCTTTTAAGAATTGATCTATCTGATGAATATCTACCTGGTAGGTAAACTGATCATAATAAATTGGTTCTTCCTGCCGGAGCAAAGAAGAGTAGATCATTCCCATTTCCGTATCATTGATGGGATAAAACTCCTCATAGCCGACCGGGAGTTTGCTTACCAGTTCCGGAGACTGAAAAATCAAATTCTTTATGCCATCGATCTGGTTATTGCCGTAATCCCATGCTGTAGTGAGTTGTCTGTTAGTGAGATCGTGTTCGATTACGTAAGCCAGTTCCTCTACGGTTTCCACTTTGAAAATGGCTGCCAGGTCTATCTCCGCCTGAAGCAGTGCATTGATCTTTCCTACTGAGCGAATGGCACGGATCGAATCGAGCCCGAGGGAAATCAGGTTATCTTTCATCCCTACCTTTCGCACATTGAGCGCTTCCTGAAGAATCGTACAAAGAATCCGTTGAGTTTCCGTTTTGGGTTCTGCCGTGTCATGGTCTTTACGATCGAGAGCAAGTTGCATTAATGCAGTGCGATCAATTTTTCCATTCACGGTGAGGGGAAAGGAAGAGAGTAAAAGTAAGCGGGATGGAATCATGTAGTCGGGAAGATTTTCTCTTAACCCGTTACTGATCTCCTTTGCCAGCAGGTCTTGATCTTCTACAGAGGATGAGGTTTTACAAAAGGCGATCAGTTGAACATCGTCAGAGTTTTTGTCTGCAAGGACTATCGCTTCCTGTATATTTTCCTGCACGAGTAATTGACTTTCAATTTCAGCGAGTTCAACACGATACCCTCTTACTTTGACCTGAGAATCATTTCTCCCTGAGAAAAGAAGCAACTCTCCTTCCCTGATCCCTATATCCCCTGACAAATACATCCGATTTCCGGTGTAGGGATTAATTCTAAACCGGTCTGCGGTTAGTTCGGGGTTATTAAGATAGCCCCGTGCGAGACCATGCCCCTCTATGCATATCTCTCCTTTTACACCCAGGGGCTGCAGCTGGTGGTCCTTCATTATAAAAATGCGTGTATTGCTCAGTGCTTTTCCCATTGGGATCTGCTTGGTCTGCTTTGGGTCTACCTGGTGTATGGCCGAGCAGACTGAATTTTCAGTAGGTCCGTAGGCATTATAGTACGCAGTCGATTGGGCATAGTAAATCGCATCGCTGTGGCGGGGTGGTTCTCCCGCTGTTACCAGGATCCGTACCGTGGGCAACGGTTTTGCGGATAATGTTGAAAGATAAGAAGGCGGTAAGGTGACCATGGTCACTCTTTTCTCCCCGATGTATTCCACGAAAGCTGCCGGGTCCTGAATTTCCCTATCGTCAACGAGCACCAGTGATGCTCCGGAGGTGAAGGCCAGAAATGTTTCATAGACAGAAGCATCGAATGACATAGAAGCAAATTGCAGCACAGCGTCACTGCTGTCCAGGCAGAATATTCTGTTCTGGCATTTGATCATGCTCATTACTGCTGCGTGTTCAATGGCTACACCCTTTGGTTTTCCTGTTGTACCTGATGTATAGATGACATAGGAAAGCTGTTGAGGATCCGGGTAGAGTGTCAGATCAACGGCCTGTTCAAAAGCCGGTTGCTGGATATCGTAGGCAAGCAATGGTCCGTTAAAATAATCGATATCAAAAACATAGGCGGATGAGGTGATCAGCACTTTGGCATTGCAGTCACCCAGCATATATTTTTTTCGATTCTCCGGATAGACCGGGTCGATGGGCACATACACTCCCCTTGCTTTCATAATCCCCAGCATGATTACAAAGGAGTCGATGGATTTGTCCATTGATACGGCGATCATATCCTCGGGGGACACCTGATATGATCTGATCAGGTGGGCGGCCAACTGGTTGGAGAGCCGGTCAAGTTCGCGATAGGAGATCGATTTTTCGTTATGAACAATAGCGATCTGTTCAGGGCTTTGAAGCGCTATGTCTTTCAGCGCGTGTATGACGGTACGTTCCGGATCATCCTCCAGTGACAAAGCAATGGCTACCCGATCCATTGCATTGACAAGATCAAGGTCTTTTATTGAGCGATCAAGGTTTGCCCTGAAGTTTGATGAAAGCATTTCAAAATGCACGAGGAATTCTCCGATCAATGCAACAGAGTACTCCACAGGATCGAAGCTGATCTCAATTCTGAAGTCATCTGCTGACTCATAAATAGTCAAACTCATTCGATCATCGGCAGGTCCAATACTCAGATCGTTCAGAGCACTGTAATAAAAGCTGTGGGTTATTCTTTTCTTTTCCGGAAGGCCTGATTCCAACAGGTCCAGGTATGAATAATTACAATAAGATAAGGTCTCTGTGAATTCGCGGGAGATGTCTTTTACCAAATCTTTCCATAGGCCGTCAGACCGTTGTGGCAGGTGGAAGAATGTCACTGCTGCAGGGTTATGTATAACGTCCTGAATTTTTAATGGGGTAAACGCGATGTGTGTCTTTCCAAAATAGCGTTCAACGAGGAAACCATAGATGGCCAGGAAGCTGGTATAAACCGAGAGCACGTTATGCTTGCTGAGTTTACGGATATCCTCTGAACATTCTTTACTCAGGAATATTGATCGGCTGTCACGGTTTTCACCGATGTTTTTTTTCGGACGATGACTGTTTTCAACTCCAGAAAATTTTTGCAACCAGTAAGCACGAATCAGGCTATCCTGGATATCTTGGTTGTTTGACTTCATTGATTGCTAAGGTTTGGCTTAAGGAATGAATGGATTAAAAATCAAAATCGGTTTGAACCGGAGCCTTCATTAAGTTCATTTCGATTTCTGTGATGACTAACCCGGCGGCTTCCCCTGCGGTTGTATGTAGGTTTACACGGGAAGCCAGTTGGGTGAATTTTTCAACGAACAGTGAAAGCGTTTCACTCCGGAACAGGCTGCCGTTGTACTCGAATGTGAGGTTAATCTGATCGTTGGCATGACCTGCGAATAACCAGAGGTCATGTTTTATGGCGCCTGATTGCTGAAGTTGCTGTTCCACCTGCAGAGAAAAATCTTCTTCGTTTTCGGATGAAGAAACTGACCAGGTAAGGCCGCAATCGAAAATAGAAGACCGGTCTGCCTGACGTCTTATCTGAAATTTTTCCAGCAATTCCTCATAGGGAAAATCCTCAGCAAGTGTTGCTTCCAGGAACCGTTCCCTGACCACTTCGATAAGTTCCCTGAAAGTAGTGTTGTCATGGATTGATGTTCGCAGGATAAGGTTATTCATAAATAATCCAACGATGGTATGCGTTTGAGAACGGCTTCTTCCCGATGAGGGTGTTCCTATTACAATTGTCTGCTGACCAGTGAGTAGGTGTAAAAACAATTTGTATACGGCAACCATGACTACATAAAGGGTAGATTGAGTAGCGGCCGCTATTCCAATCAGGTTGCGGGTAGTTTGGGTATCGAGGGATGAATAGAATGTTCCTCCACCATACTGATACTTCGCCGGACGAGGGAAGTCGAGAGGTAAATTCAGCACAGGCCACCCACCTTCCAGGGTGCGAATCCAGTACTCTTTGCCCGCACCTGTTGCAATTCGTTGATTTTTCCAACCGGTATAGTCTTTGTACTGCAATGGCAAGGGAGTCAGATCGGGAGAAGTCCTGTCAGATAATGACTGATATAATATCTTAAATTCTTTTTCGATGATTTCATTTGACCAGCCATCAGTGATCAGGTGGTGGATGGTAAAAAAAAGCCTGTGTACTTGGGGTGCAGTTCGTGCCATTGTTAAGCGGACCAATGGGCCTCTGGACAGGTCAAAACGAAATCCGCCTTCTGCTCTGGTGAGCTCTTTGAGCACTTCCTGCTGATCGCTCAGGCCGTGGAGGTCTTTGAATGATACGGGGCTATTTGTTTTATCAATAGTGATCACACGTTGGTGCAGTTCGCCAGCCACTTCTATAAAAACAGTCCGAAGGCTTTCGTGACGGGAGATTAAACAGGCAAATGTTTCTTCAATGACTTCCTTATCCAGGTGGCCATTTATTACAAAAGAGAATGGAATATTATAAGAAACCTGGCTGGTGTCGAGCTTACAGGCCACCCACATCTTTTTCTGTCCGTGAGATACCCGGTAATAATCCTGTTCCTCAACTGTTGCTACGGGGTCTTCTTCCTGTGTTGCCGAGCTATGGATCAGTTTAGCAAGTGCTTCGATGGTGGGACTGGAAAATAAATCACGAAGCCTGGTCTTCACCTTAAACAGCCTGTTGATCTTTGACATCAGGATAATGGCTTTAAGTGAATGCCCGCCGATGTCAAAAAAACTATCCTGAGTACCTATTAGCTGAGCCGGCAAAATCGATTTCCATATCTCATAGAGCTTTTGTTCGGTTTCATTCACGGGGCTTGTCTTTTGAGAATGTGCGGGTAAATTACCGGGAGCCGGGAGTGCTTTTTTATCTATTTTTCCATTGGGAGTTAATGGAATTTCATTCATAGTCACGATGATTGATGGGATCATGTGTTCAGGAAGAATGCTTCTCAGGTAATTTTTTATTTCTGTCTCATCAACGGGCTCTGCGGGGACAATGTAGAGCACGAGCAATTTCTCTCCGGCTGGATATTCCCTTGCTGCAACCGCGCAGTTTTTAATTGCGGGCAGTTGCTTTACTGTGCTTTCTATTTCACCAATTTCAATTCTGAATCCCCGGACTTTTACCTGGTCATCTTTTCTACCCAGGTATTCGATATTTCCGTCCAGGTGAATCCGTGCGAAGTCACCGGTTCTATAGACCCGTTGTTGCTGTCCCCAAATGGGGAACTGAAGAAATTTGTCTGCCGTTAAATCCGGTTTATTCAGATATCCCCATGCGAGTCCATCACCGGCCAGGTATAATTCACCTATTGCACCTAATGGAGTTAGGCGGTTGTATTCATCTAAAACAAATGCCTTTGTATTTGCTATAGGCTTACCAATCAAAGGAGGTTTTTTTTCCGTGATTCGATAGCAGGTACTATAGGTAGTATCTTCTGTAGGGCCATATAAGTTGCGGACCTCCATCTTGTCGAGAGGAAGCTGTTCGATGACATGAAGCGGGATTGGCTCACCTGCCATATTAATGGCAGTGACATTTCTTAAGTCTGACCGGATTGACAAGAGTGTCCTGATTACATCGGGGACTGCATTAAGTAATATTTTTTCCTCGTTGTCTAATTCATCTTTAATTGACATTCCGCTTTGCAGCATACGGATCTTTCTGCCGGTGCAAAGGGGATAAAATATTTCGAATATGGACAAGTCAAAACAAATGGATGTCCCTGCATACACCGTATCAAAATCAGTTGTCTTAAACTCATTCACACACCAGTTAATAAAAGCCTCCAGGTTGCCATGGGTAATCATGACGCCTTTGGGGTGACCAGTAGATCCGGAAGTGTAAATGACGTAGGCAATCTGATCGGGTGAGATGGGGGGGAACATGTTGTCGTCACTATCACCCGCACGCTGTTCTTTCAAAATCAGATCACTGTATAATTTCTCTATGTCAAGGGATTTTAAGATAGAGTGATCGATTGCTGCATCGGTGAAAACATACCTGATCTGAGCATCGGTTATGACGTAGTTGATTCGTTCCTTTGGATAGTGAGGGTCAATGGGCAGGTAAGCGAAGCCTGATTTCAGGACTGCCAGCAGGGTGATTACCATTTCAGGTGAACGGCTCATGCAGATGCCGATAAGGGATCCCTTCTCCAGTCCTTTCTTTGTGAGAAACCCGGCAAGCTTGTCAGCCTCACGATGAAGGACCTGATAGGATAAATGGTTGTCTCCGCACACCAACGCGGTCGCATGCGGATTCATGTCCACCTGAGCTTTAATGAGTTGGAGGATGCTAGCTAACGGGTAGTTGACGGAAGTGTGACTGAACCTTTTGATGATTTCCTTTTCCGAGGCGGAGTCAATGATCAGTTCATTCGCAGAAGAAGATGCATTTAACAGCTGAGATAATGCAGAAGTATATCTCTCGTTTATAAATAGAATGTACCGGTAGTCAATCAGGCGCTCGTAGTAGGAATACTTTATGCTGAGGGAACTACCTGTCCCGACAATAATTGTCAGAGGGTAATTTGTTTGTTCCTGCATAGCGATGTCCACCGCATTGAGGGAACTTGATGCTGCGACTTTTTCCAGCGATGCTACGGGGTAGTTTTCAAATACCAGAAGGGTGTCAAAGAAAATGCTGGAGAGTCCTGCCCATGTCTGGATATCGCTTAATCCGGTATACTGGTATTCTCTGGCATCGCTATGTTCTTGTTGAATGCGCTTCAGCCAGCTTAATACGCTTTCATCTTTTTTAAACCGTACGCGCAGCGGGATTGTATTAATGTAAAGGCCGATTCTGTTTTCGAAATCAGTCAGCTCGGGAGGCCTTCCGGAGACGGTGACACCAAAAACCACATCGGGGTGAGCTGTGTATTGTGATAAGAGCAATGACCAGGCCGCCTGGAACAGCGTGTTGACTGTCAGTCCGTGGCTTCGGGCAAATTCATTTATCCGGAATGCCAGCGAGGGATCAATTTCATTGAAAGAGTGTTTGACTGCGCCGATACCATGATTCCGGTTATGTTCTTCGGCGATGAAGGGCAGGCGTGTCGGTACCACACCTGACATGTACTTTATCCAGAATTTTTGTTCTTCAGTCTTGTCTCTTTTTCTGATGAATGAAATAAAATCCGAAAACCGGTCTTCTGTTTTTGCGGGCGGGACCTTTTGCTGCAGCACAGATTCATAGGCGGTAAACAGTTCCTGCATGAGTATGCTCACTGACCATCCATCAAGGATGATATGATGAAATGTCCAGATCAATTGACAGGAACGGACCGAACGTTTTATCAGGGTCATTCTCATCAATGGAGGCTTAGACAGGTCAAATTTTGCCGAAAGGTCTTTTACGAGAAACTCGCTGATCTTCTTGTTGAGGTCTTGTTCATGCAAGTCAGAGTAGTCCAGGGTGGTGATGGGCATGAGCAGTTCATTTGCACACCATTGGACGGGAATACTCAGTTCTTTATAAGAGAACCCGCTCCTCAGTATACTATGGTTTCGCAGCAGGTAGTTCCATGCTGACCTGAATGCGTCTATGTTTATTCCATCAGGTAATTCCACGCTGACCTGATCAATGTAGGCAACAGTGTCCACCTCGTAGACACTGTGAAACAACATTCCCTCCTGCATTGGAGTAAGCGGATACATGGCAGAAATACCCGATTGAGAATTGTTCTCTCCAGCTTCCCTGCTTCGGTTATTCAAATAGTCTATCAGTTCCTGCTTATGGGCACCGATGAATGTAATAATGTGCCGGTTCTCTTCTCTGAACGTGCGACTATTGATTTCTGATCGATCCTTGTTTGCTTTCAATAAGAGGTTATCTCCCTCTACGATCAGTTGCAGATTCAGTGCGTTGAGTTGTTGAATAAATTGATCCATGTACTTAATCAATCATGGGAGGATAAAAAAGAACTGGCAGGGGGATTACGAAAGCATGGAAACTAAAATTTTCCTAGGCCCCTGGAAGGGCATTCTTCCGTGTGATGCCAGGATGTTGTCCATCAGGAGGAGGTCGCCTTTATTCCAGGGAAAAGTGGTTATGGTGTTTTTTGTTACCTCACGTATTTCGTCCAGCATTTCCAATGGTATTTCCGAGTCATCGTCAAAGCAGGCATATTGCGGCATACTATGTGGTTGCTTTGCATACAATTTCATGAGTGCATTAAATACGTTTGATGCGTTGGTGGAAGGGTGAAACTGGTCTGCCTGATTGAACCACACCTTCTGACCAGTTTCAGGATGAGTGATAATTCCTTTTCTTTTTTCAGTCAGGCGAAGTGTGTCGTTTGCATACCACTCGAATGAAATGTCGGATGCGCGGCAGTGTTCTTCCACTTTCTGACGATTATCTGTTTCAAAAGTCTTCTGCCAGGAAGGCCCAGCACCCAGGCCACCGTGTAAGTTGCGGATATATTTTACGTCCTTGCTTTCAAAGGCATCTCTCACCTTTTGAGAAAGGCCCAGAAGAATTTTCCTGCTATCGGCAATGGGTGTTTCCCCCCCTTGCAATGCAGGAGTATGGCAGCAAAAGAAAATATACCTGGGCCAATGCTTCGCGTAGGACATTTCGTTGTGAAGAGAGATGAATGCATTGGCCGGAAATTCTGTGGACGTATAGACCTGACCATGGAGATTTGTTCGTGGGGAGTTGCCTCCTGTGTAGCTGATGGGATCACCGGGAAAAGCGGCCACGGATTGTTCCAGTTTCGTACCATCATCGATTTCAAAACCGCGGAACAGCACGGCACCGGATTCCTGAAGTTGATCCTTTATCTGGGGAAGCCGTTGTTGAAATAGTTGAACCAGCGAAGAGCTGTCATGAGCATCTTGTTTCCAGAGGTAAGGTAAGGTGGAGTTCATTTAAAAATGAATTAGTAGTTGAACATTAAGGTATGAGCGGGACATGTCGAGTAATCGTTCAGTGATCACGATGGTCAGAATCTGATGACACTATCATCTTCTTCCCCGGCGGGTTTCAAAAATGCCTGGAGTTCCTCATCGTCGACGATGCCCTGTAATCCAAAGTCAGAAGGAGTTTGTTCGGATGCTTTGACTTCACTGCAATGCGTCACGATAGCGGAGAGGTTTTCAATGTATTTCGCTGCCAGCGATTCAATTGTTTCTTTCCGATAGCGAAGAGAATATCCAACTACCAGGTTAAGTTCTCCGTTGGTGATTGAGCTATTAATTTCGATATCATTCCTTAATGGATAGTCACCAGATATACTTCGGCCGGATGATTCGTCTGCTCCGGAGAGCCAATTACTTGTTCCGACCACATTATCAAACTGTCCGAGGTAGTTGAACAGGATATCCCATGCCGGTGCGGAGAATAGGTGCCGAATGTCCTTCGAGGGATGAAGATACTTCAGCAAGCCGTAGCCAAGTCCTTTACCGGGGACACTGCGTAGCTGCTCTTTTACCGATTTGATTAAATTTTTCATTGATAATTCTGCCGGTAAACGAAGACAGATCGGATACAGGGTCGTAAACCAACCGACAGTGGAGGTGACATCAATATTTGTCTCAGAACTATCTCTTCCGTGCCCTTCAAGGCCGATGCTGACAGCGTTTGTTCCAGACCATTGAGATACGGTCAACAGCAATGCACTCAGCAGGATGTCGTTGATCTCGGTATGGTAGGCTTGGTTAACGGTGTGTACTAGTTTGCCGGTTTGTTGTTTATCAAGTGTAACATTGCATATACCAATGGAGTCAAAATTTCCCTTGTTCGTTGTGTGGTCGGTGTGCAGAGGAATGTATGCCTCGCTGACCGACTGCCAGTACTGCTGTTGTATTTCTATTTCATTACTAACGGCCAGTGTCTGCAAGGAGTTTACCCATTCCCTGTAGGAAGAACTTTTAGCTCCCAGGTCCACGTTGCCGGTTTGCAACAGGCTTGTTAGCCCATGATCTAACTGGTCCAGAAGTATCCTCCACGAAACACCATCTACTGCCAGATGATGAATAGTTATAAACAGCCGATCGTGTTTTTCTGCAACCGGTGTTTTGATCAGCATAAATTTCATGACGCTGCCTGCTGTAATATCCAAAGCAGACTGGCATCGTTCGCACTCATCCGTTATTCTGTCAGCGAGCAGCTCTTTGCTGATTTCCTGAAGGTTCACTACTTCGAATTTTCCAATTGCCTGCTCTTCATAGTATTGCTTCCAGTATGCTTCCTCCTGTCGGTATGAGAACCGGAGCGCGTCATGCTGGCCGACCAATACCTCTATCATTCTTGTCAGGTCATTGAACACAGTTTCCTTTGTGAGATTAAGAAGGACCGATTGATTAAAGTAGGACTCATTTTCAGGATTCACTTCAAAGAACCATTGCTGGATGGGAGACATTGCGCATTGCCCGGCTAGTCTTCCTTGTTCTGCTACGTTTAGCTTTCCTTCCGAATTTAAGATGAAAGCAGTGAGTGCAGCTATTGTGGGGTAGGTAAACAGGTCCCTTGGAGTCAATTGAAGGTTGACCCTGCGAAGTTTATTTGCCATCTGGATTGTCAGGATGGAGTCACCTCCCAAATCAAAAAAATTGCTATCTAACCCGATCTGATCCTTGTCCACATTCAGGACTTCTGACCAGATTGCTGCTACTGCTGTTTCCAGTTGGGTGGTTGGTGCGGTATATTTTTGCGGTGATTGGAAAACGGGCAGAGGCAGTTCTGTCCTGTTAACTTTGCCACTTGAATTCAAAGGAATTTTTTCTAATTCAATCCATTGAACGGGGATCATGTATTCCGGAAGTCGCTCCCTCATATACGCCAGCAAATGATCCGAGCCAATGGAGGAGTTCTTCACCAGATAGGCAACCAGGCTTTTCCCTTTTGCATGGTTATCTGCTGCTATCACTATACATTGGGCGACGGAGGGGTGCTGCTGCAGGACATTTTCTATTTCACCCAGTTCAATCCTGTAGCCCCGGATTTTTACCTGGTTGTCAATTCGCCCCAGGTACTGAATATCTCCGGAAGGAAGAATTCGTCCTGCATCACCTGTTAAATAACATTTGAGTCCATTAGCTAAGGTGACGAACTTGTCGGCCGTGAGATCAGGGCGGTTGAGATAACCTCTTGCCACTCCATTTCCACTAACCACTATTTCCCCGCGTATTCCCACAGGGACAGGCTGCCGTGATGAATTGAGAATAAATGCCTGGCGGCTTTTAAAACCTTTCCCTATAGGAATCGGACGATTGAGGCTCGTCTCCGTGATATCATAAAATGTTGAAAATACAGTATTCTCAGTTGGCCCGTATCCATTGATCAGTTTCAGATGTGGATAGGTGTCATGAAGTTTTCCCACGTGATATTCCGATACGCGCTCTCCTCCTACCACCACGGTGACAAGGTTTTCGAAAACCGAAATATGTGTTTCGACCAGTTGATTAAACCAGCTTACTGTAAACCACATCAGCGTTACCCTGGTGCGGATGATTTCATTTTTAAGAAAGTGAACATCGAGAAGTTGTTGTTCACTGCACAGCACGAGAGTGCCG
>NNBV01001191.1_pt1 | contig 29273 bp, 7 predicted proteins | sample 1173771 | NCBI WGS metagenome assembly NNBV01 (sample SAMN07173938, study PRJNA388173) | plant metagenome | isolation source: symbiotic tissue sample KVS11 | place: Norway: Troms, Kvaloya island | reverse complement strand
GATGTGTATAAGACACAGCGACTACCCGGCGCGGCTGCAGGGCGACGCCCGTCGCCGAACCGCTGCGCACATCCAGCACGTGGACAACGCCGCGTGGCAGCCCGGCTGGCTGGCCGCGGGCGAGGCCGATCGGCAATTGGCCTGGTGGCGCGCGCAGCTCGGCGACGCACCCCCCGTTCTGGCCTTGCCCACCGACCGCCCGCGCACCGCGCACGCCGGCTACCGCGCGGCGCGGCACAGCGTCGACGTGCCCGCGGCGCTGCTGGCCGGCCTGCGCCAGGCCGCGGCGGCCGAGGAAGCGACGCTGTTCATGCTGTTGCTGGCCGGCTTCCAGGCGCTGCTGCATCGCTACACGGGGCAGCCAGACATTCGGGTCGGTGCGCCGGTGGCCAACCGCGGACGGCCGGAGGCGGAAGGCGTCATCGGCTTGTTCGTCAACACGCTGGTGCTGCGCCACACGGTCGGCGCGCGCATGCCGCTGTCGCAGCTCGTGCGGCAGGCCAGGGAAGCGGTGCTGGGCGCGCAGATGCACCAGGACCTGCCGTTCGAGCAACTGGTCGAGGCCCTGCAGCCGCAACGCAGCCTGGGCCAGACCCCGCTATTTCAGGTGGTGTTCAACCACCTCGTCGAAGACCACCGGGCGATGGCACGGCTGCCGGGGCTCGAGGTGGCGCACCATGCGCTGCCCGATGGCGAGGCGCAGTTCGAGCTGGTGCTCGAAGCCCGCGAGACGCCCGATGGCCCGCTGACGCTGGGCTTCGTCTATGCGGCAGAGCTGTTCGACCGGGAGACGGTGGAGCGGATGGCGGGGCATTACCTGGCGGTGCTGGGGGCGTTGGCCGAGCAGCCTGAACTGGCGGTGGGGGACGTGGCGCTGCTGGGTGCGGCGGAGCGCGCGCAGTTGGTCGCCTGGAGCGAGAACATGCGGGTCCATGAAGGCACGCAGCCGGTGCATCGTCAGATCGAGACGCATGCGAAGTCGAAGCCTTCGGCACCAGCGCTGGTCTTTGGTGGCGAGGCGTTGAGCTACGCGCAACTCAATGCGCGCGCAAACCGATTGGCCCATCGATTGGTCGCCTTGGGCGTTGGCCCCGATGTGCTGGTCGGCATTTGCGTGGAGCGCTCCACCGAAATGATGGTGGGCATCATCGCCATCCTCAAGGCTGGTGGCGCCTATGTGCCTTTGGATCCTGAGTACCCTGCAGACCGCCTGGCCTACATGGTCGAAGACAGCGGCATTGCGTTGTTGCTGACCCAGAGCCATCTGCGCTCGATGATTCCCGGCACCGATTCGCTTCAAGTCCTGGAACTCGACACGCTCGATACCGCTTCGGAGCCCGAAGCCGATCCGCGAGTCCCTCTGCACGGCGAACACCTCGCCTACGTCATCTACACCTCGGGCTCCACCGGCCGCCCCAAAGGCGCAGCGATCCGCCATGCGGCCCTGTTCAGCTGCATGGCCTGGATGCAGGAGTTCTACAACCTTGCAGGCGAAGACACCGTATTGCACAAGGCGCCGTTCGGCTTCGACGTATCCGTCTGGGAGATGTTCTGGCCCCTGACCTCAGGCGCCAAGCTGGTCATTGCGAACCCAGGTGATCACCGCGACCCGGTGCGCCTGGTCGAGCTGATCCAGCAGCACCAGATCACGACGCTGAACTTCGTACCCTCGATGCTGCAAGCCTTCCTGGCGTACGAAGGCATCGAAGCGACCACGAAGCTCAAGCACATCATCTGCGGCGGTGAGGCGATGCCAGCAGCTACGCAGAAGGAAGCGCTTCAACGCCTGAGCGGTGCCACGCTGCAAAACCTGTACGGCCCGACCGAGACGACGATCCACGTCACGCAGTGGACGTGCAGGGACGATGGCAGCACGCAGGTCCCCATCGGGCGGCCGATCAGCGACACGCAGGCGTACGTGCTGGACGCGAGCTTGAACGAGGTGCCGGTAGGCGTTGCTGGAGAGCTGTATCTGGGCGGCATCAATCTCGCGCGCGGCTATCTAAAGCGAGCGGGTCTGACCGCAGAACGCTTCATCGCCGCAAACGACGGCCAGCGCCTCTACCGCACAGGCGACCTCGTGCGCTGGAACAACGAAGGCCAACTGGAGTACCTCGGCCGCATTGACCACCAAGTGAAGGTGCGGGGATTCCGCATCGAGCTGGGAGAAATCGAGGCGCAACTGCAAGCGCAGCCCGAAGTGCGCGAGGCAGTCGTCGTGGCCAACGAAGGCCCCGCAGGCGCCAGGCTTGTCGGTTATGTATCGGGCCAAGGCATCGACACGGCAGTCCTGCGAGAACGCTTGGCAGAGGCACTGCCCGACTACATGGTCCCCAGCGTCATCATGGTGCTCGACGCCCTCCCGCTGAACGCCAACGGCAAGGTCGACCGCAAGGCACTCCCCGCGCCCGAGTTCACCAGCGACAAGCCCTACGAAGCCCCCCAGGGCCCCATCGCCGAAACCCTCGCAGCCATCTGGGCCGAGGTGCTGCAGGTCGACAAAGTCGGCATCCACGACAACTTCTTCGACCTGGGCGGTCACTCGCTGCTGGTGGTGCGCGTGCACCGCCTGCTCGAAGACCGGCTGGGCACCACGGTCGCGCTGGTCCAGCTTTTCAAGTACCCCACGGTCGGTTCGCTGGCCCAGTGGATGGCACGCGGCGCCGCCGCGCCCGTGGCGTCGTCCACGGCCGGCGACGACCGCGCCCTGCGCCAGCGCGCCGCCTTGCTTCAACGCCGCAAAGCCGCGGAAAGAGTCAACTGATGCACACCACCAACGAACCGTCCAACGGGCCTGAGCCCTTGGCCACAACCGGCATCGAGATCGCCATCGTCGGCATGGCCGGCCGCTTTCCGGGCGCCGACGATGTCGATGCGCTCTGGCGCAACATCCGCGACGGCGTGGAGTCGGTGGCCCGCTTCACCGACGAACAGTTGCGCGCGCAAGGCGTTTCGCAAGCGCTGCTCGACGACCCCGCCTACGTCAAAGCCGGCACCCAGTTCAAGGGCTTCGACCAGTTCGACGCGGGCTTCTTCGGCTACTCGCCGCGCGAGGCCGAGTACCTCGACCCGCAGCAGCGCATCTTTCTGGAGTGCGCGTGGGCCGCGCTGGAGCATGCCGGCTGCGACGCGCACCGCTGGCCCGGCAAGGTCGGCGTGTATGCGGGCGAGGGCCCCAACATGTACCTCATGCGGCACCTGCTGCCTGCATTCGGCCTGGGCGACGGGCGCGGCATTGCCGACCTGCTGGGCCTCATGAGCGGCAACTCCGGCGGCTCGCTGTGCACCCGCGTGGCCTACAAGCTCAACCTGCGCGGGCCGGCCGTGACGGTGCAGACCGCGTGCTCCACCTCGCTTGCCGCGGTGCACACCGCCTGCCAGGCGCTGCTGGGCTACGACTGCGACATGGCGCTGGCCGGTGGCGTGTGGCTCAACCTGATGCAGGACGCGGGCTACCTGTATCAGCAGGGCGCCATCCTCTCGCCCGACGGCCACTGTCGCGCGTTCGACGCGCAGGCCGCGGGCACCGTCATCGGCAGCGGCGCCGGCCTGGTGGTGCTCAAGCGGCTGGACGATGCGCTGCGCGACGGCGACACCGTGCATGCCGTCATCAAGGGCACGGCGGCCAACAACGACGGCGCCGACAAGGTCGGCTTCACCGCGCCCAGCGTCAACGGCCAGGCCGAGGTGATTCGCGCGGCGCAGCTGATTGCCGGCGTGCGCGCCGAATCGGTGGGCTACGTCGAGGCACACGGCACGGGCACGGTGCTGGGCGACCCGATCGAGATGGCGGCGCTCACGCAGGCGTTCCAGGCAGATTCCGACCGCACCGGCCGCACAGGCTATTGCGCCGTCGGCTCCGTGAAAACCAACATCGGCCACCTCGACGCGGCCGCCGGTGTCACCGGCCTCATCAAGACGGTGATGGCGCTCAAGCACAGGACGCTGCCGGCCAGCCTGCATTTCGAGCGGGTCAACCCGCAGATCGACAGGGTGGACAGCCCGTTCTACGTCAACGCCACCACCAAGGCCTGGCCCGCGGGCGCCTCGCCGCGCCGCGCCGGCGTCAGCTCGTTCGGCATCGGCGGTACCAACGTGCATGTGGTGCTCGAAGAAGCGCCGCCTGCAAAGGCCGCAAGCAATGCATCGGGCTGGCACGTGCTGCCGCTCTCGGCCCGCAATGCCACCGCGCTGCAGGAGGCCGGACGGCAACTGGGCCGCCACCTCGGCGAGTCGACCGACCAGCCGCTGGCCGACATCGCCCACACGCTGCAGAGCGGCCGCCGCGCGATGCCGCTGCGTGCGGCACTCGTCGCCGATGGCCATGCGATGGCCGCGCAGGCGCTGCTGTCGCCCGAAGGCGGCTTCGAGCAGGTGCTGCGCGCGCCGGCCAGCGCGCCCGATGTGGCCTTTCTCTTTCCGGGCGGCGGCACGCAGCACGCGAACATGGGCGCCGCGCTGTACCGCACCGACGTGGTGTTCCGCGGCGAGGTCGACCGCTGCTGCGCCTTGCTGAACGATGCCATGGGCACAGACCTGCGCCGCGTGCTGTACCCCGCGCCGGGCAGCGAAGCCGAGGCCGACCAGATGCTGTCGTGCATCGAATACACGCAGCCGGCGCTGTTCATCGTCGAATACGCCATGGCCCGCGTGTGGATGGCGCGCGGCGTGCAGCCCGCGGTGATGCTGGGCCACAGCCTGGGCGAGTACGTGGCGGCCTGCCTGGCGGGCGTGTTCAGCCTGGAAGACGCACTGCGCATCGTCACCGCGCGCGGCCGCCTCATGCGCTCGATGCCCGCCGGTGCCATGACGGCCATCGCGTTGAGCGAGGCAGAGCTCGCGCCCTTCCTTGTCGCGGGTTGCGACATTGCCGCCATCAACGGCGCGCAACTGTGCGTGCTGTCGGGCCCGTTGCAGGCCGTCGAGGCGGCGGAGCAACAACTGTTTGCGCGCGGCCTCATGCCACGCCGCCTGCATGTCGCCATCGCCTCGCACTCGGCCATGACAGAGGCCATCGTGGCCGAGCTGCAGCAGGTGGTGGCGTCCGTGCCGCGCTACGCGCCGCGCATTCCGTTCATCTCCAACGTGACGGGCCAACTGATCACGAACGCCGAGGCAACCGACCCGGCTTATTGGGGCCGCCACCTGCGCGGTACCGTGCGCTTTGCCGACGGGCTGGCCGTGCTGCTGAGCGTGCCCGGGCGCGTGCTGCTCGAAGTGGGCCCCGGCGAGACGCTGGCCGGCCTGGCGCGCCAGCACCCGCAGGCCGCATCGGCCGCGGGCGTCTGGGCCAGCCAGGCGCACCCGCAGCAGCAGGCGCGCAACGAAAGGCAACTGGCCAGCGTGACCGGCGCGCTGTGGTGCGCGGGCGTGGAAATCGACTGGGCCGCCTGCCGCGCAGGCCAGCCGCGCCGCCAGGTGCCGCTGCCGAGCTACCCGTTCCAGCGCCAGTCGTATTGGGTGGAGGCGGGCAGCTTCGAGGGCAAGCCGTCGACCTCGATGAACCCGGCAGCCGATGCGTTTTACGTGCCGACCTGGAAGCGCACCGCGCCTTTGCACGCGGTGCAAGGCCCGGCACCAGCGGGCACCTGCACGCTGGTCTTTGGCGAAACGGGCCGGCTTGCCGACGGGATGGTGCGTCAGCTGAAGCAGGGTGCCGCTGCGCACCCCGTGGTGCGGGTGGAGCAGGGACCCGGCTTCGCCGAGATCAGCCCGCGTCACTTCGCCGTGCGCCCCGGCGAGCGCACCGACCACGAGCAACTGCTGCGCAAGCTGCAGGCCGAGCTGGGCCCGGTGTCGCGGGTGCATCACCTGTGGGGCGTGGACGCCGATGGCGCGCCGCCGTCGTCTCCGGATGCGTTGCTGGAGCGCGGCTACTTCAGCCTGCTGGCCCTGGCGCAGGCGCTGGAGAGCACCGCGGCCGGTCGCGAGCGCAAGCTGTCGATTCAGGTCGTCACCAACCAGATGGAAGACGTGTCGGGCACCGAGGCGCTGTGCCCCGAAAAAGCCATGCTGTTCAGCCTGGCCAAGGTGATCGGCCAGGAGTACCCGCACATCGACTGCCGCGTGGTCGACGTGCTGCTGCCCGCGGCCGGCAGCGGTGCCGAGACGTGGCTGCTGAAGCAGCTCGCGGCGGATGCGCCCGCGGCACCCTCTGCAAGCGACGAACCGGTCGTTGCGTACCGTGGCCCGCATCGCTGGGTCAAGGCGTACGAGCCGCTGGCCCTGCCGGCGCAAGGGGCCGGCCCGCAGCAGCGCCTGCGCATGCAGGGCGTCTACCTCGTCACCGGCGGCCTGGGCGGCGTGGGCCTGTCCGTGGCGCGGCACCTTGCGCAAGCGTGGCAGGCCCGGCTGGTGCTGATCGGCCGTTCGCCGCTGCCCGAGCGCGCCGCGTGGGAATCACTGGCGGCGTCGCCAGCCCAGCCCGCCGCCCTGCGCCAGAAGCTGCTGCAGTTGCTCGAGCTCGAAACGCTCGGCGGCGAAGTGCTCGCGCTGTCGGCCGACGTGACCGACGCCGCGCAGATGCAGGCCGTGGCCGCGCAGGCCCGGCAGCGCTTCGGCGCCATCCACGGCGTGATTCATGCGGCGGGCCATGCCGCCAGCGGCATGATCGGCCAGCGCACCCGCGCCTTGGTCGATGCCGTGTTCGCGCCCAAGCTGCGCGGCACGCAGGCCCTGCTGGCGGCGGTGCGCGACGAGCCGCTCGATTTCGTGCTCCTGTGCTCGTCCATCTCCAGCATGGCCGGCGGCCTGGGCATGAGCGACTACGCGGCGGCCAACGCCTACCTCGACGCGCTGGCCACGCAGGCACAGCGCAACGGCGGCCCGATGGTCTTTTCGGTCAACTGGGACGCCTGGCGCAACCTGGGCATGGCCGCGGGCATGGTGCTGCCCGACGGCGTGGGCATGGACGGCCCCGAAGGCGCGCTGGCGCTGGAGCGCATCGTCAACGGCCCGGCGCATGCGCAGATCGTGATCTCCACCACCGACCTCGCGCAGCGCCTGGGCGAGCTCGACAGCGGCATGCTCGCGCTGATCGAGAACGGCCCGCCGGCCCATGCCGCGCGCCGCAACCATCCGCGCCCCGCGCTCGACACCCCCTACGCCGCGCCCGAAGGCGATCTGCAGACCGACCTGGCCGCGCTGTGGCGGGACATGGTGGGCATCGCCGCCATCGGCGTGAACGACAACCTGTTCGAGCTGGGCGGCGACTCGCTGCTGGCCATCCAGATCCTGGCGCGCGTGCGCAAGGCCTACGACGTCGAACTGCACCCGGCCGCCTTCTTCAAGGCGCCCACCATCGCCGACCTGGCCCTGCGGGTCGAGACCCTGCTGATCGAGGAGATCGAGAACGCAGGGCTTGCCGGCCCGGCCGATGCCACCGTTGCCACCGATGCGGCCGCGCCAGCACCGCACCGCCTGTCCGCCACCGTCTGAAGAACCCCCCTCAAATGCCCGACACCCAGGATATTTCCGCACGCCGCGCCAACCTCAGCGCGGAACAACGCGCCAGGTTGCAGCAACGCCTGCGCGGCGCGAACACCGGTGCAAGCACCGCCATGCACCAGGCAGAAAGCACCATCGGCCCACGCCCGCACCGCGACCGCGCGCCGCTGTCTTTCGCGCAGCGCCGACAGTGGTTCCTGTGGAAGCTGGACCCGGCGCGCACCGCCTACCACCTGAGCGGCGGGCTGGTGCTGACCGGCGCGCTCGACACCTCAGCGCTGCGCGCCAGCGTGCAGGCGCTGGTCGACCGGCACGAGTCGCTGCGCACCGTATTTCGCGAAGAGGGCGACGGCGGTGCCGAGCAGGTCATTCAAGAGGCCGTCGAGATCTCGCTGCCCTGCATCGACTTGAGCGCGCTGAACACGCAGGCGCTCGCGCAGGCGGTGCGCGAGGAAGTGCAGCGCATCCGCACCGCGCCCTTCGACCTCACGCGCGGCCCGCTGATGCGCGCCGTGCTGCTGAAGACCGCCCCACAGGCGCACCAGTTGCTGGTGGTGATGCACCACATCGTTTCCGACGGCTGGTCGGTGCAGCTGTCGCTCGACGAGCTTGCCTCGCAGTACGCCGCGCGCGTGCAGGGCAGAGCGCCGGCGTTGCCCGCGCTGCCGGTGCAGTACGCCGACTACGCCGTGTGGCAGAACCAGTGGCTCGACGGCGGCGAGGGCGAACGCCAGCTCGCCTGGTGGCGCGACCAACTGGGCAGCGACCAGCCGGTGATCTCGCTGCACACCGACCGACCGCGACATGCCGACGGCCGCTACGGCTCGGCACGCGTCACCGTCGCCGTGCCGGCTGCAACCGTTGCACGGCTGCGGCAGCAGGCCCAGGGGCAGGGCGCCACGTTGTTCATGGCCTTGCTCGCGGGCTTCAATGCCTGGCTGTTCCGGCACACCGGGCAGACCGACGCGCGCGTGGGCGTGCCCATTGCCAACCGCAACCGCGCGGAGACGGCGGGCGTGGTGGGCTTCTTCGTCAACACGCAGGTGCTGCGCGCGCGCATCGGCGCGCGCACCACGCTGGCCGCGCTGCTGCTGCAGACGCGCGATGCGGCCATCGGCGCGCAGACCCACCAGGACCTGCCTTTCGAGCAGCTTGTCGGCGCACTGCGGCCCGAACGCAGCCTGAGCGCGAACCCGCTGTTCCAGGTGATGTTCAACCATGTGCGGCGCGACCACCGCTCGCTGGCCGACTGGCCGGGCGTGTCGGTCGAGCGGCTGGACTTCGAGGAGGAAGACGCGCAGTTCGAGCTGACGCTGCAGACGCTGGAGTTCGAGGATGGGCGCGTGGAGGCGACCTTTCTGTATGCGGCGGAGTTGTTCGACCGGCAGACGGTGGAGCGGATGGCGGGGCATTACCTGGCGGTGCTGGGGGCGTTGGCCGAGCAGCCTGAACTGGCGGTGGGTGATGTGGCGCTGGTGGGCGCGGCGGAGCGCGCGCAGTTGGTCGCCTGGAGCGAGAACATGCGGGTCCATGAAGACGCACAGCCGGTGCATCGTCAGATCGAGGCGCATGCGAAGTCGAAGCCTTTGGCGCCTGCGCTGGTCTTTGGTGACGAGGCGTTGAGCTACGCGGAACTCAATGCACGAGCCAATCGATTGGCACATCGACTGATCGCCTTGGGCGTTGGCCCCGATGTGCTGGTCGGCATCTGCGTTGAGCGCTCCACCGAAATGATGGTGGGCATCATCGCCATCCTCAAGGCTGGTGGCGCCTACGTGCCTTTGGATCCTGAGTACCCCTCAGACCGCTTGGCCTACATGGTCGAAGACAGCGGCATCTCATTGCTGCTGACCCAGAGCCATCTGCGCTCGATGATTCCCGGCACCGATTCGCTTCAAGTCCTGGAACTCGACACGCTCGATACCGCTTCGGAGCCCGAAGCCGACCCCCAAGTCCCTCTGCACGGCGAACACCTCGCCTACGTCATCTACACCTCCGGCTCCACGGGCCGCCCCAAAGGCGCAGCGACCCGCCATGCGGCCCTGTTCAGCTGCATGGCCTGGATGCAGGCGTTCTACAAGCTCGCAGACGAAGACACCGTATTGCACAAGGCCCCGTTCGGTTTCGACGTGTCCGTCTGGGAGATGTTCTGGCCCCTGACCTCAGGTGCCAAGCTGGTCATTGCGAACCCAGGCGACCACCGCGACCCGGTGCGACTGGTCGAGCTGATCCAGCAGCACCAGATCACGACGCTGAACTTCGTGCCATCGATGCTGCAAGCCTTCCTGGCTTACGACGGCATTGAAGCGACGACCAAGCTCAAGCACATCATCTGCGGCGGCGAGGCGATGCCGGCAGCCACACAGAAGGAAGCACTGCAACGCCTGAGCGGCGCCACGCTGCAGAACCTGTACGGCCCGACGGAAACGACGATCCACGTCACGCAGTGGACTTGCAGGGACGATGGCAGCACGCAGGTGCCCATTGGCCGGCCGATCAGCGACACGCAGGCGTACGTGCTGGACGAGAGCCTGAACGACGTGCCGTTAGGCGTCGCTGGAGAGCTGTACCTTGGCGGCATCAATCTCGCGCGCGGCTACCTGAAGCGGGCGGCCCTGACCGCCGAGAGATTCATCGCAGGAGACAACGGCCAGCGCCTGTACCGCACAGGCGACCTCGTTCGCTGGAACAGCGAAGGCCAACTGGAGTACCTGGGCCGCATCGACCACCAGGTGAAGGTGCGTGGCTTCCGCATCGAGCTGGGAGAGATCGAGGCGCAACTGCAGGCGCAGTCTGAAGTGAGAGAAGCAGTCGTCGTGGCAAACGAAGGCCCGGCAGGCGCAAGGCTGGTGGGCTACGTGTCCGGCCATGCCATCGACACCACAGCCCTGAGAGAACGCCTGGCAGAGGCACTGCCCGACTACATGGTCCCCAGCGTCATCATGGTGCTCGACGCCCTCCCGCTGAACGCCAACGGCAAGGTCGACCGCAAGGCACTCCCCGCGCCCGAGTTCACCAGCGAGCAGGCCTACGAAGCGCCCGAAGGCGAGACCGAACAGATGCTGTCCACCATCTGGGCCGACGTGCTCGGTGTCGCCCGCGTGGGCCGCCACGACAACTTCTTCGCGCTTGGCGGCGACTCCATTCTCAGCCTCAAGGTCACCGCGCGCGCCGCACGGGCCGGCGTGCACCTCACGCCGCGGCAGATGTTCGCGCACCAGAGCGTCGCGCGCATCGCGCATGCGCTCGAAGCCGGCCGCTCCGCACCCGTGCAGGCGATACCCGTGCTGGGCGCCGCGCAGCGTGCCGGCAGGCTGGCGCTGTCGCATGCGCAGATGCGCCAATGGTTCCTGTGGCAGCTCGACCCGCAGAGCACCGCCTACCACATCAGCGGCGCGCTGAAGCTCGCGGGCCACCTCGACGCCGAGGCCCTGCGCGCGTGTTTCGACACCCTGGTGCAGCGCCACGCATCGCTGCGCACCGTGTTCCGCGCCGATGCGCAAGGCCTGGCCGAACAGATCGTGCAGCCCGTCGGCCGCATGGACGTGTCGATGCTCGACCTTGCCGCGCTCGGCAGCGACACCGAGCGAGACGCGCGCAGCGAGCAGGAGGCGCTGCGCGTGGGCCACACGCCGTTCGACCTGGGCGCCGGGCCGCTGCTGCGCGTCGGCCTGATCCGCCTCGCGGCGGCGCAGCACATGCTGGTCGTGGTGATGCACCACATCGTGTCCGACGGCTGGTCGATGCAGGTGCTGGTCGACGAGTTCGTGGCGCTGTACCGCGCCCGCGTGCAGGGCACGGCGGCTTCATTGCCGGCGCTGCCGATCGAATACGCCGACTACGCCGCCTGGCAGCGCGACTGGCTGGAGGCCGGCGAACGCGGGCGGCAACTGTCGTACTGGACGCAGCAACTCGGCACCGACCAGCCCGTGCTGCAGCTGCCCACCGACCACGCGCGCAAGGCCGACGGCCGCTACAGCGCGGTGCGGCACGGCTTCGATTTGCCGGCCGATCTGGTCCGCAAACTGCACAAGCGCTTGCAGGCCCAGGGCGCGACGTTGTTCATGGGCCTGCTTGCGGGTTTTCAGGTGCTGCTGAACCGCTGCACCGGCGAGCCGGACGTGCGCGTGGGCGTGCCGATTGCCAACCGCCACCGGGCCGAGACCGCTGGCGTGATCGGCTTCTTCGTCAACACGCAGGTGCTGCGCAACGTGCTCGACCGTCGCGAAACCCTCTCGCAGGTGCTGGCCCGCGCAAAGGAAGCCGCGCTGGGCGCGCAAGCCCATCAAGATTTGCCTTTCGAGCAACTGGTGGAGGCGTTGCAGCCCGAACGCGTGCTGGGTGCGAACCCGCTGTTTCAGGTCATGTTCGCCCACCAGCGCGGCGACATGGAGGCGCTGCGCAGCCTGCCCGGCCTCACGCTGACCGAATGCGACCTGGGCGCGCAGGCCGCGCAGTTCGAGCTGACGCTGGAAACGACCGAGCACGCCGATGGCCGCGTGCACGCCAACCTGCGCTACGCGTCGGAGCTGTTCGCGCCGCAGACCATGGCGCGCATGGCAAGCCACTACCTGGCGGTGCTGAACGCGTTGGCCGAGCATCCGGAGCAAACGGTGGGCGACGTTGCGTTGCTAGGTGAAGAAGAGCGCGCGCAACTTTCTTCGTGGGGCGCGCGCAGGCAGGCTGCAGAGGCCAGCGAGCCGATCCATCGCCTGATCGAACGGCAGGTGAGCGCACAGCCCGGCGCAGCGGCGCTGTCGTTCGACGGCCAGACGCTGAGCTACGGCGAACTCAACGCACGGGCGAACCGCCTGGCGCACCGGCTGATCGCCTTGGGCGTGAAGCCTGAGACCCAGGTCGGCATCGCGGTGGAGCGCTCCATCGAGATGGTGGTGGGCATCCTCGCGATCCTCAAGGCCGGCGGCGCCTATGTGCCGCTGGACCCGGCGTACCCGGCCGACCGTCTGGCCTACATGGTGGAGGACAGCGGCATCGCATGGCTGCTCACGCAAAGCCACCTGCAGGTGCCCGGCACCGAGGCGCTGCGAGTGCTGGCGCTGGACACGCTCGACCTGTCCGCCGAGCCCGACACCAACCCCGGGGTCGCGCTGCACGGCGAGCATCTGGCCTATGTCATCTACACCTCCGGCTCCACCGGCCGCCCCAAGGGCGCGCAACTGTGCCACCGCAATGTGAGCCGCCTGCTCGACGCGACCGATGCATGGTTCAACTTCAACGCCGGTGACGTGTGGACCCTGTTCCATTCGTACGCCTTCGATTTCTCCGTGTGGGAGATGTTCGGCGCGCTGTGCACCGGCGGGCGGCTGGTGATCGTGCCGTTCTGGGTCAGCCGCTCGCCGGAAGACTTTCTGAAGCTGCTGCACAGCGAGCGCGTCACGGTGCTCAACCAGACGCCTTCTGCTTTCGGCCAACTGGCGAGCCTGTCCGGCGCCTGCGAAGGCGGCCTGGCGCTGCGCACGGTGATCTTCGGCGGCGAGGCGCTGGACCCTCGGCGCCTGCGCGGTTGGATCGAGCACCACGGCGACGACAGCCCGCAGTTGATCAACATGTACGGCATCACCGAGACCACGGTGCACGTCACCTACCGGCGCATCACCGCGGCAGACCTGGGCCAGTCGCGCAGCCCCGTGGGCATCGCCATTCCTGACCTGGGCCTGCAGGTGCTCGACGGGCAATTGAACCCCACGCCCCTGGGCGTGGCGGGTGAGCTGTATGTGTCGGGCGCCGGGCTGGCGCGCGGCTACCTCCACCGCCAAGGCCTGACGGCCGAGCGCTTCATCGCAGCCGACAACGGCGAGCGGCTGTACCGCACCGGTGACCTGGTGAAGTGGACCCGCGAAGGCCAACTGGCGTACCTGGGCCGCATCGACCACCAGGTGAAGGTGCGGGGCTTTCGCATCGAGCTGGGTGAAATCGAAGCGCAACTGCTGGCGCGGCGGGAGGTTCGAGAAGCCGTGGTCATCGCCGACGAAGGCCCGACGGGCACGCGGCTGGTGGGCTATGTGTCGGGGCAAGACATCGACACCAGCGTCTTGCGCGAACGCCTCGGCGACGCATTGCCCGACCACATGGTGCCGGCATTGCTGATCGTTCTGGATGCATTGCCGCTGAACGCCAACGGCAAGGTCGAGCGCAAGGCGCTGCCGGCGCCTGTGTTCACCGGGCGCACCGACTACGAGGCGCCGCAGGGCCAGGTCGAGGAGACGCTGGCCGCCATCTGGGTCGAGTTGCTGGGCGTGGCGCGCGTGGGGCGCGCGGACAACTTCTTCGAGCTCGGCGGCGACTCGGTGCTGAGCCTGCAGTTCGCAGCCCGCGCGCGGCAACAGGGCGTGGAGGTCACGCCGCGCCAACTGTTCGAACACCAGAGCGTGGCGGGCATCGCCAAGGCCGTCACCGGCCGGCAGGCTGCATTGGAGGCGTCCGCGTTGCCCCCGCTGGTGGCTGCGCCGCGCGCGGATGCCTTGGTGCCGTCCCACGCCCAGGCGCGCCAGTGGTTCCTGTGGCAGCTCGACCCCGACAGCACCGCATATCACATCAGCGGTGCGCTGCGGCTCGAAGGCCACCTCGACTTGGCCACCGTGCGCGCCGCCTTCGCCGCGCTGGTCGCGCGCCAGGAGGCGCTGCGCACCGTGTTCCGCGCGAGCGCGAACGGCTTGGCCGAGCCGGTGGTCTTGCCGCCGCAAGAGAGCTTTGCGCTCGAGGTGATCGATCTGGCGGTGGGCAATGCCGAATCGGAAGGCGAAGCCGACACGCGCGAGGCACAGGCCCAGCAGGCCGCGCAGCGGCTCGCACACACGCCCTTCGAACTCGGCACGGGGCCGCTGCTGCGCGCGGGGCTGATCCGCCTCGCGCCGCAACAGCACGTGCTGGTGCTGGTGATGCACCACATCGTGTCGGACGGGTGGTCGATGCAGATCGTGGTGGACGAGTTTGTCGCGCACTACGGGGCGTTGCTGTCGGGCATGCCGCAGGCCGCGGCCTTGCCGTCGTTGCCGCTGCAGTACACGGACTATGCCGGATGGCAACGCCGCTGGCTGGACGCCGGCGAGCGCGCACTGCAACTCGGCTACTGGACGCGTCGGCTCGGCACCGAGCATCCGGTGCTGCAACTGCCGACCGACCATGCGCGCGTCGCCGGCGCTCGCTACCGGGCGGTTCGCCATGAGGTCGTTCTGCCGGACGGTTCGGCGGGCGGATCAACGGGTGAGTCGGCGGCGGGTCTGGCACACAGGCTGCGCCAGCGCGCGCAGGCCGAGGGCACGACGCTCTTCACGGTGCTGCTGGCCGGGTTTCAGATGCTGCTGAGCCGCTACACCGGGCTGAACGACATCCGTGTGGGCGTGCCCGTTGCCAACCGCCACCACGCCGGCACGGAAAACCTGGTCGGTTTCTTCGTCAACACACAGGTGCTGCGCACCGTGCTGGGCGATGCTTGCAGCCTTGCCGAAGTGCTGCAGCAGGCGCATGACGCGGTGCGCGGCGCCCATGCCCACCAGGACTTGCCCTTCGAGCAACTGGTCGAGGCGCTGCAGCCGGAACGAAGCCTGGGCACCAGCCCGCTGTTCCAGGTGCTCTTCAACCACCAGCGCGCGGATTTTCGGGCGCTCGACAGGCTGCAGGGGCTGACGCTGGCCGACTACCCCCTCGGCGGCCAGGCCGCGCAGTTCGAGCTGTCCCTCGATACCCGCGAGGACGCGCAGGGCCGCCTGACGATGGGCTTTCACTATGCCGAAGCCCTGTTCGACGCCCGGACCATCGATCGCATGGCGTCGCATTACCTGGTCATTCTGGAGGCGTTGGCCGACGCGCCCGCGCAGCTGCTTGGCGAGCTGCAACTGATGACAGCAGGCGAGCGCGAACAGCTGGCGTCGTGGGGCGGCAACCCGCAGCACAGCGGCGAAGCCGAGCCGGTGCACCGGCTGATCGAGCGCAAGGCGCAACGCACGCCCGATGCAACGGCGCTGGTGTTCGGCGACAAGGTGCTGAGCTACCGCGAACTCGATGCAAGGGCCAACCGACTGGCCCATTGGCTGATCGCCCTGGGCGTGAAGCCCGAGGCCAAGGTAGGTATGGCGCTGGAGCGCTCCATCGAAATGGTCGTGGGCATCCTGGCGACCCTGAAGGCTGGCGGCGCCTATGTGCCCCTGGACCCTGAGTACCCGGGTGAACGCCTGAATGCGATGGTGAGCGACAGCGGCATCGCGCTGCTGCTCACGCAGAGCCACCTTCGCGTGCCGGGGACTGAAGGCCTTCAGGTGCTGGAGCTCGACACGTTGGACCTGAGCACTCAGCCCTCGCACAGCCCCGAAGTCCCACTGCACGGCGACAACATCGCCTACGTCATCTACACCTCTGGCTCCACGGGCAAGCCCAAGGGCGTGGCCAACCGCCACCGCTCGCTGCACAACCGGCTGGTGTGGATGCAACAGGCCTACGGCCTGAACGGCACCGACACCGTGCTGCAGAAGACCCCGTTCAGCTTCGACGTGTCGGTGTGGGAGTTCCTGTGGCCGTTGATGTACGGCGCGCGGCTGGTGGTGGCCGCACCGGGGGACCACCGCGACCCGGAACGGCTGAAGGCGTTGATCTGCGCACACGGCGTGAGCACGCTGCACTTCGTGCCCTCGATGCTGCAGGCCTTCATGGCGCATGAGGGCATCGAGACGTGCACGAGCGTGCGGCGCATCGTGTGCAGCGGTGAGGCGCTGTCGGCGCAGGTTCAGAAAGCGGTGTTCGAGCGCTTGCCGCGCGCAGCGCTGTACAACCTGTACGGCCCGACGGAAGCGGCCATCGACGTGACGCAGTGGACCTGCCGGGACGACGGCAGCACGCAGGTGCCTATCGGCCGGCCGATCAGCCAGACGCAGGCGCGTGTGCTGGACGCTGGGTTGAATGAGGTGCCTGCGGGTGTGGCGGGGGAGCTGTATCTGGGGGGGATCAATCTCGCACGCGGGTATCTGAATCGGGCCGGTCTGACTGCGGAGCGCTTCGTTGCCGCGCAAGGCGGGGAGCGCTTGTACCGCACGGGTGACCTGGTGAAGTGGAACGCCGAAGGGCAGCTGGAATACCTGGGGCGCATCGATCACCAGGTGAAGGTGCGGGGCTTCCGCATCGAGCTGGGGGAGATCGAGGCGCAACTGCAGGCGCAGCCTGAGGTACGTGAAGCGGTCGTCGTGGCGAACGAGGGGCCAAGTGGTGCAAGGCTCGTGGGCTACGTCTCAGGCCAGGACATCGACACCGCAGTGCTGCGAGACCGTCTGAGCGAAGTGCTGCCGGATTACATGGTCCCCAGCGTGCTGATGGTGCTGGAGGCGTTGCCGCTGAACGCCAACGGAAAGGTCGACCGCAAGGCGCTGCCGGCACCGGAGTTCACAGGAGCCCAGGACTACGAGGCGCCGCAAGGCGAAGTCGAAGAAACACTGTCCGCCATCTGGGCCGAAGTGCTGGGCGTTGAACGCGTGGGGCGCCACGACAACTTCTTCGAGCTAGGCGGCCACTCCCTGCTTGCACTGCAACTGCTCGAACGCATGCGTGCGAAGGGCTGGTCGGTGCAGGTTCGCACGCTGTTCCAGCATGCGCAGCTCGGGGCCTTCGCACAAGCGATGCTGCAGGAGCAAGGTCGGGAGGAAGTGGTGGTGCCGGCGAACGGCATCCCCGACGAATGCACGTCCATCGAACCGCAGATGCTCACGCTGGTCGAACTCGATGTAGCGCAGATCCGAAGGATCGAAGGCGATGTGCCGGGCGGTGCAGCCAACATTCAGGACATCTATCCGCTGGCTCCGCTGCAAGAGGGCATGCTGTTCCACCATCTGCTGCAGCACGAAGGCGACGCCTACGTGACGCCGCACTTGCTGAGCTTCGACAGCCGGGAGCGCCTGGCGCGCTTCGTATCGAGCTTCGATCAGGTGATCGAACGCCACGACATCCTGCGCACGGCGGTGCTGTGGGAGGGATTGAAGGAAGCGGTGCAGGTGGTGCTGAGAAAGGCCACGTTGCCGGTGCAATGGCTTGATGCCGACAAAGGCGAAGACAGCATTGAGAACCAACTGAACGCCAAGGTCGACCCGTCGCACTACCGCATCGACGTTCGCCAGGCCCCCATGATCCGAGCCTTCGCCGCTCACGACGAAGAGAACGAGCGCTGGCTGCTCCAACTTCCCAGCCACCACATGGTGCTGGACCACACGACGCTGGAACTCCTGGTACAGGAGATCGGGTTGATCCAGCAAGGCAAGGCAAGCGAACTGCCCGAGCCCGTACCGTTCCGTCGTTACGTGGCGCAGTCCAGGCTGGGTGTCAGCCGTGCAGAACATGAAGCCTTCTTCACACGAATGCTCGGCGACGTCGACGAACCCACAGCCCCCTTCAACCTGCTCGATGTGCAGGGCGACGGCACGCAGATCGAAGAAGCGAGGCTGCCGCTGGAGGCCGACCTGTCCGCGCGCATCCGCACCCAGGCACAGCGCCACGGCGTGAGCGCCGCGACGCTGTTCCACCTGGCATGGGCGCTGGTGCTGGGCAAAGCCACAGGCAAGGACGACGTGGTCTTCGGAACAGTGCTCTTCGGCCGAATGCAAGGCGGCGAGGGCGCACAGCGTGCGTTGGGCCTGTTCATCAACACATTGCCCCTGCGCGTGAAGCTCGGCAGCCGCAGCGTGCAGCAGAGCCTGAAAGAGACGCACGCATCGCTCACGCAACTGCTGCATCACGAACACGCAAGCCTGTCCCTGGCCCAGCGCTGCAGCGCGCTGCCGGGGGGCACGCCGCTGTTCTCCGCGATGCTCAACTACCGCTACACGCCCAAGGCCGCGAGCGCGGATGCGCCGGAGAACCCAGCCTGGACCGGCATGCAGGTGGTGGGCGGCGAGGAGCGAACGAACTACCCTGTCACCTTGTCGGTGGACGACCTGGGCGACGGGTTCGAACTGGTCGCGCAGATCGACGAATCGGTCGATGCCTCGCGCGTGTGCCACTACATGCATGAAGCCCTTGCCGGCATCGTGAAAGGATTGGAGGGGCCGCCCGCGCAGCTGCTTGGCGAGCTGCAACTGATGACAGCAGGCGAGCGCGAACAGCTGGCGTCGTGGGGCGACAACCCGCAGCACAGCGGCGAAGCCGAGCCGGTGCACCGGCTGATCGAGCGCCAGGCGCAACGCACGCCCGATGCAACGGCGCTGGTGTTCGGCGCCAAGGTGCTGAGCTACCGCGAACTCGATGCAAGGGCCAACCGACTGGCCCATTGGCTGATCGCCCTGGGCGTGAAGCCCGAGGCCAAGGTAGGTATGGCGCTGGAGCGCTCCATCGAAATGGTCGTGGGCATCCTGGCGACCCTGAAGGCTGGCGGTGCCTATGTGCCCCTGGACCCCGAATACCCGGGTGAACGCCTGAATGCGATGGTGAGCGACAGCGGCATCGCGCTGCTGCTCACGCAGAGCCACCTTCGCGTGCCGGAGACTGAAGGCCTTCAGGTGCTGGAGCTCGACACGCTGGACCTGAGCACTCAGCCCTCGCACAGCCCCGAAGTCCCACTGCACGGCGACAACATCGCCTACGTCATCTACACCTCTGGCTCCACGGGCAAGCCCAAGGGCGTGGCCAACCGCCACCGCTCGCTGCACAACCGGCTGGTGTGGATGCAACAGGCCTACGGCCTGGACGGCACCGACACCGTGCTGCAGAAGACCCCGTTCAGCTTCGACGTGTCGGTGTGGGAGTTCTTGTGGCCGTTGATGTACGGCGCTCGGCTGGTGGTGGCCGCACCGGGGGACCACCGCGACCCGGAACGGCTGAAGGCGTTGATCTGCGCACACGGCGTGAGCACGCTGCACTTCGTGCCCTCGATGCTGCAGGCCTTCATGGCGCATGAGGGCATCGAGACGTGCACGAGCGTGCGGCGCATCGTGTGCAGCGGTGAGGCGCTGTCTGCGCAGGCGCAGAAGGCGGTGTTCGAGCGCTTGCCGCGCGCAGCGCTGTACAACCTGTACGGCCCGACGGAAGCGGCCATCGACGTGACGCAGTGGACCTGCCGGGACGACGGCAGCACGCAGGTGCCTATCGGCCGGCCGATCAGCCAGACGCAGGCGCGTGTGCTGGACGCTGGGTTGAATGAGGTGCCTGCGGGTGTGGCGGGGGAGCTGTACCTGGGAGGCATCAATCTCGCGCGGGGGTATCTGAACAGGGCGGGTTTGACTGCCGAGCGCTTCGTTGCGACAGAGAACGGAGGCAGGCTGTACCGCACGGGTGACCTGGTGAAGTGGAACGGCGAAGGCCAGCTGGAGTACCTGGGGCGCATCGATCACCAAGTGAAGGTGCGGGGCTTCCGCATCGAGCTGGGGGAGATCGAGGCGCAACTGCAGGCGCAGCCTGAAGTGAGAGAAGCGGTCGTTGTGGCCAATGAAGGCTCGTCCGGTGCAAGGCTCGTGGGCTACGTGTCTGGACAAGACATCGACACCGCAGTGCTGCGAGACCGGCTGAGCGAAGTGCTGCCGGATTACATGGTCCCCAGCGTGCTCATGGTGATGGAGGCGTTGCCACTGAACACGAACGGCAAGGTCGACCGCAAGGCGCTGCCGGCACCGGAGTTCACGGGCGGGCAGGACTACGAGGCGCCGCAAGGCGAAGTCGAAGAAACACTGTCCGCCATCTGGGCCGAAGTGCTGGGCGTGCAACGGGTGGGGCGCCACGACAACTTCTTCGAACTAGGCGGCCACTCCCTGCTTGCACTGCGCGCAGTCACCCACGCGCGCCTCCGCGAGCATCCAGAACTCGAGGCCAGCCTGCAGTTGCTGATGGCCCATCCCACGGTCAGCGGCATGGCCCTGTGCGGTTCCGCGTCGCGCCCGAGCGACAGGGTGCCGCTGACCTTGCTCAACAAGTCCGTCGCCACCACAGCCCCGCTGTTCTGCATTCACCCCGGGCTGGGCACCGTGCTGGGCTATCTGCCGCTCGCGCAAAGGCTCAACGGCGTGCGTTCGGTCTACGGCCTGGCTTGCCGAACGCTCACCGACCCCGCGCACCGCGACCACTCGCTGGCGCAGATGGCCGACGACTACGTCGGGTTCATGCGCAGCGTGCAGCCGTCCGGCCCGTACCATCTGCTCGGCTGGTCGCTGGGCGGCGCGCTCGCGGCGCTAATGGCGGCGCGGCTCGAAGCGATGGGCGAGACGGTGCGCTTTCTTGGGCTGGTCGATTCGTACGTGCGGCTGGAAGGTGTCGAGCATGTGCTCGACGACTGGCGCACCGCGTTCCGCGAGTTCCTCGACTCGATGCAGATGCGACTGTCTGAAGGGGTTTCGATGCCGTCAGAGCTTCGGGACCCGATGGCGGGCGAAGCCTCGCTGGTGAATTGGACCGCGCTGCAGATGCACCAGGGCGGCCTGGCTGTCGGCAGCAGGTATGCCGAAGCAGGCGCCGCCGAGCTCGTGCGCATCTTCATGGTGAGCCGCAGCCTGGCCGAGGCAACGCTGCGCGACAGCGGCCGGCTCGCACCGGTGAAGGCCCCGGTGACCTGCTGGTGGGCGACCGGCCGGCCGGCGCAGGCCGCACTGGACCTGTCTCGCCAGATGCAGGGCTCGGCGCTGCGGCACAGGCAGGTGGCCGCGAACCACATCGAGATCGTGGCCAGCGGCGTGGTGCTCGACGATGTGTGCGCGCTGCTGCGCGACACGCCGGAGAACGGGCACGCACAGGGATGACGCCGCATGGGGCGGCGCAAGGGTTGCGCCGCCCCCAGCAGGAATGAAGCAAGAGGCCGGAGGCGCCCGGCAAGCGCCAATGAAAAAGGCCCTGGAGCGCATACCGCGCTCCAGAGCCTTTTCAATTTCGTTGAACAGCCACTGAGCGGCTGTCGAATTACCAGCGGTAGGTTGCAGTCGCCACCAGGCTGCGCCGCTGCCCGTAGCCGCAGCTGAACGAATCGCAGTTGCGCCCGACGTAGATGCGGTCGGTGAGGTTGCGCGCATTGAGCGCCAGGCTCCAGCGTTCGAAGTCGTAGCCCACCATGGCGTCGAACAGGGTGTATGACGGAATCTTGGCCGGCGCGGATTCGTTCGCGCCGTGGGTCGCGCCCACGAAGCGCGCGCCAAGGCCCACCTTCACGCCGTTGCTGAAGCGGTAGTCGGTCCACACCGAGATCTGGTTGCGCGGCGTTCCCACCAGCTGCTTGCCGATCTGCGATGCATTGCTGCTTGCGGTGACGTCGGCGTCGGGCGTCCAGGTGTAGGCGGCCACCACGTTCATGCGGGGCATCGGCTGAAAGGTGGCCTCCAGTTCGAGCCCGCGCACGCGCACCTCGCCGGTCTGCATGGGCGTGAAGTTCTCGCCGAAGGTAATCACATTGCGGCGGCGCAGGTCGAACACGGCCGCGCTGTAGGTGTCGCGCGTGCCGGGCGGCTGGTAGCGCAGGCCGGCCTCGTACTGCACGCCGGTCTCGGGCTTGAAGGGACGGTTGGTGCCGGGGTCGATGGTGGTGACCGGCGAGAACGACTCGGTGTAGCTGACGTAGGGTGCCAGGCCGTTCGGGGCCAGGTACACCAGGCCCGCGCGGCCGGAGAACTTGTGGTCGGTCTGGCTGGAACTGCTGTCGTCCAGGTGGTTCTGCGTGCGCACCTTGGCGGTGTCGTAGCGCCCGCCCAGGGTGGCAACCCAGCGTTCGTTCCACTTGATCTGGTCCTGCAGGTAGAAGCCGGTCTGCGTGAGCCTGGTGCGCGAGTTGATGGACGGGTCGGGCACGGTGATCTGCTGGCCGTACACGGGCGCGTAGATGTCGATCGACGGCGCAACGCCGAAGTAGGTGAACTGGTTGTAGTCGCCGCGTTGATGGTCCAGGCCCATCAGCAGCGTGTGCTGCCAGTCGCCCGAACGCAGCTTGGCCTGCACCTGGTTGTCCAGCGTGAGCACCTTGCCGTTTTCCGGGCTGCCGAACACGTAGCGGTTCACGTCGCGGAAGTTGGCGGGGTCCACCGGGTTGGCGGGGTTCACGCTGATGAAGCCGCCCTGGTAGACCTGCCGGTAGTCGGTCTCGATCTTGCCGTAGCGCGCGTTCTGGCGGAACGTCCAGGTGTCGTTCAGGCGGTGCTCCAGCAGGTAGCCCAGCATCCACTGGTTCTGGTTGTAGCGGTCGAAGTTGGGCTCACCGACGAAGGTGGAGGTGGGAACGCGGCCGTTGGGGTTGGACAGCAGGGTGGCGTCGGGCGGAAGAAAGCCGTAGGAGTTGCCCGCGCGCACGCGCGAGTAGTTGCTCAGCACGGTGAGCGTGGTGTCGCCCGACGGCTTCCAGGTGATGGCCGGCGCAATGTAGAAGCGGTTGTTCTTCACGTAGTCGACCTGCGTGTTGCTGTCCAGGCCCACGGCCGTCAGGCGGTACAGCACCTTGCCTTCCTGGTCGAGCGGGCCGGAGAAGTCGGCGGCGAGCTGGCGCCGGTTGTAGTTGCCCAGCTGCACCTGCAGCTCGCGCAGCGGCTCCTCGGTCGGGCGCTTGCTCACCACGTTGACCATGCCGCCGGGCGAGTTCTGGCCGAACAGCACCGACGACGGGCCGCGCAGCACCTCGATGCGCTCCGCGCCGTAGGGCTCGGTGCGCCAGACCGAATAGCCGGCGTTGTTGCGCATCTGCATGCCGTCCAGGTAGAAGCCCGGCGAATAGGCATCGAAGCCGCGAATCGACAGCCAGTCGTAGCGGGTGTCGAAGCCGTCGATGGCCTTCACGCCCGGCGTGTACATGAGGGCGTCGGTCAGGTTGGTGGCGCCCATGGCCTCGATGCGGTCGGCGGTGATCACCGAAATCGACTGCGGCGTTTCGATGATCGGCGTGTCGGTCTTGGTGCCGGTGGCGCTGCGCCTGGCGACATAGCCGTTGACGCGGCTGCTGGCGGTTTCGGGGTCGGCGCTGTCGCGCACGATGACCGCCGGCAGCACGGAGCCCTGCTCCCCGCCGGCGGCGGTTGCGCCTGTTGCACGGCGCACCGCAAAGCCGCCGCCCGACGTGCGCGTGGCCTCCAGCGCGGTGCCCGCGAGCATCTGGCGCAAGGCCTGCTCCATCGAAAGCTGCCCCGACACTTCGCGCGACTGCACGCCGGCCACCATCTCGCCCGCGGCAAACACCTGCAGGCCGGTCTGCTTCGACAGTTCATTCAGGGCGGCGCCCAGCGGCTGGGCGGGCACCCGCACCGCGAAGACACGGGCCGCCGCGCCCGAAACGGGCTGGGCCGCGGCCATGGGGCTCCAGGTGGACAGAACCGTTCCGAAGGCGGCGGCCAGCGCGGCGCTCAGCAGATGTTGACGGGGCAGGGGACGCATGAAGGCAACTCCAAAATTTGAATGACACGACGCAATCACATTCGAGTGCGCCGGACCACGTCCGGTGCACCTCTACCTATAAGACGTTCGAACTCATGAAACAGAGACAGCCTTTGCGCGCGCCCGTTTTTTTCTGCCGGCGCCTCAGGTCTGCACGGCCTCCATGCAGGTGCGGGCCGGTTGCGGCTGGCCGCCCGCGGGCCTGGCGGCCAGCAGGGCGCCGCCGATCTCGCCGGTTCTGACGGAGGTGACTGACAGCAGCGTGTCGCTCAGGCCGTGCGAGGCCTCGCAGGCGCCCTGCAGGTAGATGGCCGGGTGAAAGCCGGGCGTGGCCTGCAGGCGGTAGTGGCGGTCGACCTCGTGGCTGCCCAGGTAGGGCGCCAGCGGCGCCAGCAGCGCCTTGTGGTGTTCGCGCGAGTAGCCGGTGGCCAGCACCACCGCGTCGTAGCGCACGGTGCGCTCGCGCATCGCATTGCGGTCCCACAGCGTGAGGTGCACGCCGGCCTCGTCGGCGCGCACCGCGCGCACATCGTGGCGCTGCAGCAAGGCCAGCCGGTTGCCGCCGTTCACTCTCTGCTGGTACAGGGTCTTGAAGATCTGCTGAATCAGTTCCATGTCGGCCACCGAATAGTTGGTGTGGCGAAACTCGTTCAGCAGCGCCGCGCGCTCGTCGGTGTGGCGGCTGAACACATGGTCGGTGAAGTCGGAGTTGAAGATTTCGTTGACGAAGGGGCTGTCGTCCGACGGCTTGATGGAGCGGGCCCGCATGATGAGGTCGACCTGCGGCGCGCCCGCGCGGCCCTGCAGGTCCATGAAGATCTCGGCCGCGCTCTGGCCCGAGCCGAGCACCGCAATGTGCCGCGCATCGGCGTGCCGGGCCATGTCGCGCAGGTAGGTGCTGGAGTGAAACACGCGCCGGTCGTCGCGCAGCGGCCTGAAGCTGTCTGGAATGCGGGCCGCGCCGCCCACGCTCACCACCAGGTTGCGCGCGCGCCGCTGCGTGACACGCCCCTGCGCGTCGCGCGAGCGCACGCGCAGCGAAACGACTTCGCCGCCCTGCAGCTCGGGCTGCACCTCGACCACTTCTTCGCCGTAGGCGCAGGCGTGCTCGAACTGCTCGGCCGCCCAGCCCAGGTAGTCGTTGAACTCGTGGCGGCTCGGAAAGAAGCTCTTCAGGTTGATGAAGTCCGGCAGGCGGCCTTTTTGATGCAGGTAGTTGATGAAGGTGAAGCGGCTGGTCGGGTTGCGCAGCGTCGCCAGGTCTTTCATGAAAGAGATCTGCATGTGCGCGTCGTTCAGCAGCATGTGCGGATGCCAGGCAAAGCGCGGCTGCTTCTCGATGAACAGCGCGTCCAGCGGCCGGCCGGCGCCGCGGTTTTCCTCCAGCGCAATGGCCAGCGCCACGTTGGACGGGCCGAACCCGATCCCGATCAGGTCATGGACTTGTTGCTGCATACCGACTCCTGTTCTTGAAGATGCGCGGGCCCGGTGTCAGGCCGAAGCCAGGATCGACAGACCCTGGTGCAGTGCCGGAAAGAGGCTCCGGTTGAAGTTGTTCCAGCGCAGCTCGAGGATGGTGTCCTCGGGCGCGATGGGGGTGTCGAGCACGTCGAAGATCACTTCGCCGGAGTCGATGCCGTTGTCCACGTAATGGAACGACGCGCCGGTCATGGTCACGGGCGCGATGTCGACGGTTTCCAGCGTGTCCCAGTTCACCACGCGCTGGCCCCTGGCGCCGTACAGCGCGTCGAGCGTGGCCCGCGCGCCGCGCCGCTCGCAGGGCGAGTCCAGGCGCGTGATGCCCGGGTGGATGTTGGCGATGCGGCGGTGAAACGGCGCGCCCGGGCGAACCAGTTCGTCCAGGATGACGAGCAGCCCGTCCAGCAGCACGATGTCGGCGTTCAGGCTCACCAGGCAGGCCAGGAGGCGCTGCTCGAAGTCGCTCTTGCCGGCGGGGCGTTGCGCCGAGCCCAGCGGCAGGCGCCGGTAGGTCGACGGTACCGAATGCCACATGTCGTCGAGCAGCCGGCCCTGGGTACGCTGCTGCGCCGGGCAGACCCAGGGCCGCCCGGGCGCGCGACAGAAGCCGTAGGCCTGCAGCGCCTGCCGGTCGCGCGGCGAGCCCTCGTCGTCGTCGAAGACGATGCCTTCGAGCGAGCAGACGTCGCCCAGCGGCGTGGTGTCCAGCGCGGTGGCCAGGTACTCGAGCGGCGAGGTCATGTAGCGCCGGCCGTTCTTGTACGCGATGTACTGCCCCGCCATGTCGGCGGCGGCGTTTCTCAGGGACATGACGTAGACGAGTCTGGCTTTGGGCATGGGGGGTGTCGGGAGGGTCCGGGGTTTCAGGGTTGCGATGGAGCGCCCGCGGTCGCGGGCCTCCATCGCAAGGACGAGGGACCGCGCCATCTGTTCACCGCGGTGGCTGCGGTGGCTTTCATGGCTGGGGCCGATCGGGCTAACGTGGTCGAGGTGGTCGAGGTGGTCGAGGTGGTCACTGCGCTGCCTTGCGGTGTTCGGGCGCGAGCGGGCACAGGCCGCAGTAGCCTTCCTGGGGCAGCAGGTGGTTCAGGCAGCACTGCCGGTGCAGCCGCACGGCCTGGTGCAGGCCCGTGGCCGTGCGCCGCGCCACCTCGCGCTGGGTGCCCTGCAGGGCGTTGGGGCGCGCCGGTCCGTGTGCGTCCTGCGGCCAGCTCGGGTTGTGCAGCAGCTGGTGCGTGTCGCGCGCCAGCGTGGGCGAGCCGCCCGTGAGCGCGAGCGCTTGCGCCAGGATCGGCTCCAGCGTGCGGGCCGCGTTGCCCCAGAGGATCTTGGGCGCCACGCCGCTCAGGCGGCACAGCGCCTCGAACAGCGGCGCCAGATGCTTCCACACCAGGGCCGAATAGCGCTGCGCCGTGTCGGTGCCCGGCATCGGCTGGCCCAGCGCCCGGATGTGAAACGCCCGGGGCATGCCGCGCGCGTCCAGCCGCACCCACATTGCATCGGCCGCGGCCGGAAAGGCGTGCTGCAGCACGCTGGCCGCCGCAACCAGGGGAGGCAGCAGCGCGCCGAGGTACTGCAGGCTCCAGGCCGAGGCCACGGGCCGCAGGTCGTGCGACGTCGCGCCGAGGTGGCGCGCATGAAGCCGCAGCGTGACCGCCAGCGGGGACGGCAAGTCCTCCGATCCTTGCGAACCCGCGAGCCGCGCCACCGACACCGCGTCGGCCGGAGGCTCCGCCGTGCACTGCAGAAGCTCCCCCAACGGCAACAGCGGCCCCTGGAACAGCGGTGCCAGCAAGGCGATCACGGCGCGGCCCGCCGGCGCGGGAGAAAACGAATTTCGGCATGCATGCACACAGGACGGTTGGGGCCGGCCCTTGTTCATGGCCGCGCCCGCATGAACATTTGCCGCCGCCACCCGTCTAGAGGGGAGACATGGACGACACCGCCTTGTCGGGCACCACGTGTTCCCCGTGTTCCCTGTGTGTCTCGTCTGTCCGTTTGCCATCCTTCGCCCGTGGGGCGGAAAGAACCCTTGCATGACCTCTTCCAGTGGCAATGCGTCCGAGCTCGCTCGCCTGCTGAAGCCCTTTCTTCCCTGGATCGGGCTGTCCGCCATCACGGGCATCGGCGCGGGCTGCGCCACCGTGGCGCTGCTGAGCACCATCAACCAGGTGCTGAACCGCCAGGGCGGGCTCTCCGGCGCGCTGCTGGCCACCTTCATCGCGCTGTGCGCGGTGGCGCTGTTCGGGCGCATGGTGTCCGACGTTTCCACCAACTTCGTCGGCCAGCGCCTGGTGGCGCAGGTGCGCAAGAGCCTGGCGCAGAAGATTCTGTCGGCCCCCATCGATGCGCTGGAGCGCTACCGCACGCACCGCCTGATGCCCGTGCTCGCGCAGGACGTGGACATGATCAGCGACGTGGCCTTCGCGCTCGCCTCCACGCTGATTGCCGTGGTGACGGCGCTCGGCTGCCTGGGCTACCTGGCGTACCTGTCGCTGCCGCTGTTCGGCGTGCTGCTGGCGGCCCTGGCGCTGGGCGCGACGGTGCAGGCCATGGCCCAGATCCGCGGCGAGGCCGGCTTCTGGAAGGCCCGCGAGCACGAAGACCGGCTGCACAAGGCCTACCGCGCGATCAGCGAAGGCGCGAAGGAGCTGCGCATGCACCGCGCGCGGCGCACGCGCATGTTCTCGGGGCAGATCGAGCACATCGTGGACGCCATCCGGCGCGTCAACGGCCGCGCGATCAATACCTATGTGATGGCCACGGCCTTCGGCTCGGGCCTGTTCTTTCTGCTGATCGCGCTGATCCTCGGCTGGGCCGCCTTCAAGCCTACCGACCCGGCGGTGCTGAGCGGCTTCGTGCTGGTGCTGCTGTTCCTCAAGGGCCCGATGGACCAGATCGCCGGCGCGCTGCCGGCCGTGGGCCGGGCCCGCGTGGCGTTCCAGCGCATTGCCGACCTGTCGGCGCGCTTTGCCACGCCGGAGCCCCATCTGCACCTGGCGCGCGATGCGGCCGGCGTGCGGCTGGAGAACGACATCGGCATGCGCGGGGTGCGCTACGCGTTCGCGTCGGAGGACGGCGGGGAGGCCTTCGTGCTCGGCCCCATCGACCTGCAACTGCGCCGCGGCGAGATGGTGTTCGTGGTGGGCGACAACGGCTCGGGCAAGACCACGCTGGTGAAGCTGCTGCTGGGCCTGTATGCGCCGCAGCAGGGCGAGCTGCTGGTCGACGGGCGCGCCGTGCCGCCCGAGGGCCGCGACGACTACCGGCAGCTTTTCACCACGGTGTTTGCCGACTTCTTTCTGTTCGAGGACCTGGTGGGCGAAGAGGGCACTGAAGCTGGCGAAGGGGGAACACAGGCCCTGCCGCAGCGCGCCTTGCCCTACCTGGAGCGCCTGGAGATCGCCCACAAGGTGAGCCTGAAGGACGGCAGCTTCTCCACGCTGGACCTGTCCACCGGCCAGCGCAAGCGCCTGGCGCTGGTGCATGCCTACCTGGAAGGGCGCCCGGTGCTGGTGTTCGACGAATGGGCCGCCGACCAGGATCCGACGTTCCGCCACCTGTTCTACACGGAGCTGCTGCCCGAGCTGCGCGCCAAGGGGCACCTGCTGGTGGTGATCTCGCACGACGACCGCTACTTTCACCTGGCCGACCGCGTGATCACCATGCACGCCGGCCGCATCTCGCAAGACTGCGAGCGCCCCCGCCTGGAGAGCCTTGCCGCATGACCGAAGAGTTGCAAGCACGCGAGACGCGGCAACGCCCCGCCTTCATGGCGCAATTGCGCGCGGCCGGCCTGCGCCCGTCGGTGGTGCGCCTGTGCGTGCTGCAGACCCTGGCCGACGGCGGCACGGAATGGCAGCGCGGCGACGAGGTGTTTCGCCGCATGCTGCTGCGCGGCACGTCGGTGAGCCTGACCACCGTGTACCGCATCCTCAAGGAGCTGGAGCGCACCGGCCTCATCGTGCGGGAATGGGTGCGCAGCCGCGGCGGCGCGCTGGCGGTGTTCCGCTGCCAGGCGCCGAGCG
>NNBV01002474.1_pt1 | contig 29301 bp, 35 predicted proteins | sample 1173771 | NCBI WGS metagenome assembly NNBV01 (sample SAMN07173938, study PRJNA388173) | plant metagenome | isolation source: symbiotic tissue sample KVS11 | place: Norway: Troms, Kvaloya island | reverse complement strand
CTCTTACTGTATTACAAATATACGAAGGGCTGCAGTTCAGGATTTTAAGGCATTTTAAAGAATGAGGGTACAGAAGAGATCTGTTATTCTTTATAATCGATTTTTTTGAATCGCATCCTGTTAAAAATCAGGCATGTTTCAGGGGAGAAGCTGCTTTTTTATATATGTAGTAGTTAAAAACGAAACTTACTTATCACAATTTTTCATAATGCGCTTTTAACAACTTTTTCACATTAGAATGTGATGAGAAATGTTTAAACTTTAATCACTCCGCTTTGATGAAAATACTGGCTGTAAAGAAGTAATTGTCTTGCTGCAGCATGAATTTAAAGCCATGCATTTCTATTATTCTATCGCAAATCCAAAGCCCCATGCCCAATCCTGAGCTTAGCTGTTCTGATTTAATAAACTCTTCCTTTAATCGTTCCGGATTTTCTATAACCTGATCGGTCGAATTTATAACACTTAAAACAATCTGATCCGCGCTTCTTTGCATGACTACGTCAACAACCGCCTCACGAGGGGAATATTTAATCGCATTCTCCAGCAAGTTAGTAATCACGGTTTCAAGTTTATCATAATCCGCCATGATCTGAAAGGGCGCTTCACTGATATTCACTTTTATAGAAGTCTTATATTCCTTTACCAGGTATTTTACTTTTTTCAATGCGGAATAAACTACTTCATCGAGTTCTGTCTTTTGCTTGCGCAATGACAGTGACTCACTTCGAAGCTGACTGATCAACAAAAAATCCTGGATGACATGATCAAGCCGCTGCGCTTCAACCAAATTACTTTGCAGTATTTTGATTACTTCCGGATTGGTTTCTGTCTGCAATGCAATAGACAGTTCGGTTTGCATTACGGTCAGCGGAGTTTTCAATTCATGCGCTGCCGAAGCAAAGAAGTTCGTTTGATTCTGAATGGTTTGCTCCATTCGCGCCAGCATGGCATTGATGGTTTCAGCAAGCAAACGGTTTTCATCCTTCGATTCAGGCACAGGAACCCGCTCGATACTTTTGGACACATTAATGCGGTTGGCAACCTGTATTATTTTCCTGATCGGGCGTAGTGTAATACCTGTAGCAATGAACACAACAAAACCAGCTACTAAAATAGAAGCTGCATTGGCTGCAAAAAGATAGAACTGCAGATCAACAAGTTGCTTTTCCAAACGCTGATTACTCCTTGCCAATGAAAGCAGAAGCTGACCTCCTGAAGTGCCTGATTTATTCAGAGTGACAATCTTAAAGGTATCGGCTTCACTTTCTTGCATGAAATACTGGAAGTCTTCCATTTCCGGAAAATCGGGCGATGCGAACAATTCGTTTAACAGCAATTCATTGCTCAATTGTACCTTCAGCGAATAGCCTTGCGAAGGCAGTGGTATAGCGGGTGGATCAAGACGGATCAAACTTAACAATCGCTCCGCTTCAAATTTCAGCTCACCCGAATCGGCCACCGTTAGTATTCCCTTTACTTTATTGTAAATAAGAAAATTGACAGGGACAATAATAATGACGAATACAATGAAGAAAATAAAAAAGGTTTTGGCTTGTATGCCACGAAGGTAAAACCGTTGAGTCAATTTAGCTTTTGATTAATTCACCTTCAATATAGTATCCTGTTCCCACTTTTGTCCGGATCAAATCGGCATTACCTAATTTCTTTCGCAATTGTGAGAGGTGCACTTCAATCACATTGCTTCCCATATCAAAGTTCACTTCCCACACTTTCTCAGCTATCTCGGTCTTGGTTACAATCCGATTGGTACGAAGCAGCAACAGTTCCATCAATCCAAACTCTCTTTTGGTTAACAGGATTTCCTGATCACCCATCCATGCCTTGCGACTGAGAAGATCAAGTTGAAAATTGCCTAACGAATATTTTGTGAAATTCTTTGCATCGCCTCTACGCACCGCTGCGCGTATGCGTGCCATGAGTTCACCAAAATCGAAAGGCTTCTTGATATAATCAATGGCTCCTTTATCAAGTCCTTCTATCACACGATCCGAATTACTCAATGCACTGATGATGATTACCGGTATTTTAATTTCAAATTGACGGAAATTTTCCAGCACCTCAAATCCATTCTGTCCTGGAAGCATCACATCCAGCAAAATCAAATCATAACTTGCTGTTGATGCCAATTCAAGTCCTGTACTTCCATTTATTGCCGAATCGACTACATAACCTTGCTGCTCCAATCCCTTCTTTAAGAATTCGTTGAGCCTGGGTTCGTCTTCAATGATGAGGATTTTCATAGGTTAGGTTTATTGGGGTAATTGATTTATTAGAAACGCCTTATCAGCGATGGTTATTTCAGTTGGTGTAATAATGCGATAGTCTTTGGAATAAATCTCGCCTTCTTTTTTGATGCGCTCCTGGCCACTTACCTTAATTGTATTTCCTCTTTTCAAATAAGCAGCCAGCTGTTTCTCCATATTATAGTCTACTTCAATATAACATTCGTTACTCAGAATAACCGATAGAATTTTCCCTTTATCTGATTTGTTGATCGCTGTTATTTTCCCTTCTACCTCCGCTGGTTTGTGATTATGCTTTACATCAGCACCTCCATAAAATCCAAATCGGGTTACAAACAAAGAATCTCGCTCACTTACCAGAGCATGCAGTTCCGGAGGGTTCAACTGATCCTCAATTTTATAATCATTATAGTAAGCAGCCACATTCGGATGCTTGCTGATAAAAGTCATGATTTCTTTCGCTAAATCACTGGGAAAAGAAACCTTAATTTTATCTCCATTGGAATTCAATGTCAGGCCTATACATACATTATTCTGCTTATATAAGTATGCATTTACTTCTCCTTCCGCTTTATAAAGGCGTATGAAAGAGTAAGCTTCTTTCAAGTGCCAAACAGGATAAGCATAACCCTTCTTTTTCTCATTCAGATAACCTATAAAAGAAACTGTTTGCCCAATATGAATATCCTTCATCGGATAATGGTATTTGCTATTGTACACACTGTAGGAAGCTAATCCATTTTCATAGAGTAACGCTGAACGCATTCCATTGACAAAAAACTCATCCCTGACCCTCTTCTCCAGAAAAACTCTATACTCTGCTTTTGGTTTTTCAAGATCAGCATTGTCTATATCAACCCAATTACCATCGAAATTAACTGCCAGGAGTTCGTCAAGAAAATAATAGAATCTCGTTTCCTTGCCAATCATTTTTCGTAGAGGCATGACCTTCGCTCTAAGTTCCAGCCAGTCGCCCTTCTTTACATGACTGGTAATAAGTTCACCATTCTGTGGGGGGAATCTTAAATACAGTGTATCATCTTCGGTTTTAAATATCAGGTTACTATAAGCAAAAGTAAATCCTGGAGCAATCTCAATGACTTGTCCTTTTCGTTCTATAATTTCTGACTTCGGTTTTTGACTGAAGGTGCTAATGGATATTAATAAAAACAGAAGCAAAAAAATTAAAGTCTTCATCTCGTTTTTTTATTCAATACTAAAGCACACAAATGAACACAGACTTAATTCCAACTTAATTTTTCTTCAGGCTTAAATAATAAAAAGATCAAAAAAATACCACGGCTATAAGAGCCGTGGCATTATTATCTGTGAATCAAGATATCATTTACTCGTTCTTGTACACCACTCCTTCTTTCATTACAAATGTCACCTTTTCCATGGTTTTGATATTGGTGGTTGGATTTTCATTTACAGCAACAATATCGGCTAACTTTCCTTTTTCTATTGATCCTACTTTATCGCCAATTCCAAGTATGGTAGCATTGACTTGCATCGCGCTGAGCAATGCCTCTATAGCTGGCATTCCACCTTCCACCATGTAGCCAAATTCACGTGCATTCTCTCCATGAGGAAACACACCGGCATCAGTGCCAAAAGCAATCTTCACACCGCGCTTATATGCCTTAGCAAAGTTCTCCTGAATTTTTGATCCGATCTCCAATGCCTTGGGAACAACAAGCGGATGATAGTATCCTGGAATCTTAGCGTACTCTGCCGCTGATCTTCCTGCAATGATAGTAGGCACGTGATACGTTCCTTTTTCCTTCATCAGATCCATGATTTCATCGGTCATCAACGTACCATGCTCAATGGTGGTGATACCGGCAAGAACAGCACGCTTCATGCCTTCCGCACCATGTGCGTGCGCGGCAGTATGAAAACCGTAATCTTTAGCGGCAAGAACAATGGCATTCACTTCTTCCTGCGTAAACTGAGGGCCACTTCCGTCTTTTGCCACGCTTAGCACGCCACCTGTAGCGGTGATTTTTATAAAATCCGCTCCATCCTTGTAGCGCTGACGCACGGCTTTGAATGCTTCATCCGGACCATTGATCACTCCTTCTTTCGGACCAGGATCTCCCTGAAGTTCTTTACGCGATCCGTTGGTGGGATCACCATGGCCACCGGTAGTGGCTACACCTTTGCCTGCAGTGAAAATGCGAGGGCCTACTACAATACCCTGATTGATGGCATTGCGGATAGAAATGTTTACTCCTGAACCTCCACAGTCACGTACCGTAGTGAAACCTGCCATCAATGTTTTTTTGACATAAATAGTAGATTGAAAAGCAACGTCTGCTTCATTCTGTGTGAAGCGTTTTACCAGATTATCTTTACTGGTTTCCATTTCCACATGCACGTGCATATCGATAAGGCCGGGCATGACTGTCTTTTTGCTGAGATCGATGAGCTTGTCCTCTTTGCCGGGTTTCGTAAACCCTTTGTCGAGAGAAACAATTTTGGTTGCCTCTACAACGATTGTTACCTGCGATTGAACGTCTTTGGTTTTTCCATCGATGAGATTACCACAATGGATAAGGGTGCGCTGGGCAAATCCGCTAAGGGCAAGCAGCCACAGCACCGACAGGGTAAGTATTTTTTTCATTAAGGGTTTAGGTTAGCATTTAAGCTAATGTTAACCCTAATTTTTATTCCAGTCAACCTGGATTTAGATATTTGGTCGTTAACTGCTTTAAAGATTCCAATTCGTTAGCTTCCATTACGCCACGCACATGCAGCATAAGCTCAAACATCACCGACTGATCGTATCCCAGTTTAGCCGCCACCTGTGAGCAATAATGAATTTCATCTTTGTAAAGCCGCTCGTCTATTTTCATCAGCTGCACGAGGCTGAAGATATAATTAAAGCGTTCATCGGTGCTTAAGCCGGAAGGCACAATAAGCTCGTGATCCAGGTCAAAAAGAGGAGCAACATCCTCCACGGAAATACCATTCGCTAAACCAATCGTGGTGATGTATTTCTTTTCGCGATCCGCTACCTCACCATCAATACGAGCCAGGTTAATCAGGAGTTTTAATTGTGCTATAGCCATGGAAAAAAGTAAAATGGTTTAGATCAAAAGTCACAAAAAATACGGCTTCATAAAAATCGATTAAATCAATTACCTTACATCAGCGTAAAACAATCAGGTTGAATTTTCTCGCTCATCTTTATTTATCGGGTGCCGATCCAAAAGTTAAAATAGGCAATTTCATTGGAGATTTTGTAAAAGGCAGAAATCTGCACGAACAATTTGAGCCAGGCATCCTCAAGGGCATAGCACTTCATCGCGAGATTGATGCATTCACTGACAAGCACCCGATTGTTCTGGAGAGCAAAAAAAGATTGCGACCTAAATACAGGCATTACTCGCCCGTGATCATCGATGTTTTTTATGATCATTTTCTGGCGGTTAACTGGGCAACGTATTCGCATCAATTGCTTGCCGATTTTGCAAGAGAATCGTACGCCACCCTGGAAAAACATAAGGCTTTGTTACCCGATCAGGTCAATCAAATGATGCCCTACATGGTAAAAGGAAATTGGCTTGTTAATTATTCATACACGGAAGGTATCCATAAGACACTTTCCGGCATGGCACGAAGAACTCCTTATGAATCAAAAATGGAAGAAGCAACGGAAGATCTACGGCTTCATTATTCTGATTTCCAGGATGAGTTTACCCGCTTTTTTCCTGAGCTAAAAGCATATGCCGATGCCTGGCTAATGGCCTGATGCTTCCGCGGCACACCAAGAGGCCTGATTTTTAGTGATATTCCTGGGAGAATAAAAGATAAACCCGCTGTAAGGAATTATATTAGCCTTTTGTTTACCCCTGTTTATCCTGATTTATTCCTTTCATAGAGAGGATAAATAAGATGACACCTGTAAAATTTCTAATGCAGAATCCAAGTCTACAATGAATAACGATCCCGAACTCAGCGGCAAATACCTCGGCACCATTTCAACTGACTTTGTCAAAGTTGCCGATCACCTCAAAGAGTCTTCGTATCAAATCCGGAAGGCTGACTTTGAGTTTCCTATTTTTCCCATTTCAAAAGAAGAAATACCCATTGGACAGTTGCTTATCGACAAAGATAAAATGGGACTGACCTGGGATTACTACGCTTCCTTTCTGGATGAATTTGTGCAGCGTGAATTTGTGAGTCCGGATAAGGTAGATCAGTTTAAAGAAAATTATAAAGACCCGGATGAGTTTTGCTGCCTCTTTGTGGTCGACAAAGCCTTTACCAATTTTGTTTTCATTCCTTACCCGGAAGATTAACATTCATGTTTAAATCATTCCTGCTTTCTGTTTTCCTGCTGCTTTCCTGCCTCACCTATGCTCAAAAGCTACCGGAGAAAATAGAATTTGATCATATTCCTATATCCGGCACGTTGACCTCAACCCCTGTTGAAGACATCATTCAGGATTCGGTCGGCATGATCTGGATAGCCAAGAACACGCTGCATCGCTACGACGGTAAGAAATTCAAAAACTATAGCCTTATCTATCCTGACTCGCTGCCTCTTTATGGGCGGGAGATCACTAAGCTATTCTGGGATTCGCATAAGAACCGTTTGCTCATCGGAACAAAAAATCACGGGCTGCTGCAGTTTCGTTATGAAGACAACAAAATACTTAAGGTCCCTACTTCTTCGGCTGGCGTTCCGATCATCTCCAATATTGCACAAACACCTGATGGCAGAGTCTGGGTTTCTTCTTTCAGCAGCGGGCTGTTTTCATTAGAGCGTGACACGCTGATGCGCAGGTTCACGTTGCAGTTGATTAACAATCCTACGGCATTGGTGGTGAATGGTGACGATCTGTGGGTGGGAGCTTCTCACAATATTTATGTGATCAAAAAAGGAAGTATACGAAAAATCATTTCACTGGAAAATCTTTCGCCGGAATGGCGCGGAGTCGTGAGGGCATCTTCGCTTTGCTTCACCAAAGAAGGAGTATGGGTAGGTACTGAGCGGCACGGTCTACTGAGGTTTGATCCGCTCACGTTAAAACGAAGTCATTATCTTTCTCCGCTTATCACTCCCTTCTTCAGCACCATTACACGCATTCAAAAAGACCGCGAGGGGCTCATCTGGATCCTGACTAAAAATAATGGACTTGCCATATACAATACGCGAGTGAGCAAGTACCTGCACCTGGCCAATGATCCTTCCAATCCCTCTTCGTTAAGTGGTGATTTGTGTACGTCTATCCTTGTCGATAAATCAGGAATTGTGTGGATCGGATCTTCTGGTGCCGTGAACAAGTACGATCGCAACCAGATCAAGTTTGAATTATTCAAGCATGAACCAAGCAACGTAAATTCATTGAGTGATGATAATATCCGTGGCTTGTATGAAGGCAGCGACGGAATAATCTGGGTTGCTACTGCGGACGGATACATTAATCTATTAAACAGAAAAACAGAAACAGCTGAGCATATCAAAGTAGAAGTAGCTGGTTACCCGCGTTTTATCACACCTCTTTATTTCTGTGAATACGATAACACAATGCTTATTGGTTCTTCACATGGCATTCTTCAGTTTGATCAGCACACGAAGAAATTCGGTTTTTATAAGCCTTTGGAGAATATGACCAAGGGAAGAAATTCCAGGCAGATTGTAAAAGATGGGAATTCATTATTCTACATCTGCCAGCGTAAATTATTTACCTACCATGCAGCGACGGATTCGCTCCGCAAAATATCATCGGATACTACAATGCCCGGAGTATCATGCATTACTGTTGATCCGGATCATTATTTATGGGCAGGAAACCTGGGAGGAGTTACGCGTTATCATCCGGCAACGAATACCTTACAGAAAATCAGAATCGACCGGGACAAATTCCGACCTGATAGTTCCTTCTTCCTTGTGCTATCTATCGAACCTAAAAAGAATGAAGTTTGGGTGAACACATTTAATACTGGCATTTTTGTTTTAACTGCAGATAGCGCTGGCACCTATTCCGTCAAAAACAGAATAACAACCAAAGAGGGTTTGCCTGATAATACAACCTATGCCTCAATGGCCGATCAGCATGACAATGAATGGATCAGCACCAACAATGGACTAGCTTATTACGACAGTAATAAAAACAACATCATTACGTTCAATATAGAAGAAGGCATTCAGGATCCGGAGTTCAATCGTCTTGCTTACTTACGCTGTCGCAATGGAGAGTTATTGTTTGGAGGCATTAACGGACTCAACATATTTCATCCTGATAGTTTGAAGCAAAACATCTATGAACCAAAGCCGCAGATCATTGGAGTGGGCACTACGGCCAATTTTTCATCCGAAGAGTCATTCGAAAAATATTTTACGTTCCTCAACACCTCGGCTCCTCTGCAACTCAATCACGCGGAACGAAATCTTAAGTTTGATTTCTTCATTGCCGATTACAGTGAGCCCAGTCGTGCCAACATTTACTATCGTCTCGATCCGCTGGACCCGGGATGGAGTAAATCAGAAAATCAGAATGCTGCCTTGTATGCCAATCTCAAACCGGGGCATTATACGTTCTCTGTAAAAGCTACTAATTCAGATAACAAGGAGTTGACAAGTAGCGTATCGTTTGTTATCAACCCTCCCTTCTGGAGCACGTGGTGGTTTATATCCGTGAGTATTCTCGGATTCTGCTTTTTAGTTTTTTTACTGATCAAAGGACGTGTGGCGGCTATCGCTTCCGAACAGCTAAGGCTTGAAAGATTATTAACGGAACGCACCAGCGAAATTGAAAAATCACGTGAAGAGCTGGAAAATCTCAATCGTAAAAAAGACCTCATCTTCTCTATATTATCTCACGATCTTCGTTCTCCGTTGACTACCCTCAAAGGGTTTCTGGGTATGATCATCGATAATACCGATAGTATCTCAAAAGAAGATTTGCACAAATATGCAATCAGCATTCGTAACTCAGTGACTAACTCACTGGATCTGATCGATAACACACTGTACTGGTCGCTTTCACAGACGGACACCATTCAATATGAACCTGTTCCGGTTGACCTCACTCTGTTGTTCGAAAAGATCAAAGGACTCTATCAGCTTACTGCCGACAAAAAACACATTCGGCTAAACGTGAATCCTTCAAGCGGAATGGCAGTGTTTGGCGATGAGAACATGATCTATGTCTTGTTACGCAACCTGGTCTCCAATGCCATCAAGTTTACACCCGATGGGAAGGCGATCTACATTGAGACAATAAAGAACAGTCACTGGATTGAAATCAAAATAAAAGACGAAGGGATTGGCATGAGTGAACAGGAGATCAGCAAGATTTTCACGCTTGATAATCCCCAGGTAAAAAGAGGAACTTCAAGTGAACGAGGTACCGGGTTAGGGTTACTGCTATGCAAAAAATTCATTGAAGTGAATGGCGGCAAGCTTCGGATCTACAGTAAAGTAGGGCAAGGCTCAGAGTTTATCGTATGCCTGCCCGTTCATAATAGTTAATTTTCTTCTCCTTCCGTTTAAGCAAAATGATTCCAGCCTTGTGCCTTTAACGGAATGACAATGTCCTGCTTGGTCACCATTACATTTTGCGTTGGCTGATCATGAATGTGCCCGATGAAATGGATATCAGGATGATTTTTGACTTTCTCAAAATCCGTTTGTTTAATAGTAAACAACAATTCATAATCTTCTCCCCCATTAAGTGCTGCGGTAACCGGATCAATCTTAAACTCAATCGCTGTTTCAAAAGCCTGTGAGTCGATCGGAATTTTATCTTCAAATATTTTTATTCCTTTTCCGGAGCTCTTGGCGAGGTGAAGTAATTCAGAAGCAAGCCCGTCAGATATATCAATCATCGAAGTAGGCGTAATCCCTAACTCCTTCAATTCATAAATTACATCCATGCGCGCCTCTGGCTTTAACTGACGCCCCACCATGTATTCATATTTTTCAATATCAGGTTGCATGTCAGGGTTGGTAAGAAAGACTTCCTTCTCCCGTTCCAATACCTGCAACCCAAGATAAGCCGAACCTAAATCGCCTGTGACACAGATGATATCATTGAGTTGAGCACCGCTGCGATAAACTACTTTATCCTTATCCACTCTACCCAATACACTTATCGAAATCACTAATCCCGAAGCGGAAGAAGTGGTATCACCTCCCACCAGATCAACCTTATAACTTTCACATGCAGCATGAATCCCTTCATACAATTCATCGATGGCTTCCAGCGAAAAACGGTTACTCAACGCCAGACCAATCGTGATTTGCTCCGGTCTTCCATTCATGGCCGCAATATCCGATACGTTAACAGCAACAGCTTTATATCCCAAATGCTTCAATGGCACATACGCCAGATCAAAATGCACACCTTCCAACAACATATCTGTGGAAATAAGTACATAGTCATTCCCCGCATCAATCACTGCGGCATCGTCACCTATTCCTTTTTCGGAAGAAATATTACGTGTATCAAATTTATTGGCAATACGATCAATAAGTCCGAATTCTCCCAATTGATTAATCTCCGAGCGTTTTTCTGTCATAAAGGTCACCGGCTGTCTGCCGATCATTTAAGTTATTCAACTTGTAAAAGTAAGACTTATCTCTTTAATGAATGTGTATTATCCAATACCGTGGTATATAGAAGCACAATTTCTAATTATGAAAAAGGTAATCGTATTCTTTGTCGGGGCTTTTCTGATTGGTTTGCTTTTTAGCTGTACAACACCAAAATCTTACTACAAGACGAGAGAAGGAAAGAAGAAGCAAGACTACTACAACAAGCTTCAGTACGGCCAGAAAATGTGATTTTGAATGACGAATTCCAAATGACGAAATACGAATTAAAGACATTCGGAAATCGCAATCCGCACATCTGAAATTTTAAATTATTTCTCTTTCTAATCCTATTTTGGCAATGACCAGGTAGTCTTTCTTTGAAACAGATTGACGTGCCATGAGTTCAGCAATAAATCCCGTGAGGAAAAGCTGTACTCCTATTACCAACGCAATCAGCGCAAGAAAAAAAGCAGGCTGTTCAGTTACATCTCTCTTCAGGGGAATATGCGAGATCAACACCGCGTCAATTTTTTCCCAAATGATTTTCACCGTAAAGAAAAAACCAGCCAGGAATGAAATGGTACCCAGCGAGCCAAAGAAGTGCATCGGGCGGTTAGCAAACTTGCCTACAAACGTGATGGTGAGTAAATCAAGGAAGCCCCTGATCATCCGTTCCCAGCCAAACTTGCTGTGCCCATATTTACGTTCACGATGTTCCACCACCTTTTCTCCAATCTTTGTAAAGCCTGCCCACTTGGCAATGACAGGTATATAGCGATGCATTTCTCCGTATACCGATACATTTTTCACAACGATGTTGGTATATGCTTTCAGTCCGCAATTGAAGTCATGCAGGTAAATGCCTGAAATCTTCCGGGTGGTGTAATTGAAGAATTTGGAAGGAAGCGTTTTTGAAATCGGATCGTGCCGCTTTTTTTTCCAGCCCGATACCAAATCAAAATGCTGTTCTTTAATCATGCGGTATAACTCCGGTATTTCATCCGGACTATCCTGCAAGTCGGCATCCATGGTGATCACTACATCACCTTGTGCTGCTTTAAAACCAGTGTGCAGCGCGGCTGCTTTTCCAAAGTTGCGATTGAAGCGAAACGCTTTGAAGTTCGGATTGATCTCATTCATTTTCACCATCTCTTCCCAGGTAGCGTCTGTGCTGCCATCATCGATGAAGATGACTTCATAAGAAAAGCCGTGTGATTCCATCACACGGCTGATCCACTGACTCAATTCAGGTATAGATTCTTGTTCGTCCTTGGCGGGAATGATTACCGAGATGTCCAACTTCACAATACGTTATTAAATTTCAACTTCCGGGTTGGCATTCTTGGTGAAGATAGAAATAATAAGGGCTATGATGATTGAAATGATAATTCCTCCAACAATACCAAATATTAAAATAGCTTCAGGTGTAGTAAAGGCACTTGCCATTTTCATTGCCTGATCGATCTGATCAGCAGACATACCTTTCTTTTCAAATTCTTCCATCTGCTTGTCCCTTATAGCATCCATAAAACCTGAATCAACAAACTTGATGTAGGCATAAGTAAAAATGCTTGAAACAACGCTTGAAATAAGACCAGTCCAAAAACCAATACCAACTCCCTGGCCTATGGACATGTATCCATTGCCATTCTCTTTATAATATTTATGACCAAGAAATATGATCACTGCAATAAACAAGTAGCTGGCGTAACTGGCTGCTCCCTGCATACCAATACCAGACAGTGTTATGATAAGAAAATACGCAATGGAAATTACACCAAGTATTAATCCGTAGCGGATACCTGTTGATCGGGTTGTTACCGGGGTTTCTGAGTTTTGTTGTTCCATAAAATTGTGGGTTATTTTTAATTAGTACTTGTTAGGGGCAAATTATTACATCAAACGAAAATTATATTTCAGTTTCAGGATTTAGAGAATGCGTTTTGTGTTTTCTTCCATAATTTAAAGGGGTTTGGGTTGACGTCTTAAAATTACAGATATTATTATGCTTATTAAAAAACTAATGGCATGTGTTCCAAAGAAATAGCTGATGCCCAACCGGAACGGTGTGGCTGAAGTAGGCAGGTCTCTCAGGCTTTGCTCATACACTTCCTTGCCGATCTGCTCGATTTCTTTATCGGTGTAGTTGGCATGTGCACGCTCAATGAAAAGAGCAACATACTTGGGTATAAAATCCTTTTCCAGGGAGGAGAAAGCGATAAGAAACAAGGATGCGATAGCGGCAAAAGTAAACGTCAGCACAAAGCACGCGATCATCCCCTGCCAGAAAAACAAAATCCCTCCGAAATAATATTCGCGCAATTCCTTTAATGCAAAGAAGGGAAAGATGATGAACAAGATAATGCGCGGATCAAAAAAAGGAAATATCAATAACGGATGATTACCGATATAAAAAAGTATAGTTAAAAACAGGCAACCTATCGCTCCGGCTATTAATCCATAACGAAGTGGTACACCTACAAGCGGAGGCAATTTACTAAACATCAAGAAACTGTTTGGAATTATTGAACACGCCCACTGCCTTTCCTTTCAGTACTTTACCAAGCCAAGGTGAGTTTTTCGATTTCGATTTGTTTTCAGCAGGTGTAAACTCCCATTCTTTTTCAGGATCGAATAAGGTGAGGTTGGCTTTTACATCCACGTCAATAACGGGAACTTCAATGCCCAGTAGCTTACGCGGATTTTCAGCCACCTTCTCAATCAGGTCTTCCAGGTCTACCGACTTTGAAAGTGAGGCAAGCTGCGAAGCGAAAGTCTGAAGGTTGGTCAATCCAAAATCCGACAAGTCAAATTCCAAAAACTTGCTTTCGTCATCTTGCGGCAGGTGACCGCTTACCAATACATCAATCGTTCCGTCCTTCAATCCCTTTATCAATGCATCGTTGTCGGCCTTCTCGCGCAGAGGCGGGTTCACTTTATAGTTGGTATCAAAGTCAGACAGCAAACTATCATCGAGCAAAGCCTGGTAGCCGGTGATGTCGCACGTTACATTCAATCCTTTTTTCTTTGCCTGGCGCACAAGTTCTACGGTTTTGGCAGTAGAGATTTTCGCCAGGTGAAGTCGTCCGCTGGCGTACGCAAGCAGGTCAAGATTTCTGCTTGCCGCAATCTCTTCGGCAATGCGCGGCATTCCTTTTAAGCCAAGCATGGTGCTGTTTACACCTTCATGCATCTGTCCGAATAAATTCAGCCAGGTATCTTCCGGATGATCGATGAGTACGCCATCAAACTTCTGCAGGTATTGCAATGCCTTGAGGAAAATATCGGTGTGCCATACGGGTTTCAATCCATCGGTGAAAGCAATGGCACCCGCTTCGTGCAGGTCAATCATTTCGGTAAGCTCTTCACCTTTATTGTTTTTGGTGACCGAAGCGATGGCATGAATTTCCACAAGGCGCGTGTCATTGCCACGCGTGATGTAGCTCACTTCATTTTTGCTTTGTACGGATGGATGCGTATTCGGAAGAACGGCTACTTCCGTAAAACCTCCGGCTGCTGCTGCCTTGCCTAACGAAATCAAATCTTCTTCCTGCTCATGACCCGGGTCTCCCACATAAGCGCCAATGTCAAACCAGCCGGCAGACAGAATCATGCCTTCTGCATCAATGACTTTATCGGCCGAAAAATTCTTGTCTCCTATTTCAGTAATACGACCGTTGGAGATCAGTACATTTTTCTTTTTTTTATGAAACGGAGATGGCGTGTTGTAGATCGTGGCAGATTGGATGAGTATTTTCATTCGAAGTCAGATGCTGGATGTTAGATACTAGAAGTTAGATGCATAAAACCTGTTCTTTCATTTCAAAAACCGGATCAGTAAAACTTCCGCCAGCAGGAAAGCCAACGCCAGCAGCAAGGCATATTTCCACAAAGGCGTGCCCAAATATCTCTCTTTTATTTCGTTGCCAAAAGCTTCCGGGGTAGATGCTTCAAAAATGGAAAGGAAATCTCCTCCGCCTGCCAGCTCTTTTACTTCACTTGCCTTATACTGAGGCAATAACGATTCGCGTTTGTCCAGATCAAAAGCCAGCAGGCTCAAGGTATCGCGTCTGAACATCACGTTATAAAATCCGGCATTGATCGAAAACTTAGGGATCTCAATCAAAACCTGGTCTCCTGTTTTACGCTGGGGCGGAATCAATTCCTGGCTGCCCACCAGCCGCACCGGCTCCTCACCAAAAAGACTATCTGCCTTTACTCTTATCAGACTTTCCGAAAGGCTATAATACAGTTTCTGCTGATCCTTCTTTACCGATGCCGCCATTCTATACATGACGGGCACAAACAATGCATGATTGAAAAAGTCAGTGAAGTCTCTACTGAGCGCACTGGTTAACACAAATACATTACCCGCTTGAGTTAAAAAAGGCTGACCGTCTTTAAACTTAAGTATGGCTGACCTGTCCTGACCCCATTGAAGCAATTTCTTTGCTTTGGGCATGGCCAATGCAGTGGCCTTCTCTTCAAACACATTTTCAAAAAAGGGATTTTCAAAATCAGGGCGCTCCAGTTCCTGCAGCTCCTGGTTTTTTGCCACACTTAAGCCGGCAAAAGGAAGTGCTAGTTTATACGAATTCAAATCCGGCTCGGCAGAAGGGATAATTAATATCGTACCTGAACGTTCTTTGATGGTAGCGATTACCGAAAGTAAACCGCCTTCTATTTTATTCAAGCCATTGAAAATAACAAGATCTGCATCCGTTAGTAAACTATAATCCACATTGCTTACCGTCTGACTTTTGAAGGCAAACAAGGATTGATTGCCAAAAACTTTTTCAATATAGGTGGGCTTCGCATCGGTTTTTATCTCTGCTACTTTCAGTTTGCCTGCGGCATTCAGTGTGAAGAACAAATCATTATCAAAGCTAACGGGGAAATCGCTGATGCTTACTTTCGCTTCGTTCAATCCCTGGAGATTATTGACCAGATCAAAGCTTGCCTCAGCAGTACCATTGGCAACCAGGCTCACGCTGGATGTGGCCGCCTGCACATTGTTGATAGTAAGCTTCACCATCAGACCTTCTACTGCGCGCGGCCCCGAGTTACGCAATTTCACTTTCACCGCATTACGCTCACCACCAATCATCAATGGGTTTTCAAGATAGACCGAATCAATAAAAATATTAGCTGAGTTTTCTACCGGCAATGAAACCAGGTGCCACTGGTAGGCTGAATCGATTTTAATTCCGTTGAGCTCGCCCAACGTCGATTTCTGAAAATCCGAAATCCAGAAAACCTCAGACGGTTTGGAATCGTCCTGAATACGGTTCTTCACTTCCTCAAATGTCCGGCTGATGGCAGAAGGGCGCATCTGCGAAAGCAAATCCAGCAACTCTGATTTGGTTTTAAATGTATTGGAAAACGGAGCAAAATCATTGGTCACCAACCGGTAGCGCGTATCTGGCGGAAAAGTCTGTGTAATCTGATCAACAAATCCGGTAGCCGCATCAAAAGCCCGTACCTTGTCTTTCACAGGCGCCGTCATGCTGAATGAGTTGTCTAAATAAACCGTGATGTTTTTGCCGGAAGTGATCTGCTCGTGCGCAGGCAGAAAGGGCTGGGCGAAAGCAAGCACCAGGAAGAGAAGAAACAACAGGCGCGATGCCAGAACGAGGTATTGCTTGAGCTTACGCTTCTGTGTAGTCTCTTGTTTTACCTGCTTCAGAAAACGGATATTCGAAAAATAAATACGTGTGGTCTTCCTGAAATTAAACAGATGGATGATGATGGGAATAGAAAGAGCCGCCAGGGCCCAGAGGAAAGAAGGATAGACAAAACTCATCAACCGAAATTTTACGATTTGCAATGTACAATTTTCGGTTCACAAAGGGAATGCGAAATCCATTGCATAACGTACGCGGAGAATGTAAAGAACCTCACAAAGCTTTCACTTGTGAAACTTAGTGCTTCTGTAGTAAGATTAGATTTTTATGACATGAACTCATGCTTATTTAAAAACAGAACTCAACCTGATTTCAAAACCCTCCAGTACCGATTCTCCTGTCGCTATCTCTTCGAATGAAACAGTCCGCATCCTGCCATCTAAGGTGAAAACATAAGTCAGCTTTTCTTCAGGGTTTACCAGCCATGCCAAACGAGTGCCGTTGCCTATCCATTCGTTCATTTTGTTTATCAAAGAAGTGAGGACATCAGAAGCTGATTTTATTTCAATCACAAAATCCGGGCACAAAGGAGGAAATTGTTCTTTTTCTTTGTCAGTAAGGTTCGTCCATCGTTCATTTCTTATCCAGGCAGCATCTGGTGAACGTACAGCATTATTAGGAAGCTTAAATGCCGTAGAGGAATCGAAGCAAATACCCATTTTGTATTTTCTGTTCCATATAGTAGCCAGCTCAGTTAAAAGTTCAGTGTTATAATATCCGGTTTTTCCTCCTGTGTTAGACATCACGATGATATTACTTTGCGCATCACGTTCAAATTTCAAGTTGCGATTGTCCAAACAAAACTGGTAGAATTCCGCATCACTAAATCCCCCCAGACTTCGCGTGTCCAACACGATAGATCCTAATTCTTCCAGCATATTCATAACCTAAAGTTACTATTTTAAAAGATTAGATTGTTTCTATATCCTCAAAATTTCGCACTGCTTCGAGCGATGCAATTGGTACGTATAAAACAGAAAAAGCCCGGTCAAAAATGCCGGGCTTTTAAAAGTTGAGCTTTGATAACCGATTATTGCTTTGCGCTAAGCATCACCATATCGTTGACGTTGATCTCCGTCAGGTAGCGCTTTTCACCTTTATCGGTTTCATAATTACGATGCACCAGTTTTCCTTCCACGCATACCTCTACGCCTTTTTTCAGATACTTACCTGCTACTTCCGCCAGGCTGCCCCAGATTACAATGTTGTGCCATTGCGTGTCTTCTACTTTCTCTCCTTTTTGATTCTTGTATGAATCCGTAGTGGCAATAGAGAAGGAAGCTTTCATGCTCTTGCCAAATGTTTTTACTTCAGGATCTTTTCCCAAACGACCGATTAACTGCACGCTGTTTCTTAAACTTTTCATAATTGTAGTATTTAATTGTTAAACATTGATTTTCGTTTCTGCTGTTGACTTAGTGCCTATCAGCGATGCAAAGGTGAAGGCAGAAAAAAACCGGATTCGTATGTTAATCGCTTACTTTCGATTATATTCGTTTGTAAACGTTTATAATCGAATAATCCTTGAATCTGAAATGGTTTCAAGGCTCAGCAAAAGTCTCTTTAGTGAACTGCGTAAAATAAAATTCCTGCACGACATGATTGATGTAAAAACTTTTCGAACTATCGCCCTCTCTTTCGATCAATCCGAAGAGCTACCTCACTTCGAGAAGACCTCTTTTCGTATAAAGAAGAAAATATTTGCTACGCTCGATGAGAAGAAGAATCATGCCGTGGTAAAACTTTCACTCATCGATCAATCGGTTTTCTCCGATTCAAACAAAGAAGTGATCTATGCCTTACCCAACAAATGGGGCAAACAAGGCTGGACAATTATTGAACTAAAAAAAGTAAAGAAGACGGTATTCAAAGATGCCCTCACCACTGCGTACTGCGAAGTAGCTCCTGAAAAACTGGCGGCTAAATACAGACCTCAATAAAAATAATGTAGAATAACTTCTTTAAAAACTTAACCAGACTACCTTCTATGCCTGTAGCAGAACCCAAAATATGCCTTGAATGCGCGACTAAAATCACCGGTCGGGCAGATAAGAAATTCTGTTCCGACCAATGCCGGATCAGCTATAACAATCGCCTCAATAGTGACGAAACCAACTACGTGCGCAACGTGAACAACATCCTGCGTAAGAACAGGCGGGTGCTGTCAGAACTGAATACAACGGGCAAATCCAGGGTCGGAATAGCCAAATTGAAGGAGAAGGGCTTTGATTTTCAATATTTTACCAACACTTATAAAACAAAAGACGGAGCAGTTTACTATTATTGCTATGAGCAAGGCTATCTGCCTATCGAGAACGAGTTTTTTCTTTTAGTCGTCAAGCATGAATTTAAATGACCCGATCTATGAAAAAAATTGCAGGAGAACGCTGGGAACCTTTAAAGGGAGCCCGTGGCGCACAAGGACAACGTTATGCCGTATCTACACAAGGCCGCATAGCGAGTTACATGACGACCCCTCAGGAAGGGTACGCGCTTAAACACAGTATTACGGGTGGCTACCCCACTCTCTCCTTCCGCCTCAAAGGCAAACAAAAAACACACCTGGTGCACCGGCTGGTAGCCGAAGCATTTTGCAAACGCGCCAGCTCAGCACACCGCGTGGTCATCCATCTCGATTTCAAGAAAGCAAATAATCATTTTAAAAACCTGAAGTGGGTCACCCGCCTGGAGCAAGCCAATCATGATGCGCTCAACCCTTCCGTGATTCGTGCCAAGCGCCTGCACTCCAAGCTTACCGAAGCACAGGTAAGAAAGATAAAGCAAGAGCTGGCCAATCCTAAAAAGAAGGCATCACTGAAATCGCTCGCTGACAAATTTGGCGTGACCGATATGCAGATCCATCGTATAAAAATCGGTGAGAACTGGGCCAGTGTAAAAATTTAGATCTTTCACTTCAGGTCACACCGGTATTTGTAGTATCATTATCGCATGATCTGGAATCTGAAAGACAAGAAAGCCCTCGTTACCGGAGGTACCAAAGGTATTGGTTTAGCTATAGCGCAAGAGTTTCTTCAACTGGGTGCAGAAGTACTTGTGATCGCACGCGATACCAGTACATTACCTGAGCAGGAAAAACTTTATTCGCTTCAGGGAGACTGGGGCGATGCCGTCTTCCGTACGAACGCCATTGACTTTGCCACCAGCAAATGGGGCAAGCTGGATGTGCTGGTGAATAACATCGGCACCAACATCCGCAAAAAATTCGTTGACTACTCCGAAGAAGAATACCGAAAGCTATTCGAAGTTAATCTGTTCAGTCTTACGGACATTACTCAGAAAGCTTATCCACTGCTGAAGAAATCCGGCAACGCATCGGTGATCAACATTGCTTCCGTAGCAGGTACATTCGATGTACAAAGCGGACCACCTTACGGGATGACCAAGGCTGCAATCATCCAGCTTACGCGTCATCTCGCTGCGGAGTGGGCACCCGATACGATTCGGGTTAATTCGGTTTCACCATGGTATATCAATACGCCTTTAACAACGGCTGTTCTTTCTCAACCTGACCGGTTAGAAAAAATTCTTGCCCGCACACCGATGAACAGAGTGGGCCAACCTGAAGAAGTAGCAAGTATTGTTGCCTTCCTGGCGATGGACAATTCCAGCTATATCACCGGACAGAATATAATGGTAGATGGTGGGATGAGTGTGAAGGGTCTTTGACCTCTGATTACGTATTAAGGAATTTTCACAAACACTATCTAAGACTGTAGTCCTTTGGGAAGGAATGATTTTTCTGATGATCATGATTAAAGGCATGTGAGGAGTGCTCATTTGCTTGTTATAAAAATGAATTCCATAATTGTCATTAGCAATAAAAAGAAGTGATGACCTCAGATGCTTTATAAGGTTCACCTCTCACTGCACGCTGTATAGAGGGCATTCTATAGAAAGGGTGTAGTCGTGCAAAAAGAAAATCAAAGCCATCAAAAACGCTCGGCGTTTTTGATGGCTTTGATTTGAAAGAGATTTGGTTTTTACTATGATCGCTGGCGATCATAATAAAAACCAAAGTGAGAACCGAGGCCTGGCGTGGCATTAAGACTCCCGCGGGCAATTGATAAATTGTATCTGAACGGACAGAACTAATTCATGACTGAAAAGTAACAAATCAATATTCGCACTTATCGTTTTTCAGGCAGTACAGTTTCGCTCTGAATAATCATTATTTCAACACGTTGTCATAAATTCAAATTAGAAGTGATCAAGACCTGATAACAATTCCAGGTTCAATGTATAAAACAGAAACGCCTGACTCGATTAAGTCAGGCGTTTCTGTTTTATCTCTGCTAGCGATTAGTTCTCTATCTCCACATCGCGGTGATAGCCGCTGGCCAGTTCATTGAAGGGCAATTGCACTACCAACCTGTCTTCTGCATAATGTGCATTGATCTTTGCGGCATCAACAAAAAACGGAATCTGTTTATTGTAAACAATGCGTGGAAGCGGAATAGCCACGCCGCGTGATTCTATCTGATGCTCGTAAAACACCGTGAGCAAATCATTATCTATCTTCACATGCAATCCTTCTTCTGCAATACCCGGAGCTTTCAATTCTATCTGGTGATAGCCCGGAAATTTCGAAAACTTAACGGACGGCTCTATCGAACCACCATTCAACGTATTCAATACATCTATTCCTGTAATCAGGTTGTCGTTAATCAGTTGTTTTTTCATAATCTTAAAACTTATCAATCACTCCTCAATCATTATTCCCATTGCCTTTTGAAGCCATATCGGCAGCTAAAGCTTTGCTTTAGAAGCCAGATTGACTTTGTCTATGGCTTTTTGTCCGAAATTGGAATGGATTGAAGATTCATTGAGAGTTAAACCCAAAAGCGATTTACTTAGTTCGACTGACAATAAACATCTTAAGGGAAGCAGTTCCTGACTCATTATGAAATACACGCAGGCTGATGTAACAAAGGAACATAACGGAGCATCGCTTACGGAAATCTCCAAAGAGATCAACCGGCTACAAAAAGAAAATCCATCCAAAGAATAGATGGAAGGCATTCAAAAATACAGAGTGGGGTTATTTGTTTTGAGAACCTCAACACACAGATGGATTCATCAATGAATCAAAACAGGTTTCTTATGTAGTCTTCTGACGCCTGCAATAAATTCGAGTCGCTGTTGTTGTACTCTTTCTTTACTGGTAAAAGAATATTCATTAAGGAAGTTTGTGTAATCAATAGATGGATCAGTTCGTAAAATGGTACGCAGAGAGCTTACCGGCCACTGCCCGACTATACCCGACACCTCGTGCATTTCGGGATCCCTGACTTTGCCACTCTCCTGAAGCTTATTCGAAAACCATGTTTTCATACACTCTTCATAAAGGGCGTATGTCTCAACCTGATCGCCTTCATCATTTCCTGAAGCGTTAATGGCACAAACTAATTGCGAGAGTTCTATCGGATCACTTACGAAGAGCTGTTCATGCACTTTACCATTCTTGCTGTAAGCGGATACTTTGGCTATGCCATATCCCCACTGTTGTTGGGCGAATGTTAACACGGGCAGTAGCACCATGCAATACGTTAGTTGGTTTTTATTCATAGGGGTCTGATTTGGGGTATAACTTATTTATCAGAACGAACACAGCTTAAGAATGTTGCTATGGGTGCAACATCATAGCAGTTATCTTCTATGATTACTTGTGAATAATAAAACTGATGCTACCGGAACAGTTGCAAGGCGAACGCTTACTAAAGCTGTGATGATCTTTTAACTGGCAGCGTATGCTGTTTCTTCTCGCGCTCAAGACTGTCGCGCATGCTTTGCTTTATTTTTTCGCGGTGCTGCCCACCCCATGAGCTGAGCTCAGCTATTAAATTCTTTAACGTGCGGCTGTATTCGGTTGCTTCATAGATAATGGTTACCGGAGTGGTGGGATATACATTGCGTGTGATGAAGTAATTCAACTCCAGGTCTTTTAGTTCTTTAGCTAATACCTTAGGCGATATACCTGTGATTTCATTTTGAATCTCATTGAAACGTTTTGATGATTGCACCAGGCAAAGTATTAAAGCCAGCTTCCATTTTCCATTAAGTACATACAACGCATCAAGGACATTCTTTAGTGATCCCGCACATTCTTCCTTAGTGAGAAGGGACTCATTTGTAATCAGCTTCATATTGCAAAGGTAATTGACTTACCTCAATGTTACCGCTTTCCTTTAGGTAAGGGCTAACTTTTTGCCAGCTACTCACTCTACTTTTGCTCATGATCATTCTGGTGAAACAAACTTTCGCCATCGATAAGAAAAAAAAACCGGAGGATCTCATCATTCAATTTATAATACATTAAACAAAGTAATTTCTTATGAAACGTATCCTTCATCTAAAATCAAGCCTGCTAGGCAAAGAATCGTACAGCATTAAGCTGGGTCATGCTATCGTTAAAAAAGTTCAGGACAAATATCCGGGCAGTACGCTTGAAGAATTAAACCTGGTTGATAGCGCCATGCCACACCTTAGCCCCGCTGTACTTCGCACCTTCTTTATTCCTGCTGATCAGCTGACGGAAGATGAGAAAAATGCTATTCGCTATTCGGATGAGCTGGTTAAACAATTAATATCTGCTGACATCATTGTGATTGGTGCACCTCTTATCAACTTCACCATTCACTCATCGCTAAAAGCATGGATCGATCATATCACCAGGGCGGGAATCACTTTTGGTTATGGCGAGAATGGTCCCGTAGGAAAAGTAACGGGTAAAAAAGTGTATGTCGCCATGTCGTCCGGTGGTGTTTATTCAGAAGGCCCGGGTAAAGCCAACGATTTTGTTGCTCCCTATCTGAAAGCGTTCCTTGGTTTTTTAGGCATGACCGACCTGACGGTATTCCGTGCTGAAGGATTAAAAGTGCCGGGAGTCAAAGAACATGCTATGGAGAAAGCAATAGAGAGTATCGTGATTGATTAAAGTTTCCTTTTAATGAATGAGGTGTTACTTCGCTTTTGTTGGTGTTCCAAATTGCACATGATCATTTAAGTAGTGGAAAGGCTATAGCAATTTGAGATCACCAGCAACGAGAAGAGTGGCCATACGCGGTGAATGGGTAACGAGATATTACAACCCTTTTTACAATTCTTTATCACGCCAGGAGATCGATGAGAGTGGTCAAAAGAAATTATTTGTACAAAGATTGATCTTTCAAATAATTAATTCCGTTCTCTTTCAAATAACTGATACCCCACCTGGAAGTAAATTCATACATCGGAGAAAGCGACTTTCCACTTTTGGCGAGTGTGTACTCTACCCGGTAAGGTTTTTCGGAAACAACTTTACGGGAAATCAATTTATCACGCTCAAGTTCCTTCAACTGCTGACTAAGCATCTTTTCGGAAACACCAGGCAGGTTTTTTCTGATCTCACTGAAACTTCTTTTTTTGAATCGATGCAAATGAGCGAGTATGAGCAGCTTCCATTTTCCTCCAATGAAACTTAAAGTTACATCCACCGGACAGGTGTACACTTTATTATTTAAACGAATCATGTAAAACGTATTTTGAATTTAAAATTAATCAATACCTGCAAATGCCGCGGGCCTACTTTTAGGTAAGTTCTTGACTATCCCGTTTCCTGGCTTTAATCTTACTTTATTAACACGATAAAGCATGAAAGAAATTCCGTCACTATATGAATGGGCAGGTAAAAATGAAGCGTTGGAAAAACTAACGTTACTATTCTACGAGAAGGTTGCAAAAGATGATTTGCTGAGTTCTGTTTTTAAGAACATGTCGCAGGATCATAGCAAACATGTCGCGCATTTTATTGGAGAGGTTTTTGGCGGGCCGGCACTGTATACAGAGGGAGACAATGGCAGTCACTACAAGATGATAAGTCATCATCTCGGGAAGCATCTTGACAATACAAAAAGAAAAAGATGGATGGACTTGTTGCTTGAAAGTTGTGACGAGATAAAGCTGGCCGAAGATCCTGAATTCCGGTCTGCATTGATCGGCTATCTGGAATGGGGCAGCCGGCTGGCAGTAATCAATTCAAATGCGGAGAGCGTTCCTGTTAAAGAAAACGAACCAATGCCAAAATGGGGATGGGGAGAAACAGGCGGGCCTTATCAAGCCTAACAAATAGTGATTACCAAATCGCGTACAAACATGAAAATTTATAAAGTATTTATTGTTATTCTGATCTGTGCAGGGACTATTTCATGTACCAATCCGCATACGGTAGACAGTGAAAGTAAAACGATACACATTGATCATATCGTAGACCTTACCCATACCCTTACTTCCCGTTTTCCTTTTATACCTGTTAAAAAACTAACCTACCCATTTGCATTGATACCCATGGCAACCTTGAAGGAAAATGGTGTTGAAGCGAATTCATGGAAGATTCATGAACATCTTGGAACTCATATTGATGGACCCAATCATTTCATAGAAGGGCAGTTGTCTGTCGATCAAATTGAAGTAAAAGATCTGATCGTTCCTGTGGTGGTCATTGATATTGAAGAAAAGGCTTCTTTGAATGCTGATGCCGCAGTGACATTAGACGATATTCTATCCTTTGAAAAAAAGAACGGAGTGATTCCTGCACACAGCTGTGTAATGATGTATTCCGGATGGGAAAAAAGACTGTACGATTCTACTTTTGTTGGACTGGATACAGATAGTGTTAAACATTATCCCGGATTTTCAAATGAGGCAATTCAATTTCTTGTAAACAACCGTAGTATAGCCGGCATTGGTGTGGATGTACTCTCATTCGATCCTGGAATTGATGAAACATATTCGGGTCATAAAATCTTATTCACGAAAGGCAAATGGGGCGTTGAGTGTGTGGCTAACCTGGACAAAATTCCAAAGACAGGCGCTACCATTATTGTAGGTGCACCTAAAGTGGGTGGTGCTACAGGAGGGTTCTCCAGAATTATTGCCGTGTGGTGAAGATCGGGATAAATCAACATCTAAGATAAAGGCACCATCTCTTATACAACCATTGAAGAACAATCGTATTCTTCAATTCGTAACATAGTCTACATGGATATCCTGCCAGGACAATGAGCCAGTATGACACACAAACGAATGGCCTTTAGATCATGAAATAAACAGCGATGAAACCCGCGGCTTGCTCATTAATCTGTCGTGGCATTAATACTTCCGGACAATCGATAAATCGTAGTTCGCTTCTCTTCATTTCACATCCACTTTGTCGCAAACTGCCTTCACATCTGCCGCAAATAGCCCTGTAGTGTGATACCTGTTAATGTTAATTTTGTTCAAACAAACAGGAACTGGCTGTTGAAAACGTACGAGACATGCTCATCCGGTAAGTCGATATAGCCAAAGAAAAAAATTATGAAGCTTCTTCTCACTTCTGCGGGCATCAGCAACACAAGTATCCATCATGCACTGGTTGACCTATTGGGCAAACCAATTGCCGAGGCAAGCGCTCTTTTCATCCCCACTGCGATATACGCCATACCCAACGGTGCGGATATAGTTCGTAAGGTGATTTGCGGATCATTAGGAGACCCCTTCTGCGATATGGGTTGGAAGTCATTGGGATTGCTGGAACTCACCGCGCTGCCCAGCATCAAACAAGAGCTCTGGGTGCCTCTACTTCAGCAGACGGACGCGTTGCTGGTAGGCGGTGGTGACTGCCAGTATCTGTGCTACTGGATGCAACAGTCCGGACTGGCAGATCTCTTGCCATCACTGCTAAACAAGACGGTCTATGTAGGCCTGAGCGCAGGAAGTATGATCATGACACGTTATGGAACAACCTACGGTAATCATACGTTGCCCGCCGAAAGCGATAAAGCATTGGGACTGGTTGATTTTGCATTGCATCCGCACCTGGATCACGAATGGTTTCCGCATAATTCACTTGCTAATATAGAAAAGCTGGCCGCTACCATACCCGTGCCCTCTTATGCAATTGACGATCACACCGCCATTAAAGTAGTGGACGGCACAGTCGAAGTTGTTTCCGAGGGAAACTGGAAGTTATTCAACCCTGATGCACATCCGCCTCACTAAACGGTCTATTAAAATCTCTGATTAATTTTATTTTGTCAGGCTGTTCATGATTGATATACTCCGCCCAGAACATGACATCACGGGGATCACCTATCGCTGCCTCAATAATTTGATTCAGCTTTTCAATATTCTTGTCTGCCAGAAATAAAACGCAACGAATAATTCTACTGTTATTTAAATGGTCTGCTTTTGAAATGGCATTCTCGAAAATAAGCATAACCTCTGACGCTTTGTTTCCATAGTCCGATTCAATTCTTTCTAATATGTCTTTGGTATCAATCATTTTAAAATTTCAACTTCTACACCAATGCCCCTGCCTTTGTTATTGAGGGCGTAGTGTAAATTCACACTATTAAACAATCAACAAGTGTCAATTTAAAACACCAGGATGGGCGAGCGTTACGCTGAAGCATCTATTTCTTATCCAACAATTCCTTTTCTATTTTGACCAGCTTACGTTCTATGCGGAGAAGAAAGAAAATTACTCCAAACAGGATGACCACGAGACCTGCAACAACAGCATATATCTTTCCATCTGAGCGTAGCACATCGGCCATCTCAACTGAATTGGATTGAGCAAACAAGGACGTAGAAAAAGAGAGGAGTCCGGAGATAACAAGAAGTAGATTAATCTTTTTCATATAGAGTTCGGTTGACTGCTTTAATGCGTATTAAAATATTCATGATCCAAAAACCGAGAAGAGTGAAGCCGGTAATAGCAGTATAGATGACTAGCTTCATATCATGAGAAGTATCGAAAAGGCGAAAGTTAGCATTGCCTCCATTGCCCGGATGAAGGGAATCCGTCATTCGTGGAATAATGAAAACCAGAGGTATAAATGCAGCGAAGGCAAAAATATTATAGATCGCACTCAACCGCTGCTTGCGCTGTTCATCTTCAAATGAATTTCGTAAAATGAAATAGGCCAGGTAAATCAATAGTGTAATTGCTGTATTGTTCAGCTTGGTATCGTTGGTCCAGAATGTACCCCAGGTTGCCTTTGCCCATATCATTCCTGTTGACAGGCCCAGTAAGCCAAAAACAAATCCGACACGCGCTGCCTCTACGGCAAGATCATCATTCCTTTCTGCGGACGTAGACAGGTAGCGCATTGACGACACAACCGATACCATAAAAAGCAACGTCATTGCTATCCACATCGGGAAATGAAAATAAAATAAACGAATACTTTCATTGAGGATTGGAAGAGGAGGAACAGGAAAAAGAAATCCTGCAATCACCGTATAAACCAACAAAATAAGAGTCAGTATTTTCCACCAACTGAGCGCATATCGATTCATTTGCATTTAATGTTTGATCTCCAATCCTGCGCATAAATATAGTAATGCAAAAACACATTTGCGCTGGCGAACCAGATTGCTTTGAGAAATCCGCTATCCATAACAGCTTTATCATTGATACTTAATGGGTAGCAGGTTTGCTTTTAATAAAAAAAGTAATACCATCATTAAGATAGTTCCTGTCAATGCAATGATGTTGATTACTTTTTGCGCCTTAACACTACTGTGAAATGCTTTTTCAATTCCTTTATAGATCACCAATCCGATTATCCCGCCTAACGTATTATTGATGATATCTGTAATGTCAAAAGCCCCGACGGCCAGGATAAACTGAAATGCTTCACACAGTAAACTGATAAAAAAGGACAGGAGAATTATTTTCACTACGGACCATCTTCTGAATAAAATTCCGGCATACACACCAAGCGGCACAAAAATCAGTACATTCAAAATCATTTCACCAAAATCAACCTTCCCATTCAGAATTAAAGGTTCATTATATGGAACCAAGTTTATACTTCTCTTTCCCATATAAGAAAATGACACACTTAATTTCAGTACGATAACCCAGAATAAGGCAATCAGATAAACGACAAATAGTGCAGTAGTTAACCGGTTTGATTTGTTACTGTCTTTCATAGTGCCACACGGGTTTGGCTTGCCTTTGTTGGTGATCCCAATTGCAGATAAAATCTCTGATTAACCTCAAAATCTCAAACACAATTTGGGTCAACAACAGATGAGATGAGTGAACCTATGAGTTTGCAATCCGGAACACCAACATGGCCGGAGCAGTTCGTTGTTATTGTTTGTCCACTATGTAATTCAGTTCCGTTACTCCGCTGGTAAATTGTCGGGTAGTCAATAGTTTCAGTCTTATTTTGTCTTTGATGTTTGTAAACAATGGAATCCCATGTCCAAGTACAATTGGATTAACAAATAGCCAGTAGCCGTCGATTAAGTTCAGTTGAATAAGTGAATGGGTTGCTGTGGGGCTACCAAAAAGCAGGATGTCGTTGCCTGCCTGTTTTTTTATTTCATTTATTCTTTCTGAAAGATTGTCGCTGATAATTTTTGTATCAGTCAAATCTGTGTCTTTCATCGCCTTTGATAATACCACTTTGCGAACCTGGCTATACCACTTTGAATGTTCAATGTCGTGCTTGCTCGCATTCGGCTGGTCTGCTGCGGTAGGCCAGTAATTTTCCATCATCTGATACGTCACTCGTCCATATAATGCAGTGTCGCCTTCACTTATCCGCTTGGCGCCATGATCAAAAATTTCCTCATCTACTTTTATCCAGTCCATTTCTCCGTTCGGTCCTGCTACAAAACCGTCAAGCGATATGTGCATAAATGAAATTATCTTTCTCATATAGTTCTATTTTTTTTTATTGTTGTACAGTTTGTTACTACCTTTTTTTTAATGATCACTAACAATTTTATATCGGATATATTC
>NNBV01000008.1_pt1 | contig 29328 bp, 21 predicted proteins | sample 1173771 | NCBI WGS metagenome assembly NNBV01 (sample SAMN07173938, study PRJNA388173) | plant metagenome | isolation source: symbiotic tissue sample KVS11 | place: Norway: Troms, Kvaloya island | reverse complement strand
GTAGTAAAGTATACTTTAAACAATTTTCTTGTAGTCATTAAACAAACTTAATGTATTGAAGGTGATTTGATAGAAAAAGTTTTTCACTAACTAAGCCTGAAATTGCTTGCTAGGAATGTATTTAACGAGAAAAAAGCCCGTACTAAATTGAGATTATCCTTTAAAAAAGTTTTATTAATTTACTTATCTAAATTGCTACTCCTTGAAATTGTTTTTGTAAGTATTTGTTCGTATTTGTTAAAGTTTCATAACATTTTAGTTCTGGCAGAAGCTCTTATTTCTCTGCTGACATTAAATAGCGATCGCTCAAAGTTATAGAATTCTCATCGAATAGTAGATACTTGTACTGACATCTGTCCTAAGTAATAAATTAAGTCAGTAAAAAAATGTGCTGAAGGATACATTTTAAATTTAAATCTTAAGACAGATGCGATTATAAAAAATAAAATATATGTTGAGACAGTTTTTTCATGTAAAAAAACTTCCGTGAGATAGAGTCACTACTGTATTAGTCTCCCCTGCTCGCTGCCCTGTTGCCGCCTGCCTCTTCTTGACGGGGAAGAGCATCATAGTGTTATAACGGCATCAGTCTAGATACAAAACGGGGAACACCAATTGATGATTAATTGCTGGTGTCTGGAGAGAGTTAAACTTAGCTTCTAGAGCAAACCCTGATTAGACACAGTTGATAAGCAATGCTAATGCCAGCACTGCTGATATTTTTAGGCAGGTGGGTCAAGAGTGATGAATGAAGCTAACACCTCAAACAAGGGGGCTGTGATGGAATCCCTAAATTCTGCTAATTCGCCACAATCGGAGCAGGCGAGTTGTCCCTTTTACTCAGTTGTGCCTAATGACAATGTGGCAGTTAAACAACTGCCACTCCTCATGCCAGCTGAAGATACACAATTTTCAAAAGATACCACTCAGCAGGACTGGGTTGCAGAGCCTGAAAGCGGCAAACAAGCACTTATTGACTCAGAATTTCAGAACCTGCTGGCATTGAACGAAGAATTACGTGCGGCTAACAATAACTTGTATGAACAAGTGGAGCAGCTAAAAGACAACCTAGCTGAGTCTGAAAAGGTTTTGCAGTGGCAGAAAACGCGTTCTAGCGTTACTGAGTCGATGCTTAACCAACATACTCAGGAACTGGCTGCGGCTCAAGAACAGATAAAATCCCTATTTCAACAATTAGAAACTGCTGTACAAACTGTTCAACGCCAAGAAATTTTCACTGATACTTATAAAGCACAGCTACAAATTAGCCAACAACGCCTTGCCCAGTTAGAACGAGAATGTACTTTATTACACACTAACAACAACGAACAGTCTCAGCAGCTATTGCAATCAGAAAATGTTTGTCGGGAGTTACGTACTAGACTGATGCGACAACAACGCCAGACCCTGCAATTCAAAGCAGCTCTGGAAAAATGTTTAGATACATCGGTTCCTAGTTATGACTCCTTAGAAGATACTGCAAAACATCCCAAAGACATAACTAGTAGCCAAGGAAGATTCTCTAGAAAAGCCAGGTCTTTGTTTCCTAATGCACAGCCAATTCAACCTTGGTCAGCAGAACCAGAATCCTTGAGTGATGATCTAGATAATTCTTGGGGCGAACCCTCAGCGCCAATCCCATTCCAAAGAAATGAAGCTACTCCGACGGCATCATCTTCTTGGAACTGGACAGTTAAGAAAGACACGCCAACACCAACACAACCCAGTCCATCTGTTGTAAAAGGTGGTGATTCCCCAGATACAGAGGAAGCTGTTTCACCTTTGGGTTCATCAAATTTAGATCAGCAATTAGATAGTCTAATCCAAATGTTTTTCACCTCCGAGCCTACATCTGCATCACCACCGCCTGCGACGAAAACGGATGTAGGTGATCCGCCTATCTGGGAGACTTTAGCAACAATCCTAGAAGATGATGAGGAACTAGAAAATCCAGGGAAGGAGCAGTTAGAAGCAGAAATTAATCTTTCTGCAACTACCTCCACTTCTTGGACAATAGATTCTGTAGTCTCACCAGGCAATAACTTACCAGTTTCCCCGACTCCACCTCACACTCAGAAACCTGTTGGAGAAACTGAAGACTACTGGTCAGAAGTTGCACAATTGGCGCAGTTAGAATTATCGGCGGCTGATTTGTCCCCAGAGTCATTAGGTGATAACACCAATGAAAACAATTCACCTTCACCAGTAGTTTATCCCCAGCGTCCACCCAAGGGGCGTAAGTCATTGGCATCTGTGGAACTGCCAAATTTTCGCCCCAAGAGTTAATAGTTAGTTGTCATTAGTCATTTGTCCTTAGTCATTTGTTTAAATACTAATGACCAATGACCAATGACCAATGACCAATGACTAATTGAGAATCCTTGCTTCTGACTTCGGAATTATGGCTTCTGGGTTGGCTTTTATTACCTGACTGCGCGATCGCGGTTTACCTGTGGCGATCGCATAATTAATCGCTAACAGCCATAGCCATAATCCCGGATTTCGGGGTTCCAGCCAAAAACCTACGCGGTTCAAGAAGCGCCCAAACCACGGACTCAGTAAAGCACTAATCAGGGCATGACGACCGAAGGCGAAATAACTACCAAGCCATCGCACTAAATCTCTAGGCCCAGCAAGTTCCCAAATCCATAAAAGCAAGGCAGGATTTTTTCTAGCTGCTTTGAGTGCTAGGCGGTTAAAGGTTAACCAATCACACCGATCTTTGATGAAATTATCTGCCACCTCTGGCGGTTCGTCTGCTAACAGCCCAAAAAAGGTGTTGAGCATGGCGTTAATCCGCTCTGGTGGTAAAAATTTCCCTGTGGGTACCATCATGCCTTTGGAAAATAGCCAAGTGACTGAAACGTTACTTTGGTAGGCGCGAATTTGGTTCAAGTGTCGGAAACTCAACAAGTCATGTTTGAGAGCAGTATCCAACAGCGTTGTTAAGCGCTCTAAGTTGCGAACTAGGGAACCAAAACCGGTGAAGACGAGGGGAGATTGGAGTGATGCTGCGTCACCGATCGCAATCAATCGATCAAAGGCAACTGTGCGATCGCGGCTTCCCATACTAAAATGCCCCGGTATATACCCAAATGTCGGTTTCTTCCACACCAATTTATCCATATCGCACCTGCGATACTCTGGCAAAATCGTGAAAAAGTCCTCGTACATCTCTAGCAAAGAACCGGGATTTTCAGCGTTGACTTCGTGGTAGTGAAATAAATAAATCGTCAGTTCATCACCTGCTCCAGGAAATAATTCCCAAATCAACTGCCTTCCCCGCGAAATATCCCCATGACTGTAAAGAACGTCTCCATATTGGGAATCCCAGACTTCTGGCTCAAATCCGCTCTCAATTGCCGCTCCCACTGTGGGACATACACTATCAAAAGCACGACCACCATTTAATTGCCAAGCGATGGGTGACGCAGTTCCCATTGCATCTATTAACAGTCGTCCACTTACTTGCTTTTCCGTTTGACTAGGTAAGTGCTTGACTTTCAAAATGACTTGTGATATATCAATATCTGCACGGATAAATTCTGTTTCATCCCAGATATCACCGCCTGCCGCTTGCAGTTTTTGCCCACACATTTGGAGCCATTTTTCGGAATCTAAGCCTAAATTTAGGACTGTGGGTGTGTGGAGGACGGGCGATCGCAGTTTGGATGGATTATTAGCATCAAAAAACTTATTGAATCCGTCTTTGTATTCCCTGGCAATGATGGTTTCTAACTCAGCGGGGGTGACTAAACCCAGGTTAACTAAGCTTTGAATCTCATCGCGGGAAATATTCCATTCTCGGTTCATCCGCCCAAAAGGCATTCGTTCCACCAACAGGACTTTATATCCTAGTTTTGCCATCAGTGCTGCATGAATCGCGCCTAGTGCGCCACCGATGTAGATGATGTCGTATTGGGGATTAGGGATTAGGGATTGGCTATTGGGATTACCTTTTCCCCAGTCCCCTTTATCAGAAAACACAACTTGACGTGGCTGCTGCGGATTTCGTACCCCTTCGCGCCATCGTTGTTCCCACCAATAGGCACGCGTTAGGTCATATTCACCGTTGGGCATTTTCTGAAAATACTTGACGGTGAGGGGGTAAATAGAGCCTAGTGCTGCAAAAATCGACTGCTGGGATAAATCAATCGCTGGTGGTTCTGGGTAATGATGCGGAAAACGGCTTCTGATTTCCTTGGTCAGGCGTTGCAGAATTTGCCCCTCTCTGGGAAAGGGTTGTTCTGCCCAACGAAACACCTTCAGATAGGTAGTTCGTTGCACCGACCAGACAAATACTGAAAGTTCCGCAGGCAAGTTTTCGGAAAGAGCCACCTCAACAGTTGCAGTGGGGATTTTAAGGCGAAAGCCTTCCGAGGTAAGCACTTTTTCTCCATTTCCGGGTTCAAAATCTGTTTGTAGCCAACTACGTACAGTTTCTATATCTGGAGTTGGAACTTCTAAATAAAGGATTTCTCTCATCTTTTCCTGACATCTCCGAGCAATCTACTCACTAAGACAGATTTTCTTAAGGCACAAAGTAAGGTATACTCCGCCCTATTAGTTTCATAAAGATTCAGTGAAGAAATTTTAAGAGTTTGTCAAATTTATTGTTCATTTTGTATTTCTGTAAATCCACGCCATGAATTATCCCATTCCAGACAGTCCTCAAGAAATTGTTGCCCTGCGACAACAGCCGATTGATGAAGAACTAGTTGCCAGTGCGATCGCTGGAGTAATTAAAATTGTCCGCGCTCAGGGTCAATCTTTGGAAGAATTAACCGCTCAGTTGTTAGCGGATGATCCACTGCTGGATCAGCAACAACGTCGCTGGTTGAGCCAATTAGTTGCCCAATCCTGGGAAAAGTTCTCCTAAAACCTTGTGTGTGATGAAGTTTTAGTCGCAGCATGAGATTTCTAGGTCTACACCTAAATATTGGAATATTGGCGATGCCTGCGGCGGGCTGCGCCTATGCATTTTAGGTATAGGAGCAACAATAATTATCAGTATGGGATTGGCAATTGGGTTGGTGTTTTTGCATTCATGGCATAGAAGCCACTAATTTAACCATATCAGGACTCGGCATTAGTAACTTCCAATTGAAGAATAATTCGGACTTCTCAATTCTTCTTCAACTATGCTTTATTTTATATATCAAGATTTTTGATTTTTAAAGAGTACCTCAGATGATAAGTAATAATGCAAAATTATTTGCACATCTTATTTGGCTCTGTGCCTTATCCAGTCAAGGATAGAGGATTTAAAAATAAGCAACTAATTTTGCATGAGTACTTGTAGCGGTTCCCATTCAAATGCGGTACATCAGAATGGGAACCGCTATATGGGATATTTCAATATTTTCAATATGTCCATATAGTTTTCCTTTATGGTGTAACTTAGTGTCAAATTTGTTTTTAACTTCACTGATGAACAGAAGTATAGGATCTCTTCTGTCATTTTTTGAGTCGAGTATTATGCTAAATTGACTCCATTGGGTAAGCACCAAAACGATAACCTTTGCCGTAAACTGTATGAATCAGCGTAGTTTCTTTACCTGCCTCAATCTTACGCCGCAGTAAGCGGATTAATGCTGCTATCACATTGCTACTGGGTTGTTCTTCTTCTTGCCACAAAGTTTGCATAATCTGGGCATGAGTCAGCAACTGTCCTGTGTGTTCCATAAAATATTGCAACAACTGGCTTTCTTTTTGAGATAGCTCAATTATCCGTCCTTGGCGATAGGCTACTTGATTGTCAGAATCGAGTTCTAAATCAGCTACAGTCAAGCGTCCAGTGGTAGTTTCATAGGTTTGGGAACCAGAACGACGCAACAGAGCACGGACTCTTGCTAGTAACTCCCGCAATTCAAAAGGTTTAACCAAATAGTCATCCGCACCAGCATCTAAACCTTCTACGCGGTCATCCAGAGTATCCTTGGCTGTGAGAAAGAGCACAGGAGTGGTTTTGCTTTGGCGTCGCAATTCCTGACAAATCTCTAACCCCGTTTTTCCTGGCAACATCCAATCTAAAATTAGTAGGTCATAACTACCTGCTTGTGCAAGTTTGCTACCAGATGTCCCATCATAAGCGGCATCTACAGCGTAACCCTCACGAGTTAATAAGCGACTCAAGGGTTGAGTTAGTTCAATTTCATCATCAACTAATAAAATTCTCATGCTGCTTGTGGTAAGCATATAGAGATATTCTCAATATTATTCAACTAAAAAGAATGCTGACTGTTGCATTGCCAAAAGGGGAACTACTTAAAAATAGCATCCGCTTGTTACAAGCTGTCGGGTTAGATTTTAGTGCTTTTCTAGATTCAGGAACTCGCCAACTTCAAATTCCTGACACTAAGGGACTTGCAAAAGCTTTGTTGGTGCGGGCGCAGGATGTCCCTGTTTATGTGGAATATGGTCAAGCACAACTGGGTGTTGTTGGTTACGATGTGCTGCGGGAGAAGCAGCCACAAGTTGCCCACTTAGTGGATTTGCAGTTTGGGCATTGTCGGATGTCGGTAGCGGTAAAAGCATCTAGTTCTTACCGATCGCCTTTAGATTTACCACCGCATGGTAGAGTTGCTTCAAAATATGTGAATTGCGCTCGTGAATATTTCCACAGCCTAGATTTACCCGTGGAAATAGTGCCGTTGTATGGTTCAGTGGAACTAGGCCCAATTACTGGTATGTCAGAAGCGATCGTAGATTTGGTTTCTACAGGGCGGACTTTGCGCGAAAATGGTTTGATTGAAATTGCTACTCTCTATGAAAGCACTGCACGCTTGATTGCCCATCCTTTGAGTTACCGCCTGAACACGGGTAATCTGAGTGATGTGATTGCCAAGCTGCGGGAAGCCGTTTTGATAGGGGTTTAATACCAATTTGTAATTCGTAATTTAAGGCACTTCCCAATAAAAAATACTCAACTACTGATTGTAGGCTGGGTACCTCGTCATAAGTCTCAACTTAATGTAAAAACAATTCTGGACAGAGCTTTGAGAGATTACATCGTTCCCAGCCTGAGGCTGGGAATGCCTACTAGGAGGCTCCGCATGCTCTTTCTTGACGCTACGGTGTACACACAAGTTCTATTTGCAAAGGTTTCAAGCTTTCTAGACTATTTAAGTTGTCATTACGAGCGGAGCGAAGTAATCGCATAATCCCGTAGTTTTTGCGATTGCTTGTCTGCGACACGCACTTGCGTTCGTCGTTCGGCACAATAAAACCAAACTGTGTAAAGAAAAGTAAACAAGGCTCAAACCCGAATGGCACTAAGATAACGGCAAATCCATTGTTTATAAGGCTTTTGAGTGTGGGGAGTGTGGGGAGTGTGGGGAGTGTGGGGAGTGTGGGGAGTGTGGGGGGAAAGAGAATTTATGCTTTTCCCTCTTCCCACACCTCCCACACCTCCCACACCTCCCACACCTCCCACACCCACTCTAGGCTGCATGTTTTACCTTTTCTTAGTGCCATTTGGCTCAAACCCGTTTTCCCCGTGCCCCCTGCCTTATCCCAAAATAATTATTGATGCTGACCTACTTACTTAGATTTCCGTCGTGCGGTATTAGTATTTTCCCTGAGTAAGTACTAGTATTATCCCTGATCAATATGATAAAATTCTACAAGACGCTACACGAATATAACCCTTTGGCAGATGGAAAATAAATTCTTCCCTTCTTTCGGTAAAGGTTAGCTCCCTTATGAGGAGTTGCTAATATCGTTTCTTTGTGAAGTTGCGTATATTCACTTAACCCCTGGCTATGTCGTCCCCTTACCAAGAGGAAACTACATAGGGGTATTTTTATGTGCATCTTCACACAGAATTGGTATCAGAAACAATACAAAACCAAAGGAATAAGAGAATGCGTCTCAGAAAGCTATTGAGCTATGGAATTTTTGTGCTCGTGTTTGTGATTGGGTTCGGTTTTACGACAATTGCCCGTGGTTATGACTATCCACCCCCAACTGGGCAGGTTACGTTCGCCCAAGAGACGAGCGATCTCATGCTCAACACGTTGTTCGCGGCGCTGACGCAGGAGTTCGACGAGACCACGGCAGATAACGTGGAACAGGGTAAGCACTCCATCTCGCTGATATTTAACGATCAGAATAAGGATATGCGGTTGGTTGGTACAGTTGGCCCGCTCCGAGAAAGCGATCGCCCCCGCGACAACTTCGAGCGTCAGGCAAACGCGCTAGCCCTGGCGGGTCAGGCATACGTATCCGTCCAGCGCGTGGACAATAAATGGTACTATCGACGCTCGATCCCCCTCAGCAACTTCAGGGCGGAGTGTGCGCTTTGCCATATTAATTACCCTGCCGGCCCTACGCCTGACCTGGTGGGCGCACTCATGCTGAGAGTGCCGATCAAATAGTAAGGGACTTCCGAAAAATACAACAATCATTGTATAACATAGCAGTCAATGCTGCCGTTGGCAGCATTGACTCGCTGTTTTGTAGTAGATTCAACGTGAGACTATATCACTCAATCGAAATCTGCTGAGGGCCAGTGGCTTTGCCGTTATTTGCGTCCGTACTGGTGTAACTATTTGAGCGGATCTGTTTATCAAGCCAGCTTTTAACGGGATCATCTGCAAGATTGAGCCGAAGCACACCAGAGAAGAACCCACCCACAAACGAGACTGGATGCTGTGTAAATTCTCTGAATATAGGTGACAATTCGTTAATGAACATTAAGAGACTCCTGGTACTGTCGTAAAAAATTATTACTTCTTAATTGATCGTAACGTGTTGAGTGATGTAGGGTATGGGGCATTGGGCATTGATTATTCTCCTCTGCTTTACAGTCCCTAGTCCCCAGCCCCTAGTCATTTCGCCTTATGAGCTTGGTTGCGGATCGGGAAACATACACTTATCAGAATCACAACCACTAGGGCCAGCTTCTGCCATTTCGCCCAAATCATAGCGGCTTAAGACTGCACAGAAATCATCTGTTTTCCGCCGTGCTTTCACCTCTTTATTCAAGCGATTGTAGGTTGGTTTGTCTATTGGTTCAAATGGCAAACGTGGGAATGATTGCAAATCGTCAAAACGAGCTAAAAGGGCTGCTGAAATATATCCCTGATCATTCTGAATAGTTTCGTAGATTCTCTGTCCCAATGGTTCAATTTCATCAGAGCGAAGTTCCAAAGTCGCTGATGTGTTGTGAGTCACATACCAACGTTGAACCTGGAGGACAAAATCAAATTGGGCTAAGACTGAAAACTTAGAAACATCAATTTCATCAGCACCTGGTAAATCTGCCCAAGATACAGAAACAGGAATTTCTACTAACCATTCACTCACCCGTGAATCAAAGGGATCATTGAGCAAATTGCCCTGTTCATCTTTATCTGATTGAGAGGGAATGACGTTGTAACCATAGTCAATACAAGCTAAGGCTACTGGGTCATTTTTGCCGAAGGTGATGCGGCGAATAAATCTTTGGGCTTTTGGGGGATGCCATCCTGAACTAGCATTAGTTAATAAAGCCTTAGTACCACTGGGTTGGACTGTGGTGCAACGATTTGGACGTTTAAGATTGTGGCGATCGCAATAATCCCAAACTACTCGATGTACAATATCTCTCCAAGTAGTGAGATATTTCTCTTCCTCACGCTTGAAAGCTAATCCTTGTACAGTTGCAGGTCTTCCTGCTTCCCACCAGCGCAGCCAATCAACACCAAAAGCATGGACAAAGAAATCAAATAAACCTGTAAAAGAAACTCCCACAATCGGGTCTAATTCACGGCTGTATTGATAGCGTGGTTCCAGGAATTTGTGATTTAAAAGTGCTGCTACAGATAGCGCTCCAGCAGTGAAAGCTTCCTCTTGTTCTTTGTAGTTATGTGGGTCAATTTGATTAAGGTGAACCTCTGACAAATTGCAGTGAAAATTACTACCGATGATTTCCTTTCTTTGTTACCCTAGAGGCTTTTTATCCCCTAGTTCTACTGCTTGATTATTTGCAGTAGCTCCGCGTACCTTTTGTAGATGTGACTTCAGATAATAAAAGTGTTTTTCACATCCACCCCCGCACTCTTGGAGAAATTATATTCTAGACACAAATTTTTGATGTTATCTAGTTTCACTCTCTACGCTGTACGGTGTCAAAGACTTTTTAATTCCTTTGATTACCACGGGATTAGCATCTCAGCTTTCCCCGTTTTTGCGAGGTTTTTAACGTGAGGCAAAATCACTTACCACACGGATTTAGCCCATAACGAGCTAAACGATGTTCTAGCTCATTAGCATCAATATTTGAATAACGTTCTTCTAACCACTGTTTTGCTGTTCCTTGTTCATAAGCTTGTAAAAACTCAACTTTCAGAGCTTGTGTTGGCAGCAAATCAATGTTTGATCGCGCTACGGCTTCACCAGCCCATTGAATCGCTCCCTCGCCGCTATAATATTGTTTGCGGACGGCATTCAGACATTCTTCTAAGGTTGGCTTGCGGTGAAAAACTCTGGTATGATTTGCCATCCTGAGTGCATCACGCTCTGGATCAATTCGCCAGTTGCCATTTTCATCTTGCTGCCATAAGTTATCTTTGGCATCGGCGAACAAACTATCTTCGCTAGAACCTTGCCTCATGCCAGCACTATTGTGTGTCAAATAGCCATCACAATAGAAACAATGAGCTTCTTCGACTTCAATATCGTAAGTGTGGACATGATCGTAACTGCCTAGTCCTTTAACACTGACTGGAATATCTAGCGAGATATCAGCTTCAACAATATAGCGTTCATAATTGGCATCAACAGTGCGAGAACCTTGAAATCCCATATCTCGCATCTCGCTATAGGTGTAAGCTTCCCGCATGATTGCACCAGGCACGGTGAAACCATACATTTTCAGCCCTTGGCGGAGTTCTCGCTTGAGTGAGTGAGGTGCAATCAGGGCGTTGTAACGCTCTTTAAGGGCTGGAATTGTGAGGTTGTACTTAACTTGCCATCCCGACTGCTGTGGATGGGTAATGCTAATTCTGCCAGCGATACCCAAGCTGGATAAAACTGCACTAACTTGTCTAATAAATGACCGATAGACTGAGGTAACTAAGTGAGGAGGTCGGTTATTAACAGCACCATCACTGTCCATTAATCCAGCTAGGTAAGCCGCCCTGATATCTACTGAACCTTGCAAAATAAAACTAGGAATTGCTAGGGAAATATTAGGTTGCTTGATATAGCGATGGAAGTACTCAGCTAGTCGAATAGATGAGCAGATTGATTTGGCAGTGTTTTCGCCCTTGATGATCCCATGAGTAGCAGTCAATCCAAATAAAGCTAAAGCAGCATCTATTTTGGCTTGAACTGTAGCTGTGAGTTCTGTATCTAAGCTGTTCATTGCCCATTCAACCCGGCCGTAGGGCTTATCATATTTATTGCGACCGAGAGCAATATAGCCGTCACCGTGGGTTAACCCAATTAGCCAAGCAACCTCAGTTGTCAATTCGGGAATTATAAAGGACTTAGCTGTGCGACTGTTTGAGGGTCGAGATTCAGTAAAATCAGGGGGTAGATGGGTAACTGTACCAGGTAGAACTTGTGTGTTGTGCTGTAGGCGATCGCCCTCAACTAGATTTGCAATTGACTTCCAGGTAATTCCCCCTTGAGCATCTGCAAGAACTGCTTGTCTGTGGTTTAAAGTTGCTCTAGGGTAAGTCGCATTAGTTTCAATTTCATAGACATCCTGAAATCCTTGGTCGAATTTATCAACAACTCGCCGAAATCCTAAAGGAGTTTGTACTAGATCGCCCACTTGGACATCGCAAATGGGAACAAGACCTTTGGAAGTATGAACCAAGGCATCTTCAGGTAGACAGCGCCTAATGTTACCGGCAACAATTGTGACAGCAGCTTGATCAATTAACAGACAGGATTCAACTGAATTTAATTGTCGTCCTAAAGCTTTATTCAGAATAGATGCACAACGCTGATAAAGTCCGGGCAATTTCACCGGATTTGCAACTCCTCCAAAGCCGTTGAGAGTTTCTCCTGCTTTGCGGACATCGCTGATATCAACTAATACTTCAACTTCTGCTGAAAATTGTTCATCAGTAGAGAGTTCTAATAAGGCTTGATATGATTCAACCCAACCTTCACGGCTATCTCCAACGTGAATAGTGACGTTATTTCCTTCTATATGAGTTTCAGTATATTCACGTCGCTGTTGAACAGGAGTGCTGCCAATTTCACCTTTTACAGTGACATTCAGTTGATTGCGGATGGGGGGCAACTGGTTAATAAATTGCGGTTCTAGGACGGCTCCAGTACCACAGCCCATCATTGCCAGATCCATCATTAAGCCGAAGGCACTCCAGTCTTGGAGATTGGTAGAGGTACAATTATATGCCCCGGAAAAGTTCTTGGGCTTGGTTATCCAGTCTGTGCCACCAACCCATAACCAGCGCCCACTGGGCATAGCTTTCAAGTTGCGCTGCATCTTATCCAGTGTGGCAGCTTCTTCTTGAGTTAGCTTTCCCAACTCCACTAAGCCTTGTAGAGTGCGATCGCATACCTCATCCCATGTTTCCCTTAGTCCCGCCTTTGTACGGCGGCTATAGGTTCTAAAAAATACGGGATTAGCAGCCGGTGCAGTTTCTGGAAACCTTGCACTCTGGCGTGTTCTTTCGAGATTCTGAACCATATATTAAGTATCTTGCGTTCTTGTTGCGTGCGGACAGATTATGACTATACGCCAAGTAGTTTGAGTATTAAAGATTGTCAAATTGTCCACTTTACGCTAGCTATCAGTTAGAGAAATTGCAACAAATTTTTATGATGTATAATGCTTTGCTTCTTAAGTAGGATATCTACATTAAGTTGTAATTATTACGTCATAATACTTATGAATTACATGATGGTAATCCCGTTTGGTTGCCAGAGATTGGTTTAGGAATTGGCATGGAAGGGGGAACTTATCTAGGGATTCCCCGCGAGTGGTTGTATTGTTATGATCTGCGATCGCTTGGCATAAATCCTGATTCTCTCACCTGAATTGCTATCAAAATCTATAAATGAAATAAATCCCATAATTACGAAGACGCGATAAATCGCGTCTTTTGCCTTAACCGAACAACATTGCGAGGTTCACGAATGAAGCTCCGAGGTTCATCAACGAAGCTCAAAGGTTCACGAACGAAGCTCCGAGGTTCATTAACGGAGTTCAAAGACTCATTCACGAGTATCAAAGACTCATTCACGAGTATCAAAGACTCGTTCACGAGTATCCAAGACTCATTCACGAGTATCAAAGACTCTCGCGCGAGTATAAAAGACTCGTCCACGAGTATCAAAGACTCGTCCGCGAGTATCAAAGACTCTCGCGCGAGTATAAAAGACTCGTCCACGAGTATCAAAGACTCTCGCGCGAGTATAAAAGACTCGTCCACGAGTATCAAAGACTCTTGCGCGAGTATAAAAGACTCGTCCACGAGTATTAAAGACTCATTACAGCAATTTTCATTTATTTAGAAAACACTCTCGCGTTCTTCTTTGCGCCTTTGCGTGAGACAAAAAATCTTTCCGTCCTGTAATTACGAATTACGAATTACGAATTACCCATTACCCTATCAAGACTTGCACTCACACTTTCAGCATCCGGTGACTTCAATCGCTGCAAAATCTCTAAAGATGGTTGCAAATAGGATATCGCTTTAGTGTATTCACCCTGCTGTTCTGCCAAATGTCCTAACCGCCACAGAGTCATTGCTTTGCCTTGGACATTTCCAATGCGTTCATTTATTTCCAAAGACTGATTGTAAAGTGCGATCGCTTCATCCACTTCCCCTTTGTCGGCGTAGATACGTCCTAGTCTGTCCAACGTCGCCGCTTTGCCTTGGACATTTCCACTGCGTTCATCAATTTCAAGGACTTGATTGTAGAGTGCGATCGCTTCATCCACTTCCCCTTTGTTGGCGTAGATACCTGCCAGATTGTGCAACGTCGCTGCTTTGGTTTGGACATCACCAATGCGTTCTGTTATTTCCAAAGACTGATTGTAGAGTGCGATCGCTTCATCCACATCCCCTTTGTCAGCGTAGATAATTGCCAGTTGGTGCAACGTCGCCGCTTTGGTTTGGACATTACCAATGCGTTCATTTATTTCCAAAGACTGATTGTAGAGTGCGATCGCTTCATCCACTTCACCTTTGTTGGCGTAGATAATTGCCAGACAGTGTAACGTCGCCGCTTTTGTTTTGACATCACCAATGCGTTCTTCTATTTCCAAAGACTGATTGTAGAGTGCAATCGCTTTGTCCCATTCTCCTAAATCATGATATATGTAACCCAATTCGTGGAGAACGCTGGCTTTGATTCCTGCTAAATTTTCATCATCTTCAGTTAACTTTAAAGCTTTTAGTAAAAAATCTTCTGCTTTTTTCGCCTCACCAATACTCCTGTAAGCAATCCCTAACTCTTTTAAGATAGTAATGCGGGTGCGTATATCTGTTGATTTTTCCATTAGCAAGCGTTCAAGTAAATCAATCCGCTCTTGCCTTTCTGGTAAATCTAAACTTCCTAATATTCTCTCAGACTGAATAGTTTTTTCAATAGCCAACTCTTGAGTAGACTCGACTGTTTTAAAATAAAATACTCCTTTTCTCCATGCCCAAAAATCTGGGGCATATTTTGCTAAACGTGTTAGGGCATGATCTGGCAAAAATATCAGTATAGGGTGAGGAACACTATTAGTAAAAGCGTCTCGGACAAAGTTCAAATCTTGCAGTACAGGCGGATATTCTCCAGATAAACCAATAGACTTTTCTAAACCTATAACAACTAAGACTAATTTTTTATCTGGCTCTAAATTAACTTCTTTTAAATCATGAATAATCTCATCCCTTAAAAAACGCAAATTAGGAGCAGCAAAATTGAGAATTTCAAACTGAATATCATGACATTGAGGATGGTTGTCAAGGATTTCAATTAAAGTATTTCTATCTTCAGCAAAATTAACAGCAACGAACCCAATCGTTAACTGAGTGTCCGCAAAGTCAATAAAGGTTAACAGTTCTGCTAATGACTGCTGATTTATTTGCAAAAAAGTTTCTTTTTCTAAATTTAAATCATGGGTTATTTGTAGCTGATTTGAGTGCTTCTTGGAAAGCATGGATTTGCCTCACAACTGGATTAACATAATTCCAGCGATTTTTGCCGTTGTACTCAAAAACCCAAAGACTGAACAGCATTGACCTGCCTATTTCATCTTTAGAAACATCCTTATTTACACATACCGCAGCCAACGCCGAATAGTATTCTGTTGATATACTCCGCTCAAAATTAAACTGTTCTTGCTTGATTGCATAAATGATATCATCGGCAGTAACTTTTTCGCGATCGCGAGTTGCGGCTGTAAGAAATGCTTTTGATGCTATTTGCATCAATTGGCGGATGTGACCACCGCTTGCTTTCGCTAAATCTACCAATAGTTGACGCGATTCAAATACTGCGTCTACTTCAACTCTTTGTTCAATTAAACTCGTAATTGCTGTTATTCCATCATTATTATGAGCTAGATCGGTTTTGTCTTGTTCAAACTCATATATATTGACCATCGGCACAATATTGGGTGTGTCGAAAGTGTTACTCAAGTTATTTTCAGAATAGACAATAGAAATTGGCGCTGTATAGATAATCGTACAATGTAGACTTTGTAATTGAAAGGCGTAATCACAAAATAAATGTTTAGCTACATTTGGAGGCACTCTGTCTAAGTTATCGAAAATAATTAAAAATCCTTTTTCATATTCAGGATATTTTGATTTAAGCTTGACGAAAGCATCACCTAACAACAAATTTATATCTGCTTGTAAACGACCAATATCTTTTTGTAAATTCTGGCGAACCGTTCTTCTTTGTATGTCAGCGCCTTTAATTTGAGCCTGTATTTTACCCAATAACTTTGAAAGAAAGGGAATTTTTATTCCTGCTTCAGCCTCAGCACTGATACTTGCTGATCTTTCAACTGTTTGTTCAGTTTCTTGAGTAATTTCTTTAAACCAAGACTCAAAATTAGTTAAAAGTTTTGCATCAAAATTTAATTCTGATGTGTATAGGACATCAGCAACTTTTTTAATAATTACCAAATATAAATCTGTGTATTCTGCGTCTAATATATCTAGTTCAGCGTCGGCTTCTATATAAATAACTTTATATTGAGATTCCCATTCTTGCTGAATCTTTCTTAATTCTGTACTTTTACCGCATCCCCGATGTCCAGTAAATAGAAGACTGCAAAATTCTGCGGGTTCCAGAAAATCTAAGCGTTTTTTAATAGTATTAATTGCTTCTGTCTTGCGGACTTTTGACAAATTAACATAATAACGTTCAATATCTCTACTACTCACTAAAGGAGCTACATCACAAACACGAAAAGCAGCTTTAAGGGTATTAGCACGATTAGCGGGTAAAGAACTCATCAGGTGTTATTTATATGAAGAATTTATATATACATATTTTACAGCACCGGAATCTTAAAGCTTCTTGGCGTTAGAGAACTTTTAGGAATCACTGGCGCTCAACTAAGATTCTTGAAGTGGTAGTATGTTCAGGAATACCTGGCGTTAGATTACCAACAGAATTGTATAATGTCTCTTGCTCCTTAGCGAAGTGCGATCGCTTCTCGTGCTTATCTCGGTAATCCCAAACTCCCCACGGTTTTTGTTTACCAATTGGTTGAGGGTGAATACAAAGTCCAAAAGTTCACGGGCAATGACCGTATTATTTCTATTGCTTTCCCCGAACTAGCGTTAAATGTTAAACAAGTTGTTGCTGCAAGTCAAATCCAAAAACTATGAGAAGTTCTAAAAATGGTATGGACTCCTCTACACGCAAAAATCCATCGCACCATCCGATCGCGCCACTTATTTGAGCGCAACCAACGGCTATTAGTCGCTGTCTCTGGCGGACAAGATTCTCTGTGTTTAATAAAATTACTTTTAGATTTACAATCCAAATGGGGATGGGATTTAGGTATCGCTCACTGCGATCATCGCTGGCGTTCTGACTCTGAAGCTAATGCTCATCACGTCGAAAATTTAGCTAGAAGTTGGGATATACCCTTTTATTTAGAAACAGCGAATAAACCTATAAATAGTGAAGCTGCTGCACGCGATTGGCGCTATCAAGCTTTAAGTGCGATCGCACAGGCAAATAATTATCAATATATAGTAACAGGACACACCGCCAGCGATCGCGCCGAAACTCTCCTCTACAATTTAATTCGTGGTACTGGTGCTGATGGCTTACAAGCCTTGACTTGGCAACGCCCTCTAACTACAGGCATTGTGCTAGTGCGTCCACTTTTAGAAATCACTCGAATACAAACAGAGCAATTTTGTCAAGAATTTAAATTACCAATTTGGGAAGATTCCACCAATCAAGATTTACAATATGCCCGCAACCGTATTCGCCAAGAGCTAATACCATATTTGCGAGATAATTTCAACCCCCAAGTAGAATCAGCCTTAGCCCAAACAGCAGAACTTCTCCAAGCGGAAGTGGAATATTTAGAAAAAGCTGCCCAGGAGTTGCGGGAAAAGGCTATGGGAACGGGTATTGAGCGTGAAGACGATTCTCTTACTCCTCTTCTTTCCTTAAGGTTAAATCGTCGGGTATTGCAGAAAGCACCACTGGCGTTGCAACGTCGGGTGATGCGTCAGGTATTGCAGCAAATACTGACTGATGCGCCCAGTTTTGAACACATCGAAAAATTCACGGCTTTAATTATAGCGCCCAACCGATCGCAAACTGATCCATTTCCTGGTGGTGCGATCGCTCAAGTAGAAGGTGACTGGATCTGTTTGAAATAGTTATTTAAAGGCTTTTTGTTATCAGGGATGATGCACATTATTAGTTTTAGAATTTTAAGAGAATATGCAGAAAACTATGCAGATTGTCAGGAAGCATTAAGCAATTGGTATAAAGTTGCTACTAAAGCGAAATGGTCAAATTTACTTGAAGTACAGCAAATTTTTATTAAAGCTGAAGCTGTTGGTAACTTTACAGTATTCAATATTAAAGGAAATAAATATCGCTTGATTGTTAGTATAGATTATGAAGGGCAGTTAATTTATATTAAATATATCCTCAACCATGCAGAATATGATAAAGAGAACTGGAAAAATGACCCTTACTTTTAATCCAGATAAATACAAGGAATTATTAACAGCTTATCTTCCCAAACTTATAAAAAGTGAAGCTGAGAACAAGCAAGCTTTAGGGATAGTGGAAGATTTAATGCACCGGGAACGCACCCCAGAAGAAGACGAATTTTATCAGCTATTAATTACTTTAATTGAAAAGTTTGAACAAGAATATTATCAGCCAAGCCAGCAAAATAATCCTACGTCTATGTTGCTATTTCTTTTAGAAGAATCTGAGAGAAGTAGAGATGATTTAGTATCAGTTTTAGGGACAGAAAATTTGGTTGATAATATTTTAAATGGACAAGAGAAGATAAATACAGAACAAGCTCGTAAGCTGGGAGAGTTTTTTAATGTAGACTCTAGTTTATTTATAGAGTAATAACTAAACTCCCATAGTTCTTACTTGGACTTTAGCTAGGCTAAAGCCCAAGTACTTATTAAGACGCTAATAATTCTGGCTGAGGCATTAAACTCTGAAGGGTATGACGCAACTGTGCGATCGCTTGAACTTGATAATCACCAGTTTCCTGGAATTGATCTAAAGATTCTCCAATTCCTTGCAGCTTTTGCCGTAATCCATCTAGAGAATCCTGAATTGGTTGTAATGCTTCTTGATAAAGATTCACTCGACCAGATAATTCAGCAGTTGTTCTTCGTAGGGATAGCAAATTTTCCTCGATCGCTTTCAGTTCTTGACGCTTTTCCTCTAGATCGTGAGTTTGATTGTCAATCATTCCCTGATTTAGCTCAACACCAGAACGAATCTGCTCAATCTCACGTTCCAGCTTTTGAATTTCCTGTGAATATTGTTGTCTCTGGGTTTCAATTTGTAACAGAACCGGTTCTAAATTAATTTTGTTGTTGCTTTCTTCTTCTTCAACAACAGTATGTCCTTGGCGTCGCAGCAGTACAGCTTGGTGTTGCTTGAGAAACTTCTGATGCTGTAGCATATTGCGGCGTTGTCCCACCAAACTGGAGTTTAGCATCTGATAAAGGTCTTTTTCATCAGTTAGCTCTAGTTCCAAATTGATGTGGTCATTGTCAGATGCATGATTTAATTTAGTTTGGAGTTCTTCTATAGCTTCTTGTTTATATGTCAGTTCTTGTTCTTGATCGTGAACAAAGCTAGCATCTATTTCTAACTTATGCTGCAAATCTTGCACTATCTTTTGCAGTTCTTCTAAAGGCATTTTCTCTAAAGCTTCCACATCAGCTTGCTTACCGAGAACTACATCACCAGATGTTGCAGCTAAAGAATGCATCTGTTGATATAACTCTTCGGCGCTTCGTAACTGCTCTTTGATTATCCGAGCATACTCTTGCTTGGTGGTAAGGTTTGCTGTATTGATTTGCAATTGGGCTGTTTGCTGAACTAGAGAATTTTGTGCTTCTTGCAATGCATTTTGGCGATCGCTAAATGTTTGTGACAAGCGCTCAACTTCTTCTTGCTGTTGTGCGATCGCACTTTTATGCTCCTCCAGTTTTTGCCAGTGCGGGGTAAGAGTAGCTTGCTGCTTTTCGACCAATTCAAAGGCTAGATGCAGGTGTTCTCTAACTGTTTCCGTTGGAGCAACACGACTAGACAAGCGATCGAGTAACTCACTCATTACCCGACTTTGTTCTTCATCCAAAACCGTCCCTGGTTTAAAATCCGCTTGACGTTCCTCTAGGCGACGCTGCTCACCCCGTAAATGCTCCCAAGCGCCTTCCAATTCCTGACGATTGCGGTCAATTTCTGTTTGTAAGCGTTCAATTTCCTGGCGGGAGGTGTCAACTTCCTGTTTTTGCTCCTCCAGTTGTTGCACCTCATCCTCCAATTGTTGCAACTGTTCCGAGCGTACTTCCATGTCCATTTCACGGCGATTCAACTCTTGCGCCTGAAACGTTAGTGACTGTTTCCACTGATCAATTTCATCTTCCTTGAGCTTAAATTTCTCCAACTGGCGGGAAAAATTCTGCAAAATGTTGACTAGTGGACGTCCTGCTTCTTGAATCCTCTGTACTTGACGATTCGGATTAAGTTCAGCCAGCACCAAAGCACCATCATTTAATTTGCTTGCGTCCTCAGCGGCAATCACTTCTTCCGACACAGTACTCCAATTCTGGTCAGTTCGCTGACAAGCTAGCAGTTTCAGTTCGGTTTTGGCACCGCCACTGAGTAAACCACCTTTCTGTTTTTGTACTTCTGCTAAATACAGCACACCGTTAGTCCTTTATTGATGCACTTAAAGTTCGTGTTTTGGGATATACCTTAAATAATTCTGTTAACTTGTCTCACTCAACCGTAGTTTAAGAGAACAAGACAGACAAAACTATAGACGCGAGAGATTACGTCTTGATACTTATAGAAGCGACTTAGTCGCGCCTTTATATTTTGTACTGATGACAGTGATGATGACTTCCGTGTTAACACTAGCTTTGTCAAAGTGTATTACGAAAGATAAAGGTTTATAGCTTAATATATTGCCTAATGACAATCAGAACAGGGTAAAAATCTTTCCAATACTCCATAATCAATACTGAAAGAAGAAGTCAGAATTCAGCAACGCTTAAGGAGTACTTTTTAGATAAATGCAGGGAAATTTAAATGAAATTGATATTTGCAGTATCCTGCAATTGATTGAGTTGGGACAGCGAACTGGACAACTATGGGTGGAAGCTCATAGCTCTCACCATAACAACAAACTGGGTGGAGATGGAGCAAGCATTTCTCGCCTTAAACAACAGTCTTGGTTCGTCTTTTTCCTCAATGGTCAAATTATCTATTGCCAAGAAGGCGAGAGTAGTTTATCTAGAATTAGCGATTATTTACGTCATTACCGAGTTGAGATGCGACTCACCGATAAACAAATTGCCTCTCTACCACCAACCGACGCACCAGAGTATGCCTATCTTTGGGCACTTTTGGAGCGGAATACGATCAACCCAAAGATAGCTGGTAGTATCATTTCCGGGTTGGTGCATGAAACTCTCTTTGATCTGCTGAGTTTACACCAAGGTAACTTCATTTTCCATCAAGGTGTGGCACTTGCCCCGCAATTAAATACTTTCGAGATTGCTCCATTTGTTACAAAAATTACGAAGCAGGTGCAAGAGTGGAAGCAACTCTATCCACATATTCAGTCTCCAGAACAATTGCCAGTGCTATCTGACAAAGTTCAGCTACAATCTTCACTACCAGAAGCAACCGTCAATAAACTACAACATTGGGCTGATGGTAAAACGTCTTTGCGTCAACTAGCTCGCCATCTAAACCGAGACATTTTGACAGTTGCGAAGGCAATATATCCTTATGTACAACAGGGTTGGCTACAACTAGTATATTCAGAGACAAACAAATCAGATGCTTACAGCGATAGCTGGGAATTGAAGGGAAAACCGAGGGGACGGATAGTGTGTATTGACGATGCGATCGCCATCGGTGAGACTATAAATTCCATCTTACAACCACAAGGTTATGAAGCGATCGCTCTCACCAATCCCTTAGAGGCACTGAGTCTAGTTTTTCAACTCAAACCAGATTTAATTTTATGCGACATTGCCATGTCGGAATTGGAGGGGTACGAGGTTTGCGCCATGCTGCGACATTCAACAGCATTTCGGCTCACACCGATTATCATGCTTACTGGTAAAGATGGGTTTATTGATCGAGTCAAAGCTAGGATGGTCGGGGCTACAGATTATTTAACAAAACCATTTACAGACACTGAGTTACTCATGCTCGTGGAGAAATACATCAACAACCAATGAAAATTGGGCATAGGGGAGGCAGTGCGGTCTTCTCCCTTCGCGTAGCGTCTCGTAGAGAAGGGGAGACGCCAAGGGCGATAGCGTCGGCGGCAAGGGAGTCCGCGAGCGTATGGGGTTTCCCCAATTCGATCAACTGCCGTCATGGGGCATTAATTATTTCTCCCTCATCTATAGGACACATAAAGAGATCGAAGATTTGTTGATCTACTAAAAGATGAGTAAAAAGATGTTATCACAGAGTCAGCTAACTCAGTGAAACGTCAATCTCAGGGAAAATAGTGAAGACATAAAATTAATTTATACAGTTAATACTTGCGGAGGAATCAGGGAATGTTCCAAATAGGAACGTCTACATCAGGAGGTAAATAGACACTTATGAGCACAGTTCTGATTGTGGAAGACAGTATCGCGCAAAGGGAGATGATTACAGACCTCCTGAAAGCAACTGGCCTAACAGTTACCCATGCCAGTGACGGATTAGAAGCATTGGAGGCAATTCAAATAGCACCTCCCGATTTAGTTGTATTGGATATTGTCATGCCCCGAATGAACGGCTACGAAGTTTGTCGGCGGTTAAAATCCGATCCAAAAACCCAGAATGTTCCTGTGGTTATGTGTTCTTCCAAAGGCGAAGAATTTGATCGCTATTGGGGCATGAAGCAGGGTGCAGACGCCTACATAGCCAAACCGTTTCAACCAACTGAGTTGGTAGGAACAGTCAAACAACTGCTGCGAGGATAAGGATAAAAACAACATGGTCAGCAAACCGGACTTTTTAAGTGGTAGCGGTCAAGACCACTTCCGACCAGAATTACAAGTAGAAAGTCCTGAAGGTGAGTTACATTTGAGGTTTTACATTCCCTCGCATCAGGAGTTTGCACTACAAGCAACTGGCATCCGGGAGGTAATTGAACTAAGTCCTGATAGAATCACCCCGATTCCTAATGCTTCTCCTTTACTTTTGGGTACTCTAAATTTACGAGGTCGAGTTATTTGGGTGGCCGATTTGGGTCAATTTCTGGGGGAAGCAAGTGCATTAAATACAGATAGAGCTGAAATTTCGGTAATTGCTATTGAAGAGCAAGACACAATAGTGGGTTTAGCAGTAGAGGAAATTGGTGGTATGGATTGGTTGGATGTTCAGAATCTCATGCCACCAACTAATGTTCCAGATACTATGGCTCCTTTTTTGCGTGGAGAGTGGTCATTAGGTGCTAAAAACAATCAGTGTCTACGACTGCTCGATCAAATGGCAATTTTACGGAGTGCGCGGTGGGCAGGATGAAATTGGAGGAGGAAATGGCAGCAAGTATTGATAATTACGAACCAACATATCAACAGGCGATGACCGCCTATGTTCAAAGAAATTATGAGGTTGCCGCCACTTTAGTTGACCAAGTGGTGCAAAATTTACCAGATGACCCCAACTCTCATTTGTTAAGGGGTCACATCTACTATGTTTTACAGCAGTACGATGTCGCAAAAGAAGAATATCAACATGTCTTAGGCTTGACTAACGATCAAGAAATTATTGGTTTTGCCAAGAATGGAATTGAGAATATCAATCAATATTTACAGTCATTCGGTGGGCAGGTTGATACATCAGAAAGTCAAGAGCAAATAAATTTCTCAGAGATGTCTGATGCACTAGCCTATAGCGAACCAGAATTAGAAGATTTGGCTGCCAGTGAGGAATTTGATAGCAATAACCTAGACTTGAACTTTTTTGGAGAGCATCAAGAAACTGTGAATGGCATTGAAGAGTTATCTTCAAAAAGTCCATTTGATATCCCCACAGAAGATAGTATTGGAACAGTAAAAATATCAGATTCTTCTCCAGCTTTTGGTGACGATCCTTTTGCCATGAATGAAGAAGAATCACCAGAACAGGAGTTAAATACTAACTGGGAAGAAAAGACAGAATTAGAGTTGCCTGCTTTTTGGCAGGAAGATATGTCAGAACATATCGTGGAAGAATCATTAGTAAATAGTCAATTTTCAGATAATGGGATAGATTCTTCTTACGAAAATTCAACTATTGACAATAATAACTCTTCAACTTCTAATTTACAAACTGGTAATAGCGAGAATAATTTCCCTGATTTGTTGAGTGAGGAAAAGTCTTCAGAACTTGGTGTTGGGAATTTAGAATATAAAAAATCTAGTTTTGGAGACGAAACTTTACTAATTGTTGCAGAAGAACTTGAAAATAGTTCATCAACAAAAAATAACTTGGAATACGGCAGTAAAGATAATTTGCCTGAAACCGAAGCACATAGTTGGTTGAAACCAACAAATTTGGAAGTAGAGGAAGATTTTCAGCCAGATTTATCTGATAATTCTTCATCTTTTAGTAAAAATTTACCTCTGGAACAAAAGCCGTTTAAATCAGGTGAATTCATTAGTCAAAATAGCTTTGATGACGATGAAAATTTTGATATGGAAGCATTTGAGTCTGCCTTTGGCTCAGAAGGTTTAAGCTCCTATGAAGACTCAAGCACTATACTGAACGGAGAAAATTCTAAGAGCAATATCGAGTTTTTAGATGATTTTGAGGAATTTGACGATTTAGGCAACATTCCAGGGTTTGACCTAATTGAAGGAGATTCTAACTTCGGTGATGCAGTAATGCGTTCTGCTCCAACAGAAACTAGTGACAGTGGACGACCTCAAGTCGCGGAGGCTTTTTCAAGTAATACAGCCGATCGCGAAGAGGAATTATTCACAATGACTGGTTCCCATGAAGGAGTTCCAGTCTTTAGCCAAACAGATGTCTCCAAATTAGAACCCAACGTCAGCATCGAGCAAGGTTGGTTAGCACCATTAGAGAATGCCTCCATCGAAAGGAAACAATGGTTAATTGCTGGAAGTGTGGGCATTGTCTCGGCGCTGGTTGTAGCCACAGTTAGCTTTGTCGCCACCACATTTTCGCCACCCCAACAACGAGAATCAGTCCGAAACACAGGTTGGGCAATGTCACTGGCCGCTGGGATTGCCGGATTTGCCACCGCAGGCTTTATGGGGAATCTGGCGCTCAAGCAAATTCGGCGCACAACTGATGATCTCCAAGCTCAGTTTGAAGCTGTGCGTCAAGGAAATCTAAATGCTCAAGCCACAGTGTTTTCTGAAGATGAATTGGGGCATTTATCCACTGGCTTTAATGAAATGGCGCGGGTAATTTTCACAACCACAAGTGAAGCCCAACGGAAAGCCGATGAACAGGAGGAAGCCAAAGAAAACCTCCAACGCCAGGTGATTCGTCTCTTGGATGATGTGGAAGGAGCTGCGAGAGGCGATTTAACAGTCCAAGCTGAAGTAACAGCCGACGTACTGGGAGCCGTAGCTGATGCCTTTAACCTGACAATTCAAAACCTGCGAGATATTGTGCAACAGGTAAAAGTGGCGGCGAAGGATGTGACAAAAGGTGCAACCAACTCCGAAACCTTTGCTAGAGCCTTATCTAGTGATGCTTTGCGCCAAGCAGAAGAGTTGGCAGTGACGTTGAATTCTGTACAGGTAATGACTGACTCGATTCAACGGGTAGCAGAGGCGGCGCGGGAAGCCGAAACTGTTGCTCGTGATGCTAGCACGATCGCTCTCAAAGGTGGCGAAGCAGTAGAAAATACCGTAGCAGGGATTTTAGAAATTCGAGAAACCGTTGCCGAAACCACTCGCAAAGTGAAGCGGTTGGCGGAATCTTCCCAAGAAATTTCTAAAATTGTGGCGTTGATTTCTCAAATTGCTTCCAGAACCAACTTGTTAGCACTCAATGCTAGTATTGAGGCCGCAAGGGCGGGAGAAGCGGGACGCGGGTTTGCGATCGTTGCAGATGAAGTGCGCCAGCTAGCAGACAAATCTGCTAAATCCCTGAAAGAAATTGAACAAATTGTGATGCAAATCCAAAGCGAAACAGGCTCAGTAATGACCGCGATGGAAGAAGGCACACAACAAGTAATTAAAGGGACAAAATTGGCAGAAGAAGCCAAGCGATCGCTCGAAAACATTATTCAAGTGGCGAATCGCATCGATATTCTTGTGCGCTCCATTACCAGCGACACTGTGGAACAAACGGAAACCTCCCGCGCCGTCGCTCATGTAATGCAATCAGTAGAACTAACCGCCCAAGAAACTTCCCAGGAAGCACAGCGAGTTTCAGGTGCCCTACAACACTTAGTAGGTGTATCCCGTGACTTGATCGCCTCCGTTGAACGTTTCCGAGTGGAAACTATGGAAACCAGATAAATAGTCATTTGTCTTTTGTCCTTTTTTATTTGCTAATGACTAATGACTAATGACCAATGACCAATGACCAATGACTAATGACTAAAAAACTATGCTGCCGGAACAACAACAGCGGATTTTGGGTTACTTTATTGAAGAAGCCAGGGATCACCTGAATACCATTGAGCAGGGCTTGCTGAATTTAGAGGGGACTCTGAACGACCCGGAAATGATCAGTGAAGTCTTCCGGGCGGCTCACTCCATCAAAGGAGGAGCGGCGATGCTTGGATTGACTAGCATCCAGCATACCTCCCACCGTCTGGAAGATTGTTTCAAAATTCTCAAAGATAATCCGGTTCAGATTGACCAAAAGTTAGAGTCTTTATTTCTTGGTGTATCTGATACCCTAAAATCGCTGTTAGAGCATTTGAGCGGGCCTTATGGTCTTTCCGAAGATGCAGCTAATACTTTGATGTCAGAAACTGAGCCGGTTTTTCAATGGCTGTACCAGCATCTGGAACTACTTGTAGAACAAGCAAAGAGTGGAGTAGCCAGCAGTTCTGACGCAACAGAACTCCACACAACCTCTATAGAGAATGTCTCCACACTCACAGAAATGTTCCTGCGGCGAGATATTCCCGATCTGGCAGAAGACACTCATCAGGAATCTCCAGACTCGGTAGCAGCCCAAGAGGCGCTAGACGCTCGCGGACTCGCTAACGCTACGCTAGACGCTCGCGGACTCGCTAACACTGCGTTATCGCCAGTCACCGCTAAAGAAAATAATAATTGGGGCGAGTTTCAAGCCCAAGTGCTGCAAACACTGCGGGAAATGTTGCAACTATTTAAGCAAACCACAACACCTTCAACTCGGCAAAATCTCCAGAAATGCTGTTACCAGTTAGTCAAACTTGGTGAAACTTGGAATTTGTCCAAATGGTGTGGTTTGTGTCAAGCAGCAGCCAGTGCGATCGGTAATCCCGAAAATACTTATCTGACTTTAGCTAAAATTGTCATTACCGAAATCAAGCAAGCTCAAGAATTAGTCCTGCAAGGCAGAGAAGCCGAAATTGCAATTAGTCAGCAACTAGAAGCACTTTTGAGCTTTGCAGAAATTGAGTTGTTAGAAGTTACGCCTGATTTATTTGATGAACAGTCTGCGGCTTTGACAGAATCAGAGCCGATTCTATCTGGTAACACCGAGCTGTTAGCCCAGACAACTGAAGAACTGAATTTAGGCGAGGATACTAGCGATAGCGCAGCGTTAGCGAGTCCGCGAGCGTCTAGCTACACCAACTTCTCCGACGAACGCTCCTATATTCAGTTACAAAAGACACCATTAAACCCCGCAACTCACAGCAGTCTTACTTTCACCACACATGACGAAGCTCATCCAATCAGTAACAATCTTGACCCCAATGGGCCAGAAGTAGGCATAGCTGAGTTAAATACCCTTGCCGATTTATTTGATGGTGATACTCCCGAATTAGATGAAACTTGGCATCAAGAAGAAACCTTAGATATTGTTGCCACCGATGACTTTGGAATTGATTTCAGTAGTACTGAAGCTGATGCTGCTGATGGCGATTTATCTGACTTACTCTCCTTTGATGAAGACACAAGCAACGCGCGGCAGGTAACAACCACAGCCACGACAGAAGATTTATCCCTGTTATTTGGCGATAATTTCCTAGAAAAAGAGAATTCAGAACCTCAAAATCAGCAAATATCTGCTACGAATCTAGAGTTTAGTGATATTAACCTACTTGATATAAATTTAGACTCTGCTTCTCCTGAACTTTTACAAGAATTTATTGATATTTCTAGTGATACAAATCAGACTCCTGGAGAGATTGTCCAAAATAGTGTCAACAAAAACGATGTGGTTGAAGATTTATTGACACTGGCTCTTGATGATGATGAAGAACTATTGCTTACAGGGGAAGTAACTCAACCGGAAACAGAGGCGTTCGACAGTGTAGAACTATCTACCAACCAACAAAACAATCTTAATAACTTATTCTTAGAAACTCGAAATGCAAATTGGGTAGAAGAAATTACCCCTAGTGACTACATAGAATTACCTGAGCCAACAGGCTTGTCTTTGGACAGCCTGTTTGCGGAAACGGAAGAACAGACACTACTTCCTACAAGCGAATCAGAAATCGGTGATTTATTTGATACATCTCCAACAACAGCACCTGAGTTTTCTCAATCAGAAAATGATCTGAGCAACTTTTGGAGTCAGGAAACCACAGAGAAACAGGACGAATTTGATTCCTTAATTGAGCAGAATGTCGAAAGGGCGTTAGATGAGAGTTTCTTTGCGGGTGCGACTGATGACATTTTTGCTGATAGTCAGCCGCTCATACCTGCTCCCATTGCCAATTTTGGCATAGAAGAAGATTTTGATCTCAATTTCCAGCAGCAAGAGCAGCTAGATTTGATATTCTCATCAGATTCTGGAGATGATTTATTTGATGAGTTAGCACCGAGTAGCTCAACTATTTCCTCTACAATTAACGATGTCTCTACGCCTTCTGAAACGCCTTTGTTTGCAACCCATCTAGAGGAAGAAATTCTCAGGCGATCGCAACAACCAGAAGCTTTAGATTTTGTTCCAGAATTTACCAATCAGTCCTCAAATATATCTGGCGGTGATTTGGAACTTAATTCGTTAAGTTCTTTGGATGAAAATCCGCAACTGTTGTTTGAAGATGTTGCTACAAATGACTCCACCTATATTCAGATGGAGATCACAGAGAATTATGTGGATGAATTATCAGAAACTATTAGTTTTGGAGAAAATTCAGATTCAACATTAACTCAAGCACAGCCAAGTGATTTGTTCGGCTCGTTCGATGAAAATCCGCAACTGTTGTTTGATGATGTCGCCACAGATGACTCCACCTATATTCAGATGGAAACCACAGATAATCCTGTGGATGAATTATCAGAAACTATTAGTTTTGGAGAAAATTCAGATTCAACATTAACTCAAGCACAGCCAAGTGATTTGTTCGGCTCGTTCGATGAAAATCCGCAACTGTTGTTTGATGATGTCGCTACAAATGACTCCACCTATATTCAGATGGAGACCACAGATAATCCTGTGGATGAATTATCAGAAACTATTAGTTTTGGAGAAAATTCAGATTCAACATTAACTCAAGCACAGCCAAGTGATTTGTTCGGCTCGTTC
>NNBV01001127.1_pt1 | contig 29723 bp, 34 predicted proteins | sample 1173771 | NCBI WGS metagenome assembly NNBV01 (sample SAMN07173938, study PRJNA388173) | plant metagenome | isolation source: symbiotic tissue sample KVS11 | place: Norway: Troms, Kvaloya island | reverse complement strand
AGTTGGTACCACTCCTTCCCATCCCGAACAGGACAGTGAAACGACTCAGCGCCGATGATAGTGCGGGTTCCCGTGTGAAAGTAGGTCATCGTCAGGCTCTTACAGCCCAGAAAACCCCAGTCAGAAATGACTGGGGTTTTTTGCTTTGCAGAAAGCAGAATTGAAGGCCGAAGAAAATCCACCCGGATTTAAATCCGCAAATAAACACCCCACCCAAGACGAAAAAAAGCCCGATGAATCCATCGGGCTTTTTAATTGGAGGAACGAGGCTGAATATCAGTGATTCAGCCAGTCCTTCAATTCGTCCGCATGTTCCTCTTCGTCCGAAAGGATGTCTTCAAGCATGCGTCGCGTCGTCGGGTCCTTGTCGCCGATCAAGACGATCATCTGGCGGTACGCCTCGACAGCGATGCGCTCGGCGATCAGATTCGCCCGCACCATCGACTGCAGATCGGTCGACTCGTCATACGCCGCATGACTGCGTTCCTGCAGACGGTTCGGCGCGAAATCAGGCTCGCCGCCGAGTTGCACGATGCGCTCGGCAATTCGGTCTGCGTGGCCCGACTCTTCATTGGCATGCACTAGAAATTCGTCGGCAATGGCGGGAGATTCCACGCCATTGGCGGTGAAATAGTGGCGCTTGTAGCGCAGCACGCACACCAATTCAGTGGCCAGCGCGTCGTTCAGGAGCTTGACGACATCGTCGCGCCAAGGGCCGTAGCTGGGCGTGACGGCGCCGTCGTCCAGGCTCTTGCGAGCGGCGTCCAGACCGCCTTGGTCGAGCACCAGGCGCTCGTGTCCGGCGGCCTGTGCAGGGGAGGAAGCATCGGCTTTCATGGGAGGTCCTTTCGTGGGGGGCTTTGGTTCTTTTGCATCAACGAGCTGACGACGTCAGCCATGTCGGATGTTTTCAGTACCGCTGCCAGCACGGCCGTGACCGACAGCAGACGCCACGGCTTCACGAGCACCACCACGGCGCCTGTGGCCGCAGCAATGGCCATCAGCTTGGCGGGTTTCTTGCGCGCATAGCGCTCCAGCAGCGGACGTGCCAGCTGCCCGAGCGCATGGGCGGGGTGGCGGCGCCACCAGCGCTGCGCGACGCTGCGACCCATGGACAGCCACACGCCGGCACCGATGCCAGGCGCATGCCCGCCGCGTTCGCCATGCGGAAGTGCCTGCATGGAGGGATCGCGCTGTGCATATTCCAGATCGTCGTTCGGTCCCTGGCCAGAGGCCAGGTGTTCGTCGTCGTACGCGTCGGAGCCGCCATGGAGCTGGCGCACCAGCGCACGCCGAGACAAGGCCAAGCGCTGCTGCGGGGTCAGGTGAGAAGAAGAGCGGTCAGTGCTGGTCATGGTGGGCTCCTGCCTCATGCAAGGCCTGCAGATCGGCATTGACCTGCGCGCGCAGGTCGTCGAAGCCGTGGGTCGGGCTGGGTCGCGTCGCATACCAGGCGCTGAGGCCGGCAATGAGGATCGCCACGCCAGGCACCGCGACCAGCACCCAGTGAAAGCTGCCGTGCAGCACACCGAGCAGCACGGCCACGCCGATCAGCCCCAGTGCCAACATGGCGCTGGCGGCTGCCAGCACACCCGCGACGATGCGTTTGACCAACCCGCGGCCTGCCTGAGAGGTTTCCTCTCGAACCAGGGCCGCGTAGTTGGCGATGTGGTCGGCGACGAGTTCGGGATGCCCGAGCACCGTGGAAAAAATGGGATGAAGCATGGTGCCGGGGATCAGTGCAACAACGGTGACTCAGCGAATCAGTAGTCGTCCCGGCTGCGGCGGCTGGCCAGCACGATGAGCGCGGTAATGGCCGCGCCGGCTGCGGCTGCCAAGAGCACCGAACGCACCGGCTGGTCGGAGATGTAGCGGCCGGTCACGTCGGCGGCTGCTTCCAGGCGGCGCTGTGCACGCGCGCTGGTGGTGGACGCTGCGTCCAGGCCGCGCTGCACGGCTTGCTGCACGCGGGCTGCCAGTTGTTCGACGGCGGGTTCCGCGTCGCGGCGCAGGTCGCGGACCTTTTCGCCGGCTGCGTTCACAGCGTTCTGTGCGTAGGCGCGGGTGGATTCCACCGCGTCGTTGGCGGTCTGGCGTGCGTCATCGGCGAGTTGCGAGGCGGTCTTGGTCGTGTTCATGTGAAAGTCCTTTTCGGGAAGATGAAATGCGGGAGCCTGTGGATCGTAACGACGCTACTTGCGTCGGAGCAAGCCGGCAACAAAGCTGGCAATGGCAAGGACGGCGAAGATCACAAAAAGGATCTTTGCAATCCCGACCGCGCCGGCCGCGATGCCGCTGAAGCCGAGCAATGCGGCGATCAGCGCGATGACCAGAAACACCACGGTGTAGTGCAACATGCGGAACTCCTTCGAGGGTTGCCTCGTTGTCTTGGGAATGGCGCATTCGGATCTCTTGGAAGAAATTCCTCAGCACAGGTGCAACCTTAAATGCGACCCCGCCGGGGACCTGTCAGCGGTCGGTGGCGGGGTGCGTAGGAGGAGGCCGAGTGGCCCGCGCGCCGTGGCGTGAAGCAGTTCCGCCGCCTTCCGACGAAGCGCGCGGTGTCCTGAAGAGGCCTGACGGTCAGCCGCCCGCGGCCACCTTGACCACCGGCAGCATTGCGCTCAGCAGCGTGCCCTTGCCGGGCGTGGACGACACGGTGAGCTTGCCGCGCGCCGCTTCCACGCGGTGGCGCATGCCCGCCAGGCCGTGCGTCGACGGGCGCATGTGCTGCGTGTCGAAGCCCTTGCCGTTGTCGGCGACTTCCACGATCACATGGTTCTCGTAGTTCTTCATGACGATGGTGGCTTCGGTCGCCTCGGCGTACTTGCCGATGTTGGTCAGGCTCTCCTGCACCATGCGATAGATGGTGAGCTGGCGCGATTCGTCCAGCGTCACCGGCTCCAGCGCCATTTCTATCTGCAGGCCCGAGCGCTCGGCGAACTCGCGGCCCAGAATTTCGAGCGACGCGACCAGCCCCAGGTTCGACAGCGACGACGGGCGCAGGTCCTCGATGATCCGGCGCTTCAGCGCAATGCCGCTGTTGAGCAGCTCGGTCAGATGCTGCAGGCGCTGAATGGCGTCGGGCGAATCGGCCAGCCGCGACTTCAGCCGTGCCACGTCGAGCTTGGCGGCGGTGAGCAAAGAGCCCAGCTCGTCGTGCAGTTCGCGGGCGAGAAAGCCGCGCTCGGTCTCGCGCACGTCCTGCAGGTGGGTGGCCAGCTCGGCGAGCGAAGCGGTGCGCTCGCGCACTTCGTCTTCCAGCACGTTGCGCTCGCGCTGCAGGGCCTCTTGCTGGCGCTCGCCGACCAGGCGCAGCGCATGGGTCTGGCGCAAGTACAGAAAGAAGGCGATCAACGCGGCCAGTGCCACGATGGCGGTGCCCACGCGCGCCAGCCGCAGCGACTTCAGCACCTGCGCCTGGCTCTGGTGCAGGGTGGTGTTGCTGATCTTCACCAGCTCTCCGGCGGTGCTGCGGATGGCCTCCATTTCCTCGCGGCCGACGTCGGTGGTCATGACGAACTTCCAGGCGTCCTCCTTGCCGTCCTGGCGCAGGCGCACGCTCATGTCCATCTCGGCCACCTTGCGCAGCACGTGCTTGGACAGTTCCCCGAGCTGGGTGAGCTCGGCCTGGCGCCCGGCATACAGCTGGCGCAATTCGGCGAGGTGGCCGTCGACCTCCTTCACCGCCATGTCGTAGGGTTGTCGGTAGCTGGGTTCACCGGTGAGCAGGTAGCCTCGCTGGCCGGTCTCGGCGTCCAGCATGTTCTGCAGGATCTGGTTCAGCGTGCCGTGCACCTGCTGCGCCTCTTCGATGTCGGCCAGGGCGCGGCTGGACTGCCGATAGCCGGCCTCGTTGATGCCGACAAGGGCCAGCGCGGCGAGCGCCGCAAGCAGCAGGCTCACGGCCATTTTTTGAGGGGCTAACCAGTGCATGAAACTTTCGAGGCTGCTTGTGACGCAAGTTCGTGAATAATTGACAACTATCAGGGACCCGGAATGTTGCGACCCGGATGTCCGCAACACAACGACGAAAGTAACAGATGATCAAAATTGGAATTGTGGACGACCACGCCATCGTGCGATCGGGCCTCCGGCAGTTCTTCTCCGAGCACGTGGACCTGCGCGTGGCGGGCGAAGCTGCCAGCGGGCGCGAAGCCATCGAATTGGTGCGTACCACGGAGCTGGATGTGCTGGTCATGGACCTTTCGATGCCCGGGCAAAGCGGTATCGACGCGCTCGCCATGATCCGCGCCAAGGCGCCGGACGTGGGCATTCTCATTTTGAGCGGCTACCCGGAAGAACATTACGCGATGAACCTGATCCGTCAGGGCGCGAGCGGCTACCTGAACAAGGAGTGCGATCCCATCGAGATCGTCAACGCCATCCGCACCATTTCGCTGGGCCGGCGCTACATCACGCCCGCCGTGGCCGAACTGCTGGCCCGCCAGCTGGACCGCAAGGACGACGCCGCGCCGCACGAGCAACTGTCGGAGCGCGAGTTTCAGGTGTTCCTGAAGCTGGCCAAGGGCGAGACGGCCGGCGACATCGCCAAGACGCTGTCGCTGTCGGTGAAGACCGTGAGCACGTACCGCACGCGCCTGATGGAGAAGATGAACCTGTCCTCCAACAGCGACCTGACGTACTACGCGCTGAAGAACAAGCTGATCGACTGAAGCCTGCGCCGGGCGCGGCCTGCCATGTGCGCACGACTTGCCCGGTCGCGGCGTGGCCGAGTGCCGTGCAGTGCGTGCGCTGTTGCAGTTTGCCAATGAGGTTTTCACGGATCGTGAGCTTGTGTTCGACAAGGTATGTCTGCCATCTGGAATCCATGCCGAACCGCGCTACCTCTGACGTTGGCTGGTGCCTCCGCAGCGTTCCACCACGGGAAATGACTGCCGCCAAAGCTTGCATTCATTCCGACGCGCATCATGCAAGCTTCGTGGGCTGGGCGCTGTAGGCGGGTTCCGACGCTTTCATCTTCAGGGTCTCGGAGGTGCCTCCGAGCGTCGCCCGTAGGCAATGCCCCACGGCCCGTGCGGTCGATGGACGACCCTGACGACGCCATCGCCGGGTTAACAAGGACACCATGGCAACGAACATTTTCCGCACCCGGCCGCTCTGGCAAAAACTGCTGGGCTGCGTCGTGCTGCTGTTCGCCGCGCTGGTCGTCGTGTTGATGTTTTTCCCCTGGGATGTTCTGCGCGAGCCCATCAACCGCTACGTGAGCGAGAAGACCGGGCGCAAGTTCGAGATCACGCGGCGGCTGGACGTCGGCCTGGGTTGGCGGCAGGCCACGGTCAAGTTCGACGGCATCGAATTCGCCAACCCCGATTGGGCGCGCGACCCCTACCTGGTGAAGGCCGAGCGCGCCGAATTCGATATCCGCATCTGGCCGCTGCTGGCCAGCAAGATCGTGATCCCCCGCCTGGCGCTGTTCTCCCCTGCGGTAGGCCTGCAAATGGAGGCCGATGGCCGGCGCACCTGGGCCTTCGGCAAGGACACTTCCGACTCCGGCACGGTGCCCGACATCGGCCTGATCCAGGTCGACACCGGCACGCTCGATTTCCTGGCCAAGCACCTGGGCGTGGACATCCATGCCGACCTGAGCTACGACAGCAGCCGCGGCCAGATGCCGCTGAACTACCGCATCAAGGGTCGCTACAAGGGCCAGCCGCTCACCGCCAGCGGGCGCACCGGCAATGTGCTGCAGATCAATGCCGCCGGCGCGCCGCCGTTTCCCATCGAGATCAACGCCGCGGCAGGGCAGACCCAATTGAAGGCTGCAGGCACCGTGGCCCAGCTGTCGGACCTCGACGGCATCGATGCCAAGTTCGACATCAAGGGGCAGACGCTGGGCGCCCTGTTCCCGCTGCTCGGCATTGCGCTGCCCCAGACCTCGCCCTACGCGCTCAGCGGCAAGCTGGGCAAGCGCGGCAAGCTGTGGGAGGCCACGGCCCTCAAGGGCAAGCTGGGCCTGTCGGACATTTCGGGCGATATGCGCTTCGACCAGGCCGGTTCGCTGCCGCGTCTGGTTGGCGACCTGCGCTCGCGCGTGATGGACATGGACGATCTGGGCCCGCTGATCGGCCTGCCCCCCACGGCGCGCACCGCCAGCACCGTCGAGGGGGTAGCCCCGCCGCCCACCGTCACCCAGGTCAAGCGTCCGGGCGGCAAGGTGCTGCCCACGGCGCCGCTCGATTTCGAGCGCCTGCGCGCCATGAATGCCGAGGTGAAATACACGGCCGACAAGATCCAGAACGTGCGCGACATTCCGCTGGACCGCGGCAGCGTGCAGGTCAAGCTGGTCGATGGCGTGCTCACGCTCGACCCCCTCGACCTGGGCGTGGCCGGCGGCAAGCTGGCCGGTGCGATCCGCATCGACGCGTCGAAGAATCCGGCGGACATCCGTGCCTCGCTCGACGTGCGCGCCATGCAACTGGCGCGCCTCATGCCCAAACTGGAGACGACCGGCAACAGCGTGGGGCGGCTGGACGGGCGCATCAACCTGTCGGGCTCGGGCACCACCGTGGCCAACTGGCTGGGCGGGGTGTCGGGCGACGTGGCGGTCATTTCAGGCAGCGGGCAGTTCGGCAACCTGCTGCCGGTGTTCGCCACGCTGGTCGGCGGCGACATCATCAAGTTTCTGCTGCGCGGCGACCGCAATGTCGAGTTGCGTTGCGCGGCCATTGCGTTCGACGTCAACAAGGGCCTGATGACCGGGCGCACCCTGGTGGTGGACACGACCAATGCGCTGTTCACCGCCACCGGGCAGGCCAACCTGGCCACCGAGGGGCTGGACTTCGTGGTCCGCCCGGAGCCCAAGAGCAAGAGCATCCTGTCGATCCGCACGCCGCTGGTGGTGAGCGGGACTTTCGGCGCGCCCCGGGGCGGCGTGCAGGTCGGCCCGCTGGCAGAGCGCGGGCTTGCCGCTCTTGCGCTGGGCGCCATCAATCCGTTGCTGGCGCTGGCCGCCACCATCGAGACCGGTCCCGGTTCGGATGCAGATTGCAAGGGCGTGCTGCTGGATGCGAACAAGCCGACCGCCGGTGCGGCTGCCAACGGCGCTGCCCGGGCCAAGGGTGCCAAGCAGGCTGCAAAGCCTTGATCCGAAGCTGCTTGACGCTGCTTAAAGGGGAGCCGGGGAAGCAGGGCGCTGTGCGCAAACGCTGCACTGCGGGTCGCGCGCCACGCGCAATGTGTCGAACGAGGTGCTGCGCCCGTCGAACATCAACAGCCTGCCCGCCAGCGACGGGCCGATGCCCGCGAGCAGCTTGAGCGCTTCGCTCGCCTGCAGGGTGCCGATGGTGCCAACTACCGGCCCGAAAACCCCCAGCACCGCGCAACGCGTTTCCTCAAAGGACGCGTCGGGCGGGAACAGGCAGGCGTAGCAGGGCGAAGCTGCGTCGCGGGTGTCGTAAACGCTCAACTGCCCGTCGAAGCGGATGGCCGCGCCCGCCACCAGCGGCTTGGCGTGGATCACGCAAGCGCGATTGACAGCCTGGCGGGTCGCGAAGTTGTCGCAGCAATCGACCACCACGTCGGCCTCGGCGACCAGGCGCGACAGCAGCGCTTCGTCCGCCCGCACGGCGTGGGTGTCGATGGAAATACCGGGATGGATGTCGCGCATGGCCTGCGCGGCGGATTCGACCTTGGCAAGCCCGACACGCCCATGCGTGTGGGCGACCTGTCGCTGGAGATTGGTGAGATCGACCTCGTCGTCGTCGACCAGCGTGATGTGGCCGACACCCGCTGCTGCGAGGTACAGGGCCACCGGCGAGCCCAGCCCGCCGGCGCCAATGACAAGAACCCGCCCGGCACTGACGCGCTCCTGGCCGTCGATGCCGAACTCTTCCAGAAGGATGTGGCGCGAGTAGCGCAGCAGCTCGCTATCTTCCATGCGCCACCGGATCAGTTTTCCTTCTTCTCTTCCTTGTTCTCGACGATCACCTGCGTCTTGCTGACCAGCACCGGTTGGCCCTTCAGGCGGTTGATGGCCTGCACCAGCGGAAAGTCCTTGTCGGTGCCGAACTCGGGCGTCTTGCGGTCCTGTGGCGGCTTCTTGGCCTCTTCCTCGAGGCGCTTGCGGGCTTCGTCACGGGCCTTTTCGCGTTCCGGGTCCTTCACCTCGGGGCCCTGGCCGCTGGCCAGGTGCTTCTCGAGGTCGGCCTCGCGCATGCGCAAGGCGGCAAACGGGCTGCCTTCGGCGCTTTCGTCGACCAGCACGTTGGGCACGATGCCCTTGGCCTGGATCGAGGTGCCGCTCGGCGTGTAGTAGCGTGCCGTGGTGATCTTCAGGCCGGTGTCGGGGCCGAGCGGACGCACCGTCTGCACCGAGCCCTTGCCGAAGGTCTGGCTGCCCATGATCACGCCGCGCTTGTGGTCCTGCAGCGCGCCGGCCACGATTTCGCTGGCCGAGGCCGAGCCTTCGTTCACCAGCACCACCAGCGGCACGGTCTTCAGCGCGGCCGGCAGGCTGCGCAGCGGGTCGCTGCCCGAACGGCGCTGGTAGAACTCCGGCGCCGCCTTGTAGACCGACTTGCTTTCTGCCAGTTGGCCGTCGGTGGTGACCACCGTGACGTTCTCGGGCAGGAAGGCCGAAGACACCGCCACCGCCGCGTCGAGCAGGCCGCCCGGGTCGTTGCGCAGGTCGAGCACCAGGCCCTTGAGGTTCGGGTCTTCCTTGTAGAGCTCGTCGACCTTCTTGACGAAGTCGTCGACGGTGCGCTCCTGGAACTGCGACAGGCGAATCCAGCCGTAGCCGGGTTCGATCATCTTGCCGCGCACCGACTGCGTGCGGATTTCCTCGCGCGTGATCGTCACGGGGAACGTGCGGCTCTCGTCCTTGCGGAAGATGGTCAGCAGCACCTTGGTGTTGGCTTCGCCGCGCATGCGCTTGACCGCCTCGTTCAGCGACAGGCCGCGCACGGCGGTGTCGTCGATCTTGGTGATCAGGTCATTGGGCTTGAGGCCGGCGCGAAACGCCGGGGAGCCTTCGATCGGCGACACGACCTTGATCAGGCCGTCTTCCTGCGAAATTTCGATGCCCACGCCGACGAATCGGCCGGTGGTGCCTTCGCGGAATTCCTTGAAGGACTTCTTGTCGAAGTACTGGGAATGCGGGTCGAGCCCGGCCACCATGCCGGAGATGGCGTCGGAGATGAGCTTTTTCTCATCGACCGGCTCCACGTAATCGCTCTTGACCATGCCGAAGACGGCAGCGAGTTGCTGCAATTCCTCGAGCGGCAGCGGCGCAAGCGATCCGCGTGCGACCGTCTGCAACGAGACGGTGGTCAGGACGCCGGCTACGGCGCCGGCGGCGACCCAGCCGGTGATCTTCAGTTTCTTGCCCATCATGAGTGGTTGTCCTTGTCGGCGGCTGTCGAACCAATATACACAGCTTGGAAGCAAATTGCCTGCCGGGGTTCCACGAAGTGGCCGGCAGAAAGGGGTTTCTTCAGCCTTTACCTTGCGAAGCCACCGCAGCGGCGGCCTGTTCGGCGGCCGCGGCATCGCCGAGGTAGTAGTGGCGAAGCGGCTTCAGGTCGTCGTCGAGCTCGTAGACCAGCGGAATGCCGTTCGGAATGTTCAGGCCGACGATGGCGTCGTCCGAGATGCCGTCCAGGTACTTCACCAGCGCGCGGATCGAGTTGCCGTGGGCCGCCACCACCAGGCGGCGCCCGGTGCGGATGGCCGGCGCCATCGATTCGTTCCAGAACGGCAGCACCCGGGCGACCGTGTCCTTCAGGCATTCGGTGAGCGGAATCTGCTCTGGCGACAGCTTGGCGTAGCGCACGTCGCCGCGCTCGCTGCGCGGGTCGGTGGCTTCCAGCGGCGGGGGCGGGGTGCCGTAGCTGCGGCGCCACACCAGCACCTGCTCATCGCCGTACTTCTTGGCGGTTTCGGCCTTGTTCAGGCCCTGCAGGCCGCCGTAGTGGCGCTCGTTCAGGCGCCAGGAGTGCACCACGGGCAGCCAGGTGCGGTCGAGTTCGTCCAGCGTGTGCCACAGGGTGCGGGTGGCGCGCTTGAGCACGCTGGTGTAGGCGACATCGAAGTCGTAGCCCTCGGCCTTGAGCAGCCGGCCGGCCTGCTTGGCCTGCTCCACGCCGGTCTCGGTCAGGTCGACGTCGGTCCACCCGGTGAAGCGGTTTTCAAGATTCCAGGTGGATTCGCCGTGACGGATCAATACCAGTTTGTGCATGTGGGAGGCCTTTGGCTGCGCTTGCGAAACCTCGCATTCTAAAATCCCCGGTTTGCCATTCAAGGAACCCTCGTGAAATTGATCGAATTCGTCACCGCGAACTGGATGCTGATCCTGATCGCGCTCAGCTCGGGCGCCATGCTCGCCTGGCCGCTGGTGCGGGGCGCGGGCGGCGGAACGCTCACCGCGCAGGGCGCCGTGCAACTCATCAACCGCGAGCGCGCGGTGCTGGTCGACGTGCGCGAACCGGAAGAGTTCGCCACCGGCCACATGATCGGCGCGAAGAACGTTCCGCTGAAGCAGCTCGAAGAAAAGCTCGCCGCCGCCGTCAAGAACAAGAACGTGCCGCTGCTGCTGGTGTGCGCCACGGGCGCGCGCGCCCAGCGCGCCGTGGCCACCGCCAAGAAGCTCGGTTACGAGCAGGCCCAAGCGGTCGCCGGCGGGCTCAAGGCCTGGAAAGACGCTAACCTGCCGGTTGAAAAAGCCTGAGTCTTCCCAAGGTAAAGAGCATGCAAGCCGTCAAGATGTACACCACCGCCGTCTGCCCGTACTGCACCCGTGCAAAGCAGATCCTGAAGTCCAAGGGCGTCGAGCAGATCGAAGAGATCCGCATCGACACCGACCCGCAAGCCCGCGCCGCCATGATGGAAATCACCCAGCGCCGCACGGTGCCGCAGATCTTCATCGGCGAGACGCATGTCGGCGGCTGCGACGAACTGATGGCGCTGGACAGCCGTGGCGGCCTGGTTCCGCTGCTGCAAGGTTCCTGAAACACAAAGCAACCGGCGTCACGGAAGTGGCCCGGTCACCGGGCGATAATCGCTCGCTCTTCCATCTGCAGCCCGCTGCGGGAACCTCTCCCCGGCGGGCATTGTTTTGATCCTCGAAAGTTCAGCCATGGCCGACCAGCAAGCCCAAGATCCCATTTTTCAGATCCAGCGCGTCTACCTCAAGGACCTGTCGCTCGAGCAACCCAATTCGCCCGCGATCCTGCTGGAACAAGAGCAACCCACCGTCGACATCCAGCTCGGCGTGGACGCCCAGCCCGTGGCTGACGGCATCTTCGAGATCACCGTGTCGGCCACCGTGCAGACCAAGATCGGCGACAAGACCGTGTTCCTGGTCGAAGCCAAGCAAGCCGGCATCTTCGAGATCCGTCACCTGCCGGAAGACCAGATGGGCGCCATCCTTGGCATCGCCTGCCCGCAAATCGTGTACCCGTACCTGCGCGGCAACGTGGCCGACGTGATCCAGCGTGGCGGCTTCCCGCCCGTGCACCTCGCCGAAATCAATTTCCAGGCGATGTACGAGCAGCAGCAAGCGCAGGCCGCCGGCCAGGCCGCCGCGCCGACCCTGACGCAGTAAACCGGCACAACGCCGCCAACGCACGATGAAGATCTGCGTTCATGGCGCCGGTGCCTGGGGCACGGCCGTCGCAGTCAACGCGGCGGCCCGCCACGAGGTCACGCTCTGGGCGCGCAACGCCGCCCAGGCCGACGCCATGTCGGCCGCGCGTGAAAACACCCGCTACCTGCCCGGGCTGGCCCTGCCGGCCTCGCTGGCCGTGCGCGCGGGCGACATCGCCCTGGCGCAGGCCGGCGCCGACCTTGTCATCGTCTCCACCCCCATGGCAGCCCTGCGCGAACAGCTGGTCGCATTGCGTGGCACCACCGCGCAGGTGGCCTGGCTGTGCAAGGGCGTCGAGCCCGCGCTGGACATTTCCCCCGCATCCTTCGGCCTGCTTGCCCACGAAATATGGGCGCAGGTTGCGCCCGGCTTGAGGGCCGGCGTGCTCAGCGGCCCCAGCTTCGCGCAAGAGGTCGCCGAAGGCCGCCCCACCGCATTGGTCGCCGCCAGCCCGCATGCCAGCGTGCGCGATGCGCTGGTCGACGCCTTCCACGGACCCGCATTGCGCGTGTACGCCAACGAAGACATCGTGGGCGTGGAAGTGGGCGGCGCGGTGAAGAACGTGCTGGCCATTGCCACCGGCCTGTGCGACGGCCTTGCGCTGGGCCTGAACGCCCGCGCGGCGCTCATCACCCGCGGCCTGGCCGAAATGACGCGCTTCGGCCTTGCGCTGGGCGCGCGCGCCGAGACCTTCATGGGCCTCTCGGGCCTGGGCGACCTGGTGCTGACTTCCACCGGCGACCTGTCGCGCAACCGCAAGGTCGGCCTGCTGCTGGCCCAGGGCCGCACGCTGGCGCAGGCCGTCGATTCGCTGGGCCATGTCGCCGAAGGCGTGTACTGCGCCCGCACCGTGGTGCAGCGCGCGCGCGGCCTCGGCATCGAGATGCCGATTGCCGAAGGCGTGGTCGCCTTGCTCGACGGCCGCGTGAGTCCGCAGGACGCCGTGGCCGCGCTGACCGGGCGCGACCCGGTGCCAGAGTCGGTCCAGCCCGGCGTGGCAGCGGCTTCATCCCGCCAAACCCCTTAAAAAAACACAGAGACAAAGAGCGCCATGAGCCTTCGCTTCGATTTTTCAGCGTCGGCCGTGGCCGCGCTGGCCCATTCAGACGCCACCCGTGCCTTGCAGGAAGACGTTGCCGACGGCGACCTCACCGCCTCGCTGGTCGACCCCGAGCGCACCGCGCGCGCCCGTGTGCTGGCACGCGAAGCCGCCGTGGTGTGCGGCGCGCCGTGGGTCGAGGCCACGCTGCGGCAACTCGACCCGAACGTGCGCATCCAGTGGCTCTGCGCCGAAGGCGAGCGCTGCGCCGCCGACCAGACCGTGCTGGAGATCGAAGGCGCCGCCCGCGCGCTGCTGACGGCCGAGCGCACCTCGCTCAATTTTCTGCAGCTGCTGAGCGCGGTCGCCACCAAGACCGCGCTGTATGCCGACGCCATTCGCGGCACCCGCGCGCGCATCGTCGACACGCGCAAGACCATTCCCGGCCTGCGCCTGGCGCAGAAGTACGCGGTGCGCACCGGCGGCGGCCTGAACCACCGCATCGGCCTGTACGACGCGGTGCTCATCAAGGAAAACCACATTGCCGCGGCCGGCGGCGTGGCGGCCGCCTTGCGCGCCGTGGCGCCGGTGGCCTCGCAGGCCGCCTTCGTCGAGGTCGAGGTCGAAACCCTGACCCAGCTGCACGAGGCGCTGGAGGCCGGCGCGCGCATGGTGCTGCTCGACAACATGGACCTGCCCACGCTGCGCGAGGCCGTGCGCATCAACGACGCGGCGGGCGACGCACGCAAGGCCGTGCTCGAAATCTCAGGCGGCGTGACGCTCGACGGCTTGCGCGCCCTGGCCGAGACCGGTGTCGATCGCATCTCGGTCGGCGCGCTCACCAAGGACGTGAAAGCCATCGACTACTCGATGCGCTTTCAGTAGCCAAGAAAATCCAGAAAAGCCAGAAGAACACGCCCCATGACGACCGCTGCAGTCATCGACGTCGACTACGAACAGCCCGCCGCGCAAGGCGCCGCCTGCGACACCCGCCATGCCTGGGCCCGGGTGCCGTCCGAGCCGTCGCCCGCCGAGCGCACCGCGCTGAAAGAGCGCATTCGCCGCCTGCTGCGCGAACACAACGCGGTGATGGTGTCGCACTTCTACGTGCACCCCGACCTGCAGGACCTGGCCGAGGAAACCGGCGGCATCGTGAGCGATTCGCTGGAGATGGCGCGCTTCGGCCGCGACCATGCCGCGCACACGCTGGTGGTGTCGGGCGTGCGCTTCATGGGCGAGACCTCGAAGATCCTGTCGCCCGAAAAGCGCGTGCTGATGCCCGACCTGGACGCGAACTGCTCGCTCGACCTGGGCTGCCCTGTCGAGCAATTCAGCGCCTTCTGCGACCGGCACCCCGACCGCACCGTGGTGGTCTACGCCAACACCAGCGCGGCCGTGAAGGCGCGCGCCGACTGGCTCGTCACCTCCAGCTGCGCGCTGGACGTGGTGAACGCGCTGCATGCGGCAGGGCAGAAGATTCTGTGGGGGCCTGACCGCCACCTGGGCGACTACATCCAGCGCCAGACCGGCGCGGACATGGTCAGCTGGAACGGCGCCTGCATCGTGCACGACGAGTTCAAGGCGCTGGAGCTGGAGCTGCTCATGAAGGAACATCCGCAGGCCAAGGTGCTGGTGCACCCGGAGTCCCCGTCGGACGTGATTGCGCTGGCCGACGCGGTGGGCTCCACCTCGGCCATTCTGAACGCCGCGCAGCGCCTGGACGCGAGCGAATTCATCGTGGCTACCGACACCGGCATGCTGCACAAGCTGCGCACGCTGAACCCCGGCAAGACCTTCATCGCCGCGCCCACGGCGGGCAACGGCGGCACCTGCAAGAGTTGCGCGCATTGCCCGTGGATGGCGATGAACGGTCTGGTGGAACTGGCGAATGCGCTGGAGACGGGGTCGGGAGAAATCCACGTCGATCCGGCAATGGGTGTGCGGGCAAGGGTGCCGATCGACCGGATGCTGGCGTTCACGGCGGGGTTGAAGAATGGGCAGGCGGCTGGGAGCCTGGTGGCAGGCATCGGCGCAGCCTGACCCGTGTTGCTCCTTCCCCCTCTGGGGGAAGGCTGGGATGGGGGCAGGCGGCGTGTGTTCGGCGCAGTGCTTCTTCAAAAGCCGCTTGCCCCCACCCCAGCCCTCCCCCGGAAGGGGAGGGAGCAAATGCAAAGACCTAGAACTCCAGCGTGCAGCTGTCCCCCAGCGCCTCCCGCCACACCCGCACCCGCGCCAGCGACCCCCGCAAATCCGGCAGCGCATCGGCAATGAACACGCACAGGTTCTCCAGCGTCGGCGGGTGCAGCCCCGGCACGTCGTCCAGCAGGTGATGGTCGAGCTGCTCGCGCACGTCGTCCAGCCGGCGGCGCAGCAGGCCCAGGTCGATCACCATGCCCGTTTCGGGATCGCGTTCGCCTGAGAGCCACACCTCCGCGTGGTACGTGTGGCCGTGAACACGGCGGCTGCCTTCGACTTCGATCTCGCGCTTCAGCGTGTGAGCGGCGTCGAAGAAAAAGCGTTGGCTGATGGTGAATCGCATCGTCGAAAAACTCAGGAAAAAAGGGGTGGCCGCTTCAGCGGATTCCAGTGATCTTGTGGGTCTGCACGCTCAGGCGCCATGCGGGTTGCCGCATGCATTCGGCAATGCACAGGTCGGTATTGGCCAGCCGGTCGGGCCCGTCCATCGGCTGCAAAAAGCGGTGGGTGAACTCGCCGGTGCGCGCCACCGTGTCCAGGTCGAACGCGGTCTGCGGCCACACCAGCTTCAGTTCCTGGCCGCGCTGCTGCACCCACGGCGCGCCGGCCTTGGGGCTGATGCACAGCCAGTCGATGCCTTCGGGCGCCTCAACGGTGCCGTTGCTTTCCACCGCGATGCGAAAGCGCCGCGCATGCAGCGCGTCGACCAGCGCCGTGTCCACCTGCAGCAGGGGCTCGCCGCCGGTCAGCACCACCAGCCGGTGGTCGGCGTCGCCCGCCGGCCATTGCGCGGCGATGGTGTCGGCCAGCAGGTCGGCGGTCTTGAACTTGCCGCCCAGCGTGCCGTCGGTGCCGACGAAATCGGTGTCGCAGAAGCGGCAGACGGCGGTGTCGCGGTCGGCCTCGCGGCCGCTCCACAGGTTGCAGCCGGCAAAACGGCAGAACACGGCCGGCATGCCGGCCTGGCCGCCTTCGCCTTGCAGGGTGTAGAAAATTTCCTTGACGCTGTAGCTCATAAAAATGTCACGACGCCGTGGGCGCCTCGATCTCCAGGTTGTCGATCAGCCGCGTGCTGCCCAGGCGTGCCGCGGCCAGTGCCACGAGCGGCTCGCCGCGCAAACCGGGGGCGGGCTCCCGCAGGTCGGCGCGGCGCCGCAGCACAAGATAGTCCGGTTGCCAGCCGCGCTGCGCCAGCGTCTGCATTGCCCGCGCTTCGATCGCGGCCAAATCGGTCTCGCCTGCACGCACCGCCTCGGCCATGGCCTTGAGCGCCTTGGACAACTGCACCGCCTCGGCGCGCTCGTCCCGGCTCAGGTAGCCGTTGCGCGACGACAGCGCCAGACCGTCGTCGGCGCGAAAGGTTTCGCCGCCGACGAGCTCGATGGGCATCGCAAACTGCCGCACCATGTGGCGGATCGTCATGAGTTGCTGGTAGTCCTTCTTGCCGAACACGGCCACGCGCGGCTGTACGCATTGAAAGAGCTTCATCACCACCGTGCACACGCCGACGAAGAAGCCCGGCCGGAAGTGCCCTTCCAGGATGTCGGCCAGCGCCGGGTCGGGGTGCACCTTGCAGGTCTGGGGCTCGGGGTAGAGCACCTTCTCGGTGGGCGCGAACAGCACGTCGCAGCCGGCGGCGCGCAGCTTTTCGCAGTCGCTGTCCCAGGTGCGCGGGTAGGTGTCGAAGTCTTCGTGCGGCAAGAACTGCAGCCGGTTCACGAAGATGCTCGCGACCGTGGCGTCGCCCAGCGGCTTGGCCTGCTTGACGAGCGCGATGTGCCCGTCATGCAGGTTGCCCATGGTGGGCACGAAGGCCGCGCGCTTGCTGGCGGACAGCCGCGCGCGCAGTTCTTCGATGGTGGTGGCGATGTACATGGGAGTGGGTTCCTTGGATCCTTACCAGGCATGAAGCCGGTCGTCGGGAAAGCTGCCGTCCTTGACGGCGTGCACATAGGCCTGCAGCGCGGGCAGCACGCCCGGCGCGTCGGCCATGAAGTTGCGCACGAACTTCGGCATCTTCCCAAGGTTGATACCCAGCATGTCGTGCAACACCAGCACCTGGCCAGCGGTGGCCCGGCCGGCGCCAATGCCGATGGTGGCGCAGTGCTTCAGTTCGGCCGTGAGCTCGGCGGCCAGCGCGGCCGGCACCATCTCCAGCACCAGCATGGCCGCGCCCGCGTCCTGCAGCGCGTGGGCCTGCTGCTTGAGCAGCGCGCCGGCCTCGTCGCCCTTGCCCTGCACGCGGTAGCCGCCCAGCGCATGCACCGTCTGCGGCGTCAGGCCGAGGTGGGCGCACACCGGAATGCCGCGCGCCACCAGAAAGCGCACGGTGTCGGTGGTCCAGCCGCCGCCTTCCAGCTTGACCATGTGCGCGCCGGCCTGCATCAGCACCGTGGCGCTGCGCAACGCCTGCTCGCGCGACTCCTGGTAGCTGCCGAAGGGCAGGTCGGCAATGAGCCAGGCCGTGCCCTGCACGCGGCGCAGGCCGCGCGAGACGCTGTCGGTGTGATAGCGCATGGCCTCCAGGCTCACGCCCACCGTGCTGCTCAGGCCCTGGCAGACCATGCCGAGCGAGTCGCCGACCAGCAGGCAGTCGATGCCCGCCGCGTCTGCCATGGCCGCGAAGGTGGCGTCATAGGCCGTGAGCATGGCGATCTTCTCGCCGCGTGCATGCATCTCTGCCAGGCGCGGCAGGCTCACGGGCTTGCGCGAGGCCGGCGGGGACACCGGCGGCAGCGTGCCGTAAGGCGACGCACCGGACGTGCTTGACGTGCTGGAGGTGGGGCTTGTGTTCGACATGGTTGGGTTTCTCCCTGCGGGCGTCGGGGGCCGGGCATCCTTGAGTGAAGACAGATGAAAGCGGGTGGGTCGTCAGCCGCCGGGCGGCAGCAGCACCGTCGGTGACAGCACCGTCGGTGCCGTGGGCTCGGCAAGCGATGGATAGTCGCGGCTGAAATGCAGGCCCCGGCTCTCGTGGCGGGCCTGGGCGCAACGCACGATCAGCTCGGCCACCTGCACCAGGTTGCGCAGTTCGAGCAGGTCGCGCGTGACGTGGAAGTTCGCATAGAACTCCTGAATCTCCGCCTGAAGCAGCGCGATGCGATGGCTCGCGCGCTCCAGGCGCTTGCTGGTGCGCACGATGCCCACGTAGTCCCACATGAAGCGGCGCAGTTCGTCCCAGTTGTGCGAGATGACCACCGCCTCGTCGGCGTCCGTGACGCGGCTGTCGTCCCAGGCGGGCAGCGCGGCGGGTTCGCGCGCAGGCGCTTCGGCAATGGCGTCGGCGGCCGCGCGCGCGAACACCATGCACTCGACCAGCGAGTTGCTGGCCAGCCGGTTGGCGCCGTGCAGCCCGGTGCAGGCGGTTTCGCCGATGGCATACAGGCCCGGGATGTCGGTGCGCCCGCGCAGGTCGCTGAGCACACCGCCGCAGGTGTAGTGCGCGGCCGGCACCACGGGGATGGGCTCGCGCGTGATGTCGATGCCCAGCTCGGCGCAGCGCGCCAGGATGTTGGGAAAGTGTTCCTGCAGGAACGCGGCCGGCTGGTGCGAGATGTCCAGGTACACACAGTCGAGCCCGTGCTTCTTCATCTCGAAGTCGATGGCGCGCGCCACCACGTCGCGCGGCGCGAGCTCGGCGCGCTCGTCGTGTGCGGGCATGAAGCGCGCTCCACCGGCCGACTCAGGCAATTTCAGCAGCCCGCCTTCGCCGCGCACCGCCTCGCTGATCAAAAACGATTTGGCGTGCGGGTGGTACAGGCAGGTCGGGTGGAACTGGATGAACTCCATGTTCGACACCCGGCAGCCCGCGCGCCAGGCGGCGGCAATGCCGTCGCCGGTGGCGGTGTCGGGGTTGGTGGTGTACAGGTAGACCTTGCCCGCGCCGCCCGTCGCCAGGATGGTGTGCGGCGCGCGAAACGCCAGCACCTCGTCGGTCTGGCCGTCCAGCGCGTACAGGCCCACGCAGGCCGGGTCTGCCAGTCCGAGCTTGGTGCCGGTGATGAGGTCGACGAGCGTGTGGTGCTCGAGCAGCGTGATGTTCGGCGTGCGGCGCACCCGCTCGATCAGCACCTGCTGCACGGCGGCACCCGTGGCGTCGGTCACGTGCACGATGCGGCGCTGGCTGTGGCCGCCTTCGCGCGTCAGATGCAGGCTGCCGCCTTCTTCGGAAAACGGCACGCCCAGTTCGCGCAGCCAGCCGATGGCCTCGGGCGCATGCTCGACCACGAAGCGCGTGGCCTCGGGGTCGCACAGGCCGGCGCCGGCCACCAGCGTGTCCTGCACATGCGCGTCGAAGCTGTCGCCCGCGGCCAGCACCGCCGCAATGCCGCCCTGCGCCCAGGCGCTGGAGCCGTCGTTCAGCGCGCGCTTGGTCAGCACGGCCACGCGGTGCGTGGGGGCCAGGTGCAGCGCAGCCGACAGGCCGGCCAGGCCGCTGCCGACGATGAGAACGTCGAAGTCGCGCACGGCGGAGTTCACGGGCAGGCAGAAACCGGTTGAATCAGGTCGGCGCGTAGGCCAGCCGGACGTAGATGGGGGCGAAGGCTTCCGCCTGCGTGATGTCGATCAGCGTTTCCTTCGCGAGCTCGAGCATCGCGATGAAGGTGACGATCAGCACCTGCGAGCCGCGCGAGGGGTCGAACAGCTTTTCGAACTCCACGAAGCGCTGCCCCTGCAGGTGGCGCAGCACGATGCTCATGTGCTCGCGCACGTTGAGCTCTTCGCGCGAAATCTTGTGGTGCTGCACGAGCTTGGCGCGCTTCATGATGTCGGCCCACGCGTCGCGCAACTCGACCACGTCCACCTCCGGGAAGCGCGGCTTGAGCGACTGCTCGATGTACACCTGCGCCTTCCAGAAGTCGCGCCCGTAGGTCGGCAAGGCGCTGATGGCGGCGGCCTGCAGCTTGGTCTGCTCGTACTCCATCAGGCGGCGCACGAGCTCCGCGCGCGGGTCTTCTGCCTCTTCGCCGTCGGCCACCTTCTTGGGCGGCAGCAGCATGCGCGACTTGATCTCGATCAGCATCGCGGCCATCAGCAGGTATTCGGCCGCCAGTTCCAGGTTGGTCTGGCGAATTTCGTCGACGTAGCTCAGGTACTGCCGCGTGAGCCCCGCCATCGGGATGTCGAGAATGTTGAAGTTCTGCTTGCGGATCAGGTAGAGCAGCAAGTCCAGCGGGCCTTCGAAGGCCTCCAGAAACACCTGCAGCGCCTCGGGGGGGATGTACAGGTCCTTCGGCATCGCGAACAGCGGCTCGCCATAGAGCCTCGCGAGCGCGACCTGGTCGACCACGTCGGGCATGGCGATCACCAGCGTGCCGGTGTCCTCGTTTCTGCTCATTGGGCGGCCGCTATCGATTCAATAGCGGGTTGCACAATGTGGACGTGCGTGTCCTGCCGGTTCGGCATCGACGATTACTTGGATTGCGTCTGGTAGACGTACGGCTGCATGGGCACGCGGCCTTCGCTGTACTCGTTCAGCAGGCTGCGGTCGAGGTGCTTGTCCCACAGAAGGGCGCGGCCGGCGCGTTGCTCGGCTTCCAGCGTGGGCTTCTTTTCCTTCATCTGTTCGATGAAGTTGGTGATCTCGGAGGAGTAGTGGGGGCGACGGAAGATGGACATAGACTGGACCTTTATGGCGCGAATTTTACCGGGGACGGCATGACGCAACGGCAAGGGTGGCAGATTGGCATGGCAACGGCGTTGCTGACGGTGGTGATCGGCCTTGCCGCCTGCGATTCCAGGAACATCAGCGAGCTGGAAGAAGGCGTGGCCACCGAGGCCGATGTGCGCGCCCGTTTCGGTCAGCCCGAGAACATCTGGGACGCCCCCGCCGGCCGTGTGTTCGAGTACAACCGCCAGCCCGCGGGCCAGAAGAACTACATGATCACCATCGGCGCCGACGGCAAGATGAGCGCGCTGCGCCAGGTGCTCACGCCCGAGAACTTCGCCAAGGTGAAGCCCGGCCTGATGATGGAAGACCTGCGCAAGCTGCTCGGCAAGCCCGCCAAGGTCACGCCCTATGCGCTGAAGCGCGAGACCGAATGGGAATGGCGCTGGGTGCAGCCGCCCAACTCGCCGATGGTCTTCACCGCCACGCTGAACGACGACCAGCGCGTGGTGCGCAGCGGCTCTTCGCCCGACCGGGGCACCGAGGCGCCCTGAACGGGCGACAACGCGGCTACTGGCTGTCGGGAATCACCGCGTCGGCCGCCGCGCCCACCGCCTTGCCGGTGATGCGCACGGTGCCGATGGCCGCATCGGCCGCCAGGCCGACCGCACTGGCGCCCACGCTCACCGCGGTGCTCGCCACGGTCACGACCGCGCAGCCGCCCAACAGGGCGAACACGCCGGACAGAGACAGCATCAAAAGGGCGCGGCGCGGCGTGGTCATGGCGGGTGTCCTTGCAGGTCAGCGAACGCGCATGCCCGGCGTGGCGCCCGGCCAGGGTTCGAGCACGTGGATGCCCGGGTGGGCCTTTTCGTCGCCATGGCTGGCGGCCAGCACCATGCCTTCGCTCACGCCGAACTTCATCTTGCGCGGCGCGAGGTTGGCGACCAGCACGGTGAGCTTGCCCACCAGTTGCTCGGGCTGGTAGGCGGAGGCGATGCCGCTGAATACATTGCGGGTCTTTCCTTCGCCCGCATCCAGCGTCAGGCGCAGCAGCTTGGTCGAGCCCTCGACCTTCTCGCAGGCCACGATCTGCGCGATACGCAGGTCGATCCTGGCGAAGTCGTCGATGGTGATGGTGGGCGCAATGGCTTCGCCGCCCGGCAGCGCCTGGGCTTCGTCGACGGCAGGCGCGGCTGCGGCGGGTTCGGGCGTGTCGAACAGCTTGTCGACCAGCTTGGCATCGGCACGCTGCATCAGGTGCTTGTAGTCGCCGATGGCGTGGCCGGCCGGCAGCGCCTGTGCCGCGTCGCTCCAGTGCAGCGGCGCGATCTTCAGGAAAGCCTCCACGTTCACCGCCAGCGCCGGCAGCACCGGCTTCAGGTACAGCGTGAGCAGGCGGAAAGCCTCGATGCACACGGTGCACACGTCGTGCAGCCGCGCCTCGGCGCCTTCCTTCTTGGCCAGCTCCCAGGGCTTGTTCTGGTCGACGTACTCGTTCACCTTGTCGGCCAGCGCCATCACTTCGCGCAGCGCGCGGGCGTAGTCGCGGCTGTCGTACAGCGAATGAACCTGGGCCGAGGCATCGCGCAGGGCGGCCAGCAGCGCCGCGCCGTCGGCCGACACCTCGCCGAGCTTGCCTTCGAAGCGCTTGCCGATGAAGCCCGCCGCGCGGCTCGCGATGTTGATGTACTTGCCCACGAGGTCGCTGTTGACGCGCGCCACGAAGTCTTCGGGATTGAAGTCGATGTCCTCGTTGCGGCCGTTGAGCTTGGCCGCGATGTAGTAGCGCAGCCACTCCGGGTCCAGCCCGATCGACAGGTACTTGAGCGGGTCGATGCCGGTGCCGCGGCTCTTGCTCATCTTCTCGCCGCTCACCGTGAGGTGGCCGTGCACGTACACGGCGTCGGGCGCCTTGCGGCCGCTGAAATGCAGCATCGCGGGCCAGAACAGCGTGTGGAAGGTGATGATGTCCTTGCCGATGAAATGCACCTGCTCCAGGTCGGGGTCGGCCATGTACTCGGTGTACGAGATGCCGTCGCCGCCCAGCTCGATGCAGCGCTTGTCCAGCAGGTTCTTCAGCGAGGCCAGGTAGCCCACGGGCGCGTCCAGCCACACGTAGAAGTACTTGCCCGGGGCGTCGGGGATCTCGATGCCGAAGTAGGGCGCGTCGCGGCTGATGTCCCAGTCGCCCAGGCCGCCCTTGCCTTCGTCGTCCTTGTAGAGCCACTCGCGGATCTTGTTCTGCACCTCGCTCTGCACGTGGCCGGGGGCGGCGGTCCATTCCTTCAGGTAGGCCTCGCAGCGCGGGTCCGACAGCTTGAAGAAGAAGTGGTCCGAGCTGCGCAGCTCGGGCTTGGCGCCCGACAGGGCCGAGTAGGGGTTGATGAGTTCGGTGGGCGCGTACACCGCGCCGCACACCTCGCAGTTGTCGCCGTACTGGTCCTTGGCGTGGCAGTTGGGGCACTCGCCCTTGATGAAGCGGTCGGCCAGGAACATGCCCTTCTCAGGGTCGTAGAACTGTTCGACGCTCTTGGTGCTGATGAGGCCGTTGGCGCGCAGGTCGCGGTAGATGTCCTGCGCGAGCTGGTGGTTCTCGGGTGCGTCGGTCGAGTGCCAGTTGTCGAACGAGATGAAGTAGCCGTCCAGGTAGGGCTTGCGGCCCGCGGCAATCTCGGCCACGAAGGCCTGCGGCGTCACGCCGGCCTTGTCGGCCGCGATGGTGATGGCCGCGCCGTGGGCGTCGTCGGCGCACACGAAGTTGACCTCGGCGCCGTTCATTCGCTGGTTCCGCACCCAGATGTCGGCCTGGATGTATTCCATCATGTGGCCGATGTGGAACTTGCCGTTGGCGTAGGGCAGGGCGGTGGTAACGAAGAGCTTGCGCGGGGCGGACATCGGGGAGGGCGCTTTCGGGAGTGGAGCTGACGGAACCGCACATTTTAGGTGGCCCGCCCGGCGCGCGGGTTTGCTGGCAGCATCGCCCCCATGCCGCATGCCATCGACCTTGCCGCCTACATCGCCGGATTTGCCGGCTCGCCCCTTGCGCCATGGGCCGCCTCGCTGCCCTGGGAACTGCCGCTGCATGCACCCGACATCGTGCGCCGCCTGCTGGCCGGGCTGCCGGCCGATGACTACCTTGTCGACGGCGACGTTGCTGTCCATCGCAGCGCGCGCGTCGAGCCCGGCGCGGTGCTGAAGGGCCCGCTGATCCTCGGGCCCGGCTGCTTCGTGGCCGCGGGCGCCTACCTGCGCGGCGGCAACTGGGTCGATGCGCGCTGCAGCATCGGGCCGGGCGTGGAGCTGAAATCGTCCTTCGTGTTTGCCGGCACGGCGCTTGCGCACTTCAACTTCGTCGGCGACTCGGTGCTGGGCGCGGGCGTCAACATGGAGGCCGGCAGCATCGTGTGCAACCACCGCAACGAGCGCTTGGACAAGCAGATCTTCGTGCGCAGCGGGAAAGGTGGCGAGGGCGGCGCGCTGCGCCCGACCGGCTGCGAGAAGTTCGGCGCGCTCATGGGCGACGGCGTGCGCATCGGCGCAAACGCCGTGATTGCGCCCGGCGCGCTGCTGGCGCCCGGGCGCGTGGTGGGCCGCACGGCGCTGTTCGACCCGGAGCTGCCCGGCCACGAATGAACCGGCTGGCCGAGTGACCCACGCCGACGCAGGGTGTCTCGCGCGCGACGTATGCTCCAGCCCCCGATACAGAAAGCGAGCCACAGCCGATGACCACTCCCATTCCCGCCACCCTGATCCCCGGTGATGGCATCGGCCCCGAAATCGTCGACGCCACCCTGGCTGCGCTCGACGCGCTGAAGGCCCCGTTCACCTGGGACACCCAGATCGCCGGCCTCGGCGGCGTCAAGGCCTCGGGCGACCCGCTGCCGGCCGCCACGCTCGACAGCATCCGCCGCACCCGCCTGGCGCTGAAGGGCCCGCTGGAGACGCCCTCGGGCGGCGGCTACCGCTCCTCGAACGTGCGGCTGCGCGAAGAGTTTCAGCTGTACGCCAACCTGCGCCCCGCGCGCACCATCATTCCGGGCGGCCGCTTCGAGAAGATCGACCTGATGATCGTGCGCGAGAACCTCGAGGGCCTGTACATCGGCCACGAGCACTATGTGCGCATCGACGACGACCCGCATGCCGTGGGCATGGCCACCGGCATCAATACGCGCCAAGGCTGCCGCCGGGTGCTCGAGTACGCGTTCGAGACCGCCATTGCCACCGGCCGCAAGAAGGTCACGCTGGTGCACAAGGCCAACATCATGAAGGTGCTGACCGGCCTCTTCCTGGAAACCGGCCTGCAGCTCTACGAAGAAAAGTACAAGGGCAAGTTCGAGCTCGACTCGATCATCGTGGACGCCTGCGCCATGAAGCTGGTGCTCAACCCCTGGCAGTTCGACATGCTGGTGACGACCAACCTGTTCGGCGACATCCTCTCCGACCTGGTGGCCGGCCTGGTCGGCGGCCTGGGCATGGCGCCGGGCGCCAACATCGGCACCGACGCGGCCATCTTCGAAGCCGTGCACGGCTCCGCGCCCGACATCGCCGGCAAGGGCATCGCCAACCCCACCGCGCTGCTGCTGGCCGCCGCGATGATGCTCGACCACACGAAGATGCCCGAGCTGGCCACGCGCCTGCGCACGGCCATCGACCAGACGCTCAATGTCGACAAGGTGCGCACCGGCGACCTGGGCGGCACGGCGAACACGGCTGCTTTCACCAAGGCGCTGGTCAGCCGAATCAACGGCGGCTGATTCATCCGCGTCTTCATTCCTGACCTGATCCCGAAGCGAGCCATGTCCACACCGTTGCCTGTTCTGTCCCTTGTCGAAACCCGTGTCCTCGGCGTGCTGGCCGAGAAGCAGCGCACCGTGCCCGACAGCTACCCGCTCACGCTCAATTCGCTGGTGTCGGGCTGCAACCAGAAGACCAGCCGCAACCCGGTGCTCGAGCTCACCGAGTCGCAGGTGCAGGCCACCATCGACAGCCTGAAGGGCTACAGCCTGGTGGCCGAGACCAGCGGCGGGCGCGCCTTTCGCTACGAGCACAACATCGACCGCGTGCTGCGCATTCCGTCGCAGTCGGTCATCTTGCTCACCGTGCTGATGCTGCGCGGGCCACAGACCGCGGGCGAGCTGCGCATCGCCTGCGACCGCATGCACAACTTTGCCGACATCTCGTCGGTCGAGGGCTTCCTGAATGAACTGGCCGAGCGCCCGGCCGGCGCGCTGGTGGTCCGGCTGGCCCGCTTGCCTGGCGCGCGCGAAAGCCGCTGGGCGCACCTGCTGAGCGGCGCACCGGCGGAAGAGGTCGCGGGGCCGGGCGGTGCTTCGTCCGATGCGCCATATGCTGCGCACGACGTGTCGCTGGGCGAGGTCGCGGCGCTGAAGGCCAATGTGGCGCGGCTCGAGACCGAGGTGGCGTCGCTCAAGGCCTTGCTGGGCCGCGTCTGCTCGGAGCTGGGGATTTCGGCGGAAGGCTGAAGACACCGCTCTTGGCTGTTTGCCAGCCGGGGGCGCGCTGCGTTATCTTGCGCGGCATATGACGCACACCTGCCCGCGCTGCAAGCAACCCGGCATCAGCAACCTCGCCAAGCGCTGGTCCAGCCGCGCCGTGCCGGCGCAATGCACGGTTTGCAGCGGTCTGTCGCATGTGCTGAAGAGCACGGACAACGGCATCTGGGCGGCCGGTGTCGTGATTCTGGTGGTGTCGCTGATCGGCGCGCTCGGGCTGCATTCGGCGCTGTTCTTTGCGAGCGGCGTGGTGCTCGCGGTGGCGCTCAACATCCGGGCGTGGCGGCGCGCAAAGATGTACCCCATCTCGCAGGAAGCCGTGGCGGCCGCCAGCAAGGTGGGCCTGGCCATGCTGGGTGTCTACGCTTTCCTTGCGCTCTTTCAGTAGCAACAGCGAGCGCGCTGGCATCTGCTCACACCATTTCACACGGTCTTCACGCTGACCGCACAGTACGTGCCTACCTTCGGACCCCATTGCAGACCCAATGGAGCATCGAGCATGGACAACGGACACACCGCAGCGTGGAGCGACCACGCGCCCTTCGACGACATCAGCCGCCGCGCACTCGCGTATCTCGCCGCGCTGGCCGGCATGGCGAGCCTCTATGCCTTCTTCTGGTGGGCCGCATCGGCCACCGGCTTCTTTCTGTTCGACGGCTACCGTCACACCTGGCAAGGCCTGGGCACTGCGATCGCGTTTGGCGACATGGACACGGTCTGCTACCTGGCAAGCTGGGTCGTCTCGGTGTTCGGCGGGCTGTTCGGCTGGGCCGCGCTCATCGGGTTCGCCGTGACGCATCGCCGCGGCTGGGACGCCGTGGCGCCGTGGATCAAGGTCGGCTGCGCGGTCGGCGTGGCCGCCGGGCTGGCCTTCGAGCCCGGCCGGCTGATGGCGCTGGGGCCCATCGTGTGCGCGGTCGCGCTGCTGTTGCGCTCGATGCTGGTGCCCGCCCGCGACGCGGCGTTCGAGCCGCAGGCGCGAGCCGCCGGCATAGGCGCAGCGGCAGCCCCACGGCCGCGTTGAGCACAAAGGCCCGCCGCGCGCTGCAGCCCCGTCAGCCCGCGTGCCAGCCGAAGAAGCGCAGCACCTCGTCGCGCTGCTTCATGGCGTCGGCGCGCCCCAGCGCCATCAGCTCGCGCGTGTAGCCCGATTCGAACAACAGGTAGCTGGCCAGCGCGCCGCCCTTCACGTCGGCCGCCACCTTGGAGCCGCCCAGCAGATGGCGCACCGCGCCGGGCAAAGCATCCACATGCCGTGCGGCAATCACGTCCAGGCGCTGCGAGGGCGAAATGACGAGCAGGTCGAGCGGGCGCAGCGCGCTGGACGCGCGCGCCGCCTCGGGAATCAGCGCCAGCGTGTGGTTGATGCGGCGCAGGCGTTCGATGTCCACCGCCAGCGCGTCCAGGAAGATGCTCGAGAGCGCGTGGCCCGCGATCTGCGCCATGGTCGGGTAGCCGCTGCGGGTGTTGGGCGCCTCGGTGTCGCGGGGCTCGTGCATGCGGCCCGCGCCAATCACCACGATGCGCTGCGCCCCCAGATGAATGGCCGCCGCGATGGGTGCCGACTGGCGCATCGAGCCGTCGCCGAAGTACTCGGTGTGCCCTTGCTGCATCGGCAGGGCGGTGGCCGGGAACACGAAGGGAATGGCCGAGGAGGCCAGCAGGTGCGTGTGCGTGATGCGGTCGCGTACCGACAGCCGCTGCGAGCGCACCCAGGGCTCCATCGGCACGGCCGCCTCGAAGAAGGTGACGTGCTCGCCCGAGCTGTAGCTCGACGCGGTCACGGCCAGCGCCTTCACGTGGCCCTGGGCCATGAGCTGGGGCAGCCTTTCGAGCGGCACCATGCGCTGCAGCAGCTCGGCCAGCGGCCGGTTGTCGAGCAGCGATTTCGGCCTGACGCGCATCCAGTTGGCCGCGAAGCGCCCCAGCCCGAGCAGCATGCGCCAGCGCGCCCCGCTGCCGATGACCGAGAGCGCGTCGGCGCGGTACACCTGCTCGGCGCGAAACTGGCGCCACACCTGCGCAATCTGTGCCACCGCGCGGTCGAAGTCGTCGCTGCCGCAGGCCAGCGCGGCCGCGTTGATGGCGCCGGCCGAGGTGCCGGTGATCACGGGAAAGGGGTTGCCGGTGCCGGCGGCGCCGGCCGCGCGGCGAATGTCCGCAATGGCTTCCAGCACGCCCACCTGGTAGGCGGCCCGCGCGCCGCCTCCGGTGAGCAGCAGGCCGGTAACGGGGCTTGTCTCGGGCATTTTTTGTTGTTCGTCCGGCGTGTCGGGTCTATTGGGAGGCCGCGCGATGCGGGCCGGGAGAGCGCCTTAGACTACCGGCCAATCAGGAGTCAGATCAATGGCAATCACCCCAGAGGGGCTCATGGACGCGCTCAAGGCCGTCGCAGACCCCAACACCGGCAAGGAATTCGTGGCGAGCCGCTCGCTCAGGAACCTGCAGATTTCAGAGGGCGACGTGTCGTTCGACCTCGAGCTCGGCTACCCGGCCAAGAGCCAGCACGCGGCGATCCGCAAGGCGCTGGTGGCCGCCGCCAAGACGGTGGCGGGCGTGGAGAACGTGTCGGTCAACATCCTCACCAAGGTCATCAGCCATGCGGTGCAGCGCGGCGTGCAGTTGATGCCCAACGTGAAGAACATCATTGCGGTGGCCTCGGGCAAGGGCGGCGTGGGCAAGAGCACCACGGCCGCCAACCTGGCGCTGGCGCTGGCCTCCGAAGGCGCCACCGTGGGCCTGCTGGACGCCGACATCTACGGCCCCAGCCAGCCCATGATGATGGGCATCACGGGCCGCCCCGACAGCGCCGACGGCAAGACGATGGAGCCGATGGAGCGCCATGGCGTGCAGGTGATGTCGATCGGCTTTCTGGTCGACCAGGACCAGGCCATGATCTGGCGCGGCCCCATGGCCACGCAGGCGCTGGAGCAGCTGCTGCGCCAGACCAACTGGAAGGACCTGGACTACCTGATCGTCGACATGCCCCCTGGCACGGGCGACATTCAGCTCACGCTGAGCCAGCGGGTGCCGATGACGGGCGCGGTGATCGTCACCACGCCGCAGGACATTGCGCTGCTCGACGCGAAGAAGGGCATCAAGATGTTCGAGAAGGTCGGCGTGCCGATTCTGGGCATCGTGGAAAACATGGCGGTGCACATCTGTTCGAACTGCGGTCATGCGGAGCACATCTTCGGCGCGGACGGCGGCAAGAACATGGCGGCCGAGTACCAGATGGAATACCTGGGTGCGTTGCCGCTGGACATCAAGATTCGTTTGCAGGCGGACAGCGGTGCGCCGACCGTGGTGTCCGACCCCGATGGCGATGTGGCAGGTATCTACAAGGCGGTGGCGCGTCGCGTGGCGGTCGGCATCGCTGAAAAGGCCAAGGACTTTTCTTCGAAGTTTCCGACGATTTCGATCAGCAAGAACACCTAGCCTGGGGATGGGGCCTCGCTGTTTTTGTCATGGCTTGGGGCTTGTGGGGCGCTGTTGTTCAGGGCGCGCTCACGAGGGCGGGGTACCTTGCTCTGCGAATGTCCTCCGGCCTGCGGGCTACCGCCTCTCCTCCTTTGTTTCGCTGCGGGGAGCACCCCATCGCCGTGAGCGTCATTCGGAGCAGTCGTTGATCGCGCGATCACCCGCAGCGTGTCCGGTGCACAGGGCGTCGGGTACTCCCCGCAGCGAAGTAAAGGAGGAGGGGCGAAGCCCCGGGGGACATTCGCGGAGGGGAGTACCAGGCGGCCTGTGCACGCG